>OHPB01001262.1_pt1 | contig 13581 bp, 15 predicted proteins | sample 1577621 | NCBI WGS metagenome assembly OHPB01 (sample SAMEA3879577, study PRJEB24766) | human gut metagenome | biome: human-associated habitat; feature: feces | place: USA | collected 1985/1987 | reverse complement strand
ATAATCCTTTGGTCGTGGGTTCGAATCCCTCCGGGCCCAGAAAAAATAGACACAAGCACACGCTTGTGTCTATTTTTTGTATCTGAAATGTGGCTGAAATTCAAATGTTGAGTAGTTTGGTCGGAAGAAATTTCGTCTTTGCGAGGGCGAATAGCCCGAAGCAATCCATTTTCTGGATGATTATTTTTGAACTTTTTTTGATATTCTATATTTACCGGTCAAGACAAAGAGCCGGATTTAGTTAATTACCCCATATATTTGTCCATAAGGAGTTATATTTATGAAAAGAGTAGTTTTACTTGGACTATTGTGTGCACTCTTGTCTCAAAATCCGGTGCAGGCAGAAGATGCGTGTTCTCTTGATAAGTTGAGCTTGAATTCTGGAACTGATATTGTTGCAGCATATAATTGCTTAAAAGAACGGGAACTTGAGGTTATTAAGCTTAATAAAAGCCAAAAGTTTATTGTTCAGTCGTTGCAGCCGATGTCATCTGATTCGCCGGTTGGTTCAATAATAAATTTTGAAACAGTGCAAGATGTTTCAATTTTTCCGGGAAAAGAAGCTTCAAGGGTTACTTTTACCGGTGAAATTATTGAAAATAAACCGCCAAGACTTGTCGGGCGCAGTGGCACATTAAAACTTGCTATAAATAAGATTAAGGTGGATAAGATTACGTATCCGGCAGAAGCTTATATTACGAAAATGGGTAAAAAGCAAATTATGGCAGGTGTTTTAGCCGGTGCTCCGATTTATTTCGGTAACCTTGCAGATGTTGCAGATAAGGGAACTATTACTATTGATAAAGTTTATAAGGATCCGTGTCAGTACAGTTGTGAGAGTATAACATATCCGGCTCGGCCGTTTTATTATCTGGGCGGAGCTATCTTACAGCTTGCTGACCTGTTTATTGCTCCTGTAATTTGTGTTTTTAAACGCGGTGAAGATATTGATATTCCGCAATATACTTCGTTTGAAATAAAATTGGATAACGATGTTTCGTTGTTGAATTTATAAAAATTTGTTGGTTATATTAACTATTGTAACGTTAATTTCTTTAATTTAACAAGTTTTTCTTTTACAGACTTTAAAGTTAATGTACTCAGTAAAAACAAAAAAGAAAAGAAGGTAAAAAAATGATTAATGGATTAACATTCACCGGCAGAGAAGCAATGCTGACTAAAGGTGTAAAGACTGTTGGTGAAGCTGTTGCAGATAAAACTCATGAATATTTGGGTGTAGGTAAAATTTTTGCAGAATCAGCTGCCGCTCCAAAAGTTGCTAAAAATGAATACACAAGCCCTTATGGACTAATTTCAGCTTCTGTAAATAATTCTAAAAATGAAGCTATTGCAGAACTTTTTGGAGATATCCTTCCAAAAAGAAATGAAGCAGCAGTAAGCTATGCAAAATCTCACGGTATTCCGGAAGCTGCTATACCTGAACGAGCAATAGATATTTTAGCTTAATAAAATTCTTATAAAATAATAGGAAATAAGATTAAAGGCGGATTACAAATTTGTAATCCGCCTTTTAAAATTAATATTTTGATTAAAACTATATAAATAAGTGATTTTTTGTTATAATTAAGGAGGAACTTACGGGAGATGAGAATGAAAGAAGAATTACTGTCGATTATTGAAAAAAACAGCAGAATAGATTTTTCAGAACTGGCTGTTTTGCTTGGGGTTAGTGAGGAGCAAGTTTTAGAAGAGTTATCAGCTTTGGAAAAAGAGGGGGTTATTTGCGGATATCATACGCTTATCAATTGGGAAAAGACTTCTATTGAAAAGGTTATGGCACTGATTGAGGTTAAGGTAACGCCGCAGCGCGGACGCGGGTTTGATAATATTGCAGAAAGGATTTATAATTATCCGGAGGTTAAGGCTGTATATTTGATTTCTGGCGGATACGATTTGTTGGTTATTTTGGAAGAAAAAACATTAAAAGAGATTGCGGGGTTTGTTTCAGATAAATTATCAACACTTGACAGTGTTTTGAGTACTGCAACTCATTTTATTTTGAAAAAGTATAAAGATCACGGGACAATTTTGAACAGGGAAGAAAAAGATGAAAGAGAGGTTATCACCCCATGAGGAATTTCCTTTCTGATACAGTTGTTAGTATAAAACCATCAGGAATAAGAAAATTTTTTGATATCGTAAGTGAAATGAAAGATGCGATATCATTAGGTGTTGGAGAACCTGATTTTGATACGCCATGGCATATCAGAGATGAAGGTATATACGCGTTTGAACGCGGAAAAACTTTTTATACTTCAAATGCCGGGTTAAAGGATTTAAGGATAGAGATTTCTAATTATATGAATCGTACTCAAGGGATTACATATAATCCCGATGATGAAATTATTGTGACTGTGGGAGGTTCTGAGGCTATTGATATCGGCCTTCGCGCGGTTTTGAATCCTGGAGATGAGGTTATTATTCCTCAGCCGTCTTACGTTTCGTATGAACCTTGTACGGTTTTAGCAGGCGGTAAGCCGGTTATTATAAATTTAAAAGCTGAAAATGAATTCAGGCTGACTGTAGAAGAATTAAAATCTGCGATTACAGATAAAACGAAAGTATTAATTTTGCCTTACCCGAACAATCCGACCGGATCTATTATGGAATTTGATGATTTGAAGGCTATTTCTAAAATTATTATTGAAAATGATATCTTAGTGATGTCTGATGAAATTTATTCGGCACTGACCTATAAGGATAAACATGTTTCGATTGCGTCAATAGAGGGAATGAAGGAACGCACAATTTTAATAAACGGTTTTTCAAAAGCTTATGCAATGACCGGCTGGCGGCTTGGGTATGCGTGCGGTCCAAAAGATATTATCAAACAGATGACAAAGATTCATCAATTTGCGATAATGTGTGCACCGACAACAAGCCAGTATGCAGCAGTAGAAGCTTTGCGCAATGGCGATGATGATGTTGAAGCAATGCGCAAATCCTACAACCAGCGCAGACGTTTTTTAATGAATGCATTTAAAAACATGGGGCTTGATTGTTTTGAACCGTTTGGTGCATTTTATGTTTTTCCATGCATAAAAGAGTTTGGAATGACAAGTGAAGAATTTGCAACCAGATTTTTACAGGAAGAAAAAGTTGCACTGGTTCCTGGTACGGCATTTGGTGATTGCGGGGAAGGTTTTTTGAGAATATCTTATGCGTATTCTCTTGAAACTTTAAAAATTGCAATCGGGCGATTGGAATCTTTTATAACTCGTCTGCGTAAAAACTCTTAGAGTTATCCTATTTACTAGCCTGATTGGAGAATTTTTGCGGATGATTTTTGCGGTTAAATTATTTTATTCGGAGAATTTGTATGCGAAAATTTGTTTTAACTTATCTAATATTATTTGTTGTTTATTTTTTGTTTACCCAGGTTGCTAATGCTGAAAATATCCATTTTAATGACAGTATTTATCATTTAAAATACAGTGATATATCACCGGCAAATAAGGTGGTTGAAAACGAGTATTTTCAGCCAAAAGAGGACCGTGATTATTGGACAAGTATGGTTGGTATTTATTATTATCCTGAAGTTTCAAATCCTTTAAAATATGCGGCAGAATTTGATAAAAAAATTGGAGAAAAGGAAAACTTTTTACTGTTGAAGTTTATCCAAAATAAAAAACAAGATATTGCACTGTTAAGTTATTTAGAAAATATTGTTCAAAATGATAAAACGTTTTTTATCTATCATATTTGCAAATATGAAAAGCATCCAAAAAAAGGAATGATGATTTTGCGATTTGCTAAAAAATATGTATTTAATACAAAAGAAGAGATTACAAGTATCGGGCATGAGGTAAAAAGTATCAATGATGATTATATGGAAAAATTGATTATCTCACCGATTCCGCCAATTGTTCAAAAGCAGATTCCATAGACATTACTAATAAAGAAAAGGCAGTCATTTATGGCTGCCGTGCGATTATTTGGTATATTTATTTTTACGAATGCAGATTTTATACCAAAGCGTATTTTTCTTTGTAATCATCATAAGATTTACTAAATTCTACATTATCATAGGATTTTAGTTGTTTTAAGAATTCGTGTTTATCAATTGTTGAATCTTTTGCTTTTAATATTGAAGCTGCGATATTTGAACAATGATCAGAAATTCTTTCAAAATCATTAAATAATTCAGAGATAATAAAATCTAATTCAATCGGGTATTCTCCATATTGAATCCTTTTAATATGTCTGTTTTTAGCTTTTAGAATTAATTTATCAATTACCTGTTCAAGCGGTTCAATTTTTAGAGCCAAAGTTGTATTATTGTATGTAAATGATTCTGTTGTGAGGAATAGTACTTCTAAAATTGCACTGACAATAATACGGATATCGCTTGCCAGCTCCGGAGAAAACTCCATATTTTTATTCTTTTTCTCTTGAGCAAGATTTAAAATATTTATAGCATGATCGCCTATTCGTTCGTAATCCCCGATAATAAGAAGTAGTCTGGCAATAGAATTTCCTGTTTCTTCAGAAAGTTCTTTATTTGAAGCTTTTACCAGATAAGCTTCCATTTTATCTTCAAAAATATCAATTCGTTGTTCGTTTTTATTTATAACTTCAGCCTTCTTATACTGATAATTTTTAAGCTGTTTTGTTGCATAAAGGACATTATTTTTTACAAGTTTAGCCATCTTAATTACTTTTTGGTTAACTTCTAATGCCGCAAGTTCCGGAGATAGTAAAAGTCTTTCGTCCAGGAAAACTTCGTTTTTTTCGGTTTTTGTATCTTTTATAATAAAGTGTGCAATTTGTTCTAACTGTTTAATAAACGGGAATAGCAGAATTGTTGTACAGATATTAAATGTAGAGTGTAGGATTGCGATACCTGCAGGGTTAATATTCGTATTCATAAAAGGAAGATTAAACAATAATCTAACGAGTTCATAAGCTGATAGAAATATAACAGTTCCTATAATATTGAATATAACGTGAACGACGGCAACCTTTCTAGCGTTTGAGTTAACACCGATACTTGAGATTATTGCGGTAATACAAGTTCCGATATTTTGTCCCATAATAATCGGCAGTGCCATAGAATATGTCATATCAACTTTCATAACAAGGGCTTGCAGCATACCTACAGAGGCTGCTGAGCTTTGGATAACTGCAGTTATTACTGTTCCGACAATAACCCCAAATATTGGGTTTTTGAATAATGTTAACAGCTCAATAAATTTTGGAGAATGAGAAAGCGGTTCCATTGACGTACTCATGAAAATCATACCGGTCATAAGGATTGAAAATCCAAGAAGTACGCTTCCTGTGTTTTTGTTTTTATTTGACCTGGCTGCAAAAATCATAATAACACCAATGAGTGCTAACAATGGAGTAAATGATTCCGGTTTAAACAGCCTTATAAAAACGTTATCACTTTGGATTCCTGATAAACTCAAAATCCAAGCAGTAATGGTTGTTCCAATGTTAGAACCCATAATAACTCCGATAGCCTGTGATAATTTCATAATACCGGAGTTAACAAGTCCGACAAGCATTACGGTAACAGCTGATGAACTCTGGATAACTGCAGTAATCCCGGCTCCTAAAATCAAACCTTTAGCAGGGCTTGATGTCATCGTTTTAAGTATTTTTTCTAATTTGCCGCCGGCAATTTTTTCAAGACCTGAAGACATTATATAAATACCGTAGAGGAAAAATGCAAGTCCTCCAAGTAGTTGTAATATGCTGAATATGTCAAATTTTTCCATGGTGTTATTCCCTTTTTTGTCTATTTGTAATAGCGGCAGGTTAATAGATATCAACCTGCCGCATAAATAATTAACTGCCTTTAAAATATGCAAGAATAATCATAATAATTGTTACTATTGCGGTAAAAATTAAAGTGCTTAAAGCGCCCGTACCTTTACTGTCGGCATAGCCTTTACCCGATATGGATTTTGAATTAATATTAGTTTGAGTATTTATATTATTTTCCATTGTTTCTCCTATTTTAAAAATCTTAAATAAATGTAAGCAGAACTTACAATTAGTGATATAGTAACAACAAGGACACCATATTTTAAAAATCTCATAAATGAAATCGGATGACCTTCTTTATTTGCATTTTCAGAAACAATAACATTAGCGGCAGCACCGATAATTGTCATGTTTCCTCCAAGACAAGCACCCAGTGATAAAGACCACCATAGAGGATATGTATAAACATCACCCATGGTTTTTTCTATTTCAACAAGCATTGGTGCCATAGTTGCTGTGTATGGAATATTATCAATAATCCCTGAAATAATACCTGATGCCCATAAAATAAGCATAGAAGTTGCAGCTTGGCTTCCTTGGGTTACTTTCAAAATCCATTCAGCCATAAGCTTAATTCCGCCGGAAGCTTCCAATCCGCCTATTATAATAAATAAACCTATAAAGAAGAATATTGTATTCCATTCAACATCTTTCAATATTTCGTTTGGTTTTTCAAAAATAAGCAGGAAACTTGCGCCTAATAATGCAGCAACGCAGGTTTCAATATGAGTAATATCATGTGTCATAAACCCTAGAATTACCAAAGCAAGAACAATTGTAGATCTAATCATAAGATTTTTATCTGTGATTGTTTTGCTGTTATCAATATTTGCAGCTTCGCTGATTTTTTCAGGAGCGGCAACAAGTTTTTTCTTAAATATAAGTGCCAATACAATCATAACTAAAGCCATTATAACGATAATAGCCGGAGTTAATTCTTTTATAAAATCCATAAAGGATAAGCCGCCGGCACTGCCAATGATAATATTTGGCGGATCCCCGATGAGGGTAGCTGTTCCTCCGATATTTGAAGCAAATATTTCTGTTAACAAATACGGAACAGGGTCGATATCAAGTTTGCGGGCAATAGCAAAAGTTATAGGCATAATCAGGATAACTGTTGTAACGTTATCTAAAAATGCGCTGGTAACTGCTGTAAAAATGCCTAATGCAAATAAAACTTTAACCGGATGACCTTTTGTTAACTTTAGAAGGTTGTTTGCAATCCAATTAAATACACCGCTTCGAGCAGTGATTGAGACTATTATCATCATTGAAACAAGTAAAAATATTACGTTAAAGTCAATGAAATTAATAAAGTAATGCGGATTTATAATTCCGTCAATCATTTTAGTTTGGCTGACAAGTCCTAAAACTATAGTAATAGCGGCTCCGATTAAGGCGATTGTCATTTTTGGAATTTTTTCCAAAGCGATAAATATATAAGCCAGGATTAGTAATCCTGCAGATAGCATAACACTGTGAGAGGATACAAAACTGCTTAGCATGTTTTGCTCCTTTCTGCAACGGCGCAAGCAATTGCAAGTGCTATTTCTAAATCATTACTGTTGTTATTTTTTTTCGGCAGGTGTTTTTCTTCCTCAATTTCTTCCGGGAAGTACTTATTAATAATCTTCATAAATTTTGCGTTAAGATTCATAACCCAAACCATTACGGCAATGAAGAAATAAACAACACCCATACCAATAATCATAAGAAGTAAGCCTTCTTTTAATAATTCGATATTCATTATATTGCTCCTATTAAATTGTAAATATTATCTGTAAATTGTTAGATAATATAAGGGTTAAGGAGCCCTGGTACAGAGCTCATTCTTTAAATATGGAGATATTTTATGAGATGAGCTGTACAATATTTTATTATATTTAGATATAAAAATTTGCTGAGTTAATCTTTGAGAGGTTGCGGATCTGTCAGTAGAGCCGGAAGTAAGTGTATTTTTTCTCAAAGTTGCCGTATAAATTTCGTGATTTTGTGAATTAGGAGCAGCAATTGAGTTTTCGCTGCATTCTTCTGAAATTAAAAATTCTTCAGCAGGGTTTGTTTCCAATGCTGAAATTTCAGATGGTTGATTGAAAACATTAAAATTTGCATGGTTAATATTGCAGGCATTAGCAGCCAACGAAATAAAAAAGCATACACATATAAAAAATATTTTCAAAAAATTTTTCACACAAATATTTTAGCATAAATATTTCAAAATCAAGTATTTTCAAATTAAGATAAAATATTTTGAATAGTATGTGTAAAAACGAATTTTTTTATATTATAATAAGAGCTGTGGCAAACATGTCGGAGTGGTACTCTGCCGAGGAAAAGTTGACTAAATGTCAAGTTTTCGGAGAGGGTATGAGCGGAGAGAATACATCCGCCGCGGAGACATTGAGTCACAGTTGAAAATTAAATAGTCATTTGGCAAACATGTCGGAGTGGTGGAATGGTAGACACGTACGTTTCAGGTGCGTATGGAGAAATCTGTGTGGGTTCAAGTCCCATCTCCGACAAGTAAAAAAGAGTAACATTGGTTACTCTTTTTTTTATGTAGACTGGAGTCAATCCAACGATACTTGGCAATTGTGCCATTTAACGCAAATCACTCCCCACCCTAGCCCTCCCCGAGTAGGGGAGGGAATAAATCTAATCTTCGTCTCGCCTCACCACACCCCGAGTGAGGGTGTGGGCATTAATCACAATCTTCGCACGCCTTACTCCTCTCCAAGTAAGGTAGGGTATAGAGTGCTATTCTCATGTTGTAATACACCTGCGTAGAACGTTTTAGTATGTAGATAGATTTTACAATTGCACCTTCCCAGGGTTGGGGGAGATTGGGAGGGGGAGATAAGTATCCGGTAGTCTGAGTTTTTTTCAAATATTTCTTCCTGCTCCTATTGAATGTTTTTATTAACAATTGTTACAAGTAAATGATATTGTAATAAAAGTTTACATATAGCTGAAAGTTAGATATATCCTTGAATAATGCGATATGAGATGTTTGAATTTAGGGGTATATTTTTATTTATGTGAAATTTCTATCTCTCAAAATACTTTAGTATTATATAGAGTGATTGCAAGCACAAGTGAAGTTACTTAAGAGATAAGGAGTATTACTATGCAAATTGGTAAAAATGGCAGTCCGTTTGATGATTTAAATGCCAAACTTAAGGCTTTGGCGGAAATGTCAGGAGATGCCAAGAAAATTGATACAGAGGCTGAAAAAACTCTTGCCAAGAGTTTGTTTGAGAAAGCTAAAGGTGATTTAACAGGCAATGAGCAGACAAAAATTTTAACAGGCTGGGGTATTGAACCTAATCCTGAAAATGGCAAAGGTGTTAATGTCAATGTTTCGATTGATGTTGATGGAAACAACAATAATGTAACAAATACAACTGTTGTTGGCGATGGAAATGTTGTTGGAAATAATGTTTCGGGTAACGGAAAGATTAACACAGGTGATACCAATGTAAATGTTGGCGGAGACTTGAATATTGGTTCAGGCAGCAATGTTAATATTGGTAACAACAACGATATTTATGATAACGGAGATGTAAACGGTGCTGCACAACATGGAGCAAATGAAAGTACCAGAGCTAATGATAAAACCGGTAATGTTGCGCCTAAACCAAAGCGGCCTGTTGATAAATCAGATAGAAAAACATATAATCCGGGTATTGACAAACCTGAAAAAACTGATGATAAAAGAGGTCATGATTCCGGTAATGTTGATAAGAAAAATATAGCAGGGAATTCAAAAGATATCATCAATGGTTCAGATGGTGAACACGGTAAAACCGCTCCGTACAGAACTGGAAAACCTAACCCTCATACGGGTGAAATTCCTAAAGAAACTCGTAAAAAATATGATTTTGAGGTTTGGGTAAATAGAATGCCTAGTCCTCGCCCTGATTTAAGAAATGATAATAGTGATATTTTTTTCTACCTAGAAAAAAATATAAAAAATACTGATGATTTAAATAAGATTAAAGCAGAATTATTAAAATGTAAAAGTTTTGAAGAAAAGAAAGCTCTCTTAAAATCATATGGTATAGATTTACAGATAGCTTACTAAAAACATATATAGTATGAGTGCTGAATTTATTTCAGCACTCAATATACTCAGGATTTATTGATATGATTGATCAGATTCAAAATAAAAATAATACACAATATATAAATAATTCTAAACCTCAGAACCAGCAGCAATTGAGTCCAACGACTTCTTTGTTTCAAAATGGTGTTCAAAAAATGGGGGATGAATACGGCAGCCCTTTTGACATAAATGGTGATATTAAGAATTTTGAAAAATTTGGAGGTTTTTACGACCACAAGGCTCAAAATTTTCGCAGAAAAAGGGTTGACGGAGTTCATGATTATTACCAAAAGTTAATGGAAAAGCACAAAAATTTGAAGTTCAATTTAGGTGCAATACTTCCCGAGCCTTCTCCCGGAAATTTTGATAAGGGAAGAAGAGGTTATGTAACTTATAAAAGGGCTATGAAAACCTGGGAAGAAAATTGTATCAAACAGTTTGATCTTATTGAAGAAAAGTTGAAAGATCAAAAACCTGATACTCATTGTGTAATCGTTCTTGGTGACAATAATGATATTGATTTTAAATTAGTTGTTGATACAGGAAAAAATACTCCGCAGGTACAAGAAGAAACCGCTCCTAAAAATCCTGTACCGGAGCAGCCTGTAGTTGATTCTTCGATACCGAGGCAAGAAAAATCCGTAAATGATAATAATGGCAAAGAGGGGGTTGAGCCGGATACTTTGCCTGCAGCTTTAGAACCGGAACAGCCGCCTAAAGCTTCAGAACCTTTAGCTCCGCTGCCGCCTGAAAAAAAGGTGGAAATTGAGCCTGATGTTTTGCCTGAAAATTTAAAGCCTGAGCAGCCTTCCAATATTCCTGAGGTTGTGATATCAAAACCTGCAGATGAAGTTAATCAACCGCAAGAATCTGTTAATAATGATGATAAAATTACAACAAAACCTTATCAGGTTAAAAAAGGTGATTACTGGTTCAAGGTGGTTCAAGAAAAATATAATGTTAACTCTGCAGAGGAAGTCCATGAGATTGTACGCAAGTTGAAAGATGAATATTTTGAAGCTAACAAAAAAGATTTAATAAAAGCCGGATATACCTCATCAAAATCCGGATTTTTCCCAAGAGCGAATGAAACTCTTGAATTACCGGAATTAATAAAAATCGGTGAGGATAGTTATAGTTTAAAATAGTTTGTTAAATTTATCAAAAGTTAATAATTAAGGCAAAAAATGAACTTCTGTATTAGCATGTTCGTTATAAGTTTAGGATGTGTAATAGGAGAAATAGGTATGAAAAAGATTATTTGTCTTGCCGCTTTAGTTTTTGCTTTTGGTATTACTTCTCCGGTTTTGGCGGCTCCCGGAGGACACCACGGCGGAGGTCATGGCGGGCATGGACATAGTATGGGACATCGTCCACATGGCGGCGGGCATTCATACAGGCCCCATCATATAAGCAGGCCGATACATCACCATCATTATATTGGCGGTGGATACTATCGTCCTTATCGTCCGTATTATAGACCATATTATTATTCATCTTATTATTATCCGGCAAGTTATTACTCAACATATAGCTATTATCCGTCATATTCATATGATGTTGTACCTGCAGTAGCACCGGAGGCAGGTACTGTTGTCGTGCGTGATAGCTATGCCGGAATCAACACAGCTGCTAATGTTATCAACACCGCAGCTAATGTCGCTGCAACTATTAAATATTTATCCTGGTAGGGGGTAAATATATACTGCAATAATGGTGTTGAACAGCTATGTCTGATTTTTATATTTTATTTAAAATTTTTAGCAAAAAAAAGCCGTTTCAAAAAGAACGGCTACCAGACTTGGGGAGGAGGTATGAAAAACTTTCGTTTTCCATATCTATATTTTTATTATCGGCAGTATATATTTTTTCTTGAGTTTAAAGGTTTAAATATCCTCTATATGGAGGAGTATAATTTTGTACAAAAGAACAAAGCAAGGGTGAAAACCCTTGCCTTATCCTCTTTTTCATCTTCCAGCTTATTAGTTAAGCTTTTTCTTTTTTGCTATTTATTTTGGTCAAATTTATGAAACTTGCATTTCTTTTTCAAAACCGAACAATGAACTTACAGATTCATCATCATGGATTCTGGAAATAGCTTGTGCGAGTAGTGGAGCTACTGAAATTTGTTTAATATTAGATGGCATTTTGCTCATATCTAATGGGATTGTATTAGTTACAATGCATTCGGTAATAGGAGCAGATCCAAGTCTTTCGATTGCAGGGCCTGAAAATACAGGGTGTGTTGCACCTACGTAAATTTCTTTAGCACCTTTAGATTTTAATAATTTAGAGGCTTCACAGATTGTACCTGCGGTATCAATGATATCATCAAACATTAAGCATACTTTGCCTTGAACATCCCCGATAACGTTTGTTGCAATAGCTTCGTTGTGCTTGTCGCGTCTTTTATCAATAATTGCAATAGGGCAATCAAGTTTTTTGGCGAAATGTCTTGTTCTGTTTGCGCCGCCCATATCCGGTGAAACTGCTACCATATTATCAGGATCAATGCCCAAACCTTTAATATAATTGACCAAAACGTTAGTTGCGAAAATGTGGTCTACCAGTATATTAAAGAAACCTTGAATTTGACCTGTATGTAAGTCCATAGCAAGCACTCTGTCTGCACCTGCGGTTGTTAAAAGGTCAGCAACAAGTTTTGCTGTTATAGCTTCACGTCCAGAGGTTTTTCTATCCTGTCTGGCATAGCCGTAGTAAGGAATTACGGCTGTAATTGTTTTTGCGCTGGCACGTTTAAATGCATCAATAATGATTAATAATTCCATTAAGTTTTCGTTCACAGGGTTGCATACAGGTTGAATGATAAATACGTCATCCCCTCTGACACTTTCTTTTACCTGTACATAAATTTCTCCGTCTGCAAAGTTTTTAACAACCATAGGGCCTACTGTTGTCCCAAGTTGGTCAGCAATTTCCTGTGCTAATTTCGGGTTTGAACGCCCTGCAAATAATTTGATATCGTGAGTCGGGTTAATTGCCCTTTCTAACTGTGGATAAGTCATTTCATTTATTGCAGCCATGTCTTTTTAATCCTTTCTATTACAACACCAGCATAGTCTATTATAAATCTGTCAGAGGATAACCTCAAGATTTTTTTAAGTTTTGTAATAATATATAAGTTGCTGAATTTTAAATTTTGCTATCCAAAATAAAAAGACAGGGTGTTAATCCTGCCTTTAAAATTAATCATAATAACTATCTGTGACAAATTTATAAATATAAGCTGCTGCGATTGCGCCTAGAAGGTTTCCGAGTATTGCAATTATTGGATAATTTTTGAATTTTATAATCAGGTAGGTCGGTTAATTTATAAAGGGTATATTTTTTAGGCAAAAAAAAATTTGTTTAGTTTTAAAATACTTATATAATTTTTTGAAGGAGAAAATATGAGTATTAAAATCGATTTAAAAAGCTGTGTAAAACAAATAAAGCTTGATTCAAGCCCAAAACCAAAACATATACCTCAAAGTATGCAAAAGAAAATTATAAAAGAAACAAATCCCGTAAGATTATCACTAGAACGCTATGCGGAAGAATTGTCTCCGGAAGAATATATTTCTGCAAGAAATTATTTAGCAGATATTGAGATGGAACAAATGTATAGAACTTCTGCAAGAGAATTTTTTGAATAATCTGAATTTTATATAATAAAAGCG
>OHPB01001251.1_pt1 | contig 13652 bp, 10 predicted proteins | sample 1577621 | NCBI WGS metagenome assembly OHPB01 (sample SAMEA3879577, study PRJEB24766) | human gut metagenome | biome: human-associated habitat; feature: feces | place: USA | collected 1985/1987 | reverse complement strand
GCAGGGTGTTCAGGGTTTCCGTTTCTTCTTCGCCGTCTGCTTTCAGGGTGGAGCGGAACCGCTGGTCGATTTCTTTCCAGCCGGGGACAAGCACGGTCTTTCCCTTGGCGGTGAACTCGTTTTCTGCACAGGAGAACACAGCGGTCACGGTTTCGTACTCATGGGGTGCAGCCACCGCGCAGAGCAGCTTGGAGCAGACAAGGCTCATCAGCTTGCACTCACTTTCGGCAAGGCCAGTGAAGCCCTGCTTTGCAAATTCTGCGGTAGGAATGATGGCGTGGTGGTCCGATACCTTTTTGCTGTTCAGCACCCGGCTTACATCCGGGGTAAGTGCAAGCCCTTGGGTAAAAGACAACAGCCCCAGCAGGTCAGACACAAGATGTTGTGCCGTCTGGCCCATATCCTCGGTCAGATATTGGCTGTCGGTGCGGGGATAGGTCAGCAGTTTCTTCTCGTAAAGCTGCTGGGCGTAATCAAGGGTCTGCTTGGCGGTAAAACCAAATAAACGGTTTGCCTCCCGCTGCAAGGTGGTCAGGTCGTAGAGCTTGGGCGGCTGTTCTGTCTTTTTCTCTTTCTGAATGGATGCGCAGACTGCATTTGCACTTGTGCATTTTTCTTTGAGAGAATTTGCGGTTTCTGCATCCGCAATGCACCCACTGTCTGCTTTCAGGCTGCCGGAATGGATGCCGACCGTGTAATACTTTTCTTTCTGGAAGCGCAGGATTTTTGCATCCCGGTCCACCAGCATTTTCAGCGTCGGGGTCTGCACCCGGCCCACCGTCAGGGTCTTATGGTACAGCACCGAAAACAGCCGTGTTGCATTGATGCCCACCAGCCAATCCGCCTTTGCGCGGCAGAGGGCCGACTGGTATAGCGCATCGTAGTCCGAATCCGGGCGCAGGTTTGCAAAGCCCTCCCGGATAGCGGCATCCTCCATGCTGGAAATCCAGAGCCGCTTCACAGGTTTTGTGCAACCGGCCATTTGGTAGACGAAACGGAAAATCAGTTCTCCCTCCCGGCCTGCATCGGTCGCGGCGGTCACACTGTCCACATCCGGGCGGTTGAGCAGAGCGCGGACAATTTCAAACTGCTGTTTCTTTTCGTCCGGGACAATGAACTGCCACGGCTGGGGCAGGATGGGCAAATCCTCATACCGCCACTTACAGTATTTTTCATCGTACTGGCCCGCCTCGGCAAAGGACACCAGATGCCCGATGCACCAGCTGACCAGATACCCGCCGCCCTGCCAATAGCCGTTTTGCTTTTCAGTGGCCCCGATCACGGCGGCAATGCTGCGGGCCACACTGGGTTTTTCGGCGATCACCAGCTGAAAGCTCATGTTTCGTCCTCCTGTCCGTCCTCTGAATGAATTTCGATTTCAGCCGGTTCCTCGTCTGCATCCTCGTCCTCGCCAAAATCGTACTCGTCCAGATCATCGTGCCCGGTAGTGTCGGCCTTGGGCTTGCGGAACTTGAAATAATAGAGGGCCGCGCCGCCGCCCGCCAGAGCCAGTACCAGCAGGATAACCAGACTGCCTATGCTGGACTTGGGCTTTTCCTCCGGCGTTTCGATGTCGTTTTTCGCCGCTTCCGGGGCCGTGCAGTTGCGCAGGCTCTTTTCACACAAGGGGCAGTTTTCGTTGACGTTTCCGGCCTCACATTTCACCGTGCAGGTGCAGACCTCGGCGGTCTGCGGTTCTTCATCCAGCAGAGCCAGCAAGTCGGCATCGTCCACTTGGTTCAGAAAGTGGACAGAAGTTTCCTTGTCCTCGTTGGCGCGGTCAATCAGGATGTAAAAATAATTCCCGGCCTTGGTGGTCACGGTGATAAGCTGCTTGTCGCCGTAAAAATCATCCACCAGTGTTGCGTTGCCTTTGGGCGTGATGGACACGCCCTCCGGCTCCATGCCGCCCGTAGTCGGTTCTTCCTCGGCAATTTCTGGCAGAGGTTCCGGGGCAGGGTCAGTGCCGCTTGCAAAAACAGGCATGGAGAACGAACAGAGGCAGAGCAGGATAGCCAGCAGTCCGGCAGCGAAGCGGTTCCAGTTGTCAGGTTTCATCGGCGGCATCCTCCTGTTTGTGGTACGGGGTGACGGTAGGAGCGGCGTTCAGCGCACCGCTGCGCAGGAAGGCCGCAAACTCGTCCGGCTTCATGTTCATGCTGCGCACCAGCTGAATGATCTGCAGGTTTTCCTGTTCAGTCTTTGCAGATTCCAGTTCTTTCAACTGCTGCTGGTATTCGCTGATTTTTTCTTTGAGCCGTTCGATGTCGCGCTCAATGCGGGAAAGTCTTTTTGCCATACAAAATCCTTTCTGGCGTCACGGTAAACGCCCATAGCTGTAAAAATGTTCCTGCCAATATTTTGAGTTGAGGTTTGTGTAAGAGATAGGGTCGCCGCAGTGCAGCATGATGGAATTGCATACATAGATACCGCAATGGCTCACGCCGGGGGTATCGTAGGTTCCCTTGAAAAACACAAGGTCGCCCGGTTTGACCTGCGCCGTCGAAACAGGAGTACAGAGGTTGTAAAGGCCCTGTGCGGTCTGGCGGCCCACGTTCCAGCCGGAGTGATTCAGCACCCACGAAATGTAGCCGCTGCAATCAAAGCTGGTGCTGGGCGAACTGCCGCCCCACACATACGGGTAGCCGATGTACTTCGTGGCTTCCTCCATCATGGCGGCAAACCTATCATCCTTTAGTGCTTCCGGGGGAATATCGTAGTAGGTGGGCTGCTTGATGGTGGACGCATTGGGGTACTGCGCTTTGCCGAACAAATCCGGCCGGTTGCCCAGCGTGCGCATATAGAGCGAATAGGCACTAAGCTGTTCTTCGGTCAGTACTTCCACGGGCAGGTGGGATAAATCCTTGTTCTTCAGCTTGACCGTGCAGATGTAGTATTCATACGGTTCTTGGTAGGTGATAACCTGCGGCACACCATACGGGCCAATAATGACCATCATTTTTGTACGGTAACGTATCTGCATGGTCACGGTCTCGGTCAGGATGTACTGCTTTTCAAAGAGCATTTCAAGTTCGCCCTGCACCTCGGCCAATGTAAAAACGCCGTCATGGAGCGCGGACAAAATCGAGATCAGCACATAGGGGTCATGCTCGATTTTGTCCAGATAAAAATGGTACTCGTCATAGTTGTGGGTGGCCTCGTAGGTGTCGAGATACCGTTGCAGTTTTTGTTCCAGCTTGGCGTAGGCTTTTTCGGCACCCAGCATATCCTTGTCCTTGGAAAAATAAGAAGATGCCGTCACGCCGGTTCCAGCGGTGCCCGCCATCACGGTGCAGGACTGCAACCCTGTTATCAGGAGCAGAGCCAGCAGACTGAACACCGCCACGATCAGAATGGTTTTCCAATTCCGGGCCGCAAATTCGGCTACCCGTTCGCCGCCCTCGGCCGCCAGCTTTGTTACCCGGAAACCGTTCTCTGCGGTGGCGGCTGCACCCTGCGCGGCGGCTTGGCCGGCCTGCCGTGCAGCTTTGGCATACTGCTGTTTGATACGCCGTTTCTGCCACATCCGGGAAATGGGGTTGCTGGCCGCCTGTGCAATTTGCGGATTGTCCCGCAAAGACTTCTGATAGAAATACTCGGCGTTAGCCGAACGCAATTCCCGCTCTGCCTTTTCCACGGCCTTGTAGGGCTTCATCTTGTGGTGCCGGATGCCGCTGCGGATGACCTTGGCGGTCTGATGCTCCACCAGTTCTTCACCCTTGTGGCCACCCTCCACACCCACATTTTCGTGTTCGACTTCATGGATTTTTCCGTGAGCGAACAGCAACGCTTCCGATAGAGGGCGGCTGGCCGGGTTTGGTTTCAGGCTGGGCGGGCCTTTGTCCTGCTGCTCAAAGCGCAGGGTGGATTTTGCCTTGCCGCTGGCGGCATCGTAGATTTTTTCCTTGACCGGGACACGTTTTTTGGGCAGAGCAGCGCGGGCCGCATCCAGCTTGTCGGCCTTTGCTTCCGCTTTTTGAATAAACGGCTGCAACGCCGGGTCTGCCCGTTCTTCCTCGGTCAGTTCCAGACGGGCGGCGGAACGGTGCAGACCATCTTCACTCTCGGCGGTTTCCGCAGCTTGTTTGGCTTTTTTCTTTGCCTTGTGCTTGTCCTTGATGTCCTCGACCCGTTCTAAGATTTTTTCAGCCTTGCCCTCGGCATCCGTGGAATAATCCTGTTCCGCCTCCCGGCTGGAAATGTTCTCCACAGTGCCGTCCGCTTGATTTTCCACCACCAGACCGTCACGGGTCATGGTCTGGGTGACTTTGGCTTTTGCCTGCAATTCTTTCAAAGTTCTTCACCTCCCATCGGACAGCGGCCCGTTTCAATGTCCGCAATGTATTTGAGAATCGGGAACACCTGCGGCGGCGAAACTGCATTGCCCAGTGTTTTCATCCGCTTGCTGCGGTTCGGCACATCTTCGGTCAGGCGCGGGATGTCGGCGGGTTCTTCGGCCCAAAGGGAATGTCCGTCCATTTGCGCGGGAACCCCATCAGCCACTCTACCCAGTCCGGGTTGAGGTAGGGCTTTTCCAGCGTGGTGGGGGTCATCCGGTAGACCACATGGGAAAGCCGCGCCGTCCACGCCTTGCCATCCTTGTTCATCTTGCGGTAACTGCCATTCGCAGAGATTTGGATGTCCAGCCCCTTGCCCACATCCCCGGTGTCGCTGGCAAGAGGTGTTGGCAGAAGAACCGATGATGAATACTCGTTTCCGCTCGTGCCACGCGCCAACGGCAGCAGCAGGTAATACGAAAACCCGAACATCGTAACCTGCCTGCTCCAAGTCAATGAGCGTTTTGTCGAGCCCCATACGGAGGAAGCCAGCAACATTTTCTCCAAGCACCCAACGGGGCTGCAATTCCCGGATGACCCGCAGCATTTCGGGCCACAGGTAGCGTTCATCGTGGAAGCCGCGCTGCCGCCCTGCGGTGGAGAACGGCTGGCACGGGAAGCCGCCTGAAATGAGGGTGACGGTGCGAAGTCCTGTTTTTTCAAAGAAAGCCTCCTTTGTTACAGTGGTGATGTCCTGAAAACGGGGCACTTCCGGCCAGTGGCTTGCCAGCACAGCGGCGGGAAACGCTGCCCACTCGCATTGACAGACAGAGGTGAAACCCGCTGCTTCTGCGGCAAGGTCGATGCCGCCGATGCCGGAAAACAAGCTGAAATGTGTTAAGCTCATAGCTCCACCACCTCGCTGAGCCGGGTGGTCATGATCTTATAGAGCTGTGTGTTTTTCGGGATGGGGTTGGAAAACGGAAGCACCACGTTTTCAAAAATCAGCAGTCCTTCGCCCGGTTCCGAATTGTCGATGTACTTCTGCTGGTCTGCGGAGAGGTTCAGCCGTTCCGAAAGGATTTTGCGGTCGCCGGATGCCTGATTCAGCAGCGTGATGAAGTCGCTGTTTTCCAGAATGTTCTCAATCTCCGGGGAAGAAAGAAGGTCCTTCACATTTTGGGTGGCACCTGTGGGCACGCCGCCCCATTTGCGGAAGCGCTTCCAAATCTCGGCACTGTATGCGGCGGTCTGTTCCTCTTTCAGCAAAAGGTGGAACTCGTCTGCAAAATACCATGTGGCCCGGCCTTGGCTGCGGTTCTGGGTGACGCGGCCCCATATCTGGTCTTGGATAATGAGCATCCCCAATTTTTTTAACTGTTTTCCTAACTCTTTGATGTCAAAGGCCACAAGCCGGTTGTGGATGTCCACATTCGTTTTGTGGTTAAACACGTTCAGCGAGCCGGACACATACAGGTCCAATGCCTGCGCTACCCGGTCCGCTTCCGGCAAGTGTTGGTCGAGCAGGGCTTGGTGCAAATCGGAGAGGATGGGCATATTCTCCGGGCAGGGGCTCGCCAGATAGGGGCGGTAGATGGCTTTCACGGCACGGTCTATCACGGTGCGCTCAATCGCTTCCAGACCTGTTTTGCCGCCCATGACCAGCTCACAGAACGACAGCACAAAATCCGACTTCAAGGCCAAAGGGCTGTCATCTTCGGAATAATTCAGGTTGATGTCAAGAGGATTTACATAGTCCTTGCTGGTGGGCGAAAGTTTGATGACCTGCCCATGCAGCCGCTTGACCAGCGGATAATACTCGGCCTCTGGGTCTGAAATAAAAATATCGTCAGCAGTCGTTAAAAACACACTGACGATTTCGGACTTGCAGCTCATGGATTTGCCGCTGCCGGGCGTGCCCAGCTTCAAGCCGTTGGGACACCGGGCCTGCTTGCGGTCCAGCATGATCATGTTGTGGGATTTTGCGTTGATGCCGTAGTACATGGCCGCACCGCTCTGGAAAAGCTCCTGCGTCACAAAGGGCACGAACACCGCCACGTTGGAGGTGGTAAGGCTGCGCTGAATCTTTATCTGGTTGATGCCCAGCGGCAGGCTGGACACAAGGCCCTGTTCCTGCTGGTAGTCCAGCCGGACAAGCGAGCAGTTATACTTCTGTGCCACACCTGCGGCTTGGAACACATCGTTGCCCAGCTTTTGCTTGGTGTCGGCCACATTCAGCACAAGAAAGGTCAGCATGAAAAGCCGTTCGTTCCGGGTCTGCAATTTGTTCAGCAGCTTTTTGGCGTCCTCGCCGTAAGTGGCAAGGTCGCTGGGCAGGATGTCCATGTCGTACCCGGAACGGACAGCCTTTTTCTGCTCCTGAATCTTCATGGCGTCAAGGTCTGTGATCTTCCGCTTGATGGTTTTGATGGCCTCGGTCTGGTCGATGGCCTGCACATGGAGATTGACGAGAATGCCGCTTTCCGTTTTGAGAAAATCGGCCAGCATTTCATCCGAAAGTTCCGGCGCAAGGATTTGTAAAAAGCTCACAGCTCCATATTTGCCGCCCAGTCCAAAAGTCTTGGCCGTGCCGAAGCAGAGGGAGGACGGGGCCACAAAATCCTTAGTGGACAGGCCGGAGGGCGCCAGCCAGTCCCAGTCAAAGCGGAACGGTTCCCCGTCCGGGTGGAAGATGCCGTGCAGCACCTCCAAACGCGCCTGTCCGTCCATGACGTGCGCCACGCAGCCCATGGTCTTGAAATAGCCCAGCAGGTCAAGACCAATGCGGGTCAGCCGCGCCCGTGCGGTTTTTAGATTGTCTGCCTCGATGGTGAAGGTCAGGTACTTGGTTTTGACAATGCCGTTGTTTCCGCTGGCAAGCTGCTTTTGCAGGATGGCGGTGTACTCGGCGCGGATGTCGTCAAAATCATCCCCCTGCGGTGCGATCTCAAAACTTTTTGCGTACTGCACCGGGTCAACCTTGCGATTGAGAAACGAAAGCTGCACATGGATGGAGGCATCCACATAGTTGTACAGGTCGCACAGGTGTTCAAAGATGGCGGTCCTCGTTTCCGGCTGGGCCAGCTGATAGCTGATGTCCTCAAAGGCAATGCACTTGGAGAACGTGCGTCGGTCAATGCGGCACACACCGTCCGGGTAGATGGCCTCATACGGGATGGTGGCCTGTGCCGTGCGGGGCTTGCCGTCACCCTTGTACTTGCGGAGAACGGCATCAATTTCTTTTTTCTGGGCGCGGGTGAGCTTTTTGGGCTTTTCGGTTTCGCGGGGTATCGTTTTTCTGGACAATGGCCTTTACCTCCTGTTCCATTTGGTATTGCCGCACAAGGGCGGCGTAAGCATTGTTGGTCTGATAGGGCCTTTCCTTGGGACGAATAAAGCAGCACTGAATCATTTGCTGAATCACCACTTCAAGGGGCTGGCCGTGCCGCTCAAACAGAGCGAACAGCAGCCCCGGCAACATGGCAAAAATCATCAGCAGGGCCGCCGCGCTGTTGGAAAGATAGTCCCGGGTCAAAAAATAAAGCGGCCCGCCCGTGAGGAGCGCGCCGCCGAAGCAGACCAGCTGCCGCTTGGTCAGCCCGAATAAGACTTTGGATTTTACATGGGTCAAATCTTTGGGAACGGTCACATACGCCATACGTTTTTCCTTTCTCGGCCTTAGTGGGCACCAAACACCGACTTGCTGATGCTGCCGGTCTTGAACAGACAGAAACAGAGTAGCACGGTGTAGCCCATGCAGCCCCAGATGGCCCCGGCAATGTCCGCTGCACCTGAAATGTTGCGTATCAGCACCGCATAGATGCCCACGACAATCATAATCAGGAACGCTTGGAAGCCTAACGCCAAAAGCGATTTCAAATAGTTCTGCCCGGTGCTGCGCCACTCGCTGCTGCCCATGGTCGCCAGCGGGATAGGCCCCAGTGCGGTCACAACGTAAATCTCAATCATGCGGCCGTAGGTCACAAGGAAGATGCAGATGGACAGGATGTTCATGGTCAGGCCCACCACAAGGGTCTGGAACCACAGGCTGAGCAGACTGCCGATGGTCATGCTTTCCAGTTGAAATTCCAGTCCGGGTATCAGGCGGTCAAAGTGGATGGATGTTTCGCCAATGATAACGCCGGAACTTTGGTTGACAACGCTCTGGGTGGCATCGAACACACCCATAACGATATTCCATGTGTTGCTGACTATGAGGATGGCAAAGGCAGACTTGAAAATCCAGCGGAAGAACATGGAAGTATCGAAGTCGTGCATATTGTTCTTTTCGGTAATCATCTGGATAAGCTCATGGCACATCACAAGGGCAAGGATGGCCGCTGCAATGGGCAGCACCACCGTTTCGGAAAGACTGCGCAGCATATTGAAAATGCCGCTGTTCCATGCCTGCGGGGTAGAACCAACGTCCGAAGCGATTTCGCCCACCTTGGCGTTCACGTTGTCGAACAGGCCGGAGAGGTTGCCCGTGATGCCATCTATCAAAATGCCTTTTATCCATTTCTCGATGATCTCACTAATCAAGCAAAGATACCTCCTTTCCCGCGCCCTCCCATGTGAGCGGGAGAGCGCGGTGGGGTCTCAAAGGTGGATGTACGGATAAGTTGAGGTTAGCCCAGCAGCCCGGACAGCAGCGGGACAAGGGTCACGCCGATCAGGGCAACGCCGCCGCCCGCGACCAGCTGCTTCACGCCCTGGCTCTTGCTGCCGGGGTTATCCTGTCCATAGCCCTCCAACAGGTTGATGCCACCCCAGACACACAGGGCACCGCCCAGACCGACCACAATCGTCTGCAAAGTATCAACTGCGCTGTTGAAAAATTCCATAAGGTCCTCACTTTCTGCCGCTTGTTCTGCGGCACTCAAAAATTTTTTCAAAAAATGCCGCCTCATTCGGCGGCTGCATCTTCATCCGACAGGTCGATTTCGTACAGGTCAAAACTTTCGTCCTGTGCGACTACCTGCTGCCGTTTCCGGCGCAGGGTGGATAAGAACCTGTCCACCTCAAAGGTATTCTTTTTGTCCGCGTCCGCAAGGTACTTGTAGTGCGGGTGCTTTGTAATGTCGAACTTCTCCGAGAAGAACGGCCTCACGCCCCGCAGCTGCAAAATGCACCTGCCGCCGTCCATGATTGCGATTTCGTCCTCTGACATCAACGCCTTTCCTAATTTTTGATAGTTCATTCCGTGGGAGGTTTGAGAACCCCGGTTCTCGCTGGTGTTGAAACTGTCGATGGTTTCTTTCCCCAGCGCATCGGAGATCTCTTTGGCATTCTTACCCCGCCCACTCAAAAAGAGAACAGAATCGCAGTTGTCCGAAATGATTTCGGCCGCATCCTTGTAGATAGCTTTCAGCTGCGACTGGCTCTGCAAAATGATGGATGCCGAGATTTCCCGGCTGCGGATGGTGGCGATCAGCTTGTCGAAGTTGGGAATCTGCCCAATGTTGGCGAACTCGTCCAGAATCAGCCGTACATGGACAGGCAGTCGGCCACCGTATTTATCATCTGCACGGTCACACAGCAGGTTGATAAGCTGGCTTTGGAGCATGGCGAGAATGAAGTTGAAGGTGGTGTCCGTGTCACTCATAATCAGGAACAGTACGGTCTTTTCATCCCCGATGGTGTCCAGCTCCATTTCATCGTCCTCCATCAGCTCCCGCACCTCCCGGATGTCAAATGGGGCTAAACGGGCACCGCAGCTTATCAGGATGGAGGAACGGGTCTTGCCCGCCGACAGCAGAAACTTTTTGTACTGCCGGACGGCGAAGTGGTCCGGGTCTTTCTGTTCCAGCCGTTCAAACATGAGGTCCACCGGGCTTTGAAAGTCCGGGTCATCCTCGCGGGCTTCACTGGCGTTTATCATTTCCAGCAGGGTGGTGAAGTTCATTTCTTCTGCCGGGGCCTCGTACCAGATGTAGCCAATGAGTGCGGTGTAGAACAGCCGTTCCGACTTCACCCAAAAATCTTCCGCCGATTTTTCACCCTCGCCCTTGGTGTTGGCGATAAGGGTATTCACCAGCTTCAGCACATCCTTTTCCGAGTGGATGTAAACAAACGGGTTGTACTTCATGGACTTGGAAAAGTTTATCGTGTTCAGGATTTTCACCCGGTAGCCTGCCCGCTGGAACATTTGGCCCGTTTCGAGAATCAGAGTCCCTTTCGGGTCTGTGACCACGAATGAGGTAGGATAGTCAGAAGTGGGAAAACATTGCATGAGGTTGGGCTTCACATAGAAGCGGGTTTTGCCACTGCCGGAGCCTCCGATCACCAGCACATTCTTGTTCCGGGCCGTCTTGGGGTCTTTGGAACGCCCGGTCATGGTCAGGCGTTCGGTCTGGGTCAGCAGGATGTTGTTTTCAAACTTGGGGTCGATGTAGGGGGCAATGTCCTTGGCGGTGCCCCATCGGGCAGAGCCGTATTCTTCACCCTTGCGGTACTTCTTGGCATTCTTGCCCTTGCTGTACACGATGAGCCGGACAGCCAGCGCACCAACAACGCCAACGCAGAGGTCAAACGGATGCAGGCTGGGCAGCGGGTTTGCAAAGGCGGCGGAGATGCCGCTCGTCAGGTGGAGCAGCTTTGCCGAAGCATCCACGCCCGCCGCCAGACGGTACGCCTGCCCGCATTTGGCGAACAGGTACACGAACAGCAGATACGGCAGATTCAGCACCAGCAGCTTTTTCAGTTCAGGCTTCATCGTTCCAGCCCCCTTTGCTTGATTTTTTCCTTCGCACGTTTCGGCTGCTGGGCCGCTTTCTGCTTAGCCACTGCCAGCACTTTGCGGATGGAGGGCCGCTGCTCCTTGGAGAGCGTTTTGGCGGTGAACTCCCGGAACGCCTGTTCCAGATTGTCCGCATCCTTGGCCTTGAAGATCACGATGTAGTGGGGCGGCTGGGTAGTCTTGTCTTTGCGCAAGGTGAAGTCTACGCCGTACTTCTTGGCGCAGGGCTTAAACGCCCCGATGTTCGCCTCCGTGACTTCAATGTTGGTCAGGGCCGCACCATGGGCTTTCAGCTGTTTCAGGCTTTGCTTGCCGTGGTGCAGCTTTGGCCCCTTGGCCCGGTGCTGCAAATATTTTTTCAGGGCAGCTTGCAACGCTTGGGCGGTGAGCTTGCCCGTTTTCATGGACAGGGCAATGGTTTTCTGGGTGACTTCTTCCTGCATTCAGCATCCCTCCTTGGCAGGTAGTCGGAAAAGCGGCAGCTAGGGTGGAACCACCAGCCGCCGCAGGTAAATGGTTCTCATGGGTAGACGCTCCTTTCGGTCAGTTGTTGGGCGGGCGGCCCCAATCGGGCTGCGCCATATCGTGCGCCACAAGGGACGCATAGTAGCTGTTGATGGTGCTGGGGGCGTTAAACAGCATGGCCCGCAGGTATTGCTTGATGTTTCGGACTTTGGTGGTGTTGTCCCGCAGGCAGTCCATGACGAACTCGATGTGATGGCTGTCCAGTTTCAGGAACTTGGCCTTTACCAGCTCTGCCGGGTAATCGTCCCCGGCAACCCGGATGGACTTGCGGTTGGTGCAGACCGTTTCCAGCAGGATGTCCACGATCTCGTCCAGCTGCTCCCGGTCTATCCGGGGATTCTGGGTGAGGGTATCATACTCGATGTTCTCCAAAATCAGGCCCCGGTAGATTTGATAGGCCGTTTCCTTTCGGCTTCCCGTCCGTTCCGGCGGCGGTGCCTCTGCCTCGTCCTCGTCCAAAGGCAAGGGGTTTGGGGAATGGATAGGAATGGAATCGGTATTTAATCCCTCTTTCTTTTGTTTTTCTGTAATTAGTTTATCTTTATTTAATTGCATTGGATTTTCCAACGTAGGGTTTTCCTGCGTGGGATTCTCCAACGTTGGATTTTCCAATGTAGGTGAAACCGATGCAGGGACAGGCTGCGGCAGCTCGAAAATCACATAGTCTGCACCGCGCAGCCGCCCTTTCTCGTCCCGTTCTCTGGAACGCTGGATGTAGCCCGCCTGTTCCAGTTCCCGGATGGCCTGCCGTATCGCGTCAATGCTTTCCCGGTTGATACGGGCCAGCCCTTGCAGGGTGTAGTCCCAATCTTCCGGCAGGGAGAGCATTTGGGATAAAAGACCTTTGGCTTTCAGGGACAAGGCCCGGTTCCGCAGGTGGTGGTTTGACATGACCGTGTAGCCGCTGTTCTTTTCTACCCGAAAAACTGCCATTTCACGGATGCCTCCTTTCTGTTTTTGGGCAAAGAAAAAGCCGCAGGCTTTTTGTGAAAGTCTGCGGCTATGCCGATTGTTAGATATTCAATTCTTTGTGTTTCCGCACTCCATATCAATTACCACCGAAACGGTGATGTGATTTTCAATGCGTTTATTGCGGAGTTTATCGCCCTCGCCATCGAACACAACATGACGAGAAAACAACGTAAAACGGATGATTTCTACTAGATTTCTCTTCGTAGCGAAACTATCGCTTCCACATGCTCCGTATGCGGGAACATATCCACCGGGGTAAAGCCCTCGGCCTTATAGCCCAGCTTTGTCAGGGTGGCAAGGTCGCGGGCAAGGGTGACGGGGTTGCAGCTGACATAGACCACACGCTTGGGTGCCATACGCGCCACGCTGGCAAGGAATTCCGGGGTAGAGCCCTCGCGCGGGGGGTCCATAAAGATCACATCTGCCTTCTCCCCTGCTGCGGCGGCTTCACTGATCCAGCGGGTGGCATCGGCGGCAAAGAAGCGGGCGTTCTTTACGCCGTTGTGCTTTGCGTTGCCAATGGCATCCTGCACAGCGTCCCGGTTCAGTTCCACGCCCACCACCTGCTTTGCATGGTCGGCGGCGGTCAGACCGATGGTGCCGATGCCGCAGTAGGCGTCCAGCACCACCTCTTTGCCGGTCAGTTTTGCGGCTTCCACAGCAAGGCCGTACAATACGGCGGTCTGCGCCGGGTTCACCTGATAAAAGCTGCGCGGGCTGATGGCGTAGGTCTTGCCGCAAAGGGTGTCCAGAATGAACCCCTTGCCGTACAGCACCTTTTCCGCTTCGCCCAGCACCACGCTGGTCTTGCGGCTGTTCACGTTCTGCACCACGGTGGTCACGGTCACGCCGCGCTGCGCAGTTTCCGCCAGCAGCGCCTTGACAAAGTTCTTTGCGCCCGGCAGCACCGGCTGCGCCGTCACCAGCACCACCATCACCTGCCCGGTGGCTACGCCCCGCCGCAGCAGGCAGTGGCGCACAAGTCCGGTGCCCTTGTCCTCATCGTAGGGCTGGTAGCGGCAGACGTTGGCGGCAGCACGCACTGCCTGCATGGTCTTGTCCAGCACTTCGTCCTGCAGCAGGCAGCTTTCCACCGGCAGCACCTTGTGGCTGTTTGCCGCGTAGATGCCGGAGGTCAG
>OHPB01001246.1_pt1 | contig 13723 bp, 11 predicted proteins | sample 1577621 | NCBI WGS metagenome assembly OHPB01 (sample SAMEA3879577, study PRJEB24766) | human gut metagenome | biome: human-associated habitat; feature: feces | place: USA | collected 1985/1987 | reverse complement strand
TTTTTATTATGTTCCCTTTGTACACCGTTGCAAGGCAGTGTATATGATAACCCCTGAGCGGCCTGTAGGGCGGGGAGAGATACACCAGCGGGTTGAAATCGCCAGCACTGAGCTGTCTGCCGACCCCCGGACTATCTACCGCTGGCTTTCCCTTGCACGGAGCCTCTTCGCGGAGCATAGAGGGCTCAGAACATAAATTTCGCCGAAACGTGTCAGTAGTGCAGCCAAAATCTGTGGTATACTATGTATAGTCCCAAGAGGTGGGAACAGAAGAGCTGATGAATAATCGGCTCTATTTTTATACAAAAAACGGAGTTAGCTATGCAGTATACTATGGTTTGGACACAAACTCCCAAGACCTGAAAGGAATGCAAGGAGGAGTGGGACGCTCACAAAAGAAACTGTAAAAATAAAATCTGTAAGTATAAGGCGAGGAGGTGAGCGGCATCACCCCCCTTTATCGTGTGACTAAAAAGGAAGGACGGGCGAAAAGGTGTACAGATGCGATAAATGCAGGGCGGTGTTCGCGGCACCTTGGGAGGGTACGGACCCTCTCATATCGGACGAAACCCTGACAGGCTGCCCGGAGTGCGGACATCTCGAGTACCACGAGATAAACATATGCCCCTTATGCGGTAAGGAGGAGCCGGGCAGGTTGCCCATGTGCCGGGAGTGCGCCATAAACGAAATTGAGCGCATGGAGAAAGAGACGAAAACTTTCGGCAGGCCCGGACGTACCTCACTACTCAAACTACTGCGGGAGGCAATAGATGGATAACGTATACAAGCGCATGTCCGCAGTTATGGAGGAGATACCGTACCTTCGGCGGGATAGCGACCAGGGCGAGTACTGGATACTGACGGACGAGAGTGCTACCAGCGCCGTAAGAGCAGCACTCATCAAATATGGATTGCTTTTGTACCCCATCACTATCCACCGGGAGCATGGAGTATATGCTGACGTGGATATAACCTACAGGGTACAGAACATAGACGATCCGGAGGATTACGCCATAGTAGCCAGCACCGGCAGCGGTGACAGTCTCGGGGCGGCCATGACCAATGCCCATAAGTACGCACTGCTCCAAACTTTCAACATACCACATGGCATGGAAGATAAGCCGGAGGCAAAAAGCCCCCGGCAGAACGCATTATTGAAGAGCATATACACCATGTGCAAGGATAAGGACATCATAGACCAAGCCTGTAGGAACATGTATCAGAAGGATGTAACTGAGCTAACGGCGGACGAGCTTCAGAAGCTGGCCAGTGCCATAGACAAGCTTTTAGCGTAAAGGAGGTGAGCGGCACGTGAAGAGCGGCAAAGACAAGAACCCGTTTTTCGACGAGGAAGAAACCGGTGGCCGGCCCCGAATGCTGCTCAACGAACGAGGTGCGGCTGTGATAAAGCGCATGGCCGAGATCATGTGTACCAATGAGGAGATAGCGGATGTGCTGGGCGTGGGCGTTGACCTCATCACAAATGACAATAACAACGCTGTCTTTCAGGCAGCCAAGCGGGAGGGACAGGTTAAGGGCAAAATGAGTCTCAGGCGGGAACAGTTTACCCTTGCTGAAAAAAACGCAAACATGGCTATATTTCTCGGCAAAAACTACCTCGACCAGAAGGACAAGCAGGAAGTCGAAAGTACACTGGCTGGCGGCCTGTCCTTCGGCTTTGATGATGAGCTTATGGGATGAACATTTCCTTGGGTTTACCGCCAAACCCTAAACAGCTTGAATTTTTCAAGGCCCGTGCCCGGCATATAGCATATGGCGGCGCGAGAGGCGGCGGGAAAAGTTGGGGCATGCGCACTAAATTTATCATGCTGGCCGTAAAATATCCCGGCATACAGATACTCCTGCTGCGCCGTACCATGCCGCAGCTGAGAGAAAACCACATAATCCCCATGCTTAAGACCCTGCGCGGCATAGCGCGATACAGGGTACAGGACAAGGTATTTGAGTTTTACAACGGCTCCCGTATTGTGTGCGGCTATTGCGCGGCAGAGGTGGACGCACTCAACTATCAGGGCCAGGCATACGATATCATCGGCATGGAGGAGGCTACACAGTTTACCGAGCAGCAAATGCTGTGGATTGTATCTTCCAATCGTCCATCAGGCCCCGGATATCCCACGCGCATGTACTATACCTGTAATCCTGGTGGCGTAGGCCATCAGTGGGTAAAAAGACTGTTTATCGACCGTGATTACCAGCAGAGTGAGCGGCCCGAGGACTATGTATTTATCGCCGCAAAGGTGGATGACAATTACGTCCTCATGCAGCGCGACCCGGACTATAAAAGGCAGCTTGAGAACATGCCTGAGGAAATGCGACGGGCGCACCTTGACGGCGACTGGGATCTGTTTGTAGGGCAGTATTTTACCGAATTTCGAAGAGATGCCCACGTTATACACCCATTTAAAATACCTGACCACTGGCAGAAATATAGGGCATTTGACTACGGCTTGGATATGCTTGCCTGTGTTTGGGCGGCCTTTGATGAGCTTGGCAACTGCTATATATACAACGAGTACCATAAATCCAACATGCTGATAGACCAAGCGGCCAAGGCGATATTAGACCGCACACCGGACGAAAGCGAAATAACCGCCACCTTCGCCCCTTTTGACATGTGGGCGAAGAACCGAGCCACGGGACTAAGCCAGGCAGAGATGTTTTACAACGCCGGTCTACGGATAACCAAGGTGCAAAACAGCCGCGAAGACGGCTGGCTTAATATGGCACAGTGGCTCCACCCTGTACCTGACGGCACAGGAGGAAAAAAAACAAGACTGAAAATATTTGAGAACTGCCACGAACTGATACGCTGCATACCGGCCATACAGCACGACGAAAAGAACCCTAACGACTGTGCGAAGGAACCCCACGATATAACCCACATGAACGACGCATTGCGTTATCTCTTGGACGGCAGACCCAGCCCGGCTGCCATACCCGCGACACCGGACTATGATGAGCCCAAGACCTATGACGAGCAGATAGACGACTTTTTTGACTACGGAGGATAACGATGGAATACATCATAGGCGCTGTAATAGGCGTTTTTTTGTTTATAGGCGGCCTTTACGTGGGCAGCCGTACCACGAAAAAGGAAAAGCCTGCTGCAGACAACGACCTGACCGTGAAATACCACGACACAGAACGGGAGCGTGCCGAGAAGATCAGCAAGCAGCTATACAACCTCATGAATTATACAGGAGACCCACAGGATGAAGATTAAGACGGAACCACAGGACATATGGCAGGAGTACCAGAAGGGCAGGCAATACAAGGAGGCTATCAAACTTTTTAGCAACGTCAAAAAGAATGAGAATTTCTTCTTAGGGCGCCAGTGGGAAGGACTGAATGCGCCCGACTTGCCCAAGCCGGTGCTGAATTTTTTAAAGCGCGTCGTTACCTTTGTTGTGGCTACTATCACCTCAAACGACATAGCTGTATCTATCACACCTCACGAGCGGGACGATGAAAAGCAGATGTACGCCAAAGCCATAGGGCGGCAAATAGAAAGGGTATTCGAGCTTACCAAATACAAAACCTTGCTCCGGCGCTGCGTCAGAGACAGTGCGGTAGACGGCGACGCCTGCATATACTTCCGCTTTGATCCCGATATAGAGACGGGCCAGGACGCTAAGGGCGATATAGCCGCAGAGATACTAAAAAATATCAACGTCATATTCGGCAATCCCTACAACCGTGACGTGCAAACCCAGCCTTATATCATAATATGCCAGCGCAAGACCGTGGGCGAGCTAAGGGACGAGGGAAGAGAATACGGCATGTCCCGAGAGGACATAGAACAAATCACCCCGGACAGCGACGAATGCCAACGGGAAGAAGGCGGTGAAACCATACTGGCAACAAAACTCACGAAGTTTTGGATAGAGGACAAGCACCTCATGTGGACTGCGACTACCGAAAAGACAGTTATGCGCAAGCCTACCAAGACCGGAGCGACCATGTACCCTATAACATGGATGAGTTGGGACGAGGTCGATTCTTCGTATCACGGACAGGCCATGCTTACTGGCCTCATCCCTAATCAAATCGAGGTCAACCGCATGTTCGCGATGTATATCCGCTCCATAAGCATGAATGCCTTCCCGAAGATAGTCATAGACAGCCAGAAGATAAAAAACTGGACCAACCGTCCGGGCGAGGTCATAAAGGCGGACAACCTGAGCGGCTCAAGGGTACAGGATTATGTGACTGCCATACGCGGCGGCGATGTATCCTATCAGGTCATGGAGGTCATACAGCAGATCATAACCATGACCCGCGATTTTATGGGCGCCTCTGACGCCGCGCTCGGCAACGTCAAACCCGATAACACCTCCGCCATTATCGCCGTGCAGCAGGCCTCGTCAATGCCGCTGGAAATCCAGCGGATGAACCTATACCAATTTACCGAGGATTGCGTGCGGATAATGATGGATATAATGCGGGCGTATTACGGCGTGCGCATTGTCACGCTGGATGAGGCCGTCCCCGCCATAGAGGACGGCGCCGCGCTCGACACCATGGGCAACCCGACGGGGGAGAGCATCAACAAAATACAGCTCGATTTTTCAAATTTTGACACCATCAACTACGACACAAACGTTGACGTGGGCGCGTCCTCATACTGGTCTGAGCTGATGCAGGTACAGACCATGGATAACCTGTTTACAAAAGGGATAATGACCGACGCGGTACTGTACCTCGAAAGCATACCGAGCAAATACCTGAAAAACAAGGACAAAATCATAGCCGCCGTTAAAGAGCAGCAGGCCATGATGGCACAGCAGGCCGCCATGCCTACGGAGACCCCGCCCGCAGAAATGCCGATAACAGAACCAGCGGCGCAGGAGCTTGTGAACCAGGTCGCCGAAGCACGGCGGGAAATAATGAATCAATCGCGACAATAGGCCTAAAGGGCCTTTTGCTATATCAGCGCCGACCATAGCGCAACCGGCCGACCATAGCCGGAGAAAGGATCAACATGGATAACAACATTTTTGACGGCTCTGATCTGTTTGTGGACGAGGAGATTGCCCCGGAGACACCCGAGGAAACCACCGAACCGGAAACAACGGAACCAACTGAACCCGAACAGCCCGAAAGCACCGAGAAGGCCGACCAAGCCGCAGAGCCGGAAGCAGACAAGCCCGGCGCTATCCGCGTGAAATATAAGGGCGAAGAGCGGGAGCTGTCGGTGGAGGACGCTGTCGTATACGCCCAGAAGGGCATGAACTACGACGTGATCTATAACGAGCTTCAGACCGCAAAAGCAGAAGCCCAGGAGATTGCCCCCTTTTTACAGGAGGTTGACTATTGGGCTAAAGAGAGCGGGATGAACCGCTCCGAATATCTGAGCTTCCTCCGCGAAAACCGCCAGACCCAAATGCTCCAGAATGAGATGAGCGGCATCAAGGCCCAGTATCCCGACCTGCCTGACGAGGTAGTAAAGGAGATGGCCGAGCTGAGATGCAAGGGCAAGGAGGCGGAAAATGTCAGGCTGGAAGAGCAGCAAGCGCAGGCGCAAAAGGACGCCGAGCTTGCGCCGTGGCAGAAATTTATCGAGGTTTACGGCATAACCGACCCGGAAAAAATACCGCCCGATGTGATGGCGGACGTGGGAAACGGGCTATCCCCCGTTGAGGCTATGCAAAAGCACGAGATAAACGAGCTTAAAAAACAGCTTGAGGCAGCTAATACCAAAAAACAGATAGAGGAAAAACACGAGGAAAACAAAAAACGCGCAATGCCAAGCGCGGCAACACAGGCCCAGCCGGAAAAGGAGGACAGCTTCCTTGCAGGCATGGGCTTTTAATCTACTGAAAGGAAAAAGTGAATAATGGCTATCAATCTACACGAAAAATACTCCGACAAAATCAAACAGGTCTATACCCACAACTCTTTTGTCGAGGGGAAAACCAACCAGGAATACTCTTTTGTCGGCGTCAAAACCGTCAAAATTCCCAATCTCATTACCCAGGACCTTAACGACTACCAGCGCACCGGCACCAACCGTTACGGCACTCCCAACGAGCTGCAGGACGCCATACAGGAGCTGAGCGTTACTCAGGACAAGTCCTTTGCCATCACCATCGACAAGGGCAATAACGTCGAGCAGCAGATGATGAAGCAGGCAGGCCGCGTCATGGAGGCGGAGATGCGCGAAAAGGTAACGCCCACCTCCGATAAGTACGCCCTCGCTCAGTACGCCGCCAATGCAGGCCATACCATAGCCTATGACGCTGCCGTGGCCAAGAGCAACATAATCTCTAAGCTGCTCGATATAGAGGTCTACTTCGAGGATAACTTTGTCCCCACCGACCGCCGCTATGTGTTCGTAAAGAACACGCACATTGCCACGATAAAACTGGCCCAAGAGTTCGAAAAGTCCGACAGCGTGATAGACAAACTGATCATAAAGGGCATTATGGGCAAGATAGGCACTCTCAACATCGTCGGCGTACCCGCTGCGTATATGCCTGCCAACGTAGAGCATATCGCGTTCCAGTCCAATTCCGTTATGCTGCCCTTCAAGATCAAGGACAGCCGCATACATCAGGACCCGCCCGGCCTGTCCGGCCACCTGCTGGAGGGCCGCTTCATGTACGACGCATTTGTCATAGGCGCTATCTGCGACGGTGTTGTAGTTGTTGTGGCGAAGGAAAAGAAGTGCGCCGATCCCACCGTGACCAAGGGCACCACGACCGCCATAGCCACCACCACCTCCGACGCAGAGGTCTACTATACCACCGACGGCTCTGATCCCCGCTGGTCTACTACCCGAACCAAGTACAGCGCCGCCATTACCAATCCCACCGCAGGGACCATCATTAAGGCATACGCGACCTATATTAGCGGCGGTATGTATCCCTCCGATGTAGTCACCCACAAGTGTGTTTAACAAAATCATAGTGGGGCGGGCAACCGCCCCACCTTACTAAGGAGGAACCCATGACCGGACAACAGATATACGAGCTGGCCTCATCATTCCTGTACGAGATAGACGGCGAAGATGAGGATTCAAAAAGATTTGCCGTCGGGTTTATAAATATACTGCTGCAGGAGTGCTTTAACTGCGAAAACAGTATGCGGCTTTTCCGGGGGAAAGAAACGCTGGACGAAGCGCCGTACATCAAATCGCTTGCCGAGGAGATACCGTATCAGCCGGAGCTTACCCGCGTTGCCTTCCCGTATGGCGTGGCCTCGTGGTTTTTCCAGGAAGCGCTCGACAATTTTCAAGCCGAGAATTACCGTAGCAAGTACCTGTCCGCTGTCAACGAGGCAAGTAAACTCAACAGCGGCATAGCGGAGGATTATTACTCATGCCTGAGTCTGTAACTCCGAAAAAAATAGCGGCGACGAAAACCTACCAGCGCACATACGACAAATTCAGAGGCGTCGATTTCTCTACCGACCCCACACAGGTAGCGGATTTCCGTTCCCCGTATGCCGAAAACCTGATATCCGACCTCGCGGGATTCCCGGAAAAACGCCCCGGCTGGCGGACGTTGCTGACCGTGGCAAACGAAAGGATCAACGGCATATATTACTGCGTATTCAAAAGCGGCGCCACCGCAAGGCTCGTCCACGCCAAAAACAAACTCTACAAATGGAACGACGACGATACCGTTACCCTTGTGTTTACCGGCATGAACGACCAGCGCAGCGCGGCGTTTGCCCATGGCGGCAAGCTGTATATGCTCGACGGGCTGAAATACCGCGTGATAACGGAGAATAACGGCACATACACGGTGCAGAACGTAGAGGACACGGCGGCCTTTATTCCGACCACCACCATAGGCGCAGACCCCACGGGCGGCGGCACACACCTGGAAGCGGTCAATATGCTGTCCAACGGGCGTAAACTCGTTCCATTCCAACGGTAACGATAAGACCTACTATCTCGACACACAAAACATCACCGCTGTAACAAAGGTGCTCGTGGGCGGCACGTTGAAAACACCTACAACGGACTACACCGTAGACCTCGCCGCCGGAACAGTGACGTTTGCTGAAGCCCCGGCAGACAGTAAGGGCGTTGATAATGTGGTCATCCATTTCACCGCTACGGTAGAGGGATACGCCGACCGCGTGAACAAATGCACACTGTTTGCCTATTACGGCTACAACAACGATAACCGCGTGTTCATTTCCGGCAACCCGGAATATAAAAATTGGGATTGGCAGAGTGGCTTGGATGATCCCACATATTTCCCCGATACCGGTTATACCCGGATTGGCGCTGATACCTCGTCTATCATGGGCTATATCAAACAGTACGATTCCCTCATGGTGGTCAAGGATGATAACCAGCAGGACGCAGAAGTGTTCCTTCGCACTGCCGAGATGCAGACGGACGGAACGGTGATATTTCCCATCAAACAGGGCATAAAGGGCGTAGGAGCCATATCCAAGTACGCCTTCGACACCCTCAGAGATGACCCGCTCTTCTTGGCAAGGGAGGGAGTTTTCGGCATATCCTCGACCTCCGTACAGTTGGAGCGCAACATACAGGACAGAAGCTATTTTGTCAACACGGAACTGACTAAGGAAAGCGGCCTTGATGAAGCCGTATCCGTAGTATGGAACGGCTATTATATCCTGTGCGTCAACGGAAAGTGCTTCGTGGCTGACAGCCGGCACAGGAGCGCAAAGACGGACGGCGGCGCAAGCTATTCCGAAAGCGGCTCGTATGTGCAGTATGGGTATGAATGGTACTACTGGACAAACATTCCCGCAAGGGTATTTTTTGAGCAGGACGGCAACCTGTTTTTCGGCACGGCTGACGGCAAGATATGCCGGTTTAACACCGACCGGGGAAAAATGAACAAATATAACGACGACGGGCAGCCTATTACTGCTATCTGGTCTACGCAGATGGATAATTACGGCACTATCACCCGCAGGAAGTCTCTGACGAAAAAAGGATGCGGCGTGATGATAAAGCCGTATACAAGATCGTCGGTCAAAATACTCGTGGCTACTGACCGCATACATGATACTCAGATACGCTCCAAGGCTATGGACATACTGGATTTCAGCGATATCGACTTTGAACGCATAACCTTTAACACGCTGGACACGCCACAGGTTATCGCGTTCAATAAAAAGGTCAAGAAATTCATCGTCCTACAGATCATCTTCAAAAACGACACGCTCGATGAGGGCTTCGGCATATACGGCGTACAAGTCCAGTACGTCGTGGGCGGCTATGTCAAATAAGGAGGAAATATGCTCGAAACAAACATAAAGAAAGTGGCTACACAGGTTCCTACACCCGTCACGCCCACCACGCCGCAAAGCCCGATAAGCGGCGGCACATACACCGTGGGCGGCAACCATACCGTTGACAACTCCGCGTATGCCGCCGGCACCGATGCAAACGCCATAGCCCTGCAAACCTATGACAAACAGCTTGCTGCATATAAGGCGGCGCTCCAGGCGGGGTATGACGCACAGGCGAATTCGATAGCCGCACAGGCGGCAAAACTGAAGGATCAATACAATACGTCCCGCAACGATGTGTATACAAACTCCCGCCTGTCGGCCATAGGCAACAATGAGCGGCTTGCGGCGCGGGGACTGGCCGGCAACCTCTACGACTACGCCCGCAGCGGGACTTCCGAGAGCAGCCGGATAGCCCAGGACATCGCCATGCGAAAGGCCCTTGCCCAGCAGAACAACGCGGAGATAAGCGCGAACAACGACCTCAGCCTTAAACTGCTTGAAGCGCAGAGGGAAGCTGACGCGAAGTACGCCGAATACGCCGCCAAGAATGAGGAAAGCAAAATACCTTACCTTATGGCCCTCGCGAACGCCGCCAACATGAGCAGCGGCGGAGGAGGCGGAGGAGGCGGCTATTATGGAAGCGCTAAGAAGTCCAGCAAGAAATCAGGAAGGAAGAGCGGAAGCGGAAGCAATAAAACGTCTGCGACCACTAAAGGCAATAATATACCGGGCGATCAGAGCACCAGCCGCATTCTGGTAAACCCGAAAACCGGAAAGGAAACCAAAAACAGAATTTCTGGCATGGTCAAATAGGGGTAAAATCGCATGGCAAAGACTCAAGCAGAAGTAAGGGCGGCAAAGGACGCTAAATTAGGCATAAACAGAAATATCCAAACGACAAAAAACACAACGAAATATGATTCCGCCCCAAGCAATATCGAAGAACAGCGCGACCGTAAAGACGAGGCACTTGGCATTACCCGGCGCGAGGGCAGCACCTGGAATACCGGCAAAACTTATACAAAACCCACAGCACAATCCCTGCTCGACCAGTATAATGCCAATGCAAAGAAGCGTATTGAAGAAGCCAATGCGGCCACACAGAAGGCAAAAAAGGAATATGACGATTATATTGCCAAGGAAGGCCGCATATACCAGAAGAACTACGGTGCGCCATCCGACAAGGCCAACAAGCTGCAAAACAAGCTTAATCAGGCCCGTCTCGCCCAACGGGACGCAGAGAACGAGGCGACTATAACACGCCTTGCCCAGACATCTACACTGTACAAGGACAATAAGAACAAGAAGTCTAAGGTGGACATTGGCAGAACGACGGAGCTTTCCACAGGCATACGGGCAAAAGAAGGTAATCTCACATGGGATACTGATACCTATAAAGCCATGACCGACGAAGAGGTATCCGTCTATAACCGTCTCGCCAAGAACGGCAAGGAAAAGGAAGCAGAGGAATTTCTCAAGGCCATAACCCCTACCCTGAACGCCAGAGTAACACAGGGACGCTTGCAGACAGCCAAGGAGACGGCACAGAGTGGCGTGGGCGGCGGCATCGGTGCGTCTGTAGCCTCTTCCCTCCTAAAGCCTGTGACGGCCGCACAGGGCGGAATACAGACGGTATACAACTTCCTGACAGGCAAACCCATAGACACCAACGCCCCCGAATATTATGCCTCCAACCTCGCCAATACCTTGCGCAGTTCCGTAGCCGAAAAGATCGAGAACGGTGTGTACGAATCCACAAAGGGCGACTACACATACGACAGAACCGGCAACCGCCGCATGACTACCGAGGGCGAGGCAAAGAACAACGGCAAGATTGCTTCATTTCTCTACCAGACCGGCATGAGCATGGCGGACATGCTGACCATGACTCCCTTCGGGCCTGTCGGCATGCAGGTAATGATGTCCTCCAACGCCGGCGTAGACACCATGATAGACGCGAAGAACAACGGCGCGACAGATGATCAGGCCATGGCGCTTGGCATTGTATCCGGCGCAGCGGAGGCACTCTTTGAAAAGTTCTCCATAGAAAACCTGTTTCACGGCGGCGTATCTAAAAGTACTATCCTCGCGGCTCTCAAACAGGGCGGCATAGAAGCGTCCGAGGAAATGGCTACCGAGATAACTAATATCCTTGCCAATGAGGCCGTTATGGGTAACCAGTCTGACTTCAACAAGGCCGTTGCAGAGTATAAGGCGATGGGCCTCGACGATAAGGACGCTAAGGCAAAGGCGCTTGAGGAAAAACTGCTCCAGGTGCTTGAAGCAGGTGCAGGCGGATTCCTGAGCGGCTTTGGCATGGGCGCGGCGGCGGATGTGATGAATACACAGTCCGCAGGGGCAGCCCTCATAAACGACTATGCCACCACCATAGCAGAGGGCATGGATATAAACACATACCTCGAACAGGGTATGAGCGATACCGAAGCAAATAGGGCAAGGCTGGCAGACGCAAAAAAACAGGCTATTCAGGAACTGTCGGCGGAACTTCAGTCAGAAGGCGCAGAACTTGAAAAAGGGACCGTTGCAAACAGACTATCCAATAAAGCATACACGAGCGAAAGCGGCATAGGCCGGCAGTTCCTTGCCAATACCGAGGGAATGAGGCTTTCCAGCGGAAAAAGGGCTGATACTGATAACGATCTTACCAATGTTACTCCGGCGACCCGCGAGGCGGCCAAGAGCCTTGGTATGCTCGACAAGAGCAATATTGCGCGATACATCAACGAGATAACCGCAGCTCTGGACAGAAGCGCTGCGACTGGCAAGAAGATACTTATCGGGAAGCCGTCCGGCATTCTTGCGGAGCAGATGAATTCCGATAACGTCTTACAGATGGATCAGTCTGTTGCGAGAAAGGTCGCTTTTGCTGACAAAAAGGACGGCGGCAAACATAACCTTGGACGCGGTGTACTGGATGAGCTTCCATATCAACTTGCCGACCCTATGATAATAACGGGCAACACCACTGACCATATTTCTAAAGGGGATACCAACAGCGTTGTTGTGTGGACGGACTGGCAGACCGAAAACGGCGATTCCGTCATAGTCCCCATTAGGATATACGTAGATGGCGCTATAGAACCACACAACAGCGTAAATTCCGTGTTTGACGCTTATAATCCTGCTTACGTTGCAGACCTGTTGAGAGATGAGAACATAAGGTACACGCGAAATAATAAAAGCGTCGAAGAGCTTCTTTCCAACAGGCGACAAGTGCCTGCCGCGACTCGCTCGGTCGACGCTTCCGACACCGAGGGGCTTCTTTCCAACGGGCGAGAAGTGCCCGCCGCGACTCGCGCCTCTGATGTCAATAACACCGTATCACAGGAAAGCGTTCGCGTCAAGGAGTACCTTGCGAATTTACGCAAGCCCACCGCACAGGAAACGTTAGCAGCTGTTGCAGACGACCCCACGAAGGCGGAGGAACAGCTTAGCCTATCTGAAAAGGAACAAAACTTTGCCAAAAATCTCAGCCAGGCCGCACAGAACCTCAACTTGGCCAACGCCGAGACCAAGGCTTTAGGGCGTGAATACTATACGCATTCAGAGGAAATGCCCTCCTTGCAGGACATTCAAAAGAAAAACATAGAGGACTTTACCAGCGAGGATTTCAGCGTGCTGGCAAAGAATCTGCTCGGCAGCGGCAAGCAACGCCTTTATATCAAAGAACCTTCCCGCGTATTCGATACGGTAGCCGGCAATAATAAGGCCCTGCGCAATACGCTGTATAACCTGTTCGAAAAGCCTTTTAACGAGGCGGGCGGCAATTATGGCAAATCCCTTACTTCCTCGGTAGAATCCTATAAGGAGATCATGCGGAAGTATGACATAAAGCCTAAGAGCAAAGAAGATATAGCTGCCCAGCGTTACGGAGAAGGGCAGTATCAGGGGCCGGACGGTGAAATGATAGAATATACCCAGGCAGACCTTCAGCGGGATTTCCCCGATACGTGGGAGAAAATCAAGGGCTTTGCCGAAGCCAACAGGCAGATATATGAGAAGTACCTTGACCGTATCAACTCCATGATGGAGACGATATATCCTAACGTTTTGGAGAACGCCCAGGAAGAATACCAGAACCTGGTATCGAAGCTCGATGTAGCCAAGAGCAAAACCGACGCCATGGTCCGCGCCATAGCCGAAAAGGAACGGGTGACGCAGCAGCTTCAGGATATGCGCGACAGCAAGCAGAGGCGCGACACTAAAGCGTTCGCGAATATCGAGGGCAGGATAGCAGCGGAGCAGGCGAAAGTAGACAGCATGAAAACCGAACTGGTACAGCTGGAAAAGAAACTGCGCGTAGCGGAAATGAATGCGCAGGCTCAGCGGGCAGCGATAGACAGCGGGGCCATATATGAAGGCAAAAGGATAATCCCCCGGAAGGACTATTTCCACCACGCGCAGGAAATGCTGAGCGATTACAGCGTGCTCGACTTCCTCAGGCCCAAAAACG
>OHPB01001244.1_pt1 | contig 13728 bp, 9 predicted proteins | sample 1577621 | NCBI WGS metagenome assembly OHPB01 (sample SAMEA3879577, study PRJEB24766) | human gut metagenome | biome: human-associated habitat; feature: feces | place: USA | collected 1985/1987 | reverse complement strand
GTATCACCTAATTTTCTAAGAGTAGATGAGCCGATTTTATAAGACATCAATTTAGTAGTTTCATCAACCTCTTGAGAAATAATACTTGAAGATGCTGAAACAACAGAATAATCATCCTGCCATTGCTGAATATAGCTGATTGAATATTCATTATTACCTTTCGCAATCATTGAAGTAATAGTATTTGTTAACGCACCGTCATCGAAGGTGTATGATACTTTTGTATAATCATCAACAGATGGCGGAGTAGGAACAGCCATATTACATAATTCTGAATAATAACTGCCTGACTCATTAGACAGAGTAGTTCTCTGCTGGTTAATCTGCTGTCCTTCGAATTCGACATTATTTTTCCTTGCTGTTAAACTCAGAAATCTTGCTTGTGATGCACTCATGCCCATTTCGGTGTCCCTTTCGTAGTTAATTTCCTATACATCTTATATCGGCAGCCTTTTGTATATTCTTTAACATTTAGAATATATTTGTAACATTTATTTACAATCAAAAGATTTTTAAAACGGATTTAAAACTAATAAAATTATCACAACTAAAAGTTAAATAATAATTAACAACCCTTTATAATCTTTATTTTTGAGTTAGAATAAGAGAATAAGAAAGGGAAAAACTATGTGGGATTATTCAGAGAAGGTTATGGACCACTACAGAAATCCGCGCAATGTCGGTTCAATTGATAATGCTGATGCCGTAGGGGTTGCAGGTTCCCTAACCTGCGGTGACCAATTAAAAATATATTTAAAAATAGAAAATAATATAGTTACAGATGCAAAATTTCAAACTTTTGGCTGCGGTTCTGCCGTTGCAAGTTCAAGTATTTTAACCGAAATGATTATCGGGAAAACTGTCGATGAAGTTCGAAAAATCACAAACAAAGATATTGCAGACGAACTGGGCGGATTACCTCCTGAAAAGATGCACTGCTCAGTTATGGGCTACGAAGCTTTAGAAGATGCCCTCAAAAACTACAGAGCAGACGGATATGTTGATTTAGACGAGATACTTGACGAGCATTACGGGACAGAAAAAAAAGAAAAAATTATCTGTACCTGTTTCCAAATTACAGAAAATATTATATGGGATGCCATAAAACAAAATGGGCTTAAAACTGTTGAAGAAGTAACAAATTACACTAAAGCAGGCGGTGCTTGCGGAAAATGTAAATCCGTAATCCAAGATATGATTGATACTTATTACAACAAGCAAAGGGCTGAAATAGATAAACTTACTCCAACCCAATGGATTTTGAAAGTTAATAACGTTATTGAAACCCAAATTTCACCGGAACTTCAAAAAGACGGCGGAGATATTGAACTTGTTGATATTAAAAACAAAAGTATCTATGTTCGTCTGAAAGGCAGATGCTCCGGTTGTAAAAATTCAACAATGACCTTGAAAAATTTTGCTCAAAAAATCCTGCAAGATTCACTAGGCTCAGACATCACTCTTATTGAGGTACAATAATATGACAAACAAAATTATATATTTAGATAACAACGCAACTACAAAGGTTGACGAAAAAGTTCTTGAAGCTATGATGCCATATTTTAAAGAAGAATATGCAAACCCTTCAAGTATGTATGATTTTGCAAAAAAATCATCTTCAACAATCAAAGAAGCCCGCGGTGTTATCAAAGATTTTGTGAACGCTAAAGACGAAAAAGAAATAATTTTCACCTCTTGCGGTTCTGAAAGCGCCAATATGGCTATCCGCGGAGTTTTAAATTACAACAAAAATAAAAAACACATAATAACTACAAAAGTTGAACACCCTTGTGTGTTGAATCTTTATCAAACTCTGGAAAAACAAGGTTACAAAGTTGATTATATCGGAGTAAATTCTAACGGAGAGCTTAATCTGGAAGAACTTGAAGCTGCGATAGATGAAGATACAGCACTGGTTTCCGTAATGTGGGCGAATAATGAAACAGGAGTTATAAACCCTATTGAAAAGATTTCAGAAATTATCAAATCTAAAAACAACGATACAAAATTCTTTGTAGATGCAGTTCAAGTTGCAGGCAAAATACCAATCGATGTGCAAAAAGCAGGAATTGACTTACTTGGAATTTCCGGTCATAAATTCCACGCACCAAAAGGTATCGGCGCACTATATGTAAATTCAAAAACAATGATTACACCACTGATAATCGGCGGACACCAAGAAAGAGGAAAACGTGCCGGAACTGAAAATACTCCATATATCACAGGTATGGCAAAAGCAGCTGAACTTGCAATGGATAATCTTAATTACGAAATGACCGAAGTTAAGCGTTTAAGAGATAAATTAGAATCAAATATTATAAATAAAATCTACAACGCAAGATTAAACACAGGTGTGGCAAACAGAGTTCCAAACACTACAAATATCGGCTTTGAATACATTGAAGGCGAATTAATCCTTCTTCACCTGTCTGACCTTGGAATCTGCGCATCATCAGGTTCTGCATGCACTTCAGGTTCTCTTGAACCAAGCCACGTATTAAGAGCCATGAATGTTCCGTTCACTGCAATCCACGGAAGCATACGATGGAGTTTGAGCAGATTCACAACAGAAGCTGAAATAGATTATGTAATAGAAAAATTACCCGGCATAATTGAAAAGGCAACTTCAATTTCACCGTATCAAAAAGAACTTAAGGCATTAAAAGCCCTTAGAAAATAGATTACAGGTAACCGGATTTAGCATAAAAGTCCTATATTTTGTAAAATATAGGACTTTTGTCGTACATAGAAATATTTAAAATTCAAAAAATAAAAACTCCTGATTTGTTGAATTGGTTTTGATTAAAAAAAACTTTATTCTAACTCTAAGGAGTTTTTAAAATGAAAAAAATTATTATCTTTTTAGCCATAATTTTATCCTGTCAGAATTCAATTGCCGCAAGCCCAAACAGCACAATTCTGGATAAAATCGAAAACTCAATATACGGATACACATATTCTAATGAAAACGAAAGTACAAGACTTAACAGAATAGAAGAAAGTGTATATGGTAAAACCTCGAATGCGCAGGTGCAAACCCGAGTTGCAAAGTTAAAAAAAGACCTTGCAGCTGATTTAATGGGACAAGAAATCGAGCCTAAAGAAGATACATTTAGAGAAGATGAAGACTCCTGGGTATTTGCAAAAGAACCTGTAGAAAGTACTAAAATGGATTATCCGGCTATAAATGAACTTGAAAAACAAGTTTTTAAACAGGAGTACAAAGACCAAAATATAAAAACAAGATTATCAAAACTTGAAACAAAAACTTTCGGCAAGACATACGAAAGTGATGACTTATCAAGCCGAGTAGACCGTCTAAAAGCCGAAATAAAACCTCAAAACTTCATGTCAAATAAAATTGCACAGCAAGAAAACGACTTTTATAACGGAGATATTGGAAAACTTGACCAGAATTACCACATAGATTCATACGGCGATACATTTGATTATGATGCTTATAATCAAGGAAATGCGATGAATTTTCCTGAATATTCAGACTACGACGATTATTCCTCAAGTAATAACGTATTTAAATCCTCAAAACCGCTAAATATTTCAAGTATAGAAAAAACCCTTTATAAAACAAAATTTGAAAACGAGCCAATGAACGCGCGTTTAGCAAGAATTGAATCAAGTGTTTTCGGAACGAATTTTGCAAATGACAGTGAATCTGAAAGGCTCTCAAGAATCTCAAGTGCCATAAACGCTCAAAAATCCGCAAAGCGCTATGACAGTAACAAATTCGGTCAAAACATGGCAACAGCATTCCAAATCGGTACACTTATCCTGATGGTACTTGCCTGTATATTGTAGACACTGCCTACGGTGCAGCCGTGGCTTCACCGGCAGGTTGTACAGTTGCAGGTTCTGAAGGCATTTTGTTTTGAGAATTTTTAATTGCATTTTTAAATAAGTTCTTCAAATTTTCAGAATTTTGCTTTGCATTTTCTTTTGATTTTTGAATATCTTCTTTAGCCTGATTTATATCATCTTTAACTGATTGCACTTTGTTTTTCTGGGTTTCGATGATGTTATTAACATTATTTTTTACATTTTGGGCATTTGTTTTTGCATTTTCAACCCGATTTGTAATATTTTCTTTTACAGCTTCTTTAGCATTTTCAAGGTCTTTTTTTACATCCATTTCTGTTGTGTCACATTTTGACAACCATTTAAAATTCCGAACAGATGAAGAACTTTCAACAGGTCCGTTAAATACAACTTTAAAATCTTTATAAGTTTTACTGCCGTCTGATAAAGCCGGAATTAACTCGGTATTTTCATTTTGCGGATCTGAGGTCAACTGGTTCAAAATCTTTGAAGTCATTACCCCAAATTTTGGAATATATGATAACAGTTTTTCTGCGGACAATTCGCCCAAAGGTCCAAGACAAGATACAACCTTTGATTCAAGTCTTCCAAGAATTATCAAATTAGCAGTATTAGGCAAAATATTATAAGTTCCATGGACATAATATGCCATCAATGGTCCTGATACAAGAATCTTAGAAAGATTTGCACTGCCATTAGCCAGAGTTATTTCACCAGTTATATATTTAAATTTATTAGATTCCTGAACAGCCGCAAATGTTGACATTGCAGACAATGCAGACCTTAGTATGGAATTTGAAGACACGTTTTGAGCTGAAACAAGATTTTCAAGACGACCGATACTCATAAACCGCCCATCATCAATATTAAAATTAACATTACCTTTCATAGAATTTATTATTTCTTTGTCAGTCAAACCTTGCATAACAAGTTTTGTATTAAAATTCAAAACCCCGGTTAAGGCATTTTTTATCCCGACAGCACCATACACGGCTTTTGTAGAGTTAAGACCGCTGCCGTTCAGCTCCAGCCCGATTTTTGAGGTCATAATATCATAAGACAACTTTCCTGTAACATCTCCATCAAAGGCTTTAGCGCTCAAATCAGACAAATAGAATTTCGTATAATCTTTCAATGAGAAGTTTCCTGATAAATCGGAAGCAACAATCCCTCCGGCTTTAAATCCGCCTGCTGTTGCTGACCCATTTAGTACCGTACCGGACAAATCCGCAACCAAATCTGTTATCGCAAAATCAAAATCTTTCATTGAAATATCAATAAGATTAACAGTCCCGCGAACATTTGGATTCAGCATATCTCCTACAACAGTAACCGAACCGTTAGCGGTAATATTTGAATTAGGAACTCCCCATATTGGGAATGAAACCTCATTCGGTACTGCAATATTTATATTAAGCTTTGGTGAAGAGTACAATTTTGAAATTCCGCCGTTAACGTTAACAAGAGTAGCCTTATCTCCGCTGACCCCGGTATTTGAAAAAGTTAAAGAATCTCCAATTATTTCTATACTGGAATGAACTTTTACATTTTGACCTTTCAATTTATCAATATCAACAAGTGAAATATAATTGTCTTTATCAGCTTCAATTAATGCTTTTATATTTTGAACCTTTGAATTTCCTGACAACTTAACACTTAGCGGTAATTTGCCCTTATATGGAGTTAAGGATTTAAATTCATTTGGTAAAAATGCTGCAATATCAGCACTTTGAACATCCCCAGCAGCAGCTATATCCATAAACATTTTTTCAGACATATAATCTTTAACTGAGCCTTTAATATCGATTCTTGAATTATTCAGCATTAGATATGAATTTTTAATATTTATATCTTTACTATCGATAAGAATTTTTGTTTTTGGCACAGAGATAACAGCAGACGGGTGATTAAGAACAAGTGAAGTCACATCAATGTCCCCAGAAGCGGCTTTTCCGTCATACAAAATCTTAATAAGGGCATCTGATAGCATAGCCTTAACATCAGCCGCCTTATTATATATATTTACATCTTCGATTTTTGAACTTATTTCAGGTTTTATATCATTTAGCTTACCTGTAACCTTTGCATCAAGAGAGACTAAACCGCTATTGATATCATTTTCTTTAAGCAATGCAACCTGACCGAAAGCTGCCAATAAGCCTTTTAAAGATAATTTATCCGCAATAAGTTTTAAATCCGCCGTAGAATCAGATAATATTGTTCCTGAAAGTTTCAGCGGGTGCCCAGCTATAGAGAAACCGGCTTTTTTGATATCAATATTATTATTCATAAGATCAACATCAGCTGAAATATCATTGATTTTAACATTATATAAGCCATAAGAAAGACTTGACGGAATGATTTTTAAATATCCGGTAGACATAACTTTTTTCAAATCCGAATTGATATTAAAATCAGCATCGATACCGCCGGTTGCACTTAATGTTTTAAAATCTTCAAACTCAAAAGACTGGGCGATACTATCAACAAGCCTTATAATATTATTAAATTTGGCATTTGATCTTAGAGTTAAATCGATAGACGGCCTTTTGCCTGATTGAATGTTACCGATAATCTGAGTTTTCTCATTCAAATCAGATGATGAGAAAAATACTGAATCAATATCAGTTTTATTACCTTTGAACATTAGATCAAAATAACTTTCCGGAAGTTTCTGACCATTAACGGCAACAGATATAGCTTCAGCCTTCAAATGACCTTTAAAATGCGGATTTTTCAAAGTTCCTGAGGTTTTAATATCAGCTGTCAGATTTGTACTGAATTTATTATTATAAACAGATTTGAACAAATCTATAATATTAAATGAAGTAATCTCCGGTTCTGTTTTTGCAATATCTTTATCTTCATCTATAACGATATCCTGAGGGAACACAATATCATTCAAGGAAAGCTTAGGCATAATACGATTATCAAGCTTGATATCATATTCTGATATAAGCATATCGTCAAAAACGATTTTCCCATTTGCTCCTAATTTTATTTTCTTATCCAGAATAAAATCAGAGATTTTTAAATTTTCACCTTCAGTATAATAAGACTTTGAAGTAATTGCATCAACAAATGCTAAATTGTATTTTTTAACACAAATATTTGGCAAGTGATTTGACAATTTCAATCCCAACGGCATAACAAAGGGTTCTGATGCCGGTTTCTCAGATTGCGGCAAGTAATCCAAAACCAAAGGCATTCCATCTTTTTTTATAACAATTTCACCATTAAAATCTTTTGCAAAAACACTATCCAGTTGTATTTTTCTAGCCAAAACAGGAAGGAGTGCTAATTTAATACCAGCATCTTCAGCCTGGATAAAAGGGGTTTCAGATGAAGGAACAGCTAAAGATATATTTTTAGCCTTTACTCCAACCGATAAATTCCATGAGGTCACAACAGAAATATCATCCAAATCCGCATCAAATCCGGAAGCTGTTTTTATAGCATCTTCGATTTTATCGCTATAAGAATCAACAATCGGAGTTAAAATAACAGGCAATAACAAAAACAACACATATAAACCTGCAAGAATTGAACCTGTCAACATTCCAATCTTTTTTAATTTTTTATTATTCATATCCCTCACCTCAAGTTTTTACATTGTTATTTTAGCATAAAATTAAAATGTAAAGCTACCATATCAGACAGTTTTAACAAATTTAACAGCATCTTCTTTTGTTAAAACATCACCCGAAATCTGCGCCTCATATAAAGCTTCCAGAATCTCACCAAGCCGCCTAGACGGTTTTAAATCAAGTATTTGCATAACCTCGTTTCCATCAAGCAATTTAGGCAGAGGTTTCAAATTGTCTTTCACTGTCAGATAAAAATCAAGAAGCATATTTAATGCCGAAAGATTTTCATTAACCATATCATCAGTTATTTCAGGTCCTCTGGCTGAAAGCCTGTCAGCTTGAGCTATTAAAATATTATCAATAGCATTATCTCCGGATTTTCGTACATAGCGCATCATAACTTTATCATTCAACTCAGGAGCCGATACAACAGCTGTCGGGTACATATGTTTTTTGATAATATATGAAATATATTCAATCTGTTTATTTGAAAAAGATAACCCACGCAGAATTGCAGGAGCTGCCTTTGCCCCAACTTCTTCATGTTTTATAAATCTATGCCGTCCTGTATCTTGCTCAATAGTCCAGGTTGAAAATTTACCGATATCGTGCATAAAACAAGCCAAACGCAGATGCGCCAGACGAGAAAACCCGCCAAAATCAACTTTTTCAAGATGAGACCTAACAACCTCTGATGAGTTTTCATATAAAATTCCAACCTGACGAATAGTTTCAATACTATGATTAAACAAACACAGATGGTGATGAAGATTTGGCGGAACCTGCTTTAACTCTCTCACAAAAGGGAAAAGACGTTCCAAAATCCCGCATTCATCCATCTTTAACAAAGCATCAGCGGCAAACTTCCCGTCAAAAAGCTTCATCAGCTCATATTCAACCCGTTCTTTTGCAGGTTTATCAATAAGTGCTGCATGTTTTTGAGAAATACTCATTACACTTTCATCAATATCAAAGCCCAAGACAGAATAAAAACGAAATATTCTAAGAAGCCTTAACGGATCATCTGTAAAATTTTCCTCACAAATACCGCGAATAATTTTATTTTCTAAATCTTCAACATAAGAATTGCAAAACTCCGGAACCTCACCCGTTTTGATATTTACAGCAATAGAATTTATAGTCAAATCCCTGCGCTGAATATCCTTTTCCAAAGAACCTCCAACCGGATTTGTTATATCAAGATAATTTTTTCTATCCTCAAGAACAATTCTATAAATATTATTTTCAACATCTAGAGGTATAAATACACCGTTAAAAAATTCTGAAACTTTTTGCGAAAACACTCCTGCATCTTCATCTAAAACAATCAAATCCCTGTCATAGGAGGTTTTACCAACCAAGGCATCGCGAACCGCCCCTCCTACAAGATAAATTTCATTATCAAAGAAACTTGCAAGATTATTTAATATATCATCATTTTTAATTTTATCTGTCAAAATTTGAATATTCATAAATTATATTACCTAAAGCCACAACAACAGCCGTTTCTGCACGTAAAATCAAATCCCCCAAAGTCAACATTTCCAACCCTTTTTCTTTAAAGTAATCAAATTCCTCTTGAGAAAAACCGCCCTCTGGCCCAATGATTACAAGAACATTATCCCCGGGTTTTACAGGGTTTAGCTTAAATGACTCTCTAATCGTTTTATCTGCAATTCTTTCACAAAAAACAATTACTTTGTCAAATTTATTTGACTTTAAAACATTATCAATATTCGATAGTTCAAAACATGTTGGCACTTCAGCTCTTTCACACTGTTTTGAAGATTCATACATAATTTTTTGCCACTTTTGGATTTTCTTTTCAATAACAGATTTGTTAAGTGTACAATTATCGGTCAGAACAGGATAAACACCGGACACTCCAAGTTCTGTAGCTTTTTCAATAATCAGTCCCTGCGCATCACTTCTTAGCGGACTCTGGGCAAGATAAAGTTCAAAATCCAAAAACCTTTTTGAGGGGTAAGAGTTTTGAACCCTTACCATAATTTTTGAATTAGTGATTTCTTCAATAATAGTTTCATACTGAACTTTATTTTCATCAATAAGCAGCAAAGATTCACCGGCTCTGGCTCGCAGCGAACGTGCTATATGACGGTAATTTTCCGAATCTGTTATTTCAATAATATCGGTATTTCGCTGTTTTGAATTTATAAAAAAATGCGGCATATTTAACCCCTTGTACAAGGGTATTATAACATAATAATTATTATGGGAATGAATTATATAGAATTTATTTTTCTTGTCTCCGACGGGTCTTCCAGACAGGGGCACTTTTGATGTCAAAAGTGCCTCTAAACCAGAGTCCGGTACTTCACTCGTAAGGACTCCTCAATTTAGACATTAAATTGTTTGACCTCCACGTAGTGAGCAATAAAATAAATGTGAAACAACTACAAAAATGAGCATGTTTGAACGGTAGTGAGTTTGCTCATTTGGGGTTGAACATCATATTTTATTAGCGAACGGAGTGCTGGTCAAGAGTTTCTTTCTGACCGCTTTCTTTGCGGTCAAAGAAAGCGGTCTACAATAATTTAATATGGAGGAATTTATGCTCCCATAATAATTATTATGTAAGGTTATACCACAATTTCTTTTTCATTACGGTATGTTACATACCCCAACGCAGCGCCCGGCGGCTTGCGTAGATATTTTCGTTTTGTATAAATAACCCCGATTTTTGAAGAGTTTTTAACACTGGAATACTCTTTTGCTAATTTTGCACATTTCATAATCAATTCATCTGTCAGATTATTCGTTTTTAACAAAACATGAGAACCTGCACAGTTATGAACGTGGAACCACAAATCGTCTTCAGATGCAAGTTTTGAGATTATATAATCATTTTGTTTGTTGTTTTTACCAATATAAATTCTTGTATCATTTTCTGTTGTTAAGGTTAAAATCTCAAAAACTTTTTTAGACTTCTTACTCTCAGATTTAGTTTCCAGAACCTCGGAAGATATTTCAAAAAGCTCATCAATTGTATCAGAAGCATTGATTGAGTATAAAATGTCTTCTAAATACGATTTTTTTACGTTTGATTCTTCTATTAAAGCCTCTAATTTACCTTTTGCAGTTTTTGCTTTGTTATAAAGTTTATAAAAACGATTGGCATTATCTTTCAAAGATTTTGTTTCATCAAGTCTTATAGTAATTTGTTTATCATTTTCGTAATCATATACAGAAATCTCTTTACTAAAATCATTCAAATTATAAAGATTTGCCATTATCAAATCTCCATAAAGCCTGTATTTATCACTGTCTGAATCTGACAAAACTTTATATTCCATCTGTTTTAAAGACTTATTAACCTTTTTCAATTTCTGTTCTATAAGGCTTTTATAGGTAGTTTTTAAATTCTTAAACTTTACTTCTGCAATATAACCGGAATAATAATCATCAATTAAGTCATTTACGCAAACAACATTACCCTGTTCTTTAACAAGGCTTGCCCAGGTTTTATTAGTTTGATTTTGCTTTGGCGGATACACATAGGGCAGACCGCCGTATATCTCGCGCTCCCTGCTTTTTTCAGCCCCGACATTATGCGCACAGCCAATTATTATATTAGTGTCATAATTATACAAAATCATATTGGAATGTTTACCCATAAATTCACATGCCAAACAAAGATAAATCATTTCCCCGACTTCGTTATAGGTTTCGATATAAAACTCCAAAATCCGCTCATTTTTCGGCTGATTAACTTTTGCAATACGAGAATTTTCCAGATATTTGCGAAGCAGCATACAAAACATCGGAGGCTTTTGCGGAATTTCAATAATACGCTTTGCTGCATTTTCCCTGCTCATAAAACTAATATGATAAAACTCCGGATTTATATTAATGTATAATTGCCTTGATTCACTGTTTTTGCGTAAAGTAAAAACAAATTCTCTTCTTGTAGGCTGCTGAATTTTATTAATCCTTGCCCCTGACAAAAAGCCTGATTGTTCATCATAAAAAGCTTTTAATGTTAAAACATCAAATGTAATCATATTACGAGCTTACTAAAAAATAAAACTATTGTCCATTAGCGAAAAATATGCTATTATTGTCACAGAAAAGAGGATAAAAACATGAAAAAAGAAGATAATTCATTAGAATTTCAAACAGGCAAAGAACATATTAAAATACTTGTTACGACAGAAGAATACCTTATAACAGGCAGATTATACCTCCCAATACCATCTGTGGTTAAAAACCCGACAAACGAAAATCTTCTGTTCTACACATTAAATTGCGGAAATAAATTCATACAGCTTTATGACGTTATTGTTGCAAACAGGGAAAACGTCGAATATCAGCCGGAACATATTAAATGCTACAACATTAACCTTGATGTAGTACATTCCTGCCAGATTATAAAAGAAGCGTAATAAAAAAACTGAGAAAAAAGATTACAAATGTTACATATTGTAGTCTTTTTTTTGTGTTTTTGTTAAAATAATAGTTGCGATATAAATAGACGAAAAAGGAATAAGAGATGATTAAAACAAAGTTTAAAGACCACGAATGTGGAAAACTAACCTTGGCAAACATAAATGAACAAATTACGTTGTCAGGCTGGGTTTCTTGTATTCGTGACTTAGGGGGAATTTTATTTGTTGAATTGAGAGATAGAAGCGGATATTTTCAAATTGTCGCAAACCCTCAAATTAACCCGCAAATACATAAAGTTTTAGAACATGTAAGATCTGAATATGTTATTAAAGTAAGCGGAAAAGTTTCAAAAAGACCTGAGGAAACTTATAATGAAAAATACCCTACAGGCCAGGTTGAAATGTATCCGGAAACTATAGAAGTATTATCAGCTTCAAAAGTTTTACCTTTTGTTCTTGATGATGACAATGTTTCAGAAGATATCAGATTAAAATACAGATACCTTGATTTAAGACGTGAACCAATGTTATCAAAACTGATTATGCGTCATGATATCGTTCAAGCTATCAGAAATTATTTGAACAACCTAGACTTTTTGGAAGTTGAAACTCCAATACTTATCAAAACAACTCCGGAAGGTGCCAGAGATTATCTTGTACCATCTCGTGTTCAAGAAGGTAAATTCTACGCATTACCGCAATCTCCTCAAATTTTCAAACAATTACTGATGGTAGGCGGCATTGAAAGATATTACCAAATTGCTAAATGCTTTAGAGATGAAGATTTAAGAGCAGACAGACAACCTGAATTTACTCAAGTTGACTTAGAAATGTCTTTTGTTGAACAACAAGACGTAATCAGAGTTGTCGAAGGTCTTATCGTTGATGCTTTCAAAGCTGCAGGTGTTGAAGTTAAACCTCCGTTTATTCAAATGCCTTGGCAAGAAGCTATGGACAGATTTGGTTCTGATAAACCTGATACAAGATTTGGTCTGGAATTATTTGACATCGGCGATATCATTCTTCAATCAGAATTCCAAATCGTTAAAAACACATTAGAAAACGGTGGTATTGTTCGCGGTATCAGAATTCCGGGCGGAGCTAAATATTCAAGAAAAGAAATAGATGATATTACAAAAATTGCTGTATCATTCGGGGCTAAAGCTTTGGCTAACATTATCTACAATGAAGACGGCACTGCAAAATCTCCTGTATTGAAATTCGTTACAGAAGAGCAAGCAAAAGCTATTCAAGATAGAGCAGGTGCCCAACCTGGCGATATCATATTCTTTGTAGCAGACAAACCAAAACTGGTTTATGATATTATGGGCAGATTAAGATTACACTTTGGTAAATCTCTAAATCTGATTGATGAATCTAAACACAATCTGTTATGGGTTGTAGATTTCCCTATGTTTGAATGGTCTGACGAAGAAGGCAGATTTATGGCAATGCACCACCCGTTCACTTCACCTTGTATTGAAGATTTAGACAAACTAAAATCAGGAGATTTGGGTAACGTTAAATCTATCGCTTACGATATTGTTTATAACGGAACAGAATTAGGCGGCGGATCAGTTAGAATCCACTCTTCAGAAGTTCAATCCGCAATCTTCAAAGCGTTAGGTTTAACCGAAGAAGAAGCAACTGAAAAATTTGGATTTATGGTTAATGCTCTTCAATATGGTACACCGCCTCATGCCGGTCTTGCAATCGGTTTGGATAGATTGGTTGCACTGCTTTGCAGAACAGACTCCATCCGTGACGTTATTGCATTCCCTAAGAATGCAAGCGCTAAAGACTTAATGAGCGATGCACCGGGTGAGGCTTCTTTACAGCAAATGCGAGAACTGCACATTAAAAGTACGGTAAAAAAAGATTAATAAAAAAATAGAAGCGGG
>OHPB01001237.1_pt1 | contig 13754 bp, 10 predicted proteins | sample 1577621 | NCBI WGS metagenome assembly OHPB01 (sample SAMEA3879577, study PRJEB24766) | human gut metagenome | biome: human-associated habitat; feature: feces | place: USA | collected 1985/1987 | reverse complement strand
ATGTCATACCGCCACGAACTGTGAGGATACCCTGTGAAGCCTTCATACCTGTGATGTCCTCAGGTGAAGTCTCAAGACGAACGAGAACAACCTTCTCGCCCTTTGCGTTCCAAGCCTCAGCATCTTCAGCTGTGAATACAACCTTACCGCAAGCAGCACCCGGTGAAGCACCAAGACCCTTGCCGATTGGTGTAGCAGCCTTAAGAGCAGCAGCATCAAACTGTGGGTGGAGAAGTGTGTCGAGGTTACGAGGGTCGATCATAGCAACTGCCTCTGCCTCTGTTCTCATGCCCTCGTCAACGAGGTCACAAGCAATCTTAAGAGCAGCCTGAGCTGTTCTCTTACCGTTTCTTGTCTGGAGCATATAGAGCTTCTTGTTCTCAACAGTGAACTCCATATCCTGCATATCTCTGTAGTGATCCTCAAGAGTTTTGCAAACAGTCTGGAACTGAGCAAATGCCTCAGGGAATGTTTCAGCCATCTGAGCAATTGGCATTGGTGTACGAACACCTGCAACTACATCTTCGCCCTGTGCGTTTGTAAGGAACTCACCCATGAGCTTCTTTTCACCTGTAGCAGGATCTCTTGTAAATGCAACACCTGTACCGCAATCGTCACCCATGTTACCGAATGCCATTGACTGTACGTTTACTGCAGTACCCCATGAATAAGGAATATCGTTATCACGACGATATACGTTAGCTCTTGGGTTATCCCATGAACGGAATACAGCCTTGATAGCGCCCATAAGCTGCTCCTTAGGATCGTCAGGGAAGTCAACGCCGATTTTAGCCTTGTACTCTGCCTTGAACTGTGAAGCGAGCTCCTTAAGATCGTCAGCGTCAAGTTCAACGTCCTGTGTAACGCCCTTCTTAGCCTTCATTTCGTCGATAAGCTCTTCAAAGTACTTCTTACCAACTTCCATAACTACATCAGAATACATCTGAATAAATCTTCTGTAGCAGTCCCAAGCCCAACGAGGGTTGTTAGACTTCTTTGCAATAACTTCAACAACTTCTTCGTTAAGACCGAGGTTGAGGATTGTATCCATCATACCTGGCATTGATGCTCTGGCACCTGAACGAACTGAAACGAGGAGCGGATTCTCTAAGTCACCGAACTTCTTGCCTGTGATCTCTTCCATCTTGCCGATGTACTCGTTGATCTGACCCTGAATTTCTTCGTTAATCTCTCTGCCGTCCTCATAGTACTGAGTACAAGCCTCTGTTGTAATTGTAAAGCCCTGTGGTACAGGAAGTCCTAAACTTGTCATTTCTGCAAGGTTAGCACCCTTACCGCCGAGAAGCTCACGCATGTTAGCATTACCTTCTGAGAAAAGGTATACCCATTTGTTTGCCATTTTGGTAATCCTCCTAAAATAATAAATTATACGGCTGTGGCGAAAATTGTGTCAAAATTCGCCCGCTTGTATAAGCCTACACATAATTATAACAAAGTTTGTTAAAAATAGCTATAGATTTTTTAAAATTTTTTCCTATAAAATTCAATTTTATACTTCATCAATATTGTATAAATCGTTTAAATTTACCCCTAATGTTGTTTTTTTGTAAAATACTCTTGAAATTTGTATTTTTTATGCGATAATATTAATATGTCTTGTTGTGTGTACATATTAAAGTAAACACACAAATTAAAGAATACCAAGGAGATTACATATGAGTAATTGTGCGATTATTCTTGCGGGCGGCGAAGGCAAGCGTATGAAAAGCGACAAGCCGAAAACACTTTCGCTCGTACTCGGCAAGCCTATGCTTGAGTGGGTTATTTCTTCACTTAAAAAGGCAGGCGTTAATGACATCTGCATTGTAAAGGGCTTTAAAAAAGAATGTATAGATGAATTTGTGTCAACACTTGATTTTAAGGTTGAAACGGTTTATCAGGCAGAGCGACTCGGTACAGGCCACGCAGTAATGATGGCTAAAGACTTTCTTGAAAGTCACAAAGGCGACAGCGTGGTGATTTTAAACGGCGACGCACCTTTTATGGACAGCAAAACCATTGAAAAGTCGCTTGAACAGCACATAAACACTAAATCAAGTGCAACTGTAATTTCCGCAATGGTTGACGACCCTACAGGCTACGGCAGAATTGTCCGTGACGAAAACGGCGATGTAAAGTCAATCGTAGAACAGAAAGACGGCAGTGAAGAAATCCTTAAGATTAAGGAAGTAAATTCGGGCGGTTTCTGGTTTGACGCAGAAAAGCTTTTGTCTGTGCTCGGCAGAATTTCATCCGATAATAATGCAAAGGAATATTATTTGCCCGACGCATTAAAACTTTTGCTTTCGGACGGCTGTAAGGTAGGTGCTTATACCGCAGAGTGCAGCGACACAGTGCTCGGCGCAAATGATCCCGCACAGCTTGAGGAGCTTAACAATATTGCAAAAGACAGGGGATATACCTGTTAAGATAATAGTAGAATACAAACTATAGAGTAAAAAGGAGCGATTACAATGAATTTTCACGGAAAAGACATTAAAATCTTTACCGGAAGCTCAAATGTAAATGTAGCCAAAGGAATTGCAGGCAGCCTTGGAGTTCCGCTTGGTAAGAGCGAATGTACTCAGTTTTCTGACGGTGAAATAGCGGTTTCTCTTCAGGAATCTGTAAGAGGCAGCGATTGCTTTATCGTTCAGTCAACTTGCACTCCGGTAAATGACAATTTAATGGAAATGCTTATTATGATTGATGCCATGAAGCGTGCTTCCGCTGCAAGAATTACAGCAGTTATGCCTTACTTCGGCTACGCAAGACAGGACAGAAAAGCTAAGGCAAGAGATCCGATTTCGGCAAAACTTTGTGCTGACATCATCACATCAGCAGGTGCCGATCGTGTGCTTACAATGGATCTTCACGCAAACCAGATTCAGGGCTTCTTTAATATCCCTGTTGACCACCTCTATGGTTCTCCTATCCTTGCTAACTATATGAGAGAGAAAATCGGCGGAAACTTTGATGAATACATCGTTGTTTCTCCTGACCTCGGTTCGGTTACCCGTTCAAGAAACTTTGCGTCTAAGATTGGCACAGGTCTTGCTATTATTGATAAGAGAAGACCAAAGGCTAATGTTTGCGAAGTTATGAACATCATCGGTGACGCAAGAGGCAAAAAGGTTATCCTTGTTGATGATATGATTGACACAGCAGGCACACTTTGCAACGCAGCAAACGCTATAGTTGAAAAGGGCGGTGCTACTGAAGTTTATGCTTGTGCTACACACGCAGTTCTTTCAGGTCCTGCTATCGAGAGAATTAAGAACAGCGCAATCAAAGAGGTTGTTCTTCTTGATACAATCCCTGTTCCGCAGGAGAAGATGATTGACAAGTTCACAATTCTTCCTGTTGCTCCTACATTTGCAGAGGCTATCGCAAGAATTTACAATGACAAGCCGTTTACACCTGCATTTGGTTAATGAACCGAAAATTAAATAGCGATTATACAGGCGGGTTTCAAATAACCCGCCATTTCGCCGTTAAAAAGGTTTTGGGTTGTAACGACAAACAAACTAAATTTATATATAAACACAAACCATAGTTTATTAGCAGTTATTCAGACTGCACGAGGTATAATAAGAAAATGAGTTTTTTTAATTTAACATTTAACAATAACGAAAATACAAAAATCGTTGATAAATTTATTGACGAATACGCTCAATGGCACAATACGGGAAAAACTCCCGATATGGGCTCTCTTGATGTAAACTACACTCTTGAACTTCAGAAAAAAAGACTTGATGAAAATAATGTCAGAAAAGAAGTTGTGTTTGATACAAAAGAAAGCTCGTTTAAGCAGGCGCTCAAGTGCTTTACCGTCACCGACAGAGGCGACTACAAAAGTGATGTTGCCTGTAAAGACTATAAGGTGACAGAAACCTTTTTTGTAAATAATAAAAAGAAAAAGAAAAGAAAGAATAAACGCAACTTTTATGCTACCATCACAAGACTTTTAAATCAAAATGCAGGCGGTGCGGTTGCGTGCCCAAACTGCGGCGCTATCAGTGATGTGCAGGACTTACTTACAGGCTGTAAAAGCTGCGGAACAAGATTTATTATTGACGACTTATTTCCTAAGGTTACAAACTTTTATCACATTAAAGACGAGGCAGACCTAATCAGAAAAATACTAAAGCCGTCAATGCTTATATGCGTTCTTGGTATGATAGCCACCGTTATGAGCTATTCTTTGATTTCTAATATTAATAACGGAAACATAGTGCAGGGCAGCGATGACTTTGTATTTCAGATTGTGCAGTGCGTAATTGTAGGATTGATTTATGGCGCTGTTTCGGGTTATATTTTGTGGGCGGCTTTTATACTCATATGGATGATGATTGGCACAATAAAAAGTATGTTTTTGCTTGGCCCTCATATAAAGGCAAAGACAAAACTGCCAAAACTTATGCGACAGATTGACCCTAACTTTTCGTATGAGTTTTTCATAGGTAAGGTTATAAATCTTATGAAACTTATGATATTCAGCGATGACTACACCAACCTTGCGGCTTATGACGGCAAGCCTATGCAAAACACCTTTAAAGACATTGTGGACATTAGCTATGACGGTACGGTAAGGTATAATACGCTGAAAACAGACGGTAACTACTGCTATGTAGATATTACCGTATATACAACAGTAACAAAGGTTGACGGCGGTGCTCTCAAAAGTTCAAAGGAAAAATTCAGGGTTGTTGTTTGCAAAAATATACACGCAATAGCAAATGCAGGTTTTTCTATAAAGAATGTAAACTGTCGCAGTTGCGGCGGCAGTTTTGATGCCACAAGAGAGCATAATTGTCCTTATTGCGGTAATCCTTACCACCTCGGCAATGACGATTGGGTTGTAATTGAATTTAATAAAGAATAATTTATATAAAGGAAGGTATTTATGTTTGGTAATAAAAAGAGCTTTGGCGGCGGTGTCGAGCTTTTGGTAGTAGGACTCGGAAACCCCGATAAAAAGTACGAAAACACCCGTCATAACGCAGGCTGGCTTGCGATTGATGCAATAGCCGAGAGTCTTGACTGCAAGGTAGACAGAGTAAAATTTAAAAGCTATGTCGGCGAATGTAATATAGCAGGCAGAAAGACAATGCTTATGAAACCTACCACATATATGAACAACAGCGGTCAGGCAGTGGTAGAGGCGATGAATTTCTACAAAATTTCACCTGAAAATGTGATAGTATTATTTGACGATATATCCCTCGATGTCGGTAAAATGCGTATTCGCTCAAAGGGCAGTGACGGCGGACAGAGAGGAATGAAGAGCATTATATATTTAAGCGGCAGTGATAAGTTCCCACGAGTTAAAATAGGAATCGGCGCAAAGCCTACACCCGAGTGGGATTTAGCGGATTGGGTGCTTTCAGGATTTTCTGACGATGAACAGAAGAAGCTTGCGCAGGTATTTGAAAATGCCGCAAAAGCCGTTGAACTTATGGCAGACGGAAAAATCGACAGAGCAATGAATTTGTTTAATTAACATTTTTATAAAACAATGTTGAAAAAATCGGTAATTGTCCCAATTTTTGATAAATAAAAAGTGAACAAAAAATTAAAGCAAGATGAATTATGAAATTTTTAGTTGATGTTTTTAAAAACAGTGAGGTTTTTAACTCACTCGAAAAAGCTGTTGTGCGTGGCGGCAGTGTTTGCGCTACGGGACTTTCCGCCGTTCACAAGGCACATATTATCTATTCGCTGTGTTGCCGCAAGAGCACCACAGCCTTTTGTGTTGCCTCCGACGAGCGAGAGGCGCAGACAATCTGCAATGACCTTGCAAGTATGGGTATGCGTGCTTATTTTTACCCCGAGCGTGATTTTAATTTCAGAGATATTCAGAGCGCCTCAAGAGAGTACGAACACGCAAGACTTAAGGTACTGCTCAAACTCATTGACGGCGAATGTGATGTAGTTGTCAGCTGTATTGATGCAGCGGCGCAGTTCACAGTGCCAAAGGAATTTTTGAGGGATTGTGTTCTGACTTTAAAAGAAGGCCTTGAAATCAGTATAGAAAAAGCCGTACGAACACTTACCCTGCTCGGATACGAGCGCTTTGATGCGGTAGAGGGCAGCGGTCAGTTTTCTGTAAGAGGCGGTATTCTCGATTTCTTTATGCCTGATGCCGAAAATCCTGTTCGTGCGGAATTTTGGGGTGATGAAATCACCGACCTTTCTTTCTTTGACATTGATACACAGCGAAGAGGGGAAAAGGCAGGCGAAATCCGTCTTTCGCCGTCTGCGGAGGTAATTATTGAGGACAGAACGGCGCTTGCCGACAAAATAGAAAATCTTGCAAAAGGCGTGCGAGGCAAAAAAGCTCCGCAGGTTAAGGAAACACTGCTTTCGGAGGCGGACAGCATCAGGTCGGGTGCAATGCTTTCAAATACCGACAAGTTTATTCCGCTTTTATATGATAAAGCCGAAACCTTATTTGATTATCTCGACAGAGATACTTTGATTTTCACTTCGGAGTTTAACAATATTTCAGAGCGTGGCAGAGCAATGGACTTCAGAAATGAAGAAACCGTAAAATCCGCCTTTGAGGACGGCATTCTTTGCAGAGGTCTTGACAAGTATTCACTCACTTTTGCGGAATGTGTTGATATTTTTACTTCTCACGGCATTGTTATGCTTGAGGGCTTTGTGCACGGTTCAACAACAATTCCGCTTAGAAAAATAGTATCGTTTTCTGCAAAACAGCTTTCTGTATGGAATGGTTCATACAAACAGCTTGAGGAGGACTTAAACGGTATGCTCACTGCAGAAAGCTGCGGTGTTGTGCTTGCGGGAACGGACAAGGCGGCAAAAAACCTTTGTGATTCGCTTAGAAATGACGGTATTCCCGCACAGTATGCCGATAAGTTGTCGGAAATAAAGAAAAACGCATTATTTGTATTGCCCGGTACTTTGAGCGCAGGCTTTGAATATCCGCTCGAAAAATTCTTTATTATCACACAGGGGCATATTTCGTATGTGCCGAAAAAGAAAGCAAGAAAGAAAATATCAAAGGACAGCCGGGAGGTTTACAGCCTTTCGGAGCTTTCGCAGGGCGATTATGTGGTACACAGCGTTCACGGTATAGGTATTTTCGGCGGTATCCGTAAAATTGATACCCACGGAATTGTAAAAGACTACATCAAGATTGAGTATGCAAAGGGCGATGTTCTTTATGTGCCCGTAACTCAACTTGATATGGTTGCAAAATATATCGGCCCGTCCGAAAACAGTCGTGTAAGGCTTAATAAGCTCGGCTCGCAGGATTGGCAGAAAGCAAAGTCAAGAGTAAAAGCATCTGTAAAGGACATTGCAAAGGAGCTTATTGCACTTTATTCCGCAAGAATGAAAGCAAAGGGCTATGCTTTTTCACAAGATAACGAATGGCAGCACGATTTTGAGGCTAAGTTTGAATACGAAGAAACTCCCGACCAGCTTAGGTGCTGTGATGAAATCAAGACGGATATGCAGAAAACCTCACCGATGGACAGACTTTTGTGCGGTGATGTAGGTTTTGGCAAAACAGAGGTGGCACTGCGAGCGGCATTTAAGTGCGTTGCGGATTCAAAACAATGCGCATTGCTTTGCCCGACAACAATTCTTGCGTGGCAGCATTACCAGACTGTGTGCAAGCGCTTTGAGGGCTATCCGATAAGAATTGAATTGCTGTCACGATTCAGAACAGCAAAACAGCAGAAAGAAACCATTGAAAAACTCAAACGAGGCGAGGTGGATATGGTTGTAGGCACACACAGACTTGTGCAAAAAGATGTGGAGTTCCGTGACCTCGGACTTGCAATCATTGACGAGGAACAGCGCTTTGGCGTGGCACAAAAGGAACGCTTTAAGGAGCTTTGCAAAAATGTTGATGTTCTTACTCTTTCGGCTACACCTATTCCAAGAACTCTCAATATGGCAATGAGCGGTTTAAGAGATATGAGTGTAATCGAGGAAGCGCCTCGAAACCGTCAGCCTGTACAGACTTATGTTCTTGAACATGACGATGCGGTAATTAACGAGGCTATCCGCAAGGAACTGAGAAGAGGCGGACAGGTTTTCTACCTGCATAACGATGTTGCGACTATTGAATCCTGTGCCTCAAGAATTCTTGAGGCTGTGCCCGAGGCAAAAATAGCCATAGGTCACGGCAAAATGAAAGAGCACGAACTTAGCAAAGTATGGCGAATGATGATTGAACAGGAAGTAAATGTATTAGTATGCACCACTATAATAGAAACGGGTGTTGACCTGCCGAACGCAAATACGCTAATTATAGAAAATGCGGACAGAATGGGACTTTCACAGCTGCATCAGCTAAGAGGACGAGTAGGCAGAAGCAACCGCAGAGCCTATGCTTATCTTACATTCCGCAAAAACAAAGTGCTTACAGAAATTCAGCAAAAGCGCCTTGCCGCTATCAGAGAATTTACCGAATTTGGAAGCGGATTTAAAATCGCAATGCGAGATCTTGAATTAAGAGGCGCAGGAAACATTATGGGTGCTCAACAGCACGGACATATGGAATCTGTCGGATACGATATGTATCTTAAGCTGTTGGGCGAGGCAGTAAGCGAAGAAAAGGGCGAAGCCGCACAGTCTGCCGACCTTGATTGTCTTATTGATATTTCGGTAAATGCGCACATTCCGGAGAGCTATGTAGAAAGCCTTACTCTCCGACTTGATGTATATCGCAGAATCGCCGATATACGCAACAAAGAGGACAGCCTTGATGTTAAGGACGAACTCAAAGACCGTTTCGGTGAAATTCCCGAATCTGTGCTCGGACTTATTGATATTGCGCTTATAAGAAACTGTGCAAACGCAATGGGTATTTACGAAATCAGGCAGACGGATACCAATGTTTTACTGTTTGTCAAAGAGATAAAATCGCCGAAGGTTATAGAACTTCTTTCAAGGCTCAACGGCAGAGCAATGCTGTCTGCGGGCAACAAACCGTACATTACAATAAGATGCGGCGGCGATTCATCGCTTGATATGCTCAAAAAAGTATTTAAAATCTGACAGTTGTCTGAAAATTTTGCCGAAAAAGCAATAAATTTTAGAAAATATATAGACAATGCAAATTTTTTTGTGTATAATCATAAAGTACGCACCCTGTCATTTTACGGGTGAAATAGAATTTTTTAAGGACGGTAAATATTATGAAACCATATGCAAAGATCGGTTCATTGTTGCTTGCACTGATTATTGCTGTTGCAGCGGTTGGCTGCACTCCAATCAGCCTTAATGCAGAATGGGCTTACAGGACAGATAAAGTAGAATTGCCAATCGGCGTTTACAGCTACTCGCTTAAAACAGCTTACTCACAAGCTCAAAATTATGCGTCGAAACTTGCTTCATATGACGAGGCATCCGATTCATGGCTTGACCTTGAGATTACAGACGATGACGGCGACAAGGCGATTGCAAGAGATTGGATCAAAAACGAGGCAGAAACAATGTGTCTTAATTACATTGTGACTGACAACCTCGTTGAGGAGCTCGGCATTGATATGAGCGGCGCTACCGCAGATTCGGCTAAAAAAACAGCCGAGGAATATTGGACAGTAGGCCCTTACGCTTCATACGGCTACTATATGCCTTATAAAGACCAGTACGAGCCTTACGGTGTTTCTTTTGAAAGCTTTGAATATTGCACAACACTTTATAACACAAAATACACAGCAGTATTTGAAAAGCTCTACGGTGAGGGCGGTTCAAAAGAGGTAAAGGATGACGAATTTATTTCATACTTTACAGAAAACTATACAGACTATAAGTACATAAAAGCAAATCTTTATGAGTCAACAACCGACGAGTCAAACAACAGCAAAGATGCAGCGCTTTCCGACGAAGACGCAAAGAAGATTACAGACGAGTTTGACGGTTACGCAAAGGAACTTAATAACGGTATTTCTTTTGACGATATTGTAAATAAGTACAAGACAGCTAACTCACTTACAGACGATCCGTCAACATCAGCTGTAGAAAACCTTAAAAGCAGTTCACTCGGCGATGAGCTTAAGACAGCACTCGGCGAAATGAAAGCGAACGAGGCTAAGACAGTTAAGGTAGGTTCAGGCAATACAGCAGTTTATTACCTTATCTATAAGGGTGACATCAACTCAGACATTGACAGCTATGTTTACGATTCAACACAGCGCAACAAATTGCTTGCAGATATGAAAAAAGACGAGTTTGCAAAGTATGTTGATGACCTTGCTCAAAAGACAGATTGCGAAAAGAACCAGTCTGTACTCGACCAGTACAAGCCTGAGCTTTACTTTGTAAAACCTGAAAGCTCATCAGCAAGCTCAAGTTCTTCAAGCTCAAGTTCTTCAAGTTCATCTTCTTCAAAGTAAAAGTTTAAAAATCAAAATGCCACACAGCCTTTGTGTGGCATTTAGTGCAGATATTTACAACCGATTAACAACCTTTTAAATATATGAAAGGAGTCAACAGTATGAAAAGAAAAATAATTGCTTTAATTTCCGTACTTGCACTCAGTTTTTCTGTATTTGCTTTTTCGGTAAGTGCGGTTGAAGGCGAAGAAAGCGGCGGAGAAATTATTGAAACCGAGCCTGCTCCCGAGCCGGAACCGACATATGAGCCGGAACCCGAGCCGGAGCCGACATACGAACCGGAACCCGAACCGACATATGCTCCCGAGCCCGAACCGACATATGCTCCCGAGCCGGAACCGGAGCCTACAGAACCTTATTATGAAGAGCCTACTTACAGTTATGATGATAAGCCATACTACAGCGACGGCGACGATGTATATGTAGGCGGCGGTCAGTCAACATATACTGTGCCCGAAACCACAGCACCGCCTGCTCAGATGTACTCGGTAAGCAGAGATACTATTGACGATAAAACGCTTTCACAGAGCGATTGGAACGATATTTCCGCAAATCTCAAAAACGCATCTCTTACCGACAGCGACGGCGATGATTTCAACTTTATCAAGAAAAACACAAGTAAATCCGATAACGGACATTGGATGCTTTATGCAGGTATTGTGTGCTTGATTTTAAGTGTTGCAGGTATTGTTTACTTTATTATTGCTACAGTAAAGAGCCGTGGCAGATACAAATTTGCTCCTGCAACAGGTAAAGCAGGCAAAACCAAAAAGAGAAAATTTGACACCGCCGATGTAGAACTTCCAAAGCATGATGTATCAAAAGGCGGTACAAAATTTAAGCATTAATTAAAATTTTATCCCGATAAAGTGCGACTTTATCGGGATTTTTGCTTTAATTTGGGTAAAATAACAGTTGAGAGATAGACTTAAAAATTTAGGTCAAGCCTTTTTAAAGGCTTGCGGCTTTGGGCAACGCCCATAAAATTTTTCAATATAACAATTTCTCGGACGCAAACAGTTTGACTGTTTGCGTGCTGAAACTAAGTTTGTTAAAACAGGCGATAGCCTTTTAGAAAAGAATTTATTTATTAATTGTTTAATGAGTGGCTTTTCTTGATGCTGTCGCTTTTAAAGGTTAACGCCGTTGTGTTCAAGCCGCCAAACAGTGAACTGTTTGGCTATCGTTAGCTTGCATAAGCGGAAAGTATTTGTGGGCTTTGCCCACACCCACGACCTTTGAAAAGGTCGACCAAATTTTTATAATTTTTAAATTTAATTTTCATCTCAACATAAAAAATAGAACTGTGAGCATAAAATACAAAAATCCGCAAAAAATATAACCACCCGGAAAGGTGGTTAATTTTATGAATAGAAAAGAAAGCAAACGCAACGAGCGGTATCCTATTGAACTGCCGTCACGCAACAACGGTTTTGAACATTCACCGATTGTAGATGTTACCGATAACGAAATTTATCCGTATGAACTCAATTCAAGGCGAAATGCGGTATATCAGCCCAATGAAAATATTTCAGAGGTTGTGGCTACCGAAATAGAACCTGATTCGGCAGTGCAAACCATTCACGGACGGCAAATGTAGGAATAAAAACGGGGAAAGTGTCGGCATTTACCGAGCCGACACTTCCGCTCAGTCCCTGTTGTTTTGTAATTATCTGCGCCCTCAACTGGTGAAAGCCGTCTGTAACTATAGCTTTGTTTTCATTAAGTCCGTTTGCTTTAATTATTTCTTCGGAAAATGCAATATTTTCGCCTGTATTTACCGCTTTGTCTTCTATATAAAGCCTGTCCGGAGAAATCCCTGCCTCGACAATGCAGTTGTACATAGCCTGTGCCTCACTCATCGGTTCATTACTGCCCTGTCCGCCTGTAAGTACAGCTTTTGCATCAGGATTTTCCTGCAAATATCTAACGGCGCTGTTTATTCTGCCTGTAAGCATCATACTCGGGCCGTTCTCGGTAACTTGAGCGCCAAGTACGATTGCGGTTGCATTTTGTTTTGGCTGTTGTATGCAGGCAAATGTCATCAGACCCGTAACAATCAAACCGTAGCAAAGAAGTGCGGTAAAGCAAAAATTGATGCCGTACAGAACAATTTTGCCGAATATATTTTTCTTGAGTTTTTCTTTTAATGATTTGTATTTATTGCGTGTGCCGAATACAAAAATCAGCCACACACACAGCAATCCGCCGACAAGATTGCCGATGTTGACAATTCCCCACAGAGCGCCCGATACAAACAACAATAAAAATACAATGGCAATTAAGGTAATAATAACTCTGAATATTTTAAAAGCTTTGTTTTCTTTTTTCACAGCTTATCAACTCTTTTCGTAAATAATTATAATTATTTTAGCATATAAAGCACCGAAAGACAATAACTTTTAACTTTGCTTGCAAAATTTTATTGATACCGCAGTGAAAGCGTGATATAATAACTTATTATGCAAGGCGGTGACAATATGAAGTCTGTATTTGCGGGAAACAAAGCGAAGTTTGCTTATTTTTCCTTTATATTTATAATAATTTCAACGGCTATGTATACATTTTATGCCAAAGAACCGCATTGGTGGTATATTGTATGGAATGATATTCTTGCTGTAATTCCGCTGTTTGCGGCAATGCTGTGCGAACATTATTTCAGTAAGAAAAAAGCTGTTCCTGCTGTAATATTTGGATTTTTGTGGTTATTATTCTTTCCAAATTCGCCGTATATGATGACGGATTTAAAATATACAAGCTATTTTAAAGAGCCCGCTTATCTTGAATATGAAAAAATCGGAACGAATGTGACCGCTTGGCTTATTGTGCTGAACTTGACGGTTACGGTTATACTCGGGCTGCTGTTCGGAATGATGTCAATGCGAATAATTCATAAAATAATAAATAAGCGTTTCGGAAAGGCGACGGGTGTTGCTTTTTGTACAATTACGATTTTACTCAGTTCGTTTGCAATTTATATCGGCAGATATGCAAGAGTAAATTCGTGGGATATTGTTCGCCCGATTTTCTTAATTGAAAAATCGTTAAACTCACTGTCGGAATTTTCACCGATTTTTATAGCTGTATTCTGTATAGCCACGGCGATGCTGTATGTGCTTTATTATGCATTTGATAAATTTGTAATAAAACACGATTGATAAACGGTTTTTTGAGAATTTTTAAAAACTACGGTTAATTATATTTATTAAAATAACCGACAAAAACTGCTGTTTGAGTGACAAACCCAAACGGCAGTTTTTATGTTATGCTCTGAATATTTGATATATTGATAAATTGTGGTTTAGCGTAATAAATTGGAAAAGCAATTATAAAAGTTTGGTCGACCTTTTCAAAGGTCGTGGGTGTGGGCAAAGC
>OHPB01001226.1_pt1 | contig 13827 bp, 8 predicted proteins | sample 1577621 | NCBI WGS metagenome assembly OHPB01 (sample SAMEA3879577, study PRJEB24766) | human gut metagenome | biome: human-associated habitat; feature: feces | place: USA | collected 1985/1987 | reverse complement strand
TGAATTCAGAGGCGGTTACCTATTCTGAATTCACGAATGCACTGTCAAATCCGGTTTTACTCGGATTGGTGAATGTATCGCCTTTGAGTGGCAGTATTATTATAGAACTTGCAGACAATCTGGGGTATGCAATTGTTGACCGAATGCTCGGTGGATTGGGAACTCCGTTAGATAAGCCAAGAGATTTCTCCGAGATTGAACTTTTGATTCTGGAGAGAATCTATAATGTATGTGTAAGTCTTTTGCCGGAGCCTTGGTCGAGTGTCTGTGAGATTTCACCGCGGCTTGAACGGATTGAGACAAACTCACAGTTTGCGCAGATTATTTCGCCGACCGAGATGATCGCACTTGTGACATTACATATCAAGATTGGCGATGTGGAAGGTCTTATGAATATCTGTCTTCCGTATCTGACATTGGAAAGTGTCATGGACAAGCTGAATACGAAGTTCTGGTATTCCAATCTTCAGGAACATGACGATAAGCAGTATACAGATGCGATCGAAGCTTTGATCTCAAAAGCGAAGATTCCTGTAAAAGCGGTTTTGGGAAACAGTACTATTTCCGTGGACGATTTTGTAAATCTTCAGGTTGGAGATATTATCCGGCTGGATTCGGGTGTGAATCAGGATCTGAATATTTTTGTCGGTAATATAAAAAAATTTACTGCTCTGCCGGGAGCTGTCGGCGATAATTATGCAGTAAGAGTTACATCAGTGGTAAGAGAGGAGCAGTAGTAATGGATGGTGTTTTGTCACAGGAAGAAATCAGTGCTTTGCTGAATAACCCGGATGATGCAAATAAAAATGATTTGCTGACAGATGCTGAGAAAGACGCGATTGGCGAAATTGGTAACATCAGCATGGGAACAGCGGCAACAACATTGTTTTCCCTTGTAAATCGTAAAGTAGATATTTCAACGCCGGTTGTATCTTTTGCAACATGGAGTGACATCTGTGATGCATATGAAAAACCGTGTGTATTTATCCGAATTGCATATACAGTTGGTTTGGATGGAAGTAATATTCTTGTTTTAAAAGAACATGATGTAAAAGTCATTACAGACCTGATGATGGGTGGTGATGGTACTAATACAGATGGAGAACTTGGAGAGTTACATTTAAGTGCAATCAGCGAAGCGATGAATCAGATGATGGGTTCCGCAGCGACCTCTCTTTCCTCTATGCTGAATAAGACCATCGATATCAGTCCGCCAGTTGCAGATCTTGTGGATCTTCATGATAATATTGATGAGGGATCAATCGCAGATTTTTTATCCGGTTCGTTTGTTAAGATTTCATTTAAGATGGAGATTGGAGATCTGGTAGACAGTGAGATCATGCAGTTGTATCCGGTTTCTTTTGCGAAGGAGATGTGCGCAAGCATTACAAAGAATATGGAAGCGGATACCAATTCCACATCGAACGAGGCAGAAAAAGCAGTGAGTGCACAGCCAGCTGCACCACAGCCTCAGATGGAACAGCCGATGGGAGGTCAGCAGGTTATGGGACAGCCAATGATGGGGCAGCCGATGGTGGGACAGATGCCAAGACCACAGGCGCCACAGATGCAGAACGGCAACCTGATGGGACAGCTTGGCGGTGCACGCCCGATTCCACACTTTGTGCGTAAATCAACTGGTGAGATCATCAATATTACAAAACCAGAATTTATCATCGGTAAGTCAAAGACGAAAGCCGATTATGCAATAGAGAACAACAGCGCAATCAGCCGGGAGCATTGTATTGTAATCCAGCGCGATGGCGTGAACTATATTAAGGATAACAATTCTACAAACCATACCTATGTAAACGGGGTAGAGTTGCAGCCGGGTAAGGAAGTGCTTCTGAAGCATAAGACAGAAGTTCGATTGGGAGATGAGGAATTCACATTCCTTCTGAGAAAAGGAGAGTAATATGGAGTACATTGCAACATATCACACCGATGTAGGTACAAGAAAAGAAACGAATCAGGACTCTCTTGCAATCAAGGTTGTGAACACAAAAGAGGGAAATGTTGCATTTGCAATCGTGTGTGATGGCATGGGAGGACTCGCAAAAGGCGAGGTTGCCAGCAAAGAGGTAATCGAAGCATTTTGTACATGGTTTGATGACACACTGGTGGATGAAATCCAAAATGGAACATTCACAGAGCAGAATCTTGTAAAACAGTGGGATGATATTATCCAGACTCAGAATCGCCGGCTGGGCGCATATGGAGAGGAAAATCATTTGCAGCTTGGTACGACGGTATCTGCAATCCTGTTGTACAAGGATCAGTATTATATTGTGCATGTGGGCGACAGCCGCGTGTATGAGCTTACAAAGACAGCGAAGCAGCTGACAAACGACCAGACATTTATCGCAAGAGAACTGGCAGCGGGACGTATGACACCGGAACAGGCAAAAATCGATCCGAGACGAAGTGTGCTGTTGCAGTGTGTCGGCGCATCGCCGGTTGTTGAGCCGGAATTTACAAAGGGAACTGCAACAAGAAATGCAGTTTATATGCTCTGCTCAGACGGATTCCGTCATGTGATCACACCGGAGGAAATCATCGAGAAGATCGGACCGGGTGAGGCGACGGACGAGGAAAAGATGAAATATGGAGCAATATATCTGACAGAGTTAGTAAAGAACCGTGGGGAACGTGATAATATCACAGTAGCAATGGTTCGCACGATTTGATTTAGAGAGGGTTTGCCATGACGAAGGAAGGAACCGTACTAGACGGAAAATATGAAATTTTGGCAGAAGTTGGTCGAGGTGGTATGTCCATCGTGTACCTTGCCCGTGATAAGCGTTTGAATAAGCAGTGGGCGGTCAAGGAGATCAAGAATGATGGAAAGAAATCCGCAAAGACGTTGCTTAAGGGATTGGAACGAGAAGCGAATATTCTGAAGAACGTAGATCATCCGGTGTTGCCGCGAATCGTAGATATCATCAATCAGGATGGAACAATCTACGTTGTTATGGATTATATCGAGGGTGATACGATTCAGGATCGATTGAAGAAGGAAGGCGCGCAGCCACAGGAGTTGGTGGTAGAGTGGGGCTTGCAGCTTGCAAGTGCATTGAATTACCTGCACAACATGAATCCACCGGTTATCTACCGGGATATGAAACCTTCGAATGTCATGATCAAACCGGAGGGCGGCGTAAAGCTGATCGACTTCGGTACAGCAAAAGAGTACGAGATAGAGAACAATGCAGATACAACCGCACTTGGTACGAGAGGCTATGCAGCACCGGAACAGTTCGGTGATTCCAAGGGACGTGGTATCTACAATACAGATGCAAGAACAGATATCTATAATCTGGGTGCAACCCTGTACCATATCGTAACAGGAAAGAACCCATGTGAGCCACCGTATGAGATCAAGCCGATCCGCGAGTGGAATCCGATGTTGTCCTCTGGATTGGAGAAGATCATCTTAAAATGTACACAGGCAGATCCGAACGACCGTTATCAGAACTGTACGGAGCTGATGTATGCATTGGAGCATTACGATGAGCTTGACGACAGCTACCGGAAGAAGAACAAGAAGAAGCTTGGGCTTTTTGCAGCAACCGTGGCATTGGCAGTTGTATCCGGTATCACAGCCGGAATCGGATATTCCGGTATGCAGCGGATCAAGCTGAACAACTACAACCAGTATATCGAAAATGGTATGAACTACTGCCGGGAAGAGAATTACGAAGCCGGAACGGCAGAATTCAAGAAAGCAATCGAACTGGACGGCTCGGAGGAAAAAGCTTACGAACAGTACATACAGGCATACATTGATGCTACGAACAAGGCGGAGGAAGCCGGAACGGAATCTACGCTGAATCTGGATGATGCGTTGACGTTGGTTTCCAATCGAATCAGCAGTAAACATGGTGGTGTTGAGAAAAACAGCGCAGTGCTTTACAAGCTGGCACTTACTTATTTTGAGGAAGAGCGTTCTTACAGTCAGGCAGCCAAATATTTCGGCATGATTGACGAGAAGGACGAGGAATATGGAAAGCTTGCAGGCTTTTACAAATCCATTTCCGAGCTGCGATCTGACAGTACGTCGGATGCATCAGAGCTGATGCAGGCGGTAAATGATTTCGCAACCTACAACGAGAACAACTTTACGAACCAGGAAGCAACCAAGTTCGTAAACTATCGTATTATCGGCGAGATTTACAGTACAAACGTCAGCAAGGATGCGGAGACAAGCATCGCAGAACAGGCAAGTACGGTGATGGAACAGGCGGTTGCAGATCTGGACGAGTACACAGGCAATGATCTGGACGAAGAAGCAGTTATGGATATGAATTATCGTTACGACGATAACCTGATCATGATCTATGAGCAACTTGCCAAGGAAAATGCAGATAATGAAACAGTTGCCAATGGATATTATTCGATGGCAATCAGTTATTGTGAAGACTATATTGGAATCCTGAAGATGAAGGTAGACAGCGATCCGAGCATTTCGCTGGGTGGTTCCTCTGTCAACGCGTATAACCAGTCTTATTACAATAAGATGATGACGGAAGCACGTTGTTATGATGCACAGGGCAAGACAGATGATGCACTCAAGATATACGAAGCCGCAGAAAAGGTATTCGGTACAAAGAACGAGTGGAGCGACAACGTATATGCAGAGCATCTGGATTATCTGTATCGTCTGTGTGAGGCACAGGAGCAGGATCCGAAGCTTTGGACGACGAAGATTCCAGATCTGACAAAGAAGCTGATTCAGGTATTTGATGATGGTGGTAACGTTCTTGGCATCGACAGCAATAAAACATGGTACAAACGAAAAGATACGTTGCAGATGTTGAAGGACGGTAGCTATGATATCAGCGAAGAAGAAGCGACGCAGGCACCGGATGCAAATTCCGATGATTCGCAGTCAGCAGAGATGGGAGAGTGATCAGCATGCAAAACGTATATGAGATATGTTTCTATGGCGGCTTGGTACTGGCGATTCTCCTTCTGATTGCGGCGATCGTGTTATTCATTGTATTGAAGATACCGAAGGTAATTGGAGAATTGACCGGAAGTGCTGCGAAAAAGGCAATGAAAGAAATGCAGGATGGTACAGCGAGTCCGGGCAGCGTAGCGAAGAAAGAACAGGAAAAATACTACAACATGGGAAGTGGAAAGATCACTGCGAAAGAAGCGGTTTCTACGCGGGAGGATCGTAAGGCTAATGGTAACGATTCCACCGAACTGTTGGAGAAATCAAAGAAGAAAGAAAAGAAGTTTGAAGAGACCGACATCCTTCGTCCGGGCATCAATGATTATGATACACCGGATGATGGCGAGACAGAAGTACTCGGTTCAGGTGCGGATGATGAGGCAACAGATGTGCTTCGTGATACATCGGCAGGAGATGACGGAGCAACGGATGTACTTCGGAATGACGAAGGAGATGACGGAGCAACGGATGTACTTCGAAATGACGAAGGCGATGACGGGGCAACGGATGTACTTCGGAATGACGAAGGAGATGACGGAGCAACCGATGTACTTCGGGGAGACGATGCAGACGATGAGGATGCAACCGACGTTCTGCGGATGGACGATGATGACAGTGATGCAACCGATGTATTACGTGCAGATGATGACGAGGAAGGTACAAGCGTGCTGACAACCGGAACATTAGCGAAGAAGGTAAAAGTAATTTACAATATAGTAGTTGTTCATTCAGATGAAAGTATAGAGTCGGGTAGGTGAGAAAAAGGATGAAAAGAAAAGAAACAAAATCAAACAATTCAAAACACCCGGTAAAGAAGCTCATAGCATTATGGGTTGTCTTTGCTCTGCTGATTGTACCATTTGCAAACCATGTCGGTGATAAGAATGTCGCGAAAGCAGAAGGGGGAAGTGCAACTGGAGTAAAAACTGGCAATCTACAGATTGTGTCGGAAGAACCGAATGGGTTGAGTATTGAAGTGGATGATACTGGTGTAGTGGTTCCGCATACTGGTGAGACATATGAGAAAAGCGTAACTTTGATCAAGGATGCGCAGAAGGTAGGTAAGTTACAATTACCAGAATGCAAGACAGATGGTGGTGATGCGGTTGCGTTAGGTGCCGGATTTATGACCTTGGATAAGCAAATACAGTCAACACTTTCTGCTGGCGAAAATTTATTTCCTTTAACAGAAAATGTTGAGAATGATTTAGCAGCTAATGCAATTACTGAAGATCGAAAAATTGCAATTTATGCAAGAATAGACAGTGCGGCAGATTGGCAATTACAGTATGTTCTTACTGTTAATTTTGTGGATTCTGCATTTACAACAGGTGCCGGACTGTATGCTGGAAGCATAAGTCTGACATCGGATTCATATGTCAGTGAAGCAACATTAAAGGCTCCAACCACAGTAGCTTCTATTGAGGGCGCGACAGTAAAATATTATGTAAAAATTGGATCAGCAGCAGATGAGTCTGAAAAAAAGGATATAAACAGTTATACATTTATTGGAGATACAATCAGTACTACTGAGAACAACCGTGGAAAACAGGTTTATGCATATGCGGCGCTGGTATCCAATGAGACACCTGCACAAGTGTTGGAGTACATCGAACTTGGCTCGACTCATATGAGTAACGATACACAAGCACCAAATATTAGCTGTGAGGCTTCGGCTGTATCTTATCTGGATGAAGAGACTTCTGCTTATGCAACGATACAGAATAGGTTTATAGATGAAAATAGTGTTTATTATGGCGTGGGCGACAAATACAAGTATGCAGTTACCGTTGAAGATCCAACAAAGGATGGCGAAGATACATCTGGAATTAAGAATGTAACAGCTACATTAAATGGTACATCTTTGACCGTGACATCTCCAGCTTCTGGTTCAAATGTATATACAATCGAACTTACAAAGGAGCAGGCAACCGGAGATGTTGTAACTGTAACTGCAGTTGACAACAAGGGAAATTCTAAAGATTATAAGTGTCCAATCAAGATCCAGCAGGCGACAGAGGGAACAAAGGTAACCGGTGTTACATTTGTAGATGATGATAGCTGGGATGGTTTAACAGAGGGCAAGATACTTTCACACTTGGCTGCAAAGAAGCAGATTAAGGTAACATTAGATTCAAATAAGAAAATTACAAATGTTAAACTTTCTGATGGTACGAAAGAATTTAATGCAGACGAGGTCGTATGTTCGGAACCTAGTACAACACGTGTATACACAGTTACAGCGAATATTTCAATTCCAACAGATTTGGAAGTTTCAGAGCTGTTAAATGCATTAGAGGTAAAGGCATATGCTGGTGATTCGGAGATTACGATTACCGGCACAAAGCAGATTAAGAATATTTCATACGACGCAAAAGCACCAGTGATCAGTAATCCAAAACTTGAAAAAAGTATAGATAACGGAACAACATGGGTAGAGGTTGGTTCTGCAGCTGGAGATTTAGATAGTATCGTGACAGAACTAAATACGATTTACCGGTATGTGGTTACTGTTGCAGATGCAACTGGAGAAAGTGGTGTACAGGATGTGTATGTAACACCAACGGACAAGTTTACTTATACTACGGGAAATACATATGTATATAATATTCCATCTGATCAGTTGAAGGTAGATATCTCATATTTCGTTGCGGTTACAGCATCGGATGTAGCCGGAAATGTATCAGATTCTCTGACACTTCGTGGAGTTACAAAGATTGATGATACCCTGCGCGTAGATAACTGTGTGATTATAGATGCAGCTGGAAACGATGTAACAAGCGATGTTCTAGCAGGAAAGAATACAAATGAAAAATATCAGCTGGAAGTGACAGCAAGCTCTGCATATGTCATTCAGAAGTTTGAACTGATTGCAGGCGGTACGAATGACCAGACAAAGGATGTAGCTGCCTCTGCAAATCAACAAGATACAAACAGTCATCGTTACAGCACAACGGTGAAATTTGAATTGCCTGCTAAGACGGATATAAATGCACAGCTGGATAGTATGTATCTGAATGTGACAGATGGAAATGCACAGAAGATTCGTTACCCACAGGATGCATCTAAAACGCTTGGTACAATTTTATATGACCGTACGAATCCAACCGTATCGATCAATGAGGCAAACGATAGCACATGGTATAAGGAATATACAATCAATTATACGATTACTTCTGGTGATAATGGCGTGGAATCGCCACTTGCAAATGCCGGTTATTCTCTGGCAGGAAGCAAGGCAAATGTAACAGACAAGGAAATCGCATTGAATGGAACACAGACTTCTGTGAACGGAACGATTGCGATTCCGGAGTCAGCAGGAATTACAGGTACATCTCTTGTGTTTAATGCACAGGATGCAAGTGAGAACCTGCTTCCAAACAATCTGTATAAGATCAAGGTCGATAAGACAAATCCTAAGGCTGAATTGACAGTCAATGGAAAGACAAACATTACACAGCCATTGGATGGCGAGGTACTGATCAAGACAACGGTATCGGATAATCTGACAATCAATCAGGCGACGATCACAGTGAAGGGACCAGACACCGATGTGACAACAAATCTGAGTGGAGCAAAGGAACTGGTAAATGTCAGCCAGGAAAACAGCTTCACATTGAATAACCTGATCGGCAAGAAAGCCGCGGATGGTGACTACACCGTGACAGTCAATGTGTCAGACAAGGCAGGAAACATTGATTCCAAGACGATGAAGTTCCGCGTGGATAACACAATCCCGGTTGTCACAGCAAAGATTTCCGGGGGTACAACTGCTGGCAAGCAGCCAGGAAAGAACTTCGATGGAACCGTTTGCGATTACTTCTATCGTTCTAATGTAACGGTAGAGCTTACTTATGAGGATGAGAATATCTCAGCTTCCGGAGTAAGAGTAACAGATAATAACAACGTGGTAAATGTAACATGGCAGCGAATCGGTACATCTAACAAGTACCGGGCAAGCTATGTTTCAACCGGTATTGGTGCACATGTAATCAAGATCAATGCACAGGATAATGCAGGCAACAATGCAGTTGAAAAGCAGGTTGTATTTATCAAGGATACAGAGGCACCGAATATTGCTGCAGTAATCAATGGAGGTATGGTTTACTCTGAGAATATGGGGGTTGTTGATCTGACTTCCGATGCAACGGTTGCTTTCTCTGTAAGCGACGCAAACGAAGACGTACATGATTTCAATTACCAGTTGATTAAGACAGTACCGGATCAGCTTCCGGTAACCGCGGATGTATTGAAGACAGACAACCGGGTATTTGGCTATACAGATGAGGCTGATTATCAGGTAAAGGTATATTCTGTGGACAAGGCAGGAAACCGAAGTGCAGAAAGAAATGTACAGTTCCGTGTTGATAAGACAGCACCAGAACTGCAGATTACAGGAACTGCTTCCGGTTCGACACTGAACGCAGGAACAACCCTGACATTTAGTATGACAGAGGCATTCTGGTGGGATGCATCTGGTACGATCACGATCACAAGAAAAGCAAACGACAGTGTGGCAGAAGCCGCTTACAAGACCATCGACTTCAAGCCAACTGCACGTGTGACAACGATGACAGAGACACTTAGTGAGACAGGTGAGTATCAGGTAACATTTACCGGTAAAGACCGTGCTGGACATACCGCAGAGGCAACCAGCTATACGGTAAGAATTGATACAGGCAAGCCAATCATTACGCTGAGTGGCGTGTCAAATAACGACAAGACAACAAAGCAGGTAGAGTTCCAGGCACAGATCGAGGAGGACTTCTATCTGACAAAGTCTGTAACGATTCAGGCAACAAGAACATATCTTGATCCAACATCTTATAAGGAAAAAACAGAGGATCTGCAGATTACCGGATATAATCCGACAGCAGCAACGACGCTGATCCGAAACACATTTACAGAGGATGGTATTTATAAGATTCAGATAAACTGTAAGGATGCCGCAGGTAATGAGGATACACAGGAGGTTTCCTTCACGATTGATAAGACAAAACCAGTGATTGATCCAAAGGTCATGAGCGCATATGAAGGAACTCTGACATCCTTTGCATGGGATTACGATCTGAACGACATTATCTATGACCTGACTGTCTGCGATGCACATATGTACTTGAATGGTAGCGAGTATGACGGAACATCCGAAGTCGAGGACGGCGCATATGAGATGAAGATTACAGCCGAAGATGAACTTGGAAATGCAACTGAGAAAACAGTAAACTTCAATCTGGATACAAAGGCACCAACCTTTATTGTAACGGGTGTAGAAGATGGAGAGATCAAGAACGAGCAGTACGACATCAACGTATCCCTTCAGTTGGATGAGGATACTCTGGATGAGGTAACGCTCAATGGTTCTCCAGTTGAGATCAAGGACAATGCTGCAGCGATTACAGTTACGGAAAAGGGCGACTATAAGCTTACAATGAAGGCACATGATGATGCCGGAAATGAAGCAGAACAGACGATCAGCTTTACATATGGAGAGAAGAGTCATGTACTTCTGTATGTATTGATTGGTGTTGGCGTTCTTGCAGTGCTTGGCGGTGGAATTGCAATTATTCTGGCAGCAAAGAAGAAAAAGAATAATTAACCGGAGATAAAACCAGGTTACACAGGCAGGAGCATGGAAACATGCTCCTGTTTTGCTTGCAAACTACCGCTGGGCATATTATAATCAGAAAAGCGAAAACGGTAACAGGGAAAATTGGTAGGAGGTTGGCGCATGGTAGACGTTGCGATGCTGACAAAGCAAGGGGGAAGAGATCACAACGAGGATTACATACGGAAAGCAACATACGAAGAACAGCTCTGCCTGATCTTGTGTGATGGACTTGGCGGGCATGCCTGCGGGGAAATAGCATCGGAGCTGGTCGCAGAAAGCATAGCAAAGGGATTTGAAAAACAGGGCTACTATGCCGGATTTTTCAAGGATGCATTGGAACAGGCACAAAAAGAATTACTGGAAGAACAGGTGCGGCGGGAGCTGTGCAACTCCATGAAGACAACGGCAGTTGTGCTTGTAATCACACCGGACCTGATACAGTGGGCGCATATCGGGGACAGCCGGTTGTATCGGATTTACGAGAATGGAACAAAATATCAGAGAACGCGTGACCATAGCTTAGTACAGATTCTATGCGATACCGGAGAGATCAGGGAATCCGAGATCCGTACGCACGAGGATCGGAACAAGCTGCTGCGTGCGATGGGCGCACAGTGGGGGACGAAAACGTATGATATAAGTGCGGTTGTGGAGCGCGGAGAGACACAGGCGTTTGTGTTGATGACGGATGGTTTCTGGGAGTATGTCTATGAGGAAGAGATGCTTGCCACATACAAGGAAGCGTCCTCTGCACAGGCTTGGTTAGATGCAATGGGAAAATACGTGCTGAAGCGGGCAGACATGACAAAGACGGATAATTATTCTGCAATCGTTGTCTGCGTGGAGGAATAAAGAAGATGTTTCGGGCAGTTGTATTTGATATGGATGGTGTCATTACGGACACGGAAAAATTATACAGGAGATTTCAGTTAGAGGAAGGCAAGAAGCTGGGAATCCCGGATGATGTGATGGTCGTTGCCTGCGAGCGTATCGCGGGTGGCACGAAGTACACAAACAAGAAGAGCTTTGAAGATGTCGTCGGTATGGGAATTGATTATTTTGATTTTCGGGAAGCGGTCGTGAACAAGCTGGACGCGCATATCCGGGCACACGGTGTGGAACTAAAGCCGGGCGTCGCAGATACATTAAAATATCTGAAAGAAAAAGGTGTTAAGGTTGGACTTGCAACTTCTACGGTGCGTGAACGTGCCACGGGATATCTGAAGGCGCATCATATTGACCGGTATTTTGATGAGCTGGTGTTCGGAGATACGGTTGCACATGGTAAGCCTGCACCGGATATTTACCTGAAAGCGTGTGAGATGCTGGATGTAAGACCGGAGGAGGCAATCGCCGTGGAGGATTCCATCAACGGAATCGTATCGGCGGGGCGTGCCGGCATGTATCCGGTTATGGTGATCGATCTGATCGAGCCGAACGACACCACGAAACAATACGCTAAGAAAGTATATGAATTCGGACGCATCGACCGTCTGAAGGAGTTAATATAGTGTCGAACAAGACTACTATGTAGATGGAAGATGTATGTAGATATGATTCTAAGACAGACCGTTGAAGCACGCTGGCACTTAACGAACGTAGTGAGTTTAGTACCATTGCGTGCTGAACCGAGCGAGAGCGTGTCTGTGTAGAATCATATCTACATACATCTTTGGAATAAAATATATCTTGTTCGATACGAGAATAATATGGAGGACAGAAAAATGAGTAACATGAATTTGCTGGTTGTTATTTTGAAACATGAGGATCTGGTAAGCGAGATCTGTAAGGAACTGGTAGAAGAAGGAATTCATGGAGGTACGATCGTTGATGGTACCGGTATGGCGAGTGTTGTCGAGAAGATGGATGACCTTCCGATCTTTGGAATGCTTCGTTCCATCCTTGCGGATGATGACGATCATGAAGTGGTAAAGATGATGTTCTTTGTCGTAGATGATGAAGAAATGAAGAAGGCACGCAAGACGATCAACGATGTGATCGGACTGGACAAGCCGAACACCGGAATTATGTTTGCACTTCCGGTATCATTTGTGGAAGGCTTGGGTGCGTAATCATGGATTTGAATATATTAACGTATTTGGGAATCATGCTGCTGGCAGCATTGATTGCGGGTAAGATTGTCAAACAGATGCGACTCCCGAACGTAACCGGATACCTGGTGATTGGACTTTTAATCGGTCCAAACTGTCTGAAGCTTCTGAGTGAAGAACTGATTGATCATATGGATTTGGTTACAGAGCTTGCTCTTGGCTGTATCGCATTTTCAATTGGCGCAGAGTTTAAGATGTCATTCCTTAAAAAGGTCGGAAAAGCACCGATTGTCATCGGAATCACAGAGGGCATGGGGGCTGTATTTGTAGTAGATACTATTTTGCTGCTGCTTGGATATGATGTCAGTTTTGCACTTGCACTTGGTGCGATTGCATCTGCAACAGCTGCAGCATCCACAATGATGATTGTGAAGCAGTATAAGACGAAAGGACCGGTCACGAATACACTGCTTCCGGTTGTTGCACTGGACGACGCAGTAGCACTTGTTGCGTATGGACTTTCCATGGCAGTTGCCAATGTTATAAGTTCGAGCGGAAGCGCACCGGTGGGTAAGCTTTTGATTGCTCCGTGTATTGAGATTTTTGGCGGCCTGTTGTTTGGTGCAGTACTTGGCGTGATCATGACGCTGCTTGTAAAAGTTTATACCGGACGTGGAAACCGGCTTGCAATCACAATCATGATGATCTGCCTGTGTGTCGGTATCTCGGATATGGTTGGATTTTCTTCGTTGCTTGCCTGTATGATGTTAAGCACAATATTTGCCAATATCTCAAAACAGAGTGATAAGATTTATGAACCGCTGGAACGTGTTACGCCACCGATCTATATGATGTTTTTTATCTTGTCGGGTGCGTCCCTGGATGTGACGGTTATTGTATCTGTTGGCGTTGTGGGTGCAGTGTATGTCGTAGGCCGAATTGTCGGAAAATCACTTGGCGCGGCATTTGGTGCGAAGATCTCGAAGGCGCCGAAGGTTGTCCAGAAATGGCTTGGTCTGACGCTTGTGCCGCAGGAGGGCGTGGCGATTGGTCTTGCCACATCGGCAGGTAAATCGCTGCCACAGTATGCCGCGCAGATCCAGACGATCGTGTTGTGTGGTGTTGTTATCTACGAGCTGATAGGACCTGTCATTACGAAGCTTGCATTGAAGAAGGCAGGGGAACTCGTGGAGGAACCAAAGAAAAAAGCC
>OHPB01001221.1_pt1 | contig 13849 bp, 5 predicted proteins | sample 1577621 | NCBI WGS metagenome assembly OHPB01 (sample SAMEA3879577, study PRJEB24766) | human gut metagenome | biome: human-associated habitat; feature: feces | place: USA | collected 1985/1987 | reverse complement strand
GATAGCCATTAATTGGAGTGCCGCTTTGGTGGCATTGGTGTCTTCGTTGGATGCTTTGATGTCAAAATAATGTTTCTATTCAGCCTGCTGCCTTATAAATTCGGATGGGCTGATGTTGAACTCTTCTTTAAAATGTTTGGAGAATATCTTGGGGGAGTTATACCCCAAGGTATATGCAATTTCCGAAACTTGCATCTGGCTTTCTGTCAAGAGTTGTTGTGCACGTTTCATACGGATGGTCCTGATGAATTCGATGGGTTTCTTTCCCGTTATCTTAATCATTTTCTTGTAGAAATAGCTGCGTGATATATTCAGGCTGCTGGCAAGCTCCTCGACGGAAAACTCGGTTTCGCTGATATTGTCCTCTACAATCTGGATGGCTTTTTCCACCAGCTGCTGGTCAAGGGGAGTGATGGTGATACGGCTTGGCTCGATTTTAATGTCCTGATTGAATATTTCCTGACGTTTGACGTTCATCTCGATAATCTTGTTGATGCGCAGCTTGAGGACTTCCATATTGAAAGGCTTGGTGATATAGTCGTCTGCGCCAACGCTAAGCCCTTCCAATTGGTGTTCTTCACTTGCCTTAGCTGTCAGGAGGATAATGGGGATATGGGAGTAGCGTATGTCATTCTTGATGGTTGAACATAGTTCCAGACCATCCATCTCGGGCATCATGATGTCACTGACCACTAAATCAATATCTTCCTTTTCCAGTACATTCAGTGCATGTTTTCCGTTTGTGGCTTTTAATACATGATACTGCCTGGCAAGACTTTCAGAGAGAAATTTCAAGAAGTCGTAGTTGTCATCTACGAGTAGTATGGTGAATGGATGGGATTCTTCTTTTATTTCCGGTCCTTCGACCGGTTCTCCGTTTTTGGTTTCATTACTGTTCTGGTGTAGGGGTAGGGCAATCAGGAATACAGAACCACAAGGCTGGTTATCCCTGACACAGACAGTACCCTGATGCATCTTTACGTATTCGGAAACAATGTGCAGTCCAATGCCGCTGCCTCCGTTGTTCGACTGGTTTTTGCCCGACTGATAGAATCTTTGGAATATTTTCTCCTTGGCTTCATCCTCTATGCCGCAACCGGTGTCGGTAAAGGTCAGTTCCAGATTTGTGCCTCTTACGGCAATATCCAGTGAGATGCTTCCTTTATTGGGAGTGAACTTGAATGCATTTGACAGGATATTTGTGCATATCTTGCGTATCTTGTCATAGTCGAAATCCATGAATACAGAATGTTGTGGAGCGGTAAGGCTATAGCTGATGTTCCGTTTCTGTGCTATCGGATCGAAAGAGTGGAATATTTCACTCAGAATGATAAGGATGTTGTCATGTTTGCATTTCAGGGTTTCAGCCTTGGCATCCAGCTTTCTGAAATCCAGCAGTTGGTTAATCAGTTCCAGCAGATAGTCGGCATTTTGTTTGACCATATCCAGAATGCCTTTACGATATTCGGGATGGTCTACGAAAAACTCTTCAAGCGGATTGATGATAAGTGACAAGGGGGTCCGCAGTTCGTGACTTATGTTGGCAAAGAACTGCAGTTTCATATTGTTGATTTTCTGCTGCCTTTCATTTTCCACCTCGATGGCCTGCATGATTTGTTTCTGCTTTTGGCGTAAGCGCAGATTGCGGATAATGGACAGAAGGATGCACAAAACGATACCGCTATATATGGTATAAGCCCACCAAGTGCGCCACCAAGGAGGGAGTATCTTTATTTTCAGTTCCTTGACGTTGGGGCTCCATATGCCTTGTGAGTTGCATGCCTTGACGGATAAAGTATAGTTTCCGGCAGTCAGCATGGATAGGTTTACTTTGTTGTTTTCAGCATAAATCCAGTTGGAATGAATCTTATAGGCATATTTTATCTTATCCGTTTCCACCAGGTCGAGGGCAGAGAAGGACAGAGTGAATGAATTTTCCTTTTCAGTGAAGGAAAGATGTTGTGCACATTCAAGTGAGCTGCCGTTCAGGATGTCCGGATGGGTCATTCCGGATTTGAGCTCAATACCGGTAAGGTAAATATTGGCATCATAACTTGTGGTCAGGATGTCTTGTGGAATGATAGTCTGGTAACCTTGTGGCGTGCCTATCAGTATATTGCCGTTCTGTAGCTTGAGGATGGCGTGGACATTGGTATCGTTGCATATCAGTCCGTCGCTTACGGAGTAGTTCACGATGGCGTATGTACCGTTTGTTATTTTGATTCGTGAGATGCCGTTGCCGGTACCAATCCACATCTGGTTGTTGTTGTCTTCCGTGACGGCTCTGACGAGGTTGGCGGCAAGTCCGTTTTTCTGGTCAAGGAAGTAGATGGAGTCGTTCTTCTGGTTCCATATACTCAGTCCGTGTGGATGTCCTATCCAAAGAAGGTCCCGGCTGTCCTTATAGACAGTGAGCATATTGTTCTCCTTGAAGCGGCCGGCTTCGGCGTAGATATTATAGGCTTGGGTTTCCGTATCGATGATAATGAGTCCTCCTTTGGTCGCTACGTAAAGGGTACTGTCTTTATCATAGTACATATCTCGGACAAAGAATTCTCCCGGACGGTACAAGATGGTGTCAAACTGCCCGGTTTCCGGATTTAACCTCTGTATGTATCCTTTCATGGTACCTATCCAGATGTATCCGTGTTTGTCTACCTTTACTGTATACACATTGTTCTCGAGAAGCTGGCTGTTACTTACTGTGTATTGTTTGATTTGCCCTTTCGAGTAGCATAGCAGTCCTTTCTGGAAGGTGCCTATCCATAGGCGGTTTTTGGAGTCGATGGATAAGTCGACTACAATATTGGCGGGAGTTGCTATCTTTTCGTATGAATCGGTCACTAGTGAACGTCGGATTAGTCCCGTACCGTCTGTTCCGTAGTAAATGTATTCCTGGCTGGTGTCTTCGCAGAAGGTCAGGATATCATCATATTCCAGGGATTTGTTGCATAGTATGATTTGGGACATGGGGCTATAATAGGAAATACCGTGTTTGAAATTCCCTATGTATATGGTTCCGTCTTTGTCCCGGTAAATGGTATTCAGATTGTTGCTGGCAATGGTGTGCGGTTTCAATGGATTGTGCACCAAGTTGGTAAGCGATTTGGTCAGGGTGTTGTAAACGAACAGCCCCATATGGCTGGTAAGTATCCATACGTTGCCGTCTCCCAGGTCGAGGATGCGTTGCACGCGATTGTACTGTATGTGAGTGTTATTGTTCAGGCTGATGTCCTCCCATTGCTGTGTAAAACTGTTCTTGTGCAAAAGTAGGCTGTTTTGGAAGGTGTATACCCATAGGCTTTCGTTTTGGTCTATGTAAATGTGTGGCTCATGATTCTCCAGCAAAGGTCTATAGATGGTGGGAATGGCTATTTCCTTGACTTCGGAAGTCTGCTTGCTGATACTGTATAGGGTACCGTTGGAGTACATTATATAAATGAACTGGACACCTATATAGAGGTTTGAAATCTTTTCAACTGCCAGTGGATAGGCTTTGATGGAGCTGTTGTCCATGCTTCGTATGTAAAGTTTGGAATAGTCGTAGGCCCAAAACTCATTCTTGGATGTTTTTCCCATCCTCAGAATGTTTTTACTGGGGATTTGCAGCCCATCGAGTATGGGTTTATAGTCATTGTCGAATTTACCGGTCTTATAATTATAGATACTGTAGCCGCTGGAAGTCCTTATCCATACATTGTCGTCCGGTCCTTCGAAAATTTCGCTGATGGCATCGTCCGGCAGGTCGGAGTTGTTCTGGTAATACTGCTGGAAGGAGTAGCCGTCGTATTTGTTGAGTCCTGATTCTGTCCCCACCCAGAGGAATCCCCTATTGTCTCTGTAGATGCTTCGGACACTGTTGTTGGAGAGTCCTTCTGTTGTAGAGAGCTGCTTGAACATGACAGCCGGCGGGATTTCCGCTGAGTTACCTTGAACAGTAAGGAGGAAGGCCAGGTTGCATATAAGGAATAGGAGCAGTTGTTTCATGTATTTTCTTTATTAGAAGGATTAACAATATTGTAACTGCAAACTTAAATATAATCCTTCGAACGAGCAAGGAAAGATTTGCGTATTCGTGTGGGATGATATCCTCCGTTTGGTGAAAAATAGTATGCATTTTGTTTCCAATGGCCCTATATGGGTTCTATGAAACAAAACCGGATATTAAAAGACATTTTTAAGGCATCTGTGTTTCCTTTAAGAAAAATACATTTGCAGGCGAGATCATTTAAATCCTAATAGTATGAAGAAAGAACTTTTAGCAGTGGCGATGCTGTTGTTTGCCGGTGGCAATCTGTTGGCACAGCCACATGTCAATGACGGTACTTCGTATTTGATGAACCAACCTCTGGACATGAGTACCGATTTCCGTGACTTGAGTAATACCTTGTTTTTTGCAGATCACCTGGAGTCATTCGATGCCAAGTCGGGTGAAGGGCTGGTGAATTGGAAACGCGGGCATCTGATGCCCCGCCAAGCCTTCAATACCAACGGTGCACAGCCCCGTAAAATGAGAATGCTCGATTTCCCCTTCACTGCCTATGAAAATGACCCTAACCTCAAATTCAAGATTGACTTTGTAACTCCGCGTACGGTACGTATCCGTATGCTAACGACCCCGGTGGAACCCAAACCTGCCGCTTCCATCATGTTGGCAAAGGAACCGGGCAGGGATGGAAGCTGGAAAGTTACCGAGACGAATGACAAGATTATCTATTCCAGCGACTATGGAACCATTCAGATTAACAAGAATCCTTGGAGAATCGTCTTGAAGGATAAAGCCGGACGTATCTTGAGCCAGACTGCCGCTTTGAGCGACGCGGACTCTACGCAGGTAAAATATACGCCGTTCTGTTTTGTGAAGCGGGGAAGCGACAATGCCCGCCGTATCAATCCCGTGTTTACGCTGACTGCGGATGAGATGATTTTCGGTTGCGGCGAATCGGCCACCGGACTGAACAAAGCCGGGCAGAAGGTGAATCTGTTTGTTACAGACCCGCAAGGTCCGGAAACAGACCAGATGTACAAACCCATTCCTTTCTTTATGAGTAACCGGGGATATGGTATGTTTATGCATACATCCGCTCCCGTGACTTGTGATTTTGGTGCTACCTATATTGGGCTGAACAAAATGTTCATGGGTGACGAGAACCTGGATTTGTTCGTTTTCTTCGGCGAGCCGAAAGATATTCTGGACGAGTACACCGATTTGGTAGGAAAGCCGGGCATGCCCCCCTTGTGGTCTTTCGGTACGTGGATGAGCCGTATTACCTATTTCAGTGAAAAGGAAGGTTATGATGTAGCGGCCAATATCCGTAAGAACAAGTATCCGTGCGATGTTATCCATTTCGATACCGGCTGGTTTGATGTGGACTGGCAGTGTGACTATAAATTCTCCGAGAACCGTTTCCAGAATCCACAGCAGATGTTGAAGGATTTGAGGTCTCAAGGTTTCCATGTATGTTTGTGGCAGTTGCCTTATTTCACTCCTAAAAACCGTTATTTCTCTGAACTGATAGAGAAAGACATGTATGTGAAAAATGGAAATGGTGAACTTCCCTACGAAGATGTGGTGCTTGATTTTTCCAATCCGGAAACAGTAAAGTGGTATCAGGACAAACTGGCGGGATTGCTGAATATCGGTGTCAGTGCCATTAAAGTAGACTTTGGCGAGGCTGCTCCACTGAATGGTATTTACGCTTCCGGCAAGAGCGGATGGTATGAGCATAACCTCTATCCGGTGCGTTATGATATGGCAGTGTCCGAGATAACCAAGAAGTTGCACAACGAGAATATAATGTGGGCACGTGCCGCATGGGCTGGTTCCCAGCGTTATCCATTGCATTGGGGCGGTGATGCTGCCACGACGAATACGGGTATGCTGGGTACGCTTCGTGCCGGCTTGTCCTTCGGCTTGTCCGGTTTCTCCTTCTGGAGCCATGATATGGGCGGCTTTGTAAAATCCACTCCGGAGGACTTGTATTGCCGCTGGATACCGTTCGGTTTTCTTACTTCCCATACCCGCGCGCATGGGGCACCTCCGACAGAGCCGTGGTTGTACGACAGCAAGCGTGTGCAGGATGTCTTCCGCAAGAGTGCGGAGATGAAGTACCGTCTGATGCCTTATGTGTATGCTCAGGCTAAGGAATGTACAGAAAAGGGCTTACCGATCCGGGAGCATGGAAAGTGGAAGACGAGTATCTCTTCGGTTCGCAGATTCTGGTTGCCCCCTTGCTTGAATCCGGTATGACGGGCCGCACAGTTTACCTTCCCGAAGGAAAATGGATAGACTACCAGACAGAGAAAGTCTACGAAGGCGGATGGCACCGGATTGAAGCAGGCAGTCTGCCGATAATCATGCTGGTACGTGACGGTTCGGTACTTCCTCATCTGAAGTTGGCGCAGTCCACTGCTGAGATGGATTGGAGCAAAATGAGCCTGAAGGTATACAGTGCTGACAAGAAGCAGGCAGAAGGATTGGTTTGTCTACCTGCCGACAACCGTATTCAGGTTGTGAAAGTGGATTGTGGAAAGGCCAAACCGCAACTGTTGAACCAGATTGAAGGCACTTCCCTGAGTTTCTGAACTTAATCTTTGAAAATCTATATTGAATTCACCCCTGTCGGTATGGAAGAGAAAGGGATATAGTTACCGAAATCTGTGCCACTATGGTGGCACAGATGTGCCTTCCCAATGGCACGGCAGTGCCTCTATAGTGGCACAAAATTGTGTCGCATATCTTTTTCCCGATGTGCTTATGACCGGGGTATTTGTTAAACCTAAGTATTTAGTATTTATGAGAAATGTGATGAAGTATTTGGGTATCATGTCAGTATCGCTGGCATGTGCCGGACCTCTCTTTGCAACAAGCGTACAGCCGTTTGCAGGTGTCACTGTCGTACAGCAGAGTGTAGTTACTGTGAAGGGCCAAGTGGTGGATGAGAAAGGCGAGCCCATCATCGGTGCCAATGTCATTGTGGAAGGTACGACAAACGGTATGATTACCGATTTGGACGGTAACTTCTCCTTGCAGTGTCCCGTAGGTTCTACGCTGAAGACCAGTTACATCGGTTATCTGGCGCGAACGGTCAAAGTAACCGGGAATATGAATGCTCTGAAAATTACTTTAAAGGAGGATACCGAAACCTTGGATGAGGTAGTTGTTGTGGGCTACGGTACGATGAAGAAATCCGACCTCACCGGTTCTGTGGCTTCCGTGAATGCGGAGGAAATGATGAAGCGGAATCCGGTGAACTTGGGACAAGGTTTGCAGGGAGCTGCGGCAGGTGTATCTGTCATCCGTTCTTCCGGTGACCCGGAAGGAGGTTTCTCCATCCGTATCCGCGGTGTGGCAACCGTGAATGGTTCTGCCGACCCACTCTATGTAGTGGACGGTGTGCAGGTAGGAACTTCCATCGATTTCTTGAATCCTAATGATGTAGAGTCCATCGAAATTCTGAAGGATGCTTCGGCTACGGCAATCTATGGTACTCGCGGTGCCAATGGCGTCATTATGATTACTACCAAGAACGGTGGTAAGGGGAAGGCAAAGGTGAACTTTTCGGCCAACTATGCCCTCCAGTTCAATTCGAATAAGATTGATGTGGCTGATGCGGGCTTGTTTGCAAGTGCTGTACGTTCCGCCGTCAAGAATGACGGTATTGCCATGACCAATCTGGCATATGGCGAGGATTACATAGGCAGACTGAACAGCATTGACTGGCAGGATGAAATGTCACGCACGGCATTACAGCAGAACTATAACCTTTCTGCTTCGGGAGGCAGCGAAAATACCCAAGCCAACTTATCTCTGGGTTATTTGAACAACCAGGGTATCGTGATTGAGTCGAATTTTAAACGCTTGACGGCACGCGCTAATATCACTCACAAAGTGAAAGACTTTCTGCATGTAGGCTTGAACTTGAACTATGCACATTCGGAAAAGATGGGAGGAGGCAACCTGAGAAACTATGCACAAGCCATTCCAACCATGGATTATGTAGAGGACGGTGTTTTCTATTCCATGCCTATTGTGTTGCCCGACGGTACTTGGGGACATTACAAGAAAGAAGGCAATGGAGACGTGAACAAGGGAGCTGACAATCTGGTTGCTGCTGCCAAGACTGCCGACAGTATTAATAAATGGGACCGTATGCTTGCTAGTGCTTTCCTACAACTCGATTTGTACAAAGGGTTGACTTTCAAGACTATTGCCAGTTATAATTATTATACAAAAGGTTATAATGGCTATACAGCCTATAATGATAGAACCTTTGGAACTCAAGACCGTAAGGACTCGTTCTCGCTGAACCAGAGCCAGTCCACTTCACTCGGTCTGGAAGCGTTCTTGAACTATGACTGGTCCAATGAGCATCACCGCGTAAGTGCAATGGCCGGTTTCTCTACCAGCGATACGAACGGTGCCTGGCTGAATTCCAGTGCCAACGATTTCCCGGCAGACAACATCCGCAAAATTTCATTGACCAATGACCCATCGTCTAAGCAAACGGATGGTGGGCTGGATTTGAAGACAAGATTCCTTTCTTACTTCGGCCGTCTGACTTATACTTTGAACGACCGCTATATTGTGACTGCAACGGTACGCCGCGACGGTTCTTCGAACTTTGGTGCCGGCAATCGTTATGGTACATTCCCTTCCGCTTCTGTAGCTTGGCGTCTTTCCGAGGAAAAGTTCATTAAGGATTTAGAACTGTTCAGTAACTTGAAGTTGCGTGCCGGATGGGGACAGACCGGTAATGCGGGCAATGGTACCAACTTGTCCATAGCACAGTTGTCTTCGGCAAATGCAATGTACTGGTTCTTTAATGGTTCGAGTGTGATTAACGGTGCCGGTATTGCCCAGCAGAAAGAAATTGATACCAACCTGAAATGGGAAACCAATGAGCAGACAAATATCGGTATTGACTTTGCCTTTATGAACAATGAGCTTTCTTTCTCTGCCGATTACTTTATCCGTGACGCAAAGGATCTGCTTCTGTATCGCCAGATTCGTCCTTCCACCGGTTTCTCCAATGTCTATACTAATGCGGGACATATCCGTAACTCAGGTTTCGAGTTTACTGCTGCGTGGAACAAGAGCTTCAGCGATTGGAATATCGGCATAAGACTGAATGGGTCTACCCTGAAGAACGAGGCTATTGAAGTCGGCGATCCGATATTCAGCAAGTCAGGTTCAGCACAAGATGGCGACAACTGGGACAACCACTCCATTACACAGAACGGCTATCCTGTAGGTTCCTACTATGGCTGGAAGGTAGAAGGCATTTTCAGAACCCAGGCCGAAATTGATGAAATGAATAGGCTGGCGGTTGAAAAGGGAGTTGAAAGTGGTGTATATCAGGACAAGACTACCCAGCCCGGCGACTATAAGTTTGTTGATTTGAATGGTGACGGGCAGATTACCGATGCCGACCGTACTGTTATAGGCAATGGATATCCCAAGTTCACTTACGGAATGAACCTTACCGCTTCCTGGAAAAACTTTGATTTCTCGATGAACTTGTACGGTGTAGCCGGTATGGATATCCTTTCTTATTCTTCGGCCCGCTTGACCTCAGTCTATGCACCCGACGGCGGTTATCAGAATGTACTGAAGGGATATATCAATAATGCATGGTCATCTTCGAATACCGGCGCCAAATATCCGCGTATCACCAAGACAGACTATAATAAGAACATGCGTGTGTCCGACGCCTACATCCAGAAGGGGGATTATCTGAAGATTTCAAATATTCAGATAGGATATACATTCCCGAAGAATGTGCTGAAACCGGTGAAAATGGAAAATGCACGCGTATTTGCCAGTGTCGACAATGTATGTACCATCTCTTCGTACAATAAGTTCGGCGATCCGGAAGTTGGTGACTCCAATGTATTGTATTCGGGATTTGACGGAGGACGTTATCCGTTCCCGATGTCGGTTACTTTCGGTCTGAGTGTACAGTTCTAATACTAACGGATAAAAAATATGATTATGAAAAACTTATATAAACTGTTGATCGGTGTGCTGGCCTTAAGCACCGTAACGTCTTGTGACGATTATTTGGAAGTGGATCATTACGATATTCTTCCGGCAGATTTCATGTTTAAAACGGAGGAGAATGTCCTTTCCGGATTGAACGGACTTTATGATACCTTTTATACGGACCAGCACGGTTCCGGTGATGACGAAACATGGGGATTCAAGCCTCAGGTATTTGCTGCCAACCATTCTACGATGGACTGTCAGGCTTCCGGTTGGGATGCGGAATGGCAGCGTCATGCCTGGAAACCCGATAAGGGTTCCCTGGAGACTGCATGGCGGATGAGTTATCGTGCAGTGGACCGTGCAAACCGTTTCCTGGCTGGCCTGGAGACGGCGGATGCCTCTATATTTGCGGACAGCAATTCCAAGACCGTTTATGAAGCGCAAGCACGTGCCATCCGCGGTTATAACTACCTTTACCTGACGAAACTTTTCGGAAGGGTACCGATGTTGCTTACCGGTGAAACCTATACTACTTCGGTAGGAAAGGCACGTCCGGAATCCGTGGATGAGACTTATGCGGCTATCGAGGAAGATTTGTCTTTTGGACGCGACCATCTGGACTGGTTACCCATGAATGGTGAATACGGACGTATAACCAAGGGGTTCTGCAAAGCTTATTTGGCCGAGCTGTATATGTTGAAGAAAGACTTTACGAAAGCCAAGACGGAACTAAAGGATATAGTGGACAGTGGAACCTATTCATTGGAGCCCTGCTTCGGTAACCTGCATGCCTGGGATACACATTGGACCAAAGAATCTGTATTTGAGGTGATGTATCATGAACAAGGATATATGGGCTGGGGAGCCGATTCGTCTTCAGATGCCATGATGTGGTACGGATATATGTGTGCGGCACCCGAATGGGGAGGCTGGGGGTCTCTCTGTCTTTCTTGGGAGTTTGTACGTTCCTTTGAACCGGGTGACAAACGCCGCCAATACTCTGCTGTTGCCAAAGGGGATACGCATCCCATTACCGGGCAGACTGTAGGGGTGACAAGTGGTTTTGACGGTCTTTTCCAAGGTTCCGAAAATATGCCTACTGTTTATTCCTTGAAATACTGGAGATGCAAGCCAGGTGAGAACAACAAAGTATTCAATCCTATTTCGTTGACTTTGAAGCGTTATGCAGGCATCATGCTCGACTATGCAGAATGTTGTTTCGAGACAGGTGACAACGCTACCGGATGGAACATGATACGTCAGATACGTAACCGTGCTTGGGGTAATTTGGAGATGGGAGCGACGATGATTGACCTACCCGCCGACATGTTGAATACCCAGACGGTGGAAGTGCCGGATGCAGAGACCTATTATACAAGCTATAAAGCAGCCAAAGGCTATACTTCTCCGGTATGGAAGGTGGCGCTGATTATAGAGCGTCGCCATGAATTCAATGCCGAGTTCTCGCTTTACCATGATTTGTGCCGTATGGGTATGTGCAAAGAATGGTTTGCCGCCGAATATCCGAAGACAGCAGCCAACTCTTCACAAGAGGCTTGTCTGCAGACTGGTGACTCATTCCGTTTCTTTGAGCACGAGGCTTATCAGGAAATCTTCCCGATTCCGACGAATGAGATTCTGACCAACCCGCTCATCAATCAGGCTGACCAGAATCCGGGATATTGATAAATTATAAATAAACACTTAATAATAAAATATTTGTGAGTGAAATGTCAGGCACCAGTAGTTGTTGTGATAGACGTCAGCGTCTGTCGTGATGAAAGCCGGTGTCTGACATGACAAACACCAGTACTTGAGACGACGAACACCAGTCTCTGATAAACGGGGAATTAAACAAGGAAAAGTTTGATGGTTTTAGAGAATAATTATGGAAAGGAAGATGTTTTATTGGATAGCACTGCTGGTTGCGTCTTGTCTGGCAGGCTGCCGGTCGCATTCAGGGGAGACAGATATGCAGACACGCATGCGTACAGAGATTGTCACGAATGTCAGGGACAGCGTGTTGCCGTTTTGGATGGATTATGCAGTGGCTCCCGACAGCGGTTTTTATGGAACTGTATTGCGGAATGGTACTCCGGTAGTGGATGCTCCGAGAGGAGGGGTTCTGAATGCCCGGATTCTGTGGAGCTTTTCTGCTGCATACCGTACATTTGGAGATGAATCCTATCTGAAACTTGCCGACAAGTCTCAGCGTTATTTCATCGATACATTCATAGATAAGGAGAACGGTGGGGTATATTGGCTGGTCAATCCTGACGGTGAGGTGCTGAATGCTTCCAAATATACGTATGCCATGACCTACGCCATCTATGGGCTGGCTGAACACTATCTGGCAACAGGTAACAGCGAGAGTCTGGATATGGCTGTCGGTTTATATCATACCTTGGAGGAGAAAGGCCGCGAACCGCAATATGACGGTTATGTGGAATCCTTTACCGAAAATTGGGAGAAATTGGAGCGATATGACAATAATGCTCCCAAGACCATGAATGCCCATCTGCATGTGTTGGAAGCTTATACCCTTCTATATCAGTGCTGGAAAGACAATGGCTTGAAGAAAAGGCTTGAGTTTTGCGTCGATTTGTTCATCAACCGCATTTACGACCCGTCAAGGAGGCATTTCAATCTGTTCTTTGATAATGAGTGGAACAGTCTGGTCGAAATGGATTCTTACGGACATGATGTTGAGACCGGATGGCTGCTTTGCGAGGCTGCCCGTACGCTGGAAAATCAGGACCTGATAGAACAGACAAACCAGCTTGCACTGGATGTAACGGGAGCTTGTCTGGCCGAAGGAATGAGTGATAAAGGCTATATGATTTACGAGAAGAAAGGTGACAGAAAAACCAGGCATGCTTCGTGGTGGGGACAGGTTGAAACCATGATAGCTTGCGTCAATGCCTGGCAGATAAGCGGAGACGAAGCTTGGCTGCAATCGGCCGATACGGTCTGGACTTTTGTCAAAGACCATATGGTGGACAAGGAATACGGGGAATGGTATAGCGACTGTTTCGACGGAGAGCCTAAAAAGGAGGCTCCCAAAGTAAGTATGTGGCGTTGTCCATATCATACGGTACGCTTGGGAGTGGAAATGTATAATCGTTTAAAATAATACGTATGAAGAAATTGATAATAGGTGCGGCATCACTGATGCTTTGTGCAGGTTTGCAAGCCCAGGACTTCAAGATTAACCCGTCGGGGTATTTTGAAAACCACGGGGCCAATGTGATGGTTTTCAGTGATGTCTATCCTGAAGGACACCAAGGGGGTGTCACCTTGGTTTTGAATGGAGACCGCAGGGCTGCCAATGGAGATGTGCGCTTTGAAATCTCGCAAGGGCAATGGCAGGGATTGCCCAAGATGAGGAAACGGGTGGTGGATGAGGCTGCCAACGAAATCCGTGTCACACTGAGCTATCCTGACTCGGCCAAGCATATGGCGGGGTTCAATCCGATGCTCTATCCGGATTTTGCTTTCGGCTATACTATCAAGGTGAAAGGGGAAAAGGACTATCTGGTATTGACTGTTGATTTGGACCGGCCGGTTCCGGAGCGCTTTGCCGGGAAGCTCGGTTTCAATCTGGAGCTGGTGCCTTCTACCTTGTTGGGCAAGCCCTGGATTATGGATAACCGGACGGGTGTTTTCCCTCATCAGGCGATGGGGCCCACCATGAAACAGTCTTCCAATATGGAGCATATCGGAGATTTCAACCCTGACGGGAAAGCTGATTTGGACCAGTTGCTGTTGGATAGAAAGACTTATAACCCGATGATTGCCGATGATATCGTCTCTGCTCCTTTGGCCGCAGGGAAAAAGTTTGTACTCAATCCTCAGGATGAT
>OHPB01001217.1_pt1 | contig 13866 bp, 9 predicted proteins | sample 1577621 | NCBI WGS metagenome assembly OHPB01 (sample SAMEA3879577, study PRJEB24766) | human gut metagenome | biome: human-associated habitat; feature: feces | place: USA | collected 1985/1987 | reverse complement strand
GATGTTTTTTCATGTTTTTGAATTCCTTCTTCTGATAAATATTCATAAAAATAGTTTATTTTTACCTTATCAGATGATATTTTTTTATTGCGAACACTTAATCGAATTCCATTTAAAACATGATCGCTATGTGTTTCCATAAAAATTTGGACACCATTAGCAGCAGCTAAAGCAACTAATTCACCAATTTTTCTCTGACCACGTGGATGTAAATGTGCTTCTGGATTCTCAAGCACAAGTATGTCTCCCTCCCTTGCACTTAATAATGCAACAATAATAGGTAACGAATATGAAACTCCAAATCCCATGTTTAATGCATTTGTAGACTCTTCTCCTAAACTGTTACTTGTCGAATATCTCACTCCCATTAAATTCACATCTAAATAAGGAATTACATTTACCTTTATGTTTGGCGAGATTTCTGATAACCACGCATTTATCTGCAATTCAAGTCGTTCACTTGTTTCTGAACTATGCTTCATATTTGGATAAACTTTTACATCACTCCCTTTCTCATACAAGCATACTGCGGTTTTTTCACCTTTCACTCCAATTTCCGAATGCAAAGAGTTTTCATTTTCTATCGTGTCATAATAACGGCGAGGTCCTAATCTTTCTGCCGATATATACTCAAATTTTTTTGTAAGAAATGAATCTCTTTCAGATAAAGGTCCCTGACTTTCTGAAATCAAATTTCCAACTTTATCATACTGACACATCCATTTATGATCATTTTCCTCTACTTCTATAGAAAGCACATCATCTTTTCTAAACCAATACATAATATCAGTCTGAGTACCCAGTTCGACATATGATCCATTAAGAATTAAACGCTGATTTTCCAAACAATTATTTTTTTCATATGTTTGCCGCAATAATAATAATGCCTGAATCAATGTCGATTTTCCCATGCCATTAATACCTGTAAATAAATTCAATTCCCGACATGTAACATCAATTTTTTCAAAACATTTAAAGTTTTTTAATGAAATTTTTTCAATCATTCTAATTCCTCTTTAAATAAATTTATGGATTAATTCATCAACTGCTCTGATACGTGCGTATAATGCTTTTTTATCTGGAACTTTTAATAAATATAAATACTCTTGAGAGGCACATAACTGCATATATTCTTTTTGCACTTTTTCTTTTTTCTTTTCTAATAGTCCTACTGCCTCTGGTGTCAGTGTTTTAAATACATAACACCATGACTCAAAGATCACCTTATTAATTGGTCTTCGCCTTCCATCCTCACATATTTTTCTAAAACTGTTATTTCCCATTACTGCAAACATAGCCTTCATAACAAAGGTAAACTCATTCTTAATTTCTCTAATATACATTTCGTCAGCATGATTAAGAAATTTCATTCCTTCATTTAAGAACTCATCTATATTTCCATTATATAATTGTAAATCCAAATAACAAAATGAAACATATCTAAGGACAAATTCTCTGTCCAACATTCTTTCGCTTTTTATGCTTCCTGCGGTTGCCTTAATAAAACACTCTAATTTGGAACACTCTTGTAAAAATTTTGTTGCTTGACCTTGAAATAAAGCATTTCTTATTTCCTGCGGTTCAAGTGTCAACCCTCCTGTGTTAATTCTCTTAAAAATATTAAATTTCACATTTTCTGGTGTAGATGGATTAACTAGATAAACATTGATGACCGTTTCATCTATTCTCCTTTGAAACATTCTTGGTAATTTATCATAATTACAACCATTCAATTCCGGGAAAAATTCTAATTCTTGTAACTTTAAGCTTTTATCTACAACAAATTCTTTTAAAGTTGATACTCGCTGTAAACCATCAATAATTAACCACTCATCCTCATCAGTAGCATCAAAATAAAATGCCGGCAAAGGAATTCGCAAAAAAATCGACTCCAGCAATTGGCTTTTTTGTCTTTTACTCCACAATCCAGCTTTTCTTTGAAACGATGTATCAAATTCAATTTCTTCATTTTGTATTCTCTTTATTAATGCATCCAACGTCATAGGTTTCATGGTAATGCTTATTTTAGAAGGATCAAAAGGTCTAATCCGTTCACCTTCACATGAATATGCCGTAATATCTGGTTCAACATCCCCTTCTATCATTGTAATTCCTCTATTTTCAAAATATTTCATTACTTCTGCAAAATTTATTTTTTCCGAATCTATTATCATATATACTAGATTCAGATTAATATTATTCCCTTGTTCTTCAGCTATTTTTACTAACTTTTCTAATTCTTCAATATCCTTTTTTTTAAGTGTAGTATCTTCCATTTACTCGCCCTCATTCAACCATCAAATTCTATAATGTATGGCATATTTCCAATTTTATACACAATATTTTATCTTATATAACTTTAAAGAGCAATCAAATCCTTCTATATTTAATAACTATTTTTCCACTCCACCTCCACTCTCCCGTCATCATACACATATATTCCCTGCACATATTCTTCCAGCATCTCTCGTGTCATCTTTTCATAGCCTAAATACTTCAACATCTGCTCCACTGGAACATTCTTTTTCATCAGGATTTCTTTCTCACCATTTATCAGTTCTTCCAGTTCCTGTACACGTTTCTGCAGTCGTTCTCTTTCTTCTTCCAACTGCTTCTTTGCTTCCATAAACTGGTTCTGGTTCATCTGTCCCTCGTGATACTTCTCATAGTTCTGGCGGTTCTGGATTTTTATTTGTTCTTGACACTTTTCACAATCTGCACTTTCCGTCTTATAGGCTTCTATACTATCCTCATGCTGTTTTCTCATGGATTGCTGCATCTGTACTTGGCTGATATTCTGACGTAAGTAAGCCTTTATTTCTGCCAGCACGATATGCTCCAGCATTTTGTTATCCGCTTTCCCGGCAAAACAACCTGTATCTTCTTTTCCTTTACTGTAAGCACAGCTATAAAGGATATGACCATGAACCGGACTGCTTGAAGTCAGACTTCTGCGACAATTTCCACACTTCACATAGCCACCTAACAGTGTTGTTTCCCTGTCAAATTTACTTTTCTTTGTGTATCTGATCTGCAGGGACTGTGCTTTTTCAAAAACTTCTTTTGATACGATCGGCTCGTGATGGTTTTCCATCACTTTCCACTGATTTCTCGGCACTGGTACTTCTTTCCCTGTTCCGGGATCTGGAATCTTTGTCTTTCCATAGACCATACAGCCTATATAAGTCTTATCATCCACAATCTTCCGTATCATATCACTCGTCCACTGCAATCCTCTTGATGCAGCTTTCTTGCTGTCTGATTTCTGTCGTCTGCTCATAGACTGCAAGGGAGTCAATACACCCTCTTCATTGAATAACTTACAAATCTCCATCTTGGAATATCGCTGATTGGTCAGTTCAAATACTCTGCGAATCACTTCCGCTTCGTCCTCTACAATCACCAGTTCTTTCTTATTTTCAGGATTGATTCGATACCCATACGGTGCAGAGCCACAGCAATACTCACCTTTTCCTCGTCTGGTACTGACTGCCGCTTTTACCTTTACGGACTGGTCTTTCACATAAAAATCTGCTATCAGTCCTTTAAACTGTACTTCAATATCCGAACTCTTTCCCTTATAATCTTTAGAATCATATCGGTCTGAGATAGAAATGAATCGTACTCCCAGGAATGGAAAAATCTGTTCCAGATAAGTTCCCATCTCAATATAGTTTCTGGCAAAACGTGAAAAATCTTTTACTACAATACACTGCACTTTATTCTCCCTGGCAAGTTCCAGAACCTGCTTAATTGCCGGACGTTCCATACTGGAACCAGAATATCCATCGTCGTAGAACTCCTGAAAGGGCATAGCCACCAGTTCAGGAATATTGGAAATATAATCTTTTACCAGTTTTCTCTGATTAATAATGCTGTTACTTTCTCCCTCTGAGTCATCTTCCATGGAAAGGCGGTAATATCCAATAATCAGTTTCTGATCACTCATGTTCTACCGCCCCCTTAAACCCGAAGTTGATTTCCAGTTTGCCATCACCATATAGATACATACTTTCAATCAAGCCTTCTGCAAATTCCGCATTGATTCTGGTTGTCCCATCCAGCTCCAGCAGGCTTCGTAAAAATCTGGCTTCTTCTTTCTGCTGTTTTTCCAGCTTTCGTATGGTCTGCTCTAAAGACTTCTTTCTCTCTTCGCAGAACTCTTTCCAGCTATTACGGTCATCTTTCATTTCTATATAGGCTTCTTTGGAAAGTTCCCCCTCTTTATATTGCATAAATGCCTGTGCCAGTTTTTCTGAACGTTTTTCCATATCTACATCCAGTTTTCTGATTTCTGTTTGAACTTCTTTGATTTTGGAAAGAAATACCACACTGCTTATAGCAGACATATCCTTTTTCCGTAAGCCAGATAACTGAAACTGTCTGGTCAGCTCCGAGCGGACAATTTTCTGCAATTTTTCTTCAGAGATAGATTTATGACTACATTTCCTTTCATCCCGATACTGAGCAGCGTTGCAAAAATAATACACATTGCCTCTGTATCTGCGTGTACACATTTTCCGCTTGCAGTCTCCACAATAGAATACATTATAAAATGCTCTTTCATCCTCTTCCCATCCTGCCGTAGTTTTTGTTGTTTTCTGTTGTGCTGCTTTTAACCTGACTTGTGCTTTGTCAAACAGTTCTCGGCTGATAATCGGCTCATGGGCATTTGGCGTAATAATCCACTGGCTTTCATCCAGTATATCACACCATTTTTCACCTCTTTGAAATCTGGATTCATATTTTCTCTGAACCAGATCACCATAATAATTATTTCGGTTCAACACCGCACGTATCGAAGAATTTCCCCACTGATGAAGCTTTTCTCCGTCCTTACAGTACACATGATGATATTGGTTATAGTCTGAAATACGATGTACTCCATCCTCAAACAGCCTGTCAATAATACTCTGTATACCATCTCCAGAAGCATATTCTTCAAAAATCCTACGGACAATCTTTGCAGATTCCGGTTCCACAATCAACTTATAAATCCCATTTACCTTTTCCACACGATATCCGTATGGAGCTGTAGATCCCACATATTCACCATTTTTCTGTGCAATACGTTTCGCAGCCCGTTCTTTTGCAGAAATGTCTTTCGCATAAGCATCATTCACAAGATTTTTGATATTCATGGATAATTCCTGATTCTTAGCACCAGGTGCAAATGAATCATAGTTGTCACATACAGAAATAAACCGTACTTTCATAAAAGGAAGAATCTTTTCCAGATAGTTACCAGTTTCGATGTAATTTCTTCCAAATCGTGAGAAATCCTTTACCAGAATACAGTTTATTTTACCTGCCCTGACATCATTCATCATCCGTTCAAATCCCGGTCTGTCAAAATTTGTTCCAGTTTTTCCCAGATCAGAATAAATGTCATATACAGCAATCTCATACTCTCTGTCTGGATTTTCATTGTGCTTCTGAATGAATTCTTTTATCAGCGTAACCTGTGTTTCAATAGATTCTGACTTTTTTTCATCACTGTCTACGGATAATCTGGCATAAATTGCAGCCATACATACCGGAATCCCAAGAACTTTCTTCTCTGTGTTTTTCTTATATCTTTTTGCTGTCCTTGCCATTTATCCCACCTCTTTCCTGCACTCTGTCCGGTGTTCCGCATAAAACCGTCTTATGACTTTCATTTTCTCAATCATATCCTGATAACGGATGTGAATTTTAATTTGCTTATTTTCATAAATATAGATTTTATCTACGGTCAGTGCCAGCAATGTGCGATCCAGTTCTTTGATTTCCAGTGATTTCTTCCAGTCCTCCAACTGAACAGTTGCAGACACTCCACCTTCAAACATTTGCTTTACCAGCTTTTTCTGATTTTCAATCATCTGCTCCAGTTCTTCACATTTTCTTCCGTAACTTTCCCGAAAATCATCAAACTCCTCTTTACTGATCAGTCCCTCTTTCAAGTCATCACCCAAAGATGCTTTCAGACTGTAATAGCGGTTATATTCTTCCTGTAACTTACTAATCTGTGTATCATAACCAATTACCTGATCGTAACTGACTTGCATCTCACAAAGTTCTTCCATAATCATCTGATAGTCTATAAAAAGTGCCGTATATGCCTGAATCTCTTTCAACACAATTCTTTTCAGCACCTCTTCCGGAATACTGTGTCTGGTACAATCTCCACCTTTATTCTTTGTCTGGCAGATATAAAAAGCTTTTTTCTTCCCCTTATAATGATTTACCCTGCGTATCATCGGTGTCTTGCAATCTCCACAAAACACAAATCCCGAAAAAAAGTTTGCACTGTCTGATGTTTTTGATGCTCTGCCATCATATTGAAGCAGCTTCTGCACTACGTCAAAATCATTTTGCCTGATAATTGCCGGATGCGTATTTTCTACTTTCACCCACTCTGCTTCTGGCTTATCCAAACGTTGTTTTACCTTGTAGCTGATTCGTTCCTGCTTGCCCTGTACCATGTTTCCAATATAGACTTCATTGGTCAGAATCCTTTTGATCTGCACTGCCGACCATTTCGGTGTATCTGAACTATGGAATCCGGAATTGTAATTTTCACCATTTGCCTTTTTATATTCTTTTGGCGACTGCACATGACGTACATTCAGTTTTTCTGCGATTGCTCCAAGACTGAATCCATCAATTTTCCATGAAAATATTTTTCTTACAATATCCGCTGCATAAGAATCAATCACCAGACAGTTCTTATTCTCCGGATCTTTGCAGTAACCATACGGGGCAAATGCTCCAATAAATTCACCTTTTTCACGTTTGATTTTCTGGTGGCTTCGCACTTTACCGGAAATGTCCCGACAATAGCTTTCATTTACAAAATTTTTGATTGGAACTACAAATGACTTCTCTGAAAAATCTGCTGTTTTACTGTCAAACTGGTCTGTAACTGAAATAAAACGCACATTTAAAGCCGGGTAGGTCTTTTCGATCCATCGCCCGGCTTCTATATATTCTCTTCCGAATCTGGATAAGTCTTTTACAATCACACAGTTTACTTTTCCAGCTTCTATATCAGTTGTCATTCGTTTAAACTCAGGTCGGTCAAAATTTCCTCCTGAGTATCCGTCATCCACATATATATCAAAGATCTGAATATCCGGCTGGCTTTTTACAAAGCTCCGAAGTAACTCTCTCTGATTTGCAATGCTGTTGCTCTCTGACTTCGCACCGCCCTCTTCCATATCATCTTTCGATAATCGAAGATACAATGCAGCATCGTATATATCTGGCATATTCATTTGCATCTGTTCCATTTTACATCGCTCCCAACTTACTTATTCCATTGAATAGAAGTCAGAAACCATGTATCACGTTCATTTTCCCTGACCTCACATTAACATAACATCTGTAGCTTCGCAAGATATTTTTTCAAGACTTGCATCTAATACATCAACTCCGTTCTTTTTCTAAGATAATCACTAATGGCATCTGTAGCATCCATTTCTCCTGTCATCTCCACAACCACCACATACCCTTCATTCATGTGAGCATACGGCTGATCGCCGGATTTATCCAGAAAAGTTTCCACTTTCTCAGAAATAGCTTTATCCATATCAGGAATTAAATCTTCAATGTCCTTTAACTGCTCCAGATCAACACTGGAATCTATTACTGACTGATTCACCATGATGCTCACCTCTTTTCCAACATATTCTTTGTATCAGTTGTCCTATACCTACAATTTTCTCAATCACATCACCTTACCTTTCACATTTTGTTCTCAAATTTTATCTATTACTATGGCATTGCATATTCTGTTCGGCGTGTTGGCTTCCATTTGTATAACCCGTTGTCAACGTCACAGTCAACCTCTATCAGAGTATTTCTGAATACTGCCAGCTTCTTCGCAAGCCTACCAGTCGTTTCCGGAGTATCTTCGACGCTCGCCCATAAAATCATTTACAGGGTTATGGCATCTGTGAGATCAGATTATACAGCTCATGTAATTTTCAAGGTACAAAAGAGTTTTTTTGAATATCCTTTCACTTATTACAGCCTGGAAACACCAAAATGTTGTTCACTTCAAAAAAATCCTCTCACTAATAAAGCCTGACAGAATGATTTTACCAACCTAATTTTGCAATAATTTGCAAAATGTATTTATCCTCATCTGCACATTCGCTTTCATGCGAACCTTTATTATACTGCTATTTTAATTCGCTTTCATGCGAATGTCAAGTGCTTTATTCGCTTCAATGCGAATCTTTCTGTTTACATTCCTTGTTTTTGGTAGTAAAATGGATTTATCAAAAAGAAAGTTGGAAATTTGGTATGACAATCGGTGATAAAATAAAAAAAATCCGGACATTCCGGCATATGACGCAGGCAGAACTTGGTGCTGCCCTCGGTTGGGGTGATAAAGGCGCAAACCGCCTAGCCCAATACGAAACAAATTACAGGGTTCCCCGTAAAGATCTTGTAACTGAAATGGCTAAGATTCTGGATGTAAATCCACTGGCACTACACGAACCGACTACTATGGATGCATCTGAACTTATAGAAATCCTATTCTGGATTGATGAATTTAACCCAGCAGCTATTAATCTCTTTCAGTTAGAAACCTATCCGGGTGAAAAATGCAATTCCAGTGAGGATACCGCTGTCCGTTATCATGATTCTGATAACTGGCCGGCTCATCCACCTGTTGGTATGTGGTTCAATTATGGAGTTCTCAATGATTTTATGAAAGAATGGGTTCTCAGAAAAGAAGAATTGAAATCCGGTAAAATTACCAGAGATGAGTATTTTGAGTGGAAAATTAACTGGCCACAGACCTGTGATGGGTGTGGGAAATATGAGCCGAAAAGGCAATGGCGATCTGCAAATGCAGAACTTAGTGAAACTTAGCAAAACTTAAATTTATTATGTTTTTTCTCTTTAACCAAAGAAAAAAGCACTGAAAACCATTAGTCCAACGGTTTTCAGTGCTTTTTTCATATTGCTCTATTGAATTTTCCTCATTCCACCTATACAAGTGAAACTTAGAGAAACTTAAATTAAATCTCTTTCAGACAATTCAATTTGGATATTCTCCAACTGTGGATTATTTCTCAGTGGGCCAGTTTCCAGCTTACTGCCTGCTGCCTTGCATCCACAAATCTCTTATAAATGCCTTCCTGCTTCATTAGTTGCTCATGTGTTCCCTGCTGTACAATTCTTCCTTTGTCAACAACCACAATCTGGTCTGCATGTCTGACTGTTTTTAATCTGTGGGCAATCATAATAATCGTTTTTTCCTTTGTAAGTGCATCTACTGCATCCATCAGCTCCTTTTCATTCTCTGGATCAACATTTGCCGTTGCTTCATCCAATATGACGATTGGCGCATCCTTCATAATCGCTCTGGCTATCGAAATACGCTGTTTCTCACCGCCGGAAAGTGTGGCTCCACCTTCTCCAATCACTGTGTCATACCCATCCGGAAGTTTGCTGATAAAATCATGACAGCACGCTTTCTTCGCCGCTTCCACCACTTCCTCATGACTTGCATCCTGGCGTCCGAATTTAATATTATTCTCAATGGTGTCTGCAAACAAATACACCGACTGAAACACAAATGAGAAATTACTCATCAGACTGTTCATGCTGTAGTCTTTTACATTCACACCTCCAAGTGTCACTTCCCCGGAATCCACATCCCAGAACCTGGCAATCAGATTGCAAAGTGTTGATTTTCCTCCACCAGATGGTCCAACGATTGCTGTCGTCGTTTTCTGCGGAATAGAGAGCGATATATCATCAATGATCTTTCGTTTGTCATAAGAAAACGAAACATTAGAAAGTCTAATATCGTAATTTTCCGGCTGTATTTCTTTACCGTCGATATCCATGGTATCCAGCTCCAATATTGCATTTGCTTTATCTACACATACGCTTACCACATGTAAAAGAGATGAATAATTTCCTGCACATTCCAGACTGGCATAAAGCATAAATGCTGAAATTGTCATACCAATCGCATAGACCGCACTCATAGTTCCATTAATATAAAAATATGCACTGCAAGCCACGATCACAGCACCTGTAATTTTGGTTATCACACTTTGCAGAAAATGATAGGGCACAAACAGCATTTCCATCTTTGTATTGATCTTTTCGCATGCTTCATTTGCATCATTTAATCTTTTTGCCTGTTTTCCAAGCAGGTTGTATGATTTTACTTCTGATATTCCCTGCAGATACTCCATGATCTGGTTTACAAGCTCCGTATCGCATACCACTTTTTGCTCTGAATCTTTTTTACCCGCATTCTGCATCACAGAATTGACCCCAAAGAAAATAAGTACTCCTGCTGCAGCTGTCAGTCCAATTCTCCAGTCAAAAAGAAACAGCATAAGAATGATCATGGATGTTTCCAGAATTCCCTGCATGGTCAGCATAACCACTCTCGCAGCTACATCGCCAAGTGTTTCCATTGTATTCGTCGTAATAGAAGAAATTTCCCCGATGCTGTTGGCATTAAAATATCCCATCGGCAGATAACGCAGATGCTCTGCAATCTTGATTCTCATAAAAGCACTCGCATTATATCCGCCTTCTGTCTGAAGCACTGTAGAGTATCTCTTACAGATGACATCAACTACAATTGCAATCACCATGATCGCAATTGAACCACCAATATATTTTCCTATTGGTTTTCCACTCATCAAACCAATCAATATGTACATAATAGCCGGTATCTTCATTGCTGAAGCGAGAGCCTCTATAAGTCCGATCACTATCGACAGTTTAAATTTATTACCATTTTCCCTGCCTGAAAAACGAAAGAATTTTGCCAGAATCCCAAACATATCATTCTCCCTCCTTCACCGTATCTTTTACAGAAATATGGGCATTCCACATTTCCTTATAAAGCGGGCATGACACCAGAAGTTCCTCATGTGTGCCATGTGCTGTTACATTTCCATCATTTACAACAAAGATCTGGTCACTGTCCTTAACGGTAGAAAGCCTGTGCGCTATCACAATCAGAGTCTTCCCTGCGACCAGCTTTGCGATAGAATTCTGCAGAATCGCCTCGTTTTCCGGATCTGTGTAAGCAGTTGCCTCATCAAGGATCACGATGGGAGCATCTTTTAACATTGCTCTTGCAATCGAGATACGCTGTCTCTCTCCTCCTGACAGATGTCCTCCTGCACCTCCTACAACCGTATCAAATCCATTCTCAAGCTGCATGATAAATTCATAACATCCACTTTTCTTTGTCACCTCGATGATCTGTTCATCTGTAGCCTCCGGATTTCCCTGTCTGATATTTTCACGTACCGTTTCATTGAACAGATAATTATCCTGTGCAACATATGCAATTTTCCGATTAAAATCTGCAAGCGACATTTCTTTGACATCAACTCCACCGATTTTAATACTTCCGGAATCCACATCCCACAAGGACGCAATCAGCTTTGCGATTGTTGACTTGCCGCTTCCGGAAGGTCCTACGATTGCATTTACCGTTCCTGCTTTTAGCTCCATAGTTACTCCATGCAGAATCTCTTTGTCGTGATAACCAAACCTGACATTTTCAAGTGTAACGGAGTTATCTTTTGGAACACTTTTACTTTTCTCTGGACGTTCAAGCTCCGGCTGTTCCAGAATTCCTGCCACTTCACCAACAATCACTCCGATCTTGCCAAGATCATCTGTATAGGAACCCACTGTGATCAACGGTCCAACGATTCCAAGTGATAAAATAATGCAGATGACAAAATCTGAAATCGCAAGTGTTCCATTGGCTACATAATGTGCCCCAAACGGCAATACCGTAAGAAGCGTATAAGGTGTGACCACCATCATCAGTCCATGAAAGATCGAGCACCGTTTCATCCAGGAAATAAAGGAATCTGCATAAGCCATAGCCGCCTTTGTAAATTTTGCATAAGAACTTTCTGTCTTTCCAAATGCCTTGATCACTTCGATTCCGTCAATATATTCCACTGCCGCATCATTCAGATCTTTTGTTGTCTGAACCGTTCTCTCGAAGCTTGGTTTATAATCCAGCATCATTCCAAAATAGGAAAGAAATCCCACTATAACCGGAACCAATGACCAGAGTGCCAGTCTCCAGTCTGTCAGGAAGAAATAAATCAAAATCACAATCGGTGCCAGCAGATTGGACGTGAATTCCGGGACAATATGCGCCAGTGTTGTCTCGATACTGTCGATTCTTTCCACCATAATATTTTTAAATGTACCGGAAGGTGTGTCTTTCACATAGCCAAGAGGTACCCGCGCCAGCTTGTCACAGCAGGATTTTCTTATATTTGCAAGTACTGCAAACGTTGCTTTATGTGACAATGCTGTCGAAAGTGAATGAAGCAGTTCTGCAATGATAAACGATAATGCAATCAGAACCGCTTTTGCAAGATATATTTCAAACTCCTTTTCACCATTTAAAAACAGCTTTACTACATCTGCAATAATAAAATACGGCAAAATCTTAAAAATCACATTTCCTATTGCAAGTAACACACTCCATACATAGGCAATTCTTTTTTGTCCGGCCCATGTCAGGATCCAGCTGACTGCCGACTTCTTTTTTTCTTTCACATTCGTTCACTCCTTACTTTGGTTTTATTGTTGTTTCTTTCATTAGTTTATTCTAACTCATATATAATAAAATAGGTGGCTTACTGGCATTAGCCACCTGACTTACATTAGTTATACCGGGAATTTAATATTCCACAATCGTTCCCAGCCACCTGTATTGAATTCTTTCAGCTGATGCACATTTTTCTTTGCAGTCTCCCTGTCTATATCATGCTCAATGATCTGAAATACTGATGAAAAAAATCCCGTATAGATCATATGCATAAGGCTTTCCTCTACAATCGGTATTTTCACACCGTTCTCTTTCATCTTTTCCATATATTTCAGGCTGGACTTCATTTCCCGTTCTACCATATTGTGTATGAATAATTCAAATTTTCCACTGTCTCCACATTTCAACAATAATCTGAAATTATCATAATGATCATAAATATAATCAACTATCTGCCCCATTCCATCACTGGATGTATACGACATATTCCTTGTCTGATCACTGGCCGAAAGCTTTTCAAACTCCTCAACGATCTGATCATAAATCTGATAAATGTGTTCCATATAGGGATCTGTCAGTGCATCAAAAAGTGCCTCTTTCGTCGGATAATATTTGTAAAATGCACCAGTAGTAAGTCCGGCATCTTTTACAATGTTTCTTAAAGATGCTCCGGTCAGACCATCTTTCAGGAAATGTTTTCTGGCTGTATTTAATATATTTTTTTGTGTATCTTCTGCTTTTGTCGACATTCTTTTCGTATCCTCTAAAGTTCTTTCCAAAAATATAACAGTGCTATATAGCACTGTTATATTTTAACTCATTACAGGAATTTGTCAAGTCTGCTGTTTCGATTTTTTATTTTCCCGTGTATTCAATTTTCACTTAGCAGATGCATCTGTAGTTTGATTTTGCCGTCGTCACACCACATGATTCTCTTCAGCATCTTTCCTTTTGACCAATATAAACTTTTCATTGCTATATATAAGAACGGAACCATGATTTTGCGTGTTGCCTTTCCAATTTGTACAAACTGTCCACCATCAAAAAATACATGCTTTAACGGTATTTTGCCTATGTTAGAAATGCCATGGCAAGATCTGCACCAATCGAAGATGCAACTACAAGTTCTATTTCTTTGATTCCATGTTTAAGCCTCCTCTTTGACTTTTTCAAAATCTACTGTCTGTTCCTTCATAGAAATTTTTACCACCTTAAAACCATACTGCAAAAGTTCCTTTTTGAATGTAAGGAACGAATGATCTATAGGCACTCCGGCAATGTTTTCAATTTCAGCAAAAGTCAACTTGAAA
>OHPB01001214.1_pt1 | contig 13889 bp, 10 predicted proteins | sample 1577621 | NCBI WGS metagenome assembly OHPB01 (sample SAMEA3879577, study PRJEB24766) | human gut metagenome | biome: human-associated habitat; feature: feces | place: USA | collected 1985/1987 | reverse complement strand
ATTTATCTTCGCCGTCTTTTTTAGCTCTTGCTTTGGGGGAGCTCTCCCCAAACATGCCTTTCGTTATAAAGCCAAACGATAGATTTCCCTGCAATCAGTCATGGTCAGCTTCACGTAGTTGCCAAGCAGTTCGCCTTTATTGCGCCGCAGACTGACGAGCATACGGTCTATATCGGGATGCTCGATACCCAACTCCTTAAAGCTAACCGGCAAGCCCATGTAACGGAAAAAGTGTTTCAGTCGGGCAGTACCTGCCAAAGCCATCTCTTCCAAATCTTCGGACTTGGGTATATCAAAAACACGATGGGCAAACTGGGCTATCTTTGCCGGATTATGTTCTGCCATAAAAGCCATCCAGGCAGGGAAGATTACAGCCAAGCCGGCACCGTGGGCTACATTATAGATAGCACTGATTTCATGTTCCAGTGCATGGGATGCCCAGTCTTCCTCACGCCCTACCCCACAAGTTCCGTTATGCGCCACAGTGCCGCACCACATAATGTTGGCACGCGCGGCATAGTTGTCCGGTTGCTGTTTCACCCGGTAAGCTTCTTTAATGATAGCTGTCAAGGTGCCTTCGCAAAGCCGGTCGCTGATTTCCACATCCGGTGTATTCGTGAAGTAACGCTCCATGATGTGGGCCATCATGTCGGCAATGCCACAAGCCGTCTGATAAGCCGGGAGGGTGTAGGTCAGTTCAGGATTCATGATGGAAAATACGGGACGCAAATGCTCGGGGGCACAGAGCCCCAGTTTTTGGAGTGTCTCTGTCTTGGTAATTACCGTATTGCCCGAACCCTCGCTTCCGGCAGCCGGGATAGTCAGCACCACGGCTACTTTCAACGCTTTCTCCACCTTGGCACGACCGATAAAGAAATCCCAGAAGTCCCCATCATAGAGGGCTCCGGCAGCAATGGCCTTTGCCGTATCTATGACCGAACCACCTCCCACAGGAAGCATCATATCCACCTGCTCACGACGGCAAAGCTGAATACCTTCGTATACCTTCCCGTCAATGGGATTGGGCTGGACACCTCCCATTTCGCAATAAGCCACACCGGCTTCCTGCAAGTATTGCTTCACTCTATCCAGCAGACCACTCCGTACAACAGAACCGCCTCCATATACTATCATCACTTTTTGTGCACCATACTTACGCGCCAATGCACCGACTTGCACTTCAGTATTCTTGCCAAAGACAAACTCTGTAGGACTATAAAAAACAAAATTATTCATTGTATACCTTATTTAATGTATCGACTGTATCTTTCAAAGAAGCGTCCGAACGCTCCCCACTTCATCAGTCCTTTCTCAAAAACAAAAATACCCAGCAATGCACAAGAGATGCCCAGCATCACATCAATCAGATAATGGTGTCCCGAATAGACAGCCGTCCACCAAATACCGACCATAATCACCGCAAACAACGCTATCAACCACTTTTTGCTGCGGTCCATAACCGCGTAGGCCAAAGCCACCACCATATAGGCGGCATGGAGCGAGGGCACTGCTGCAAATACATTGGCATTCCTTCCGTAAATGGAGTTGAAGATGGAGCATCCCAGCAATTCGTCAAAACGTCCTAAGCCTGCCACATTGCCCGGAGTGTCGAGTATCGGCTCGAAACCATAATTCATGGCATACCAGGGCGGAGCAGCGGGATGGATATAATAGCCGGCAAAACCGATGAGATTCACCAGCAGGAACACCATCGCAAAACGAAGATATACCTTACGGTCACCCTTCAGATAGAGCCACAACCCGAATGCAATGGGAACCGGTACCCAACAGAGATAGAATATCCCGGCAAAGAAATCGGCAACCGGACAATGCAAGAATATCCGCTATTACGGAATGATGCAAAGCAAAATATTCACAAGGGATAAGGACAGCACCGTCTACAGACAAGCCAAAAAGGGATTTTTCTGCCTCATAAAGTCCTTTTACGTCAATGGGATTCACCTGGTAATTGGGATATACGCGCATCCAGTCATACGAAATGCCGAATATGAAAAACGGCAACAGCGCCACTGCCAACTTACGGGTTGTCTGTCCGGCAAAGAACAATACCAAAAATACACCCGCCATCAGGAAATGTTCCGGACGAAGCCCGATACAGACCGCTGTCAGAATCAAGAAAAACGCTGTGATGACAATCACCAGCACCGCCTCTCTCACAGAGGGAAACAAACTATTTTTCATTCCTTGTCTTTCAGTAGTTTATAGCAATGCGCCAAGCGGGCAAATGCCGTCAAATTCGCCAATATTGCAATCACTGCCATAGGCACAATTAGTATCAGCATCGGGTCGAATAAAGTACAATCACCAAAGATACCGCAGAACATGGCACCGAGGGCAGTCAGCACAACGCGTTCGGGGCGCTGCATGAAACCCACTTTACACTCCAGCCCCAAACCTTCGGCACGGGCACGCACGTAACTCACCATCAGCGAACCTATCAGCGCAATGAATGTAATGATGGAGCCCCACAAATAGCCTTGCAGCATCAGGTAATAGAAGATGCCGAACAATGTCACGAGCTCGCTGTAACGGTCGAGTACGGAGTCGTAGAGCGCACCGAAAGTAGAACTCATTTTACCCACGCGTGCCACACGTCCGTCCATCATGTCAAACAACCCGGCAAAGAGCACAATACCGCCTCCCCAGCCTACATAGGCCAGTTCACCACTCTTGTACACCCCGGCATACACAAACAAGGCAGCCGCCACGATATTCAGCACCAGCCCCGTAGTCGTAATAAAGTTAGGCGTAATGCCAATTCTAATCATACCATGCACCACAGGATTGATAATCTTGTATATCACCTGCTGCAACCAATCTCTATAATTCATATTCGTCTTTTTTGTTCTCTAAATAATGTTTCAGAAAGCCTTTTATATTGTGATTACGATAAACGAAAAAACGTTGCAGATGGTAGTTCCAAAAAAAAGCTACCAGCACTGCGACTATTATCTTTGACAGAATAAATACATTGTCTATATAATATCCCAACAGCCCATTGACCCATGTCATGCCCGTAAGCCACTCGGTCAGTGCAAAAGTGCCCCAGGTATTCAGTATAATGCTGCCTCCCCAGACAAAGAGATATTTCACGGCAACATGCGTTTTCTTACAGTCTTCGGCATGGAACACCCATCCGTAATTAATGGCACAGTTTACAATGCCTCCTACCACGGAACCCGTGAATGTGGCATAAAGATAAAAAACAGCAAAAGCCTTTACCAGAAGGATAGTCACCAGAAAATCGACAAAGCTTGCGAATTGCGCAGAAATCTGGGCCTTGAAGAAGATCCAGACAGAATGGCGCCACGACACACCTTTGCCATTTGATTTCAACTGATTATCCATCTTGCCACAATCAAAATTATAAATCCGTAGACTCCAGACAGAATATCGTCCATCATTACCCCGATTCCACCCGGCAGACTTTCCATACGGCGAATGCCCAAGGGCTTGAATATATCAAACAAACGGAACAAGACAAATGCTCCCAATGCATACCATACATGTCCGGCGGGCGCCGCAAGCAAGGCAATCCACACACCGACCATTTCATCGACCACCACGCGCGAAGGGTCTTCGCCCCAAGATGCCTCCAGGCGGTTAGCAGCCCAGATACCGGCAAGTGTAAATACCAAAATCAATGCTACTGTCAGCCACAAAAGGCAGGCACTTGAAACCAGATAAGACAACCCGAACCAGATAAGCGTAGCCAGCAAAGCTCCCGCAGTGCCGGGTGCAAAAGGAGAAAAGCCCGAGCCAAAGCCCGTACCGATAATGACTGGGAGGAGGGAGGGTTTCTTCATCAAAAAAGTAATGAGGTGATAAATGCGATAAAAACGGTAAAGTGATAAATGCAATAAAGTAATAAAAGTGATAAAGTGGTAAAGTGCTATCACTCTATCACCTTACCACCTTATTTTTATCACCTTATCACTGTTTTTTTAATCCAGATAACTCGGTGCTGTTTCACCCACCATGTTACGGAGAGTCTCTTTCACCATGCGCCATTGCTGGAACAAATCGTGTACCGGCTCATGCTCGAAATCGTGCATCGGGCTCTTGCAGAAGAAGGATAGCCACGTCTGGATGCCGCACATACCTGCACGCAATGCCAAATCACTGAAAATAACCAAGTCAAGCGCGATGGGAGCAGCAAGAATGGAGTCACGGCACAGGAAGTTAACCTTGATTTCCATCGGATAGCCCATCCAGCCGAAAATATCGATGTTGTCCCATGCTTCCTTGTTATCCTTACGAGGAGGATAGTAGTTAATGCGTACCTTATGATAAACATCACCGTACAAGTCAGGATATTTCTCCGGTTCGAAGATATTGTCGATAACAGACAGCTTGCTGACCTCTTTTGTCTTGAAGTTCTCCGGTTGGTCGAGTACCTCGCCGTCACGGTTACCCAGAATATTCGTAGAGAACCAGCCGCTTACACCCAACATACGGGTCTTGAACATCGGAGCAAGCACCGTCTTCATCAAAGTCTGGCCACTCTTGAAGTCCTTACCGGAAATGGGCACATTCATTTTCTTGGAGAATTCCCACATGGCTGGAGTATCCACACACAGATTAGGAGCACCCATAATAAACGGAGCACCTTCTGCAATAGCAGCATAAGCGTAACACATACTCGGAGAAATAACTTCCGTGTTGTTTTCCTTCATGGCTTTTTCCAAAGCGGCGAGAGACTTGTGCTCTTCCGACAGAGGAACATAAATTTCAGTACTTGCAGCCCACAGCACAGCAATACGCTCGCAGTTATTGGCTGCCTTGAAGTTACGGATATCCTCACGCAACTGCTCTGTCATTTCCCAGCGAGTAGCAGCCTTCTTAATATGCGTACCGTTCAAACGTTTTGCAAAATTGTGGTCGAATGCAGCAGGCATCGGCTTGATGGCTTGCAGTTCGTCTTTTACCAAATTCAAGTCTTTCTCTTTCAAAACCTCGGCATACATAGCAGCTTCGTAGGCGTTGTCCGGGAAAATGTCCCAACCGCCGAAAATGATATCATTCAAATCAGCCAAAGGCACTATGTCTTTGATAAGTTTTTCCTTGCCATCCTGCATGCGCATAGCAGCCATTTGTGTGATTGAGCCTATAGCTTTTGCCAAGCCCTTGCGAGCAGCTAATGTACCGGTAATCATGGTGGTTGCAACCGCACCACCTACTCCGACTACCAGCACGCCCAGGCGTCCGGTTGCCGGCTTAATGTTTTCTTTCATTGCCATTGTATTATTTAGAGTTTAAAAAATTGCTCAAATTTAGGGTATTTTACTCAATTGGGATTAGTCATTTTATCCGATTTAATGTCCTATTAGTAAGATTTAAGTTAAAATGTCATGTGTAGACTGATTCTGAGCCCGGATTTGTCGATATTTGGTAAATTTCGGTAAGTCAAACGCCATACATAATCGACACGCAATACTTTGAAAATATTTTCAACACCTACACCTGCCTCTACGTATGGCGTATGCCCCATTGTAGTGCTGCCGGCAGGAAAACGGAACAAATCCTGCTGAAAAGCCGGATTATTCTTATCACTCAAATTCCCATACAAGCCGCGACAGGAAAGCACTTCACGCCATTTCAACTTTTTCAACAAAGGAATACGGTTGAAGAGCCAGCCGTTCAAGTAATAGGTCACATCCCAGGAAGCGTATTCATCGTTCATGAATTCCATGGCATTCATCAGTGAATAGGACTCGGGCTGTATGGTATAGGACAAGTTCGCGTTGGGAATGACGAGCAAAGGGAAAGGAACCTTGTTCCATACTTTCCCGGCCTTCAGGATAACGTCCGTATAACCGAATGCCGAGAACCAGAAACGCTTTTGAAAACCCGCTTCCGTATAGTGATAGGTATAGTCTCCTCCCAGTACCCCTTTGGCAGCCATGGTATGTGTAAGCGAAAAGACCGGAGCATCCAGCGAAACGGGGAAACGGTTCCATTGGGTCTGGAAGAATTTCTCGTTGGGAGCATAGCGCAGCTTCAATTCCAGTTCACTGGTCGAAATACTTTTTACATACGTATTATGGTCGTCCTGCTTGACGAAAGGAATCAGATGGGATGATTCATCTTTACGCAGACGCGTCGTCATCTGTACGGAAAAGCCGGAATGGAACTCATTGGTATAGGTCAGTTCCGCCTTCCGCTGATAACCGATACGGTCATCCTTCTGACGTTTCAAGGCAAGAAAAACATTATCCTGACTGGTATAAAGATAGTGTTGTCCATATTGATTGACGTCTGACAAGTAACGGAGCTTCAACGAATGTATAGGAAATTCATTGGCATATTCCTTCTTCCTATGAAAAGAATATTCCAGTTCGGCGAGTCCCTTTACACGATGGTCGCGAAAACCGTATGCCATATAGCCCCTGCCGAACAAATGCGGATTGAGCCATGCCGTCGTCATACCGCCGGCACGCAAGCGCACCCCTTCCAGTGTATTTCCGCTGATAGTGGTATTCATCATACCGATATAGAACAAAGGTTCTTTTTCCTTCGGAGCGGGAATATACCCCGTGAACAGCACCTTCAACACTTTCTCCGTCCAGAAATAAACGGGATAGCTGCGCAACTGGGCCATCATCTTGTCCACCGAAGTTTCTTTCTTGCTGACTTCCACCTGGCGGTTGGCATCCCAATATGCTTCCGAATAGCCGGAAGCCGATGTCTCTTCAATCACCTTTTCCGGTTTTCGGAAAGCCTGCAGAGCCTTGTCATCCGGTTCATACTGATAGTTTCTGTAATACACATCCCGCTTGGCATAAATACCGTCACTATTGTCCACCAACTTGAATTCCGTAGTGATACTCTCATTGAGCAACTGCCTCGTACCGTCCTCCGCGCGGTCAAAATTCTGTTCAATCTTCATGTAGTCCACAAAGTTCAGATTTATTTTCTGAGGAAAGTTCATGACGGCACGCTTTACAAAATAGGTACTGTCCAGCATGACGTATAAATGTCCCGTAAAACCGAACGACTCGGAGTTGAAAGGGACAAATGTCAAGTCAACACAAGGCTTTCCGGCAACGGTAAGCGTATCCATCAGATAATATTTGTAGAAAGACGGCCCAAGGGAGGAAAGCGGACTGACAAACTTATTGGTGAACAAGGTGATGTTGTTCTCATAAAGGTCTACATCGGTCATGGTGACACTGATAGCCTGCTCCATACCCTGCTGGGAAAGCATCTCGTCCACTCCTGCCTGCCTGCGGGCGGTGACCCACTGTTTCCGGCTATGCGGAGACTTGCGGTAATAGTCTGTGGCAAGCAACTCACGGTTGGAGATGGCCAATACCGGCCTGCCGGTAACGGCAGAGGTATCGACATAATCCGTCAGAAACTTGAACTTACGGTAAAGCCACTTCTGTTGCTTCAAGCTGTCGAAGTTATTGATGGCAAAAGTCATCTTTTCATAGCGGTCACGTTTCCAGAAGTCGCGTTCGTCGGGCGAGTAGTCATCCCGATGCTCTATCATCTTGCGTACAAACTCCACTGCGGGATTATCCTTTTTCTTATACCGTTCACGTTTCGGCTTCACCACCACCTCATCCAGTGCATAAGTGGCTGGCGAAAGGGCAATATTGAACTTAGAAGACTTTGCAGGATGAATCAGCCGGACATATTCATTATATCCCACGGCCGAAATGACCAGCGTGGCCTCCGGGCGATAGGTCTTGAAGGAAAAACGGCCGTTATTGTCCGTCATCCCTCCCTCCGTAGTTCCTTTCAGATAAACTGACGTATAAGGCAACGGCTCCTTCGTCAACGAATCGGTGACAACGCCTTGCACCATATATTGTGCTCTCAATGGAAGAGTAACCAGCTGGATAAGCAGAAATACCCTAAAAAACAACTTCATACCTTGTTTTACCTAATTTGGATGGCAAAGGTACGGAAGAAAACTTTTTCTTAAAGTTCGGTTTTACGGAATAAATGTTCTAAAAAACTCCTTTTGTACAAAACACTTCCCGTTAAAAGCCGTTGTATAGCGAAACGACGCTCCAGAAAGCATCGGAACAACCAATATATAACCTAAACAACTTGATTATGGAATGGATTTTCAACCAGCTCAGGGAACGCCCCGAACTTGCCATTTTCCTCACTATATTCCTGGGATTCTGGCTGGGGAAACTGCGTATCGGTAAGTTTACGCTGGGCACAGTGACCAGTGTACTGCTTGTAGGCGTACTGGTAGGGCAACTGAATATAGCCGTACCGGGTCCGATAAAGTCGGTATTTTTTCTGCTTTTCCTTTTTGCCGTGGGCTATAAAGTGGGTCCCCAGTTCTTCCGCGGACTGAAAAAGGACGGATTACCCCAAGTAGGCTTTGCCGTACTGATGTGTGTATCCGTACTGTTAGTGACCTGGCTGCTGGCCCTGATGATGGGCTACAATGCCGGTGAAGCTGCCGGACTGCTGGCCGGTTCGCAAACCATCTCCGCCGTCATCGGAGTGGCAGAAGACACCATGGCCAATATGGGACTGGACGAGGCCCAACGACAAAGTTACGTCAACATCATTCCCGTATCCTACGCCGTCACCTACATTTTCGGTACGGCAGGCTCGGCATGGGTCCTATCATCCATTGGTCCCAAGATGCTAGGCGGGCTGGAAAAGGTGAAAGCCGCCTGCAAGGAACTGGAGGCGAAGATGGGCAGCTCTCTGGCTGACGAACCGGGATTCATGCCGGCGGCACGCCCCGTCACTTTCCGTGCCTACCGGGTCGAAAACGAATGGTTCAAGAATGGAAAGCGGGTGATTGACCTGGAAGTCTACTTCCGGCAGCACGACAAACGTCTATTTGTGGAACGCCTCCGCAAATCCGGAGTTGTGGTGGAAGTCAGCATGAACATACAGATAGAGCCGGGAGACGAAGTAGTGCTAAGCGGACGCCGCGAATACATCATAGGCGAAGAAAGCTGGATAGGGCCGGAAGTACAAGATGCCCAGCTCCTGGATTTTCCTGCCGAAAAGTTACCGGTTACAATCACACGCAAGACGGTTGCCGGCAAGACGGTTGCAGTTATCCGAAGGGAAAAGTTCATGCACGGTGTCAGTATCCGGAGCATCAAGCGCGCCGGAATATCCATTCCCGTGCTGGCACAAACGGTAGTAGATGCCGGCGACGTCATCGAAGTGGTAGGTACCAGGCAGGAAGTGGAAGCAGCAGCCAAACGTCTGGGGTATATAGACCGCCCTACCAACCAGACGGACATGATATTCGTAGGCCTTGGTATCCTTGTCGGAGGTTTGTTCGGAGCACTTTCCGTCCATATCGGCGGCATCCCCATCAGCTTGAGCACAAGCGGCGGCGCATTGATTGCCGGCTTGTTCTTCGGCTGGCTCCGCAGTAAGCACCCCACCTTCGGGCGCATTCCCGAACCTTCGCAATGGGTGTTGAACAATGTCGGTCTGAACATGTTCATCGCGGTAGTGGGCATTTCGGCAGGTCCCAGTTTCGTGCAGGGCTTCCACGACGTAGGTATCAGCCTGTTCCTGGTGGGAGCAGCCGCCACCACCCTGCCGCTGATTATCGGCTTGCTGCTGGCAAGGTATGTTTTCAAGTTCCATCCGGCACTGGCTTTGGGCGTCTGCGCGGGGGCACGTACCACTACGGCCGCTTTAGGCGCGGTGCAGGATGCCGTTGAGAGTGAGACACCTGCTCTGGGATACACCGTGACCTATGCCGTGGGCAATACCTTATTAATAATATGGGGTGTAGTCATCGTTTTGCTAATATAAGACGATTCTGTACCAATGCTTACTAATCCGGAGCATTCAAAGAATTATTGCCGGAAATGCAAGCGACTATATACCCATTCACTAATAGCTATTCGTCCGACAGCTGTCGGACGATAATTCAACAGTTGTCGGACGATGATTCAACAACTGTCGGACGAAAAGGAAACATATATCGGACGATTAATTTCAAGCAAGGAAAGAAATAGTATACCGCATGAACAGAGATTATTCGCCGAATGACTGAAAACAATAAATAACGAACCTAAACTTGAGCTTATGGATACAAAACTTTTAGAAAAGAAAATGGAATCTATCAGTCCTTTCGAACTGAAGAACCGCCTGATAGACATGGCAGACGAGAGTCTGAAGAAAACCGCCCGTACCATGCTGAACGCAGGGCGCGGCAACCCCAACTGGATTGCAACCGCTCCACGCGAAGCCTTCTTCCTGTTGGGAAGCTTCGGCCTGGAAGAGTGCCGCCGCATCATGGATTTGCCCGAGGGCATTGCAGGCATCCCCGAAAAAAAAGGCATTGCCTCCCGCTTCGAAGCCTTCCTGAAAAAGAACAATAACGTACCGGGCGCCAAATTGCTGGAACAAACCTACAACTACCTGCTGATGCAGCATGCCGCCGACCCCGACAGCCTTGTACACGAATGGGCCGAAAGCATTGTAGGCGATCAGTATCCCGTGCCCGACCGCATCCTTCATTTTACGGAAATCCTTGTGCAAGATTACCTTTCGCAAGAGATGTGCGACAACCGTCCTCCCCGGGGTGCCTATGACCTGTTTGCCACCGAAGGTGGAACAGCCGCCATGTGCTACATCTTCGACTCCCTGCAGGAAAACTTCCTGCTGAACAAAGGGGACGGCATCGTCCTCATGGTTCCTGCCTTTACCCCCTATATTGAAATCCCACAACTCAGCCGCTACCAGTTTCGAGTGACCAAAATACATGCCAACCGCATGAATAACGAAGGGATGCACCTCTGGCAGTACAGCGACGAAGACATAGACCGCTTGAAAAGCCCTAAAATCAAGGCCCTCTTTGTCACCAATCCCAGTAATCCGCCCAGCTACACACTCAGTCCGGATACAATGGCGCGCATCGTGAGCATCGTCAGGAATGACAACCCTAATCTGATGATTATTACAGACGACGTATACGGTACATTCAGTCCACATTTCCGTTCGTTCATGGCAGAAATTCCCTACAATACGCTTTGCGTCTATTCATTCTCCAAATACTTCGGTGCCACCGGATGGCGCAATGCGGTCATTACCCTGCACGAATTCAACCTGTTCGACAAGCTGATAGCCAAACTGCCGAAAGAGAAACGGGAGATTCTGCACCACCGCTACTCCACCCTCACTCTGGAACCTGAAAAACTGAAGTTTATCGACCGTATGGTTGCCGACAGCCGTCAGGTGGCACTGAACCATACCGCCGGACTGTCATTGCCACAACAGATGCAGATGGGCCTTTTCGCCGCCTTTGCCCTGCTGGACAAGGAAAACAAATACAAGCAAAAGATGCAGGAGATTATCCGCCGCCGATTGCATGCCCTTTGGGAGAATACCGGTTTCACGCTGACGGAAGACCCGTTGCGCGTAGGTTATTATACAGAAATCGACATGCTGGTTTGGGCAAAGAAGTTCTATGGGGACGACTTTGTAGAATATCTGAAACGTACCTACAGCCCGCTGAACGTAGTCTTCCGCCTTGCCAAAGAAACCTCTCTGGTGCTGCTGAACGGCGGTGGTTTTGACGGCCCCGAATGGAGCGTGCGCGCCTCACTCGCCAATCTGGACGAGAAAGACTATGCAACCATCGGCCAAGGCATCAAAAAGATACTGGAGGAGTATGCAAAAGAATTCTTTAAAAATGGAAAGGCGAAAGGTAAAAATTGAAAATTGAAAGGTGAAAGGTAAAACTTTCAAATTTCAATTAAATAGTATACGGAAGCGGGTCAATCCATCGTTGTAGGTACGTAGGGAGAACGTGCAACCATGACGGCTCAAAACTTCCCGGATAAACACCAGGCCAATTCCCTGCCCGTTCGGCTTGGTGGAAAAGAAGGGGCTGAAGAGTTTAGCTTCGGTCTCTTTACTTATCCCCGGACCATTGTCAACGACTTCGACAGAAGCGGGGGCAGTGGTCCTTACTATTATCTCACCTTGCTGTCCGTTTTCTCCGGCGTCCCCCTCTATACTTTCGGCGGCATTCTTGATGATATTCACAAGCACCTGCTCAAAAAGAGAAGCATCCATACGCACCATTCCCACCTCCGGGTCGCATTCCAGACGTAGCTCTATATTGCGGTCATTGCACATTCCTTCCATGAAACGCTTGCACATGGACACCAACTCATTCAGCTGGACGGGTGCCAGGGTAGGTTCGGGTATCTTTACCACATCTGCAAAACGGGTAATGAAACGGCTCATCGAGAAACAACGCTCCGTACAAACGCGCATCACGTCGCAGATGTCCTCCATATCATCTTCTGTAGAAAGTGCCTGCTCCACTGTATCGAGTGTGGAAGTGATGCCCGCAGTGGTATTGTTCACTTCATGAGCTATCATGCGGATTACCTTTTCATAGGCACGCTTCTCGGCACGCATCACTTCTTCCGTCATACGCTCTATCAAGAAAAAAGGATGTTTGAACCCTCTGTCAATAAAAGAAGAATGGGTGCATTTATAAATATTCGCGTCATTGAGACGGACCACTGCCGTCTCGTCTTTGGGAATGGACGAAAGTTCGGCAGCCAACGGGGAGTCCATCTGGTCCAGCCGCTTTGCCATCGCCTCCTCCATACGGACACCGAGCATCTTTACCGCCATCGGATTCAGTTGCGACACTTCATCGTCCATTGTCAGGATAATAACCCCCATTGGAGATGCCTGAATCAGCAAATCCAAGAAGTGATTCTGCTCGCGCATGCGCAACCGTTCATTCTTGAGCTGCTCCATCATTCGGTTAAAGATATTCACAATGCGGTCTGCTTCGTACTGCCCTACCCGGCTGAGACGACTACTGAAATCCTGCTCGCGCAGCAACTCCATACCGCTGCCTATGGTGTTCATCGGCTTCACTATCTTATTATAGAATACTATCAGATAGATAAGGATAAACCCGATGAGCCCCTCCAATACGTACAGATACAAAAGCGGCTTCCCACTCAGCAAATATACCAGCATTCCACCCAGACCGAGCAGAAAAAGGACAAGTATGAAGAAAAAGAATTTTATGCGCACGGGACTTGAATATTATATTTTTCCAAACGTCTGTAAAGCGCAGCGCGGCTGATGCCTAATGACACTGCCACCTGACTGAGATTCCCTTTATGCTGTTCCAACGCCTGCAAGATAGTCTGCCGCTCTATTTCATCCAAGGTCATACCTGCAAAAGAAGTACCTTCGGCAGCTTTGGCCGGTTCGTCGTGACGCAGATATTGGGCATCGAAATCCGCGGCATCCAGCACCGGCTTGCCGCTGACCAGAATGGTACGCTCCACCAGATTCTTCAACTCACGAATGTTGCCCGGATAAGGCAGGCGGGAAAGGAAATTCAAGCCGTTCACCTCTGCCTGACGGTCGGCAAAGTGACGTGCCAGCAAAGGAATATCTTCACGGCGCTCCCGCAAGGAGGGCAGTTTTACGGTAATCAGGTTGATACGGTAAAAAAGGTCTTCACGGAAAGTACGTTCGGACACCATCTTGCGGAGGTCTGCATTAGTGGCGGACACAACGCGCACATCGACTTTGCGGGGACGGCTATCGCCCAGCACTTCGAATGTCTGGTCTTGAAGCACGCGCAGCAGTTTCACCTGGCAGGAAGGGTCGAGGTCACCAATCTCGTCGAGGAAGATAGTACCTTTATTTGCCATTTCAAAACGCCCTATACGGTCGGCGCTGGCATCGGTAAACGCCCCTTTCTTATGGCCGAACATCTCGCTCTCGAACAAGCTCTGCGAGATGCCGCCGAGATTCACCTTGACAAAAGGCTGCTTCACACGTTGGCTGTTGATATGGATGGCTTCGGCAATCAGCTCCTTGCCCGTTCCGCTTTCGCCCGTAATCAGCACCGAAGCATTGGTACGGGC
>OHPB01001213.1_pt1 | contig 13889 bp, 10 predicted proteins | sample 1577621 | NCBI WGS metagenome assembly OHPB01 (sample SAMEA3879577, study PRJEB24766) | human gut metagenome | biome: human-associated habitat; feature: feces | place: USA | collected 1985/1987 | reverse complement strand
GACAAATATTGTAATTGTATTACTATTTATAATTATATTCGTAGTAGTTATTAAAATGCAAAACAAAGTATATTCGAAAATTGTAAATGAAAAAATAAACGATATTATTAATAATGTAATGGAAAAATATCCTGAGGTTAAAGAAGAAGATATACTAAAAATAATAAATAATCGAGACGATTCAAGTGAAAATATTCTAGAAAAATATGGATATGATGATGAACTTTCATACATAAAAGAATTAAGAGAAAATATCAATAAAAATTTAATCAATACGGCAGTATTAATAGGAATATTTGGAATAGCAAGTTTAAGTATATTTATGAGATATGTATTAATTCAAGAAAAAGAACTTAAAGAAATAAACGAATATATAAAAGAAGTAAATAATAAAAATTACTCTTTAAAAATAGAGGACAATAAAGATGGGGAATTATCAAGACTTAGAAATGAATTGTATAAAACCACAGTTATTTTGAGAGAAGCGGCAGAAAATAGTGAAGAGGAGAAGGAAAAATTAAGTATAGCTATTGCAGATATATCACACCAACTAAAAACGCCATTAACTTCAATCAGGATAATGTTAGACAATATTAGTGATAATCCAGATATGCCACAAGAAATAAGAGAAGATTTTATACAAGATATAAGTAAGCAAGTTGAACATATGAGCTCATTGGTTATATCCTTATTAAAAATTGCAAAATTTGATGCGGGAACAATAAAGATGGAAAACGAAGAAATAGATGCAAAAAAATTAATAGATAGTGTAATTAATAACTTGGCAATATTAATAGAAATTAAGGAAATAGAAGTAATAACTAAAATTGACGAAAAAGCTATATTTATAGCAGATTATAAATGGCAACAGGAAGCATTAACAAACATATTAAAGAATGCGATAGAACATAGCCAACCGAAATCCAATATATATATAATTGTAGAAAATACAAGTATTTTTCTAAAGATAAAAATAAAAGACGAAGGGCAAGGAATAGAGCAAAAGGATTTGAAGCATATATTTGAGAGGTTTTATAGAGCAAAAAATTGCAATGAAGATAGCATAGGTATAGGATTGTCTTTGGCAAAAACAATAATAGAACAAAACAATGGATACATAAAAGCAACTTCAGAGGTTGGAAAAGGTACACTATTTGAAATAAAATACATAAAATAAATGTCAATGGAGACAAGTTTTTTTGTCCCCATACAAATTCGTTATTGGTGGAGATGAGGAGAGTCGAACTCCTGTCCAATATTCCATCCATAAAAACTTCTACGAGTGTAGTTTGTTATAAAAATTCCTCTAAAATTAAATTAACAAACAAAATTAAAATTAGAGTAGCCATTAAAATACCCGCTATTTCTATGGCAAGAAATAGGTTTGTTTCCCACTAAATGACGCCTTATTCTCTAAACGTGGGCATTCAGAGTAAGACGAGCTACCTTAATTAGGCAGCGTATGCTAATTCTCTATTATCAGCGTTTATATTTATTTTTCGCCTTTTATAGTGGCCAGGCGAATCCACTACTCGCTATTTTTACTTCTAAAATACTGTCGAAACCAAATACATCCCCATAAAAATAATACAATACTATTATACAACAATTTCAAAAAAATAACAAGAATAACTATTGAAATAATTAAGGTAGTATAGTAAAATTTTCTTAAAAATAGAACTATGTAGAAGGCTATAAAAAGGAGGAAGAATTTTGAAAATTAAAGATATAAATAAACTTGAAAAGATAGCAAATAATATAAGGATAGGAATTATAGAACAGGTATATAATGCACAATCTGGACACCCAGGCGGTTCTTTATCAGCAACAGATATATTAACGGTATTATATTTTAACCAAATGAATATAGACGAAAATAAACCAAGTGCTCAAGAAAGAGATAGATTTATATTATCGAAGGGGCATTGTAGTCCAGCGTTATATGCCACTTTAGCAGAAAAGGGGTATTTTCCAAAAGAAAAATTAAGTACTTTTAGAAAATTTGGAGGAGAATTGCAAGGACATCCAGATATGAAAAACATTAGAGGGGTAGATATGTCAACAGGCTCATTAGGGCAAGGACTATCAGCTGCTATTGGAATGGCAATTGCCTCAAAAATGGATAGTGCAGGATGTAGAGTTTATTGTTTATTAGGAGATGGAGAAATAGATGAAGGGCAAATATGGGAAGCAACAATGACAGCAAGCAAATACAAATTAGATAATTTATGCATTATCTTAGATAACAATGGACTGCAAATAGATGGGAAGATAGAGGAGGTAGCAGGACTAACAAATATAGAAGGTAAATTTTCTAATTTTGGATTAAAAGTAATAAATGTAGATGGTCATAATATACCCAACTTAATAGACGCGTTTGACACGGCAAAGCAAACTAAAGGAGTACCTACTATAATAATTGCAAAAACAATAAAGGGAAAAGGTGTATCTTTTATGGAGGGCAAAGCAGAATGGCATGGAAAAGCGCCTAAACAGGAAGAATATGAGAAAGCAATTGAAGAATTGAGAAGAGGAGTTGAGTAAGGTGGAGGAAAAATTGAAAATAGCAACACGTCAAAGCTATGGCGAAAAATTAGCAGAATTAGGTGAGAAGAATAGAAAAATAGTAGTGCTAGATGCTGACTTGTCAGGAGCTACAAAGACAAATATATTTGCAAAAAAATTTCCAGATAGATTTATAGATGTGGGTATAGCAGAACAAAACATGTTTGGAATTGCTGCAGGACTGTCAACATTTGGAAAGATACCATATGCAAGCACATTCGCAATGTTTGCAGCAGGTAGAGGTTATGACCAAATACGAAATAGTATATGTTATCCTAAATTAAATGTAAAAATATGTGCTACACATGCAGGAATAACAGTGGGAGAAGATGGAGCAACTCATCAAATGATAGAAGATATTTCTTTAATGAGGACTATTCCCAATATGACAGTTATATGCACATCAGATGATACACAAACAAGATGGGCAGTAGAAGAAATATCAAAATTTGAAGGGCCAGTATATTTAAGGCTATGTAGACTACCAAGTGAAGTAATATATAAAAAAGAACATAAATTTGAAATAGGAAGAGGAGTGCAAATAGGAGAAGGAAAGGATGCAACGGTTTTTGCAACAGGAATTACCGTACAGGAAGCGTTAAAAGCAAAAGAAAAATTACTAGAAGATGGAATTGATATTAGAGTAGTGGATATACATACAATAAAACCTATAGACAAAGAATTAATTATAAAATGCGCAAAAGAGACAAAAAAAATAATTACAATTGAGGATCACAATGTAATAGGCGGGTTGGGAAGTGCAATATGTGAAGTATTATCAGAAGAACATCCAACAAAAATTATTAGAATGGGAATAAAAGATGTATTTGGAAAATCTGGAAATGCAGAAGAACTAATAAGATGTTTTGAAATAGACTCATTATCAATAGTTAAAAAGATAAAAGAAAACTAAAACACAAAAAGTACCAGAATAATTTTGGTACTTTTTGTGAATTTCTTGTGAAATTTATAAAAGTATATAAAATAGAGAAAAAGGCTATAAATAGTAATAAATACCTAAAAAAGTACATTTTTTTATAAAAAAAACTATTGCAAATAAAGGATTTTATTGTTATGATAATTACGAATAAAAACAAAATGTATAAAACGTTAAGGAGATACACATGATTGAATTTAGAAATGTTAGCAAAACATATGATACAGGAACAGAAGCAGTTCATAATGCAAATTTTGTAATAGACAAGGGGGAGTTTGCTTTCTTAGTAGGAAGTTCGGGCTCTGGCAAATCAACACTTATTAAGTTAATACTTAAAGAAGAAGAACCAACTAAGGGTAATATTATAATAAATGGAAGAGACACAACTTTCTTAAAACCAAGTAGGGTTCCATACTTAAGAAGAAGCATGGGAGTGGTTTTTCAAGACTTTAGGCTATTACCAGATAAAACAGTATATGATAATGTTGCTTACGTAATCAGAACAATGGGGATTAGCAGTAAAGAAATCAATGCCAGAGTTAACGGTGCACTGAAAATCGTAGGACTTCATGAAAAAATGAACGCAAAACCTACTGAATTATCAGGCGGAGAACAGCAAAGAGTCGGCATTGCACGTGCTATTGTAAACGGACCGCCTCTACTTATTGCAGATGAACCTACAGGAAACCTTGACCCGAAAAACTCTATGGAAATCATGCAAATTCTTGACCAGATTAACCAAAGAGGTATCACTGTCATTGTTTCGACTCACGACAATGCAATGGTTGATTATTTTAGAAAAAGAGTTATTACGCTTGACCAAGGCGAAATAGTAAGAGACATACAAGCAGGTACTTATGAATAGAAATCTAAGATCAAATGTAAAAAAACATATTCCAAAAGATTGGTTATGTGAATTAAGAATATTATACAGACTGGGAAAAGAAACATTAAGCGATATTATCAGAACAGGTTGGGTTAATGTTGTTATTATTACAACTATGGCAGCTATTTTGATGATATTTGGAGCATGTTTTAGATCTGCACTTTCAATTTCTGCTTTTTCAAAAGAGCTTGGCAGTGCACTGGAAATTTCGGTTTATCTTAAAAACAGTGTAGATGCTAATTCTGTAAAACAGGAAATCCAACAGTTCCAACACGTTGAAAAAATTACGGTTATTCCAAAAACCGAATCCTGGGCTAAATTAAAAACAGAAATGAGCCTGCCAAATATTGAAAACCCACTTCCTGATACATTGCATGTTAAAGTGGATTCACCGGAAAATCTTCAACCCGTTTTCGATAACATCAGACGTATCGCATCGGTTGAAGATATGAGTTATGCAAAAGATTTGGCATCTAAGATTGAACTTGTTAACCACGTTGTAAAAACAATTACGCTTGTTGTAATTGCAATTATGGCATTATTAACAATAACAATCATAAATAACACTATTCAATTGGTAATTCAGTCCAGAAAAGAAGAAATAGAAATCATGAGATTAATGGGCGTAAGTAACTGGTATATAAGATTTCCATTTATTATGCAAGGAGCATTCTACGGATTTACGGGATCATTACTTGCAATGCTGCCACTAAGTTATGTACAAAACGGGTTAGCTAATGTCCATAAATTCTTTATGATTCCATCACCGCCTAATGCGCAAAGCCTTGTGCTTATTGTAATGTTCTCAATGAGTATTTTATTTGGCGCAGTAGGAAGTTTCTGGTGTATCAAAAAACACCTGCAGGTATAAATTTTAATGATAGACAGCAATAATATATTATTAATTACAGACTACGAAGAAATCGCAAAATCAGTGCTTGAAAAACTGGTTTTGCTGCGTGGAAATGACAGTATTACAGTATGTGCAGCTAAAAATCTAAAAAAAGTCCTTGAAAATTCATTATACAGCGTTATTATTCTGCACGAAGATATGGAAAACAGCTCTACCATTAAGATGATTAATAATATTAAAGAATTAAAATCTGATGCTGAAATTATCCTGCTATTAAATGAAGAAAAGCCTAAGCTGATTTTAGAGGCTTATGATAACGGAATTTATGATTATTTCCTAACCGATTCAGAAGATTATGAAATGCTGATAAAAACTGTAAACTGCTTCAAATTACGCAGCGTCAAAGACATCGCAGCCCGAAACGAAAAATTTCTATATCAGCTTGGCGTTATAGACAATAAAACCGGATTTTATCAATACAAACAGTTAAAAGAAATATTTATCGACCTATCTGATAACCTCAGAATTCAGAACGGAACATTTTTTATACTAACACTTGATGATAAAACAAAAACCAAAATTTCAACAAACAGACTTGCCGGAGCCATAAAAAATTGTGTGCGCACTGATGATATTGTTGCGGTAGCAAGGGGCGGAAAGTTTTATATAATCCTTCCAAACATTGATTTAAACGGTACAAAAGATGTTATACAAAAAATTCAAACAAAAATGGGAGACGATTTTAAACTAAGAGCAGGTTTATCAAAAATAGGATTTCAGTCGTTTGAGACTATTGATAAGAACGCCCAAGACGGACTCACATCAGCGATTCAAAACGATGTTACAAGCGTTTGCCTTGAAGACAATTTAGATGTTCAAAATACCTGGCTTGATGATGATAATGATGGTCAAAAGAAAAACTTTAAGCTGTTTAAAATGGTGTTTACTAACAAAATGAACAGTGTTATTGCTCCAAATTTTTACAGATTCCAAAAAGAATGTGAAACCAAACTGACAAATACAATTGTAAGCCAATACGCAAATAATATTGAAAGCGTTTTCAGTTTAAAGAATGATAAAATTCACAGTGAATTGACAATCCGCTATAACGGATATGCAAAATTCAATATAGAACTCACTCATAGCGGTCTTGACAGTGCAGAAAACACTAAAAAAGAAATCGCCTTAAACGGAATGACTGACAAAGTTTTACTCTCACTTTTAAAGAAACTAAAAGATGAATATAAACAGACCGCATTTTCGAAAGGATAAACCGATGTTAAATACAGAAACAAGCGCATTAGTAATAATTGATATACAAGAAAAACTTGTTAAAGCTGCAAAAGATGGAAATGAAACAGCAAAAGCGATGACAAAACTTGCAAATGCCGCAAGAATATTATCTGTCCCGACCGTTATAACAGAACAATACCCAAAAGGTCTTGGTTCTACAGTTGAGGACTTAAAAGCAGGCTTATCTCAAGATACCACAATCCTGGAAAAATCATCTTTTTCCGCAATGCTTGAACCTGCATTTGCTCAAAAAATTCAAGAGTTAAAAGCAAACGGAATAACCCAAATTGCAATCGGCGGTATTGAAGCACACATTTGCGTACTTCAAACAGCCTCAGATTTAATAAAAGAAGGATTTGAGGTTTCCCTGATAAAAGATGCCAGCGCAAGCCGAAATGAATTTGAATACAATACAGGATTGGAACTTGCTAAGCAATACGGAGCAAAACTTTCCTGCGTTGAGATCGCATTATTTGAATGGCTAAAAACATCTAAAAATCCTAACTTCAAAGAAGTTCAAGCATTGATTAAATAATTATAAACCAAGCTTCATATCCAGTTTAAAATAATCAACCATAACAAGCACGCTGCCTAATTGTTTATATATATTATAATATCTTTCAGGATCCTTGAGGAGACTTTCTCCCAAATCAAGATCAAAAAAGTCAAATGTGGTTGGTATAAACAAATAAATTTCAGAACTATCAAATATTACAAATAAATTATCAGGAACAAGGTCTTTATGATAACGTTTTACAATATTACGTCCTACAACTTCTGAAAATACAGAAGTTATATTATTCAACCTTTCCATAAAAGCCGTTGTCAATAAATAACGTGCTTCAATTTGATCAGATGAATATACCACCCTATTCTCCATAAAATCAACATCTTCAAGTTCAACCCGTTCAAGCCCAATGGAATTTTCCAAGTAAGCATTAGGCACTACAATTGTTGTACCATTAAATTTTTTATTCATTTTATACCTTAAAATAAGACCTTTAAAATATACAGTACTATTTTTACCTGTAGTACGGATAGTGCACTCATTAATTACAACTTCTGAATCTTTATATTTGCCTATAATAATATCGTCATCCAATTTAGCACAATAAGAAAAAAGCCCCAAATCAGAAAATAAAGTTATAGGCAATACGTTAGCTTTATTACTATCCAGATAATAAAAATCATCATATAGGGCTAAAATTCTTGTAACAATTTTCTGTTTAAACTTTGAACGTAATTTATTATGTTTATATGCTATGATAAGGGCAAAGATAATCATTATAGGAAGAGGACACGCAAACATAATAGGAATAAGCAAAGCTACAAAGCCACCGATTATCTTAAAAGAGGAGGATACGATAGATATAATAGATAGTAATATAGCTCCTCCGAAAAGCGTAAGAATAACCATTAGAATTATTAATCCAAGCGATTTAGGGCAAATCTTAGCCCTTTCAGGTTCCAAATTTCTTAAAACAGGTTCTAATTCTCGATAATATAAATTATAAAACTCTCTAAAATCCATAAGTGTCATCAGCTCCTTATCAACTATATTATATACAATTTAAGGAGACAGTACAACCATTTCGCAATTTTTACAGTCAAATTTCAGCGGATATTTTTTGCCTTTATTATCAACTAAATAGAGCTTTTTAGAAGGCTTACCGCACAAACCTGAAGCAAATTTTAAACAGTGTTTTGTGCGCATAAGCTCAATCCTTGACGGAATTTTTTCAAAAGATTCAAGAGCTTTTTCACAAACCACACAATTGCAATTTTTATAAAAACTTTCAGCCTCAGAATTGAACACATTCCCGCGATAATCAATTTTACTATTGGTAAAATCAACATAACCAATAGGTTTTTGAACCAATCGTTTATAATTAGTCAATCTTTCATTCATTAACAAACTTAACAAATCTCTACGTAATTCATTAATCTTAGCAACAGGAAGAAATGGTAAATTAACATCATTTACAATAACGTCTGTAGTGTAAAAATCACTGTTACCGGTCTTTTTAAGCTGCACAATAATATTTTCTCTTAATTTATCCGGATTATTTGGGATTTCGCCGTCCGGAATTTGTATGGAAACAGTATTCCCGTCTTCATCTTCAGCAATAATATTACCACTCGTCAACAAGAAAGAAACCCCGATTTTACGTATGGTTTTTGAATTATCCAAAAATTTCTCGAATTTAGCATCAAAATTACGATATAAAATAGTACCTGTTTTAATACCGTCCATTTTATTAGGATATACTTTATTCCCGTCGGTTTTATTAACCAAAAAACCGCTCATTTCACCATTATTTATAAAACAAATGCCATCTTGCGGATGTAATTCTGCATCAATTTCAAAATAATTATGAAAAATTCGCTTAACCTTACCAAGCTTTTCTCCTCGTGATTTTGGTGATAAAAAATTAAAGCACTGACCGCGCTCGGTTAAGAAATAATCGGTATAACCACGGTTAAAAGTTTTATCTGGGTTAGGAGTAAAATCTAAAAAGATTTTCCCGGAGGAAGTCCTTTTCGCATACTTATTTAATAAGTCATTATAATATGCAGTAATATTTTTAACATAATTCAACTCTTTTAAACGACCTTCAATTTTAAAGGATTTTACACCGCAATCAATAAGTTTTTCAATATGTTCTGAGGCATTAAAATCCTTTAGTGAGAGCAAATATTTATCCTTTAATAGAACTTTACCATTTTCATCAACCAAAGAATAACGCTTGCGGCAAGGCTGCGCACATTCACCGCGGTTAGCAGACCTTCCGCCGTTTGCAAATGATAAATAACACTGACCGCTATAAGATACACATAAAGCGCCGTGGATAAAAGTTTCAATTTCACATTCGGTTTCGGCACAAATTTCTTTAATCTGCTCTAATGAAAGTTCTCTTGCCAAAATAACTCTTGATAGCCCTAAACTATCGAAAAATTTAACCTTTTCAAGGATTCTATTATCACATTGAGTACTTGCATGAATCTGAATAGGAGGAATTTCCCCGTCAATTGCAGCTTTTATTATCCCCATATCTTGAACAATGATAGCATCAACCCCTATATTATATAGGCTTTTAATCAATTCTAAAGCTTTTGGAAGTTCAAAATCATTAAGAATTGTATTAATTACAACGTGAATTCTAACATAAAATTTATGGGCATAATTTACTAAATTTTCTATATCTGACAAGGAATTTGGCGCATTCTTTCGGGCTCCAAAATCAGTCGCCCCGATATAAACAGCATCAGCACCACTATTAATTGCAGCAACTGCAGTTTCATAATTTTTTGCCGGAGCTAATAATTCAACTTCTTTCATATAAGCATTTTATAACAAAATCGTCAAAATATCGTAATATTTGGAATAAATTTTACAATTAATGCTAAAATTATTTTAAAGGAACAAGTATGAAAATATCACTTATAAATCATGGCTGTGCCAAAAACCTCGTTGATGCCGAGCTTATGCTTGGTATTTTAGACAAGCAAGGTTACAAAATAACCCTTGATGAAACTGATGCAGATATAGTAATTGTAAATACCTGCTCATTTATTCACGATGCAGAAAAAGAATCCGTTCAAAGCATTCTGCAGATGATAGAAAACGGAAAAAAGGTTATTGTAACAGGCTGCCTATCTCAAAAACATAAAGAAGAACTAAAAGAGGCAATTCCCGAATTAGCAGGAATGATTGGGACTTCAAACCTAAAAGATATTGTTAAAATTGTCAAAGATATCTCAGAAGGTAAAGATTATGAAAGTATAATAGATGAAAAACCTGAATATATTTACCCTGAAGAAATTGAACGCCAACAAATCACAATGGGCGCAAGCTCTTATCTGAAAATAGGCGAAGGCTGTAATTATCAATGCGGTTACTGTATTATTCCAAAGTTAAGAGGAAAATACAAATCCAGGCCTATCGAAAACATTGTAAAAGAAGCCAAAGAACTTGTTAAAAAAGGTGTAACTGAAATTATTCTAATTGCACAAGACACATCATCTTACGGTATAGATTTATACGGGAAACAAGCACTCCCGCAAGTGCTAGAAGAATTAAACAAAATTGAAAACCTATCCTGGATTAGAATAATGTATGCTTATCCAACCCAGATGACAGATGAGCTTATCGATACAATTGCAAGACTTGATAAAGTTGTAAAATATGTTGATATTCCTCTTCAGCATTCACACCCGAGAGTATTAGAATCAATGCGTCGCCCTGTTATGGATTACTCAGAACTTGTCAAGAAAATCAGAGACAAGATTCCGGGTGTATCTGTGCGAACCTCTCTAATAGTAGGATACCCGGGTGAATCAGAAGAAGAATTTGAGCATTTGTATAATTTTGTTAAGGAAGTTAAATTTGACAGAATGGGAGCATTTGAATATTCAAGAGAAAAAGAAACCTATTCTGACTCTTTACAAGGGCATCTTCCGGCAAAAATCAAAAAACAACGAAGAAATAAATTAATGGAACTTCAACAAAAAATCTCATTAGAAAACAACGTTAAATATATAGATTCAACCATAAAATGTATCGTTGAGGGATATACTGATGATGGGGTAATAATATTACGTTCAGAACACGATGCCCCTGAAATTGACGGAGTGGTTTATGCTTCAGCAATCAGGCAGGTTGTTCCTGGGGATATTGAACTTGTAAAAATCACAAAAGCAGACGAATACGATTTATTCGGTGAAATTATAGACTAAATAGGGTGAAAAATGGAATATATAGAAAATAAAGAACTGGAAGAAAAAGAAGTTAAGGGCATATTTACAGACATGCTTAAATATGCTCCGTCAAAATTATGCGGAATGTTTGGGAATATGATTACTGTCCCTATATATACAAGCCTGTTTTCGCAAGAACAATACGGACTTTATACAATATCAATCGCAATGCTATCATTCCTTTGCATTATCTTTTCTGACTGGGTTGGTCTATCAGGGCTGAGATTTTTCAGGCATCATCAGCTTGATGACAATCTTCCGAAATATTTGACAACCCTGGTTACTATACTAATTATCAATATGCTGCTGATGTTTAGTATAGCATTTATATTTAAAGACAATTTGTACAGCTTTTTCCATGTACCGTTTAAATACTTCTTGGCTGTACTGCTTCTGATTATTCCGGTAGCAATAAGAGCGCTGCTATCTCAACTGTTAAGAGCTCAATTAAAATCAATATCTTATACTCTAACAACCATCTTAAACCAGTTTGCAACGATATTCCTAGCAGTATTCTTTGCAAAATTCTTCAACCTTGGAGCAGCATCAATTTTACTGGGTATGGGTGTATCTATATCTCTAATCGATATATTATTACTCTATCAGAGTGAAATTCTCAAGGTTTTTAAGTTTCAAAAAATCGAATGGAAATTTATATTACCTATTATGAAATACGGAATTCCACTTGCTGCAACATCACTTAGTGCCTGGATTATAACCCAGTCAAACAAATTCATAATGAACAGCATTAGCGGGTTTTCAAAAGCCGCACTAGTAGGCGCAGGATACGGATTAACCCTTCCTATCTTAATGACACTGTTTGCAATGATTACAGTCGCAGCAGTCCCTAGAATTATTAATTTATATGAAGCAAAAGTTGATGTTAGACCGATAATTTCAAGATTTTTGGGGTATGCAATTCTGGTTGCATTGCCTGTTATTACTGTAATGTCGTTATATAGCATGGATTATACACACTTGTTTATCAAAAATCCAAATATGTATGAAGCTAGTATCCTTGTTCCATATTTTTCTTACGGAGTATTTTTCCTTGCAATGGCAGATTACACAACATTACAGTACCATCTGTCAAATAAAACACATATTGAATTTAGAATTAAACTTATATCCGGAGTAATAGGGGTGCTTTTAAATATCCTGCTAATTCCAAAAATGGGACTGCTTGGCGTTGGTATCGCAACACTTTTTGCAAATTTCTTATACTTCCTACTTAGTATAATTATTGTAGTACCTAATTTAGGACTATACTTCCCTAAAAAAACTGTATTGAAAATGTTAATTTCATTTGTACCAGGCGGATGTTTGGTGTATATACTTAAAGCATACTGTCCGTTTATACCCGGTATAATTCAAATGAGTGTACTGCTGTGCGCTTTCTACTTGATATACTATATTACAGGTAAAAAGCTTATTAAAAATTCATAGTAATAATTCTTAATATAATATATATTATTAGCAAATTTTGAAATTCTTAGACGTTATTAATAGAATACGGCACGACAAACATGCCTTAAGAAAACGTAATATAATGACATTTTCTTGTGTGCTCTTGCTAGAATAGAAATATTCTGGAAAATAATTATCGATAAAAATTATAACGTTATGAAAGGATTCAATATGAGAAAACGTAGCAGAAGCTCTAAAAGAATATTAGCGGCATCATTAACCGCACTATTCTTATCTCATCAGACTATGTTGTTATCTGTTGTTGCAAGTGAAATTTCAGGAGTAAATGGCAATAATGGTGTTTACAACATTCACCCCGGCGCATTGATTAATGGCAGCGACATAGGTTATAGAAAATATAAAGATTTTAAACTTGATCAGGGCGATATAGCAAACCTTATTTTTAAATACGGTAATACCGATATTTCGCAATTTATAAACCTTGTTGATAATAAAATTGAAATCAACGGTATCGTAAATTCAATGAGAGACGGTAATTTCTACAACGGAAAAGCTATCTTTGTATCACCTAACGGTATGGTTGTAGGTGCTTCAGGGGTTCTAAACGTTGGTTCATTAGGCGTTTATACACCTAGCTCCAGCATTTATGAAAACTATAAGAAAAACCCAACCGCTAATTTAAAACCTCTTACAACGTCAAATGACGGTAAGCCAATCACTATCAACGGTAAAGTTATTGCAGCAAATGACGTTACTTTAAGTGGCGGCAAAGTAACTGTTGGGCAAACAGGCGGCATTATTGCAGGAGTAAACGAAGCTAAAATGAGCCAGTTTACAACAAATGCACAAGCTGATGCTTTATTTAATCAATTAGTTAATACTGATAACTTAAATATGGCAAATGGTTTCTCAAGTAATAACGGTAATATTTATATTACAACAAACCAAACAACCGAAAATGCCGGAATTGATATCCAAGGTAATGTTAAAAACTTTGGCACCGGCGAAATCAAATTCCAAAATACTGGTGCTGACGGCATTAAAATAGCAGGCACAGTTTCAAACGCTGACGGTTTAGTTAAAATGAACAATAGCTGGGGCGATTTGGATATTTCAGGAACAGTTAGAAACAACGGTACTACTCAGATATTTAATACACCGGCAGAAGG
>OHPB01001204.1_pt1 | contig 13987 bp, 15 predicted proteins | sample 1577621 | NCBI WGS metagenome assembly OHPB01 (sample SAMEA3879577, study PRJEB24766) | human gut metagenome | biome: human-associated habitat; feature: feces | place: USA | collected 1985/1987 | reverse complement strand
GCGTTCCGTACCCTGCGCGCGGATTCCTTTGCGGCGCTGACCGCCCTGCTGCGTGGGGAACTCCCGCTCGGCGCAACGAAGAAGCTCTGCGCCAACCGGGGAGCGGCGGATGCGTTCGCCTTCATGCTTTCCTTCTTGCGGGACCTGCTCGCGCGGTGTGCGGAAACCGGCGCTGCGCCGGAAAACCCGGACCAACGGGATGCGGTCGCCGCGCTGGCCGCACGCTTTACAACCGGCCGCGTAACGGGTATGATAGAGATGCTTGCAAAAGCAACCAACGAGCTCTATGCCGCAAGCGCGGGCGCTTTGATGGATCTCGCGGTGGCGGACAGGCTCTTTTTAGAACTATCGGAGGCAGTAACGAACCAATGAAGACCGTAATCGGCGTAAGATTTAAAGACGGCGGCAAAATGTACTATTTTGACCCCGGTGAACTTGCAGTGAAGGAAGGCGACGGTGTGATCGTGGAGACGGCCCGCGGCACCGAGTTTGGCGACGTGGTCGCCGCCCCGCAGGAAGTGGAGGACGACAAGATCATCGCCCCCCTCAAGAGCGTGGTGCGCGTTGCAACGGCGCACGACCGTGAGCAGCGGGACAAAAACCGTGCCCGCGAAAGCGAAGCCTACGCCATCTGCATGGAAAAGATCCAGGCCCATAAGCTCGAAATGAAGCTCGTGGACGTGGAATATACCTTCAACGGCTCCAAGGTAGTGTTCTATTTTACCGCGGATGGCCGTGTGGATTTCCGCGAGCTGGTCAAGGATCTCGCAAGCGTGTTCAAAACGCGCATTGAACTAAGGCAGATCGGCGTGCGGGATGAGGCGAAGATGCTCGGTGGGCTTGGCTCCTGTGGCCGCCCGGTCTGCTGCAAGGCGTTCCTTTCGGATTTCACACCCGTTTCCATCAAGATGGCAAAGGAACAGAACCTCTCCCTCTCCCCCACGAAGATCTCCGGCATCTGCGGCAGGCTCATGTGCTGCCTGAAATACGAGCAGGACGCTTATGAGAGCATGCGCAAGCAAATGCCGCGTCCCGGCCGCGAGGTGTTCACGCCGGATGGCAGCGGCACGGTGCTCGAGAACAACGTCATCACCGAGCGCACGCGCGTGAAGGTCGCCCTAAGCGACGGTACGTTCGACGTGCGGGAATATCCGTTCCGGGAGCTGAGCGCGAGAAGCGCGCCTGCCCACCCGCGGCAGCCCGGCGAAGAAGCTGCCGCAGAGTTCGCCGAAAGCACGGAACCCATGCCGGCGGAAGCCAGCGCAGCCGAAGGCGAAGCGCTGGCCGCCGAGGCAAAAAAGCCGCAGCGGAAGCCGCAAAAGCGCCGCCTGCCTGTGAAGGAACGGAGGGAACCCGGCGAGCCGGAGGGAACGGAAGCCGCAGGCGCAGCCCCTGACCCGGAAGCGGGCGAAACACAGCCCCGGCCGGGAGGCGCGCCAAGCCGCAGGCGCGGTAGCCGCGGCGGGCGCAGGCGCAGCAAGGGCAGCAGGCCGGCGGATGGGAATCACACGCCGGCACAGCCAGAAAATACACAGGAATAACGGCGTGCGCGCCTCTTGATTTTTTCCGCGTTTATGTTACAATATACGGGAAATCTACACTGGAGGTAAATTCAAATGGCATATGTAATCACCGACGCTTGCATTTCCTGCGGCGCTTGCGAAGCGGATTGCCCCGTTGGCGCGATCTCCCAGGGTGACGATCATTACGTCATCGATCCCGACAAGTGCATTGAGTGCGGTGCATGCGAGGGTTCCTGCCCCGTTGGCGCTCCCAAGGCTGAATAACAAACGCAAAACAAAACGCAGCATGGCATTCGCTATGCTGCGTTTTTATGCTCCGCTTTAGCCCGCGAGTTTCGCGCCGAGCGCGCGGCACGCCGCAACGCAAGCGTATCCTCCCGCTCCGCGGGCATCCCTTTCAGCCGGAACATGCTCGCGGTCTTGATGCCCGCAAGTGTCGGCGCGCCATGTTCCAGCAGGAACCGCTCCGCCTGTTTGCGCATTGGATATGCCCTCCCTTCATTGGTTAGTTTATGTTAACTAATATCTTTAAATTTTGCCGCATTATGCGGCCCATATAAGTTAGTTTAAACTAACTTATGATAAGTTATTATATCATGCCTCATTCGTCAAGCACAAAATGCAGGCCAAATGGAACGCAGGCAGCCTGAGGCACGGCCGCCTGCGCAAAGTGTTCTTCTTATGATGTTTGGCGCTCAGTCCCGCAAGGCCAGCGCCGCGCGCCGGCGGTAAATCAATAGGAACACGCCGGTGAGCAGCAGGCAGAGCGCCTCGCTCCCCGCGGGCGCATACCAGATCCCGTCCCCGCCAAAGCGCACCGCAAGAGCCGTCAGCGCAACCGTTACCGTAACGAATCCCCGCGCGAGGGCGACCGTCATCGCGGGCAAAGGCAGCTCCATAGCCGTAAAATACCCGGCGCTGAGCACGTTGAAGCCCATCAGCAGGAACGTGCAGGAAAACGCGCGCAGCGCCCCCACCGTGTAAGCAAACGTAGGGCTACTGCGGTCGAACAGCAGTGAGACGATCCATTCTGGGAAGATTTGGCATACCGCGAAGCAGGCCGCTGCCGCCGCGACGCCGCCCGCGAGCGCATAGCGGTAATATCCCCGGCAGGCTGCCCGGTCGCCACGGCCCAAATTGAGGCTCACAAGCGGCTGCATGCCCTGCGTCGTGCCGACGACGAGCATCAGCACAAGCGTGTTCACATAGCCGATGAGCGAATAGCTCACGATACCGGTTTCCCCGATATATGCGCAGATGACACGGTTGAACAGGAACGTGGTATACCCGAGTGCAAACTCGGAGGAAAATTCCGAAAGGCCCAGCGGCAGGATGCGCCGGTACACGCCGGGGAACGGCCGCGAAACCCGGAACTTGATTGACGAGCGGCCCTGCAGGAAGTGTATGAGGAAGATGAGGAAACTCATCGCCTGTGCGATGCCCGTCGCAAGCGCGGCGCCCGTGACGCCCATGTGCAGCTCCATCACGAATACGTAATCGAGCACGATGTTCGTCACGCAGCAGACGGAAACGCCAATGACCGAAACCGCAGGATGTCCGCCCGTTTTCACCAGCACCTCAAAGCAATAGGATACCATGAAGAACACCGCAAAGGAGCTCACGGTCTGCAAGTAGGAGATCATGTAGGCGCGCGTCCCCTCCGTCGCGCCCAAAAGCTCTACGACCGCGTTTGGGAACAGGTGGACGAGCAACGTCAGCAGCAGCGCGCATGCACCCACCACGAACGCGTTCTGCGTAAAGGTTTTGTCCGCTTCTTCCGGCTCGCCGCGCCCGATGTGGATAGCGCAGACCGTGGACGTGCCCACGGAGAGCAGCACCGCGAGCGCGAACATGGTGTTGATGAACGGCATGCAGAGGTTCACCGCCGCGAGCGCCAGCTCCCCTACGCCATGGGTTACGAAGATCCCATCCACGATGGTATAGGTCGAAAACACAAACATGGACGCCACGGAAGGCACCACAAAGCGCAGGAATTCCCGCACGGACCAGGTCTTTTTCTGTTTTGTTTTGGGTTGCTTCATAAGTCACCTCTTTACAGATCATCTTAAACCCTGGTATCATACCAAGGTCAAGGGGGATTTTTGGAGGATCTTTATGAAACGATATTATAAGATCGGCGAGATCGCTGCGCTTTACAGCGTATCGCCGGATTCACTGCGCTATTATGAGGAGATCGGCCTGCTTACCCCATGCCGGGATGCGAACGGCTACCGCATGTACAGCATCGAGGACATCTGGCGGCTCAACGTCATCCGCGACATGCTCAAGCTGGATTTCCCCACCCAGCAGATCAAGGAATACCTCAGCGCGCATACGCTTGCCTCTACGCGGGCGCTGCTCCAGCGCGAAAAGGAGGCTGTGGATGCGCGCATCGCGGAACTCCAAGCTATCCGGGACGGCATCGAAGCGCGGGAGGAGGAAATCGCCGCGGCCGCCGCGCTGCCCATCGGGGTGTTTGCCATCAAGGCCCTGCCGGAGCGCGGGCTTCTGCGCATGGCAGGCGAAGCGCGGGAGGATGCGGAGATCGACTTTCTCGTGAAGAAGCTGCATAAGTGCTATGAGGACGAGCTGTTCCTCATCCGCAACGGCGCGACGGGCGCGCTCATCCCGCTTTCCGGCATCGAAGCCGGCGTGTACAACCGCTATTCGAGCGTATTCATGCTGCGCGAGGGCGGCGAGCCGTGCGATGTAAAAGTTCCCGCCGGCGAATTTGCGACCGTCCGTTTCCGCGGGGATTACCGCAACACCGCGCGGCTCATGCCAAAGCTCCTCGAATATGCAAAAGCGCACGCCCGCGTGCCGTGCGGGAATGCGCTTGAGCTTTACCTGATTGATATTCACGAAAGCGGGGATCCCTCGGAATACATCACCGAGCTTCAGCTCCCGGTTTCGCCGGCGCCTGGCGCGGGCGCTCCTTCGCGCCGCCCAGGCAACACCAGACAGTGATCGTCGCCACGACGACGGCAGAGCCAAGAAGCGCGAACGTGCCGGGCATTTCCCCCAGGAAGATCCAAACCCAGACCGGGCTCAGGATGATCTCCAGCGAGGCGATGAGCGTGCAGGCAAGCGTCGGGCAATGCTTGACCGCGATGCTGTAAAGCGCATAGGGCAGGCCGAGCTGCAACACGCCCATTGCGATCACCGCAAGGACGGACACGGCCGTCACCTCCGGCGGGTAAACGAACGTGAACGGGATGCCAACGGCCGTCGTCACCGCAAGCCCGAGGAAGATGCCGGAGAGCCTGCGCTCCTCGTCGGATTCGCCAGTGAAGAGGTACACGGCCCCCATCGTCATGCCGTCGATGAGCGCGAGGACGTTGCCAAGCATGCCGCCGGGCGTGAGCTGGTCGAAGAAGAACAGCGCGATGCCGCAGACCGTCACGAGCACGGTGACATAATCTGCCACGCGGTACCGCCGCCGGAAGAAGAGCATCGAAAGCACCACAAGGAACACCGGCGAGGTGTATTGCAGCACAATGGCATTCGCCGCCGTGGTGAGCCGGTTGGCGATGAGGAACAGGATGGATGTGCCGCTCACGCAAAGGCCGATGAGCACCGTCCGCTTATCGACGCAAACGCGGTAGTGCATCCTGCGCATGAAAAGCCAGAGCGTCAGCGTCGCCGCAAGGCCGCGCCAGCCCGCGAGAACCATAGAGTTCCAGGGCACGCTCTTGATGAACAGCCCCGCCGTGCTCCAGAGCACCGCGCAGGCGAGCATCAGTGCAACGCCTACGCCGGGCGAACGTTTTTCCCCGTTCATGCGATGGCCTCCGTTTTCTCATCAAGCGGCTTGATGTAGCGCGCATAAGTACGGCGCAGCAGCACAGCGCATACCACGAGCGAGGCAGCTTCGGCGATGAGGAACGCATACCACACCGCGTTGAGGCCCCATTCCATCGCAAGCAGGTAGGCGACCGGGATCAGGACGATGATCTGCCGGCACAGTGACATGATCATGCTGTTCACGCCCTGGCCGACGGCCTGGAACAGCGTGGAAAGCATGATGCCCACCGCCGCGAACGGGAAGCAGAAGCTGATGGTCCGCAGCGCGATCATGCCGATCTGCATCATGTTCTCGGAAGCGTCGAACAGCTCGAGGAGCACATCCGGGAAGATCTGGAACACCAGGAGGCCGACCGTCATGATCGCAAGCGCGTACAGCACGCCGCACTTGAGCGCCTGCATGAGGCGTTTTTTGTTCCGCGCGCCGAAATTGTAGCCCATGATGGGCATCGCGCCGCTGTTGAGGCCGAACACTGGCATGAACACGAAGGATTGCAGCTTGAAATACACTCCGAGCACGCTCACGGCCGTCGGCGTGAACAGATACAGGATGTTGTTAAGCGCGAACGTGGTCACAGAGCCGATCGCCTGCATGACAATGGAAGGCAGCCCCACGCGGTATATGTCCGCGATGACCCTGCGCTCCGGGCGGAAGCCCTTGAGCCGGACGGATACAAGGTTGCTCCTGCGGAACAGGAAGAAGAAGCCCAGCAGCATGGAAACGGCTTGTCCGCCAACGGTGGCGACCGCCGCGCCGGCAACGCCCATCGCCGGGAAACCGAGATAGCCGAAGATGAGGATCGGGTCGAACACAATGTTGAACACCGCGCCCGCGAGCTGGATCAGCATCGGGCGGATGGTGTCGCCCGTGGCCTGGATGGTCTTTTCCGCCATGGTGGAGAATAACGCGAAGCCGCAAAGCCCGCCGCAAATGCGCAGGTAGACTGTCGCGTGGCCGAGGATCTCCGCATTGTCCGCAAAAGAGGCGAGCAGAAATTCCGGGAAAATTGCATACACGAGCATAAAGACGACGGCGCTTGCGAGCGCAAGGAACTGCCCCGTCGCGGCGGCGCGGTCTGCCGCCGCTCGCCTAGCCTCCGGGCGATGAGCGAATTCACGCCCACTCCGGTGCCGACGGCAACGGAGATAAAGAGCATCTGGAACGGATACACCAGCGAGACGGCGGTGAGCGCGTTTTCGCTGATGCGCGATACGAAGATGCTGTCCACAATGTTGTAAAGCGCCATGACGAGCATGGACGCCATCATCGGCAGCGACATCTTGATCAGCAGCGATGGAACGGGCTGCACGCCCATCTTGTTTTCTCGTTGAATCGTTTCCACTGGTTCTCGTTGTATCCTTTGCTTGAAAACTTGCCTGCAACAGGCCGTAAATTTGATTATACTACAATTTGCGCATGATTTCTACTCACACTTTCCGCAGCTTTCGATTCACCGGAGCAGGCGAAGGAACAGTTTTGCCATGAAAAACCCGACGAGCCCGCAGCCTGGGAACGTGAAAAGCCAGGCGAGGATCATCTCCCGCGCCGTGTGCCAGTTGACGCGGCTTCCCTGGCTTGCGGCGCCGACGCCGAGGATCGCCGCGGTTTTGGTATGCGTTGTGCTCACCGGCACGCCTGTGGCCGTGGGCAGCAGCAGGCAGAGTGAGGCCGCAAGATCCGCCGCGAAACCCTGCCGCGGGGAGAGCCGCACAAGCTCAAACCCCATTTTGCGGATGATGCGCCGCCCGCCCAGCGCCGTGCCGAGGCCCATGGCCAGTGCGGCGAGCAGCATCAGCCAAAGCGGCGGCACGAAGGACGTCTCCCCCGTCCGCCCCAGGGCGAATGCGCGGCCCAGCAGCAGCACACCGATGAACTTCTGCCCATCCTGCGCGCCGTGCAGGAAGGCCGTCCCGGCCGCCGCCGCACGCTGCGCGTGCAGGAAGAAGCCCTTGCCCGCGTGCTGGAATAGCTGCCGCGTGAGCCGCTCCGCCGCCGCGCCCAGCGCCGCCCCAAGCGCTCCCGCGATCCCGAGGCCGAGCAGCACCTTTGCCCACTCCCCGCCGTCCACGCACGCAAGCCCGCCCGTGAGCGCCACGGCCGCGCCCGTGATCCCCGCGATGAGCGCATGGCTTTCGCTCGTCGGGATGCCGAAACGCCATGCGGCCACTGCCCAGGTAACGACCGCAAACAGCGCTGCGCACAGCGCAATGGATGCAGTGCGCGCGTCTGCGCCGAAATCCGCGAGGCTGCAGACCGCAGCCGTCACAGCCGGGCAAAACCGCGCCATCGCAAGCACGCCCGTGAGGTTGCAAACGGCGGCCATCCCGATCGCCGCGTTCATGCCCATCGCGCCTGTCGCAACGCAGGTGGCGATGGCGTTGGGCGCGTCCGTCCAGCCGTTTACGAGGATGACCGCGAGCGTCAGCGCCGCCGTGACCGCGAACATCGGATCCATGGCCAGCTGGCGCAAAAAATCGGAAAAAGTCAGCATGCAAACACCCTCCTGTGCTTTCATACATAGGAGGGCGTTCCCGCATTTATGCGCCTTATCCCACGAGTACACCCGTGAAGCGGCGGATTGCGGTCAGATCCATATATTTAAGGTCCGTGATCTTCACCGCGTCGCCCGGCTTTGGCGAATGGATGAATTTCCCATTTCCAATGTAAATACCCACATGGCTCACCGGCGTGTTGAAGCATACGAGATCGCCCGGGCGCATCTCACTATATGGCACGGCAGCGCCGGCCCGCGCCTGGTCGCGGCTCACGCGCGGGATGCTGATCCCCGCCTGCGCGAACACATATTGCGTGAAGCCGGAACAGTCGAACCCCGTTTGCGGAGAAGTTCCAGCCGTTTGGTATGGAATGCCGAGGCAGCTCCGCGCCGTATCCAGGATCTCGTTGAGAAGCAGTACCTCTTTTACGAGCTTCGCCCGCGTCCGTGCGCCGACGATCCCGTCCACGGAAAGGCCGTTGCGGCGCTGGTAAAGGCGTACTGCCGCCTCCGTCTTCGCGCCAAAGATACCGTCGGCGACGTCGTCCAAATAGCCAAGATAAATGAGGTTGCCTTGCAGCTGCTTCACATCCGCGCCGCGGCTGCCGCGCCGTAGAAGCGTCGGCGCGGCGTACGCCGTGCTCGCAAGCAGGGTCAGCGCAAGCGCGACACAGAGAAGCGCGGTTGCGCGTTTTGTCCGTTTCATTGTAGTCCTCCTTCAAGCGTTTCCGGCATTATAGCACAAGATTCGCCGTTTCAGAGCATATTCTTTTGTTTATTTACGGTTTTGTTACGTTATTGGGAATATTTTCTTAAAAGTCCAAAGGCCTGGAGAACAAACGTTTCCCAGGCCTTTGCCTTTTCTGCAAACAAGAAGAGAGGATATTATCTATGCTCCCGGCATCCGCACCGCCCAAAGCGCGTTTTCCCGCCGGACCTCATGTTGGTAGTTTACCCCGATTTTTTGGTGTTTTTGTGTTGGAATTCCAGCAAAAATGGAACGAATCGCGTCGCAATTATGGCATGCAAAAAGAGGGCGCTCCCGCGCCCTCTAAAATCCATTGTTCCGTTCAAATACGCGCAACACCGCTCCTGCGCGCGGCCTCCGCCACGGCCGCGGCAACGGCCTTGCCCACGCGCGGGTCGAACGCCGCGGGAAGGATATATTCCTCGTTGAGTTCCTCCTCAGAGATCAGCCCGGCGATGGCATAGGCCGCCGCGCGCTTCATCTCGTCGTTAATGTCGCTTGCGCGCACGTCAAACGTGCCGCGGAAGATGCCCGGAAACGCGAGCACGTTGTTCACCTGGTTCGGGAAATCGCTGCGGCCGGTGGCAATCACGCGCGCGCCGCCTGCCTTCGCCTCGTCGGGGAAGATCTCCGGCGTGGGGTTCGCGCAGGCGAAAAGGATCGCGTCCTTGGCCATGGTCTTTACCATCTCCGCCGTCACGGCGCCCGGCGCGCTCACGCCGATGAACACATCCGCGCCCTGGAGCGCGTCCGCAAGCGTTCCCTTGCACATCGCCCGGTTCGTTACGCGCGCCATCTCCGCTTTGAAGGGGTTCATGCCCTCCGCACGTCCTTCGTAGATCGCGCCCCTGCGGTCGCACAGGGTGATGTCCGCAAAGCCGTCGTCCAGCAGCAGCCGGGTGATGGAGATCGCCGCCGCGCCCGCGCCGTTGACCACGACCTTTACATTCTCTTTCTTTTTGCCCACGAGGCGCAGCGCGTTCACAAGGCCCGCCAGGGTGATGACCGCCGTGCCGTGCTGGTCGTCATGGAAGATTGGGATGTCGCACTTTTCCTTGAGCTTGCGCTCGATCTCAAAGCAGCGGGGCGCTGAAATATCCTCCAGGTTCACGCCGCCGAAGGAGCCGGAAATCATGTAGATCGTGTTCACGATCTCGTCCACATCCTTGCTCTTGACGCAGAGCGGGAATGCGTCCACATCGCCAAAGGCCTTGAAGAGCACGCATTTGCCCTCCATCACAGGCATGCCCGCCTCCGGGCCGATGTCGCCAAGGCCCAGCACCGCCGTGCCGTCGGTAACGACAAGGCACATGTTGTGCCGGCGGGTAAGCTCGTAGCTCTTATTCACATCCTTCTGGATTTCCAGGCAGGGCTGCGCCACGCCCGGCGTATAGGCCAGGGAAAGATCCTCCTTGGTCTTGACCGGCACGGTGGCGATCACCTCGATCTTCCCGGCCCATTCCTCGTGCAGGCGCAGGGATTCCTTCGCATAGTCCATCGTTCTTTTTGCTCCCTCATCTATTCGTAAATTTGCAGATGCAGCATGGTCGCACACGGATTATAGTATACGTGTTTTTGGCGGGCGGCGCAAGCATGGCGCGCCGGTTTTGGCCGATTCTCCCGAAAAGGCGGTTCCCCTTTCGCCCGCCGCGTGCTATACTGATAAAAACAGCTTTTCCCGCTTTGCGTTTTTGCGGGAAAAGCTATCTTTCTGTTTTCAGGAGTGTTTTTTATGCAGAAAAAGCCTTTTTACACGGAGCTTGCCTATGTCCTCGGCATCCTCGCCATCGCGCTTGGCACCGCCTTCATGGAACGCGCGGACTTCGGCATGTCCATGGTGGTGGCGCCCGCCTATGTGCTTTACCGCAAGTTTTCCACCGTGTGGAGCTTCGTCACCTTCGGCATGATGGAATACACGCTTCAGGCGCTCGTGCTGCTGCTCATGGGGGCCGTGCTCCGGCGCTTCCGGCTCTCGTATCTGTTTTCATTTTGCACGGCCGTGCTTTACGGCTTTGCGCTCGACGGCTGCATGGCGCTCGTTGGCCTTATCGGAACGTCGGCGCTCCCCTGGCGCGCTGCGTTCTTCCTCGTGGGCGCGCTGCTTTGCGCGCTGGGCGTAGCGTTCTTTTTCCATACCTATCTCGCGCCGGAGGCTTATGAGCTTTTCGTGAAAGAGGTCTCTGCGCGCTTTGGCGTAAACATCAGCAAGTTCAAGACCGCATACGACTGCGCGAGCTGCCTCGTCGGCGTCGTGCTCTCCTTCGCCTTTTTCGGCTTTGGGCGGTTTGAAGGCGTAAAATGGGGTACCGTCCTCTGCGCGCTCTGCAACGGCGCGCTGATCGGCTGGTTCGGGAAGCGGATGGAAGCGCACTGGGAATTCGTGGACGCGCTCCCCTTCCGCCGCTACTTTGAGGCCGTGCCGGAGGGGCAGGCCAAGGCCTGACAGCTTGCCGAAAAGTTTCTCTGGGGTCGGCAAGGGCCGTAGCCCTTGACTTTTGAACGCGAGCAGCGACACAAGGTGAATTGCCGCATAGCGGCAAGAGAAGGTCCCCTGGGGGATGTGCGGTGCGAGCGAAAAGCCTTGCGCCGCAAGGCTTTCTTTACACGGAGTGCTGGCCGCACGCGCGATGTGTAATCCTCGATCAAGTGGCATTTGCCACTTGATCGACAGCCTGCTTACTTGCCCGCTTCGATGTAGTAGAAATCGTCGCCGGGCATCACGCCGCCCACGCTCGCCGGGTTCGCGTCATAAAGCACCTGGAGCATCGCTTCGGCGGCAGTACGCATCTCCTCATCCCGATAGCAGACTATGTTGCACTTTTCAATGGCCTGCTCCGCGATCGCGGCGGAACCAATGATACCGTACTGCTCCATCAGCTTGGCGGTCTCCGCATGGTTCGCATTGGTGTAATCCACGGCCGCCTTGTACTCCTTCAGGAACAGACGCACGGCAGTTTCATTCGCTTCAAAATAATCCTTGCGCACCACGATGCAGCCCTGCACCGGGTCAACGCCTGCGGCGGACTTCCATTCCTTGGTCAAATCAAGCGCCACGCGGAGATTCTCGTTCTTCGCCATAGTCGCTGTCACGTTGGGTTCCGGCAGCATGCCGAGCGTCGCTTCGCCCGACGCCATCAGCGTCGCAAGCTCGCTGTGTTCAGCTTTGTATTCCACGGTCACGCTGTCGGTAAGGCCGTTCTGTGCGAGCAGGTAGGAGAGCATGTATTCCGGCGTGGAGCCCTGGCCGGTCGCGTACAGCGTCTTCCCGGCGAGATCCGCCATGCTGTTCACGGTTTCGCCGTCCTCGAGCACATACAGCACGCCGAGCGTATTCACGGCGATCATCACGATGTTGCCCTCCGTCTTGTTATACAGCACGGAGGCGAGGTTGACCGGCACCGCCGCGATGTCCAGCTCGCCGTTGATAAGTTTTCCCGTCACGGCGTCCGGCGCGGATTCGATGCTGATGTTGTACTTGCTTGCGAATTCCTCGCCCATGAGCGTCACCATCCCCATGCCCGTGGGGCCCTGCAGGGCGGCGATGTTGATCGGCGTCGTCTGTGCGGAGCCGCAGCCTACAAGCAGCAACGCAGCCATGCAAACGATGATGAGGATTGCAGTCAGTTTCTTCATTGTTGTTTCCCTTCCATATTCCATAATTTTATTGTTCCCGTTCCCTTTGCTTGAGCAGGATGCGCTTCCCTGCACGCGCAATGCGGCCCTCACGCTCCAGCTCGTCCATCACGCGGTAAAGGGACGCGCGGCTCACGGAAAGAGCGTTTGCCAGGCGGCTGTACCCCTGCGGCACATCCACCGCGCCATCCTGCGCGTTTTGTGCAAGGTAGTTGAGCAGCTTATCCGCAACCGTGGGCGACGCGATGCTCTCGATGCGCCCGGTCAGGAAGTGGATGCGCTCGGTCAAATAACAGAAATAGTTCTCCGCAAGGGAGAAATTTTCCTGCATGAGCGTTTTAAGCGTTTCTTCATCAAAAAACAGCACCTCGCAGGGAATGAGCGCATCGACCTCTGTGACGGCGTGCGCGTCCGCCAGGAACAGGCTAGCCGCGCCCATCAGCGCCCCCGGCGTGAGCACGCTCATGAGGAGCCGGCCTGCGCCCGTGGGTTTATACACTTCCGCGCTGCCCGAAACGAGCACGCCAAGGCGGCGCTCCGCATCCCCGGAACGGAACACGGGCGTGCCCGCGGCAAAGCGTTCCGCATAACCGCACGCAGCGGCGCGTTCCACGAAGGCCGGATCCAGCCCCCGGAACAGCGGCGTCTCCATCGCGGCCGCGAGATGATGCGCTTGCGGCGTTCGCTCCATTGCGTTCTCCATTTCTGTCTTATTTAAGACATTCATAGTATATCATGCCTTCCATAAATGTCAATCTTTTTTGTCTCAATAAAGACAGTCGTTTTATGTTCGGCATGCCTTAGCAAAGTATGTGTAATCTGCCTAGATTATCGAAGCGTTAAAAGCGGAGCGAGAGCACCGCGGCGCGTTCTTCTTCCTGCTGGAGAAGCAACCGCCCAGCGAATCCAACCTGACAGCGGAGCGGTACGTGCTCGAGAGCCTAGCCAACCTGGCCGGCCCCTGGAGCCGCAACAGCGGCGTGTTTGTCGGCGGCATATTGGCCGCAGCCGCCGCCTTCTATGACGCGGCGGGCAATATGATCGCAGCCGTGGGAACGGAATTCGCGCAGGCGCTGATGTAGCTTGCGTCATGGATGCTAAACCTGCTACACTAAGGAAAAAGGAGATGCCAGCATGAAACGGATGGATCTTGAGACCAAACGGCTGCGCATTGGCGAATGGACGCCGGAACTAGCTGAGGCCCTGTTCTACCTCTCACAGGATGAGAGCAACCGGCGTTTTCTGCCCGACGAAGCGTTTGATACCATTGCGCAGGCACAAGCCGTCATCGCGGAATACATAGTCAACCGCCATGCAGGCACAGGAACGCAGTCCTGCCCGGTGTTCCGCAAGGGCGGTACCTGTATCGGCCACGTGGCGCTTTGCCCAATGGAAGATTGGGACGAGGAGGCTTGGGAGATCGAATACCATATTGGTGAAGCGTTTCGCGGCCATGGTTATGCCGCTGAGGCTGTGCAGGTCTTTTTGCCCGTAATTGCAGCCCAGCTCTGCGTGAAGCAGCTGCGCGGCATTTGCACAGAGGACAACTTAGCCTCCCGCCGGGTGTTAGAACGCTGTGGGTTCCGGAAATACCGGGAAAAGGCGGTGATCTATTACGGCCGGCCCGCCACCGCCGTGTTTTACCGGTATGATTGCCAGGAACAGGACGAATGATGGGAACAATGCAAACGAGGGGCTCTTGCCTCTCGTTTCAGCTTGTCTAAAAAGTCTCTCCGGGATTGTCAAGGGCCGCAGCCCTTGACTTTTGATCGCGAGCAGCGACC
>OHPB01001194.1_pt1 | contig 14120 bp, 20 predicted proteins | sample 1577621 | NCBI WGS metagenome assembly OHPB01 (sample SAMEA3879577, study PRJEB24766) | human gut metagenome | biome: human-associated habitat; feature: feces | place: USA | collected 1985/1987 | reverse complement strand
GTCCGCAGGGAATGACCGCCCTGCGCTGATGATGGCAGGTCGGAGCAAAAAAATAGAGCCTCGGCAGAAACGACTACTTCTTTGCACGGAATATCATTTCTGTTGACCGCAAGGCTCCGTCTAAAGTATATCAGAGCATTAAGCTTTTGTCAAGTAAAATTCTTACAGAAAGGAGAGATCACTTTGACTTACCTATCAACGGCAGAGGTCGCGGAAATCAAGGGCTGCACACCCAGATACGTTCGTCAGCTCGTCCAGAACGGCAAGCTTATAGGCGAAACAAAGGATAACGCCGCGAACAACCGCACCGAATACATGATCCCGCTGACAGCGCTGCCGCAGGACTTACAGCTTAAATGGGAAAATCAGCAGCGCCGCTCGCTGGGTTTAGAGCCGGTTAAAAAGGCGGTTAAAGCGCCTTTAAAGACTGACAGCACACGCCTTACGCTGGACGATCTTACGGATAAGCAGCGCAGCGAGCTGTATCTCTGGACAGGGATAATCAAGGACTGGCTCACTATCCGGGACAGCTACGAGCAGTACAGCAAGGGCGAGATCGACGAGATGTTCGTTCAGGCGGCTCGGCTGAAGTACCCCGACCTGGAAATAAGCACGGATATCCTCTACCGCAGGCTCAAAGCCTACCGTAACTCGGACATCTCCGGGTTTATCGACAAGCGAGGCGGCAGCAACAAGGGAACGACCGTCGTTCCGGAGTTCATGCTGAACGCGTTCAGCCGGTTCTACCTCGACCAGCAGTGCCTGCCGATAACGAGCTGCTACAAATTCACCCGGGACTGGGTGCAGGAGCATTACCCGGAAAGTCTGCCGGATATGCCGTCAGAGCGCACGTTCCGGCGCAGAGCCGAGGATATCCCGTATGCAGTGCGAATGTACTTCCGCAACGGCGACAAGGCGTTTTCTGACAAATGCCTGCCGTATGTTGAGCGACTTTACGACGATCTCCACGCAAACGATGTCTGGATAGCAGATAACCACACCTTTGATTTCTTCACCGCAGGAAAGGACGGCAAGGTTCGCCGACTGTACCTCACAGCGTTCCTTGACGCGAAATCCGGCGCTATGATGGGCTGGAATCTCACATACGCGCCCTCCGGCGACAGCACGCTCTTAGCGCTCCGGCATGGAATACTGAGATGCGGAGTTCCGAAAGCGGTGTATTTCGACAACGGTTCCGAGTTCCTTGTATCGGATATCGGTGGACGCGGACACCGCCGGAAGAAAGATTGGAACAAGGATCCTCTGCCGCCGAACATCTTGCAGTTCCTCGGAATCGAAATGCACAACGCTATAGTCCGGAACGCAAAGGCGAAGCCCATCGAGCGCACGTTCAGCACATTCAAGAACCAGTTTTCGCGCTGCATTCCCACATTTTGCGGCGGCACGATTCTGGAACGCCCGGAAAGCCTGAAATACAAGCTGAAGCACGGAATTATTCCAGAGGAAGAACAGATACGGATAGCGCTGGATTCCTACATCGACGGCTGTTTCAACGCCGCTCCATATGGTGGCAAGGAACGCCGCTACAAGGGAATGAGGCGGTTCGAGGTCTGGAACAGCAGCATACAGGACACCGTATTCCGCACAGCGGACGAAGCTAACCTCTCAATGCTGCTCAAACGCGTCAGCAAGCCGCAGGCAGTCAACCGCAACGGCGTGTACATCAACTTCGCCGGAGAAAAGCTGTGGTACCGCGGCGCGAACACCGTTCTCCACATCGGTGAAAAGGTGTACGTCCGCTACGATCCGGCGGATATCCGCTCGGTTCGCGTGTACGACATGGCTACTGACAAGTACCTCTGGACTTGGAGTCTGGACGACGATCTCCTTGTTGACTACCTTACCAACCACCGGGAAGATATCGCTACTGCTGAAAAGCAGATCGCCGAGAGCAAAAAACTCGTCCGGGAATACGGTCGCGGAATCCTCGACAGCGTGGACGCCGACAAGCGTATCGACATCTTCGCCGCTATGGTCAGGAATTCCGTCGAGGGCGGCAAGGACATGGTATTCAAGAAACCCGCGAAATTCATTCCGGTATTTTCCGAGGAGAAGCTGGAGAAATCCCCGGCGCTTGGGGATATCAGCGAGATTTCCGTCAATATTGATATCCTGGATAAGTTAAACGCAGCGGCGGCGAGCCGCAGAAAGGACTGACATCATGGCAGAACAGAAAGTGATAAAGGAGCTTACGCCGAAGCAGCGCGAGGCTCTTGAAAAGATAACGGCAACCGCCGCGGAGCTTGGAATCTCCGAAGCGAAGCTCTGCGAGCGCATAGGAATAACCGGCTCGGCGTTGTCGCAGATACGCAAGGGGTACTACGCCGGGAACTGGGACAATCAGTTCGAGAAGATATACGCCTACTTTGAGAACAAGGCGGCGGCTTCCGAGACCTACAGCGAGGTCGAATACGCGCCGACCTCGATTTCTACACTGGTTTACAAGACAGTGCGGAACACACAGCTCAAGGGCGGGTTCGCGTTCGTGACCGGGGACGCGGGAGTCGGCAAGACGAAGGCGCTCCACAAGTACATAGAGGATCACCCTCACGACAGCGTGATGATAACGATAAATCCCTGCACCAAGAGCACAAAGGCAGTGCTGAAACTGCTGGCTCTGAACCTGGGAGTTCCGGTCACACAGTCCCGGGACGACCTGTGGATGAGCATTGCGGCGAAGCTACACGACGGAATGGTCGTTGCAGTGGACGAAGCGCAGCTTCTGACCTACGGCAGTATCGAAACGCTGCGTTCGTTCGCGGATTTCTTTGCAGAGCGCCGCCAGACCCTCGGCGTTGTTCTGGTCGGGAATCAGGGGATACGGGAGAAAATCGAGGGCAAGTCCCGGGAGCAGTACCGTCAGGTCGCGAACCGCGCATGGCAGCGGCAGCAGATAAGCACCGGGGACGTTCAGCCCGAGGACATCAAAATGCTGTTCCCGGTGCTTGAAGGCAGGGAGCAGGAGCTGACGCTCCTCTACAAGGTAGCCCAGACCGCCGAGGGAATACGCGGAGCAGTCCGGCTGTTCGGGAACGCCTTTGACTCCGGCGACTACGACTTCGCCGGGATAGTCCGCATGGCGAAGATGATGCACCTTGACCTCAAGGGCGCGGAAAAGGCGGTGCGGGTATGAAACACGGAAAGAACCCCACTCGCCGCCAGAAGCAGAGCATTGCTTCCGTTCGGCTGAATCCGGAAAACTGGCTCGTCTGCAAGGACACCCCGGACGAGCTGGTGCTGGAACACAAAATAAGCGGTAACATCAAGCGGATAAGAAAGGAGCTGCTGAAATGAAAATAGAATACATGCTTGCGTTCCTCGGCGGCGTTGAGCTGATGGCGCTAGCTAATGCGCTTTCGCTGGGACTGCTCCCCTGCCGATTCCTGGCGCTGATATTCCTGCTTGTAGCATTAGCGGCAGCGGGGATGATCGGATACTCCGCTTGCTACAAACACCTGCGGAAAGCCGTTGACCGCCGGTCGTACCATGAGGGCGTGTGCAAGGGCATACGGATCGGACGTGCGGAACGGCAGTCTGAAGTGCAGAGGTTCCTCGAAAATGAATGAAGAGGAACTGCTAATCGGATTCCTGAAGCTTTACCTTGACGGACTGGATAAGGTGAGCAATTACGACGCGGTGAGGGTCGGAATTGAAATGTTGCTTTCCGAAAAGGTATTCCGCGACAGTGAGGAATTGTCGCTTTTCCTTAGTGTTGAATCAAGAATCAAAATCAGCGCCGAACGATTACAAGGCATGGCTGCTGGCAGGGTCATTTATATGCACCCTGCCATACCAGCTAAATAACACGGGGCTTAGTCCCCCGCCTTAATGCGGCTCCATACGGAACGGTTGCAAGCCCGATAACGCAGAGCAAGGAAAAATATAAGGAGGATTTTTATGGACAAGGAAGCACAGAAAAGATTAGCGGACGATTTTGTCGAGTTGCTTCGCACGACGAACAGGGATGGCATAGAGGAGCTTATCCGCTATCTTCAGGAGGAGACAGACTTCTTTACTGCCCCGGCAAGCACGAAATATCACGGGGCATTCGCGGGTGGACTGCTCATGCATAGCATAAATGTATGCGCTGAACTTAGGCTCGACCCGAACAGCAAGGTTTACCCGACCGAAACTCTGATCATCGTTGCGCTGCTGCACGACATCTGCAAGGCGAACTGCTACCGCACGGAAAAGCGGAACGTCAAGGAGAACGGCGCGTGGGTCGAGAAGCAGGTCTATGTTTTCGAGGACGAGCTGCCGCTGGGTCACGGTGAAAAATCGCTGTACCTTGCAAGCAAGTTTATCAAGCTGTCGGACGAGGAAGCCGCGGCTATCCGCTGGCACATGGGAGCATTCGATAATGCGTTCCGCGGCGGCGACCGGGGACTGAATGCTGCTTACGAGAAGTATCCTCTGGCGGTTCTGCTCCATATGGCGGATATGAGGGCTGCTTACCTTGTGGAACGGGGTGAACGTCATGACTGACGAACAGTGGAAAGAAGTTGAAAAGAAACTTGTTCCGCCTTTCGGTAGAGTTGAACTCGAAATTGACGGCTACAAGGTTGTTATCGTTGCTGGGTTGGTAGACAAAATGAAGTATGGCTTTGTTGTGTACGTCAACGGATTTATCAGAGCCGAATGGTCGATGAATGACTGCGAGATCCGCCGCCGTTTCTACTATGAGTCTAAAAAATCATTGCTGAAAAGCTCTGAAAAAGCCAAAATCAAAAAGATGAGAAAATCAGTCCGGGAAGAAATCATGAAATCAGCGCAATACTCGGTTTTCCTGCCTTATTGGGGGAGTTTCTCCCGGCTTAAGGCTCATCTTATAAAGAACAATAAGTCCATTGAGTTAGTGAAATATGAATAATCTTTCGGGGGCATAGTCCCCCCGCCTTAATGCGGCTTCCGAACGGGAACTGTTGCAAGCCAGTACAAACGCAGAGCAGGGATAACGTTAGTTCGTGCGGTTTTGCGAAGCAAAATTGCCGTCCTCTGACGGCAAAGGCTGAACATCTCAGTTTGCAAAGCAAACTGCACACTGGCAGAAAGGAGAGTGATTGCATGAAATTCAAGCTTTACGACTATGATAACGACCGTTCCACGGACATCGAACTGACCCCATCGCAGTGGAAAGAACTTCAGGTGTTCCTGAAAGAGCTGAAGAACCCGCCCACGCACGACTACAAGGCGGTTCTCGACTGTTTCAACCGGATATGCTCGAAGCTTCCCCCGGCGACGCGGCTGACTGACAAGCGCAGGCGCGCTATCGTCAAGGCTCAGAAGGATGGCTACGATCTGGAGCAGGTGTTCAGGACAGCCGCTCAGAGCGCATTCCTCTGCGGGCGGAACTCCCGCGGCTGGCGTGCAAGTTTCGACTGGATAATGCAGCCGGGCAACTTGGTAAAGGTCGCCGAGGGGCAGTATTCGGACAGCATTCCCGCACCCGCGCCGTCAGCGCCGCCGATGTCAGGCAATCCGTTTGATGACTATGGATAAGGTGAACGGCGCAGCGTTCGTAAAATCACTGGCGGCTCTGCACATGCAGAGCAATCCCCCGCTGGAGGGCGACTACATCGGCGAGGACGGTCTGCTCCGCTGCGGAAAATGCGGAGGATTCAAGCGCGGCCGTATTGAGGTCAGCGGCGAGGAGATAATCGTGCCGGTCTGGTGCGAATGCATGACCCGCGCCAAAGAGGAAGAAAAGAAACGCAGCGAATCTATCCTGGCGAACATGCGCGCTAACGAGCTTCGCCGGCTGTCGCTTATGGACAACTCGCTGTCGGCGGTGCGGTTCACTACTGCTGACAAGTCAGGCGAGAACGCCCGCAGCGTGGAGATATGTCGCAGATACGCCGCGAAATTCCAGCAGATGAAGCAGGACAACCGCGGTCTGCTGCTGTTCGGCGGCGTGGGTACCGGCAAGACCTACACGGCAGCGTGCATTGCGAACGAACTATTGGCGCAGGGAGTGTCGGTCGTTATGACCTCGCTTGTCAAGCTCATCGAAAACGGTATAAGCGACCTTTGCAGCCGCCTGTCGGCGATAGACCTGCTTATCCTCGACGACCTGGGCGCGGAGCGCTCCACTGATTACGCTCTGGAGCAGGTCTACAACATCGTGGACAGCCGCTACCGCGCAGGACTGCCGGTGATATATACAACGAATCTCACGCTGGAGGAGCTGAAAAATCCCGCAGACATGCGATACGCGCGGATATACGACCGCGTGCTTGAGAAGTGTTTTCCGGTGGAGTTCCGGGGCGTTTCCCGCCGGAAACACGGCGCGCGTCAGGGGTTCGACGATATGATGGCGCTTCTCGGCGTGGATGACACTACTTAAACATCATTTAAAGGAGGATAAAACAGCATGGAAATTAAATTTAAAAAGCTTACCAAGTCCCGCGGACTGACTATCCCGCGCGACATGGCGGCGCACCTCGACCTTGACGCCGGAACTGCGGTCGACCTTACCGCCTCGGCTGACGGGAAACTCATCATCACAAAACATGTTGATACCTGCCGTTTCTGCGGCGGCGCGGATAAGGTCAAGCAGTTCGGAGGTATATTCTGCTGTCCGCTGTGCGCCACAAAGCTTTATCAGGAGGTAACGGCAGATGAGTGATATCGTTGACAAGGTGCGGGAGCTGAGCCGTATCAAGGCGGATATCGCAAAGCTCAACGACCGCCGGAAAGAGCTTGAAGCGTATTTTCTGGAGCGCGGCGGCGATGATGTAGTTGACACAAAGTTCAAGTCCACCGTGTACGCCGATCCGGATTCTCAGGCGGCAGTCACCTACACCGAGGCGCAGGTGCTGACAATAGTTTACCCGCATTACCTTAAAGAAACGCTGGGGGCGATGTTTCCGGATATCTTTGAGGAATCCGTCAAGACCGAAATCAAGCCGAAGAACAAGGATATTGAGCGCATGCTCATCGGAATGTTCACCGGGAATTACACCAGGTCAACGCCGGAGGAGATAATTGCGCAGCTCCCCTGCGGAGATAAGGCGAAATCCGCGCTTGCGAAGAAACTTAAAGGCGCGAAGTTTGAGACTGACCGCGACAACCTCATGAAAATCGGTGGGTTTTCGGAGCAGGACGCCGGAGATTACGCCTACTTGTACGCCGAGGCGGCGGTCTGGCAGACATTCCGGAGCGTTGCGGAGATGTCCGGCGCAGACGAAGCACGGCTGCTCCGCTGTATCAATCTCGGCGTTGCGGTGGACAGTTCCACCAAGATCGCGGTGACCTGATGGCTACCAAGGAACAGATCCGGCGGATATATGCCCTCGGCGCTGCCGCCGGACTGCTCGACCGGAGCGCCGGGAACGACGACAACCTCCATCTTTGGGTAAAGCAGTTTTCGCTTAAAGACCACATCTCGGAACTGACCGAGCAGCAGGCGGATTTCATCATCAGGCGGCTGGAGGAATACCGCTCGCAGGTCGCGCCGAAGCCGGAACTCATTACAGAGGAACAGCAGAATATGTGCTTCAAGCTGATGTACCGGATAGCCGAGATTTCTCCGTCGGACATCAAGCCCCGGGAACGGCTGAGGGGTGTAATATCCAAGGTGACCGGCAGAGAAATCCGCCCGGACAGGGATATTTTCAGCCGGGTCACCCGGGCGGAGGGGTCGGAGATAATTGAAATGCTCAAGCGGATACTCCGCTCAGAGCAGAATAAACTGAAAAGGAGTGATAAGCATGGGACTTGCAATGCTGGTAAAGAAGAGCCACCTTAACGCCGACCAGCAGGAGGTGGCTGACATCATCGGGCTGGAGAACTACCAGGCACTGGTGGATACGTTCGGCGGTTCACAGATCTGGATACCGAAAGCGCGGTCGCTGGTATCTTCTCCGGAAATCGCATCGTATATCCGGTCAAGGCGGCAGAACGGCGACACTCCGGAGCAGATAGCCCGGGAACTGGAGCTTCCGGTGTCGGAGGTAAGGCGGCTTTCAAAGTAAAATTTATGGCTCATCGCAAATGCGGTGAGCCGTTTTTTTATGTCGTTTCGCTTTGTGATTTCACTTTTTACAAAGATACATTTTTATAGTATAATATGCGTAGCAAAAATAACATTTTAAAGAGGTGATACCGTGGATTTCGACACAATCTATAATATGATACTTACCGTCGGCATGGGCGCGATAACGTTCTTCCTCAAGCGCAGTTTTGATAAGCTGGACAGCCGTGCGAGCCACTCCGATGTAGAGGAGCTTAAAAACAAGCTTGCCAGCCGCGCAAGCCGCTCCGATGTTGATGAACTCAAAGACAAGCTTGAAAGCGCCGACGAGAAGTACGCCAGCAAATCCGAGCTTAACGAGCTGAAAAAATCCATCGAGAAAATCGAGAACAACATAGATTTCCTCAAGGAAAACACCGTGCGGAACTCCGATTTTATCCGCACCATGACGCGGCTCGAAACAAAGATTGACGATCTCAAAAGGGAGTGATATAGATGGACATGGAAAGAGTACACCGCGAGAAATTCTGCGACAATAACGCCCGGGTGCTTCGGGCTATAAATACGCTACGGACAAAATACGTCCGCATACGTGAGCTGGAATACGGTCTGGAGGTCGATGTGAGCGCTCCGGAGATAGCTGACTGCGTGAATTATCTGAACGAGGGCGGCTACATAAAGCTCCGTGACGTGGAGTTCCACAATGAAGTAGCCGACCTCGCCGACGCGGAACTGCACAGCCTTGAGGCTAAGCTTACCGCAAAGGGTATAGCATTTCTGAACGGCAAAATTTCCGATCCGTGCATAAGGCGGTGAGCCATGAAACGTAAGCACAGCAAGATAGACAAGCTGCCGTCTGACATAAAGGAAGCGGTCGAGCAGATGATCCTCGGAGATTACACCTACCGGGACGTCTGCAATTTCGTACGGGACACCGCGAACGTCACGCTGTCCGAGGCGGCTGTCTGCCGGTACGCGCAGGGGCTGAACGCCAGCGTTCAGGAGATTCGCCTTGCAAGCGAGAACATGCGCGCTCTGACCGAGGAAATGCAGAAGTTCCCGCAGCTCGACACCACCGAGGGAATCGCCCGGCTGATATCCCACAAGGTATTGCAGGCAGTCCAGCAGATGGACGAAATCGCGCTGAAAGAAGCTGACCCGCTCAAGCTCATCGAAAAGGCAACGGCGCTGATCCGAGCGGTGAGCCTGAAAAATTCCACGGATATCAAGACGGCGAACCTGAAAAATGTGGCGTTCGAAAGCTTCAAAGAGGATATTTTCGACGCTATGGCAAAGGAGAATCCTGAACTGTACCGCTCGCTGGTGCAGTTCATCAACAGCAAATCGCAGGAGGAATAATGTACGTTATATATTGTCAGTCCGGCAAGGAGATGGCGGTCGTCCGGCAGCTTGCCGAAAAGAACATCACGGCGTATGCTCCACGCCGACTGGTTCAGGAGCGCCACCGCCGCAGGTGGGTACAGCGCGAAGTGCTGCTGTTCAGCGGATATGTGTTCCTCGACGCGGAGCTGACCCCGGACATCTGGCAGACGGTCAAGTTCTGCTATGGAACGCTGCGGATACTCAGCCGCTCGCAGCTCAGCCAGACCGAGGAGGAATATATCAGATTCCTATGCAATGACGGTCACGCGCTGGGAATAAGCCGGGGCTACTTTTCCGGCGGCGCGCTGCATATCACGGACGGCTTCCTGAAACGCTTCCAGCATAAGATAATCCGATTCAACAGGCGCGGCAAACGCGCTGTGGCGGACGTTACGATCTACGGCAGGCACTACGAGGTTATCCTCGGCTGCGAGATAGAAAGTCAGCCTGTGGTTCCGTTGATAAGCTCCGGAACGGCGAAGAATATCCCCTGATATCTGCGGAATTTAGTTCCGAACGGACAGGGCGAAGCTATATCATCATGATTTCGGGCGGGTGTTTAAAGTACCCGCATGAAATCGTCTGTAAGCGCCGCGCACATTTCAGAGGATAGTTTCCCCGCCCTTGGGCAAATCGCGAATTTAAACGCAAATTAAGCGCATTTAAACGTATATGAAAGAGGTGACAGCATGAGCAGGAAGAAAAAGAGCATAGCAGCCCTCGGCGCTGCCATTGCCGAGCGCGAAAAAAACAGCACAGACCAGACCTCCGTAATCCAGCAGCTTGTGGAGGCTTACTTATCCACAAATAACGAGGCTAAGCGCGCTAAGAAGATAGCCGAGATAAAATCCCGCTGCGGCGGTCTGAACGAACTGCTGTCCCAGAACAGCGAGCTGCTGACCGCAGAGGTGGAGCAGGCGCTCCTGCGCGCGGCAACCGGCTATACTGTCACCGACCGCACCATCAGGTGTGTGAACGGAGTGAAAACCGTGGAGACTAAGGAGCGCCACATTCCGCCGTCCCAGCCGGCTATTGAGTTCTACCTTATTAATAAGAAGAGCGGAGATTACAGCCGAAACGGCGGCGGTTCGGGCAATGCTGACGGCGCTCTGGCGGATATTCTGGAGGCACTGAAAAATGGGTAAAGTAACATTCACGAAAAAGCAGAACGACCTCATGCGGCTGTTCAAGCGGAACAAGCTTCCCCGCCTGACCGTTTTACAGGGTTCGGTGCGTTCCGGCAAGACATGGATATCGCTGATTCTCTGGGCGCTGTGGGTGGCTACCCGCCCACGCGACTATCTGTACATGATGACCGCGAAGTCGCTCCAGACTCTCAAGCGCAACTGCCTGCTGCCGCTTCAGGAGCTTATCGGCGAAAGGAATTTCACATTCTCGCTCTCCGCAAAGGAGGGCGTTCTTTTTGGACGGAAGATAATGCTGGAGGGCGCGAACGACGCGCGCTCCGAGAACAAGATCCGAGGAATCACGCTGGGCGGCGCTTATTGCGACGAGCTTACGCTGTTCCCGGAGGATTTCTTCGTCATGCTGCTGTCACGTCTGTCTGCGCCCGGTGCAAAGCTGTTCGCGACTACCAACCCGGACACTCCGACCCACTGGCTCAAGAAGAAGTACCTCGACAACAAGGGGCTAGTGGACGACCTGCTGAACATCTTTTTCAGCATTGACGACAACACAACGCTCCCAGCCGACTACGTTTCCGCGCTGAAAAAGGAGTACACCGGCGTGTTCTACGACCGTTTCATTCTCGGCAAGTGGGTAGTGGCAGCGGGCGCTATTTACCGGGTGTTCTCGGATAATATCCCCGCGTTCGCAGCGCCGGAACCGCTCCCACGTCTGGACATGATAAACGTCGGCGTGGACTGGGGCGGCAACGGCTCGGCTCATGCTATGGTCGCGACCGGAATGACCTACAATTACGAAAAGCTCGTCGCCCTGCGGAGCGAGCGCGTTCCCGCCACCGGACTGACCCCGCAGCAGATATACAAGCGTATCTATGAGTTCTGCGAGGACATTCAGCGGGATTTTGGCAGGATCGAGGACATCTACGCCGACAGCGCCGAGCAGACGCTCATTTCCGGTTTGCGGGAATACATAAAGCCGCTCGACCTGACTGTGAAGAACTCCATGAAACGCCCGATAATCGACCGAATCCGCGCAACGACCATGCTCATGGGCGGCGAACGGTTTCTCATGACTTCGGATTGCGAAACGCTGCGGGACGCGTTCCAGGGCGCGGTGTACGACGACAAGGTTGTCGGCGAGGATATCCGGCTGGATAACGGCACCTCGGATATTGATACGCTGGACGCGTTCGAATACAGTTTTGAAAGATACATTCCGCGGCTTATAAGGAGAGATTAATGAACGTTTTAAACGCGCTTAAAGGCTTATTTAAAGGGAAAGGAGGAACGGACGTGGACGACTTTAATATTACAGACTCGGCGGTAAGCTCGACCATGCGCTCCGCGACTTCCCTCTGGTGGGACGCGTTTCAGGGACAGCTTCCGTTTGCGCAGACCCACAAGAATTTCAAGCCGCTGCCGGTGGCTTATACTTCTACCGCGTATCTGGCGCAGCTCGTCACAGGCGAAATCAAATTTGAAATCGCAGACGAGGAGCTGAACAGGCACGTCCAGAAGAATCTCCTGCCGAACCTCGACAGGATAGTTCAGCAGACCATTGTAGGCGGCTACACGGTAATTAAGCCGTATTTCGTGCAGTCCGGTGAAATGTTCTTCGATTCTGGAACGAGCCGGGACTTCCTGCCGATGACTCTGGACGAGAACGGTCATGTAACCGAGGGCGTATTTTTCGAGCGTATCCGGTACCACGGCAAAATATACGAACGCCGGGAACATCACATATTCCAGAACGGCGTGCATACCGTCCGGAACACGGCGTATCTCTACGGCACAAAGCACGCTGTGGAGCTTGCGACTGTGCCGAAATGGGCGGTTCTGCTTCCGGAGGGACAGATTCCCTCGACTATCCCGATGATAGCGACATTCCGCACGCCCTACGCGAACAACATCGACCTCGACAGCGAACTGCCGATAAGCATTTTCGCTAACTCCCTCGGCACGCTTCACGAGATAGACGAGGCACATTCCGAGTATTGCGCGGAATTCAAGAAGATGTCCGCGAAGGTATTCGCCGACCGCACCGTTTTAAAGGAAAGCAGCGGTATTCCCGATGATTACTTTGTCGGGATAAGCGGCGACGGTACTTCCACGATGGAACAGCAGATAATGACCTACGCTCCGCAGATCCGCGAAACCGAGCACAGCGCCAAGATAAACAAGGAGCTTCGTTTCTACGAAACGCAGATAGGCGTAAGCTCCGGAACGTTCTCGTTCGATACGCAGAAAGGTCTTGTTACGGCAACGCAGGTGCTTTCCGAGGACAGAACTACATACAATACGGTCTGCCAGATTCAGCGGCAGCTGCGACCGGTGCTGCAGGCGCTCAGTCAGATCATCGTCACGCTTGCGCGATTCTATGGCGTAGAGTGCGAGGACGGCGAGTGCGCGATAGAGTTCGGCGACAGCGTGTTTGAGGACACTGGCACTGAGTTTAACCGCCGTTTCCAGATGGTTCAGGCGGGACTGCTCAAAGCCGAGGACTTCAATGCGTGGTACTTCGGCGTTCCTACGGAGCGGGCGCGTGAAATGCTCCCGCCTATGACTGAAGCCTTTGGGGGTGAGTAAATGCTCACTCCGGAACAGCTTCAGAATCTTCCGCAGGAGCTGACAGACCTCTACGACCAGCTCTCCGAATTTATTCTGCGGGACATAGCCCGGCGCATTGCAAAGGGTGCGGAGATAACCGACACGGCGGAATACCAGCTCTACCGCGCGAAAAGTTTGGGGCTTTCCACGGACGAGATCGCCGCGAAAATCGCCGAGATTAACGGCAGTTCCGCTTCGGAAATAAACCGGCTTATCCGTGAGGCTGCGGCGCAGTCCGATGAGTTCGACCGCAAAATGCTCGGAGTCGACAAGGGCGCGGCTGTTCCGCTGGAAGAAAACGCACAGCTCCAGAAGCTCATTTCCGCGCAGATAGCGGAGACCGCCGGAAAATGCGAGAACCTCACAAACACGATGGGGTTCGCCGACCACGATTTCCTCGGGCGCGTGTATTACCTTTCCATGACTGATATGTACCGCCGGGAGATGGATTCCGCGCACATGAAGGTCGTGACCGGAGCAACGGACTACATGACCGCGATCCGGCAGGCTTGCAATAAACTTGCGGCGAGCGGCGTGCGAACCATAGATTATGAGAGCAGGCGCTCCGACCGTATCGAAGTCGTGGCGCGGAGAGCAATCCTTACTAGCGTGGCGCATGTCACGCACCGGATATCCGAGCAGAACGGCGAGGAGCTGGGCGCGGACGGCTGGGAGATGTCGGCGCACTCTGGTTCGCGACCGTCCCATGCGGTGTATCAGGGGCGGCAGTACACGCAGGAGCAGTATGAGCGTATCATAAAGCCGCTCATAAGCGAGCCGAATTGCCGCCATGATGTGTTCCCGATAATCCTCGGGGTATCCGAGCCGGTTTACACAGAGGAGGAACTCCAGAATATAGACCAGCCGCCGTTTACCTATGAGGGGCGGACTTACACAGCCTACGAAGCTTCCCAGCAGATGAGGAAGATGGAGCGTGCCATGCGAAAGCAGAAAGACCGCTGCATTGTCGCCGACGCTGCCGGGGACGAGGA
>OHPB01001171.1_pt1 | contig 14326 bp, 11 predicted proteins | sample 1577621 | NCBI WGS metagenome assembly OHPB01 (sample SAMEA3879577, study PRJEB24766) | human gut metagenome | biome: human-associated habitat; feature: feces | place: USA | collected 1985/1987 | reverse complement strand
GTTGTTGTCTTGATTGCATCTCTCACCACCGCTACATACGCTTGGTTCACGGCTGCTTCAACTGTACAAGTAAACGATATTGCATTGTCTGTTAAATCATCCGCACAGGTCAATGTCGGTGTAAAACATGGAACTGGCTCAACCTACAATGACTATTATTACAACACAATTAGTTTGCCAGCATCAAAAACGGGAAATGCAAATGCTGTTGAGTGGGAAGGAACGGATATTGGTCTTGGTTCAACTCTTACATTTGAAGATTTGCAACTTGGCGGAAGCAAGGCAGTAGGCACAAGTTCTTATGCAGAAGGTTGGAATGGAACAGATAAAATTGTCGATGCTACCACGAACATGTTAGGAGACAGTAAATATGTTATTGTTGCTGATGGTAAAAAAGGCGAAGGTGCGAATAACAACCAAGTAAGTTATGAAGAAGGTTCTGTAGCTCTTGCAGAGGCAAACAGAGACTATCTTAATGCAACTATTGGTATAGAAGCGAATAAAGAAAACTTGAAAGGTTTGTTTGCAAAAGTAGAAGTAGTGACTACTGACTCCAAAGTTACTCTTGGTGTTAATGCCGCAATTCATTTTATCATTAAAGTCGGCAACAAAAAAATAAATGTTGAACCGTTCGGTAACCTTGCTAATACAGCTGTTAAGAGCAATGCAACACTCAATACAAACGTTTCAAATCCTGTAATTACTAGAACTGGAACTGGTCAAAGCGCTCAATTGACATCAACCTTCTACTTCTGGATTGCGCAAAAGACCACATCTGAGGACGCATTCCTTACTGGTGGCAAGGAAATTAAAGATTTCCAAATTTACGCTTATATCGATGGCACTGATCCGCACTGTGTATTGGATGCTGAAGGTTCTTGCGTAATCAAGATTTCATTTGACGGAACAAGTGATGTTGCAAAACTTGGAAATGATGCAAGTGCTGCTGCAGTATCATCTGTTTGCTTCTTGACATTGGCCTAATTTTGCCAATAAGATTGATAATAAATTTCACAAAAAGTTATTTACAGCATTGCTGTGAATATAATCAACAATTGTTCAAGGGAAACGCGATTCGTTTTGAATCGCGTTTCTCTTTTAATTCTGTTCTCTTGAAATATTATGCCAACGGCGCGGAAGTTTCCGCGCCGTTGCTTTGCAAACAACAACACAAGTCCCGATTCAACCGAATCGGGACTTGTGTTTTTTATCCCTCTTGAATTTTGCCTGTTGTTGTGCTAAAATTGTCCTCACCACATATGGGAGAAATTTTTTATGTCAAGAGATCATTACATACCACAATTTATATTGCGAGGTTTTGCAATCGATGATAGCTTGCCAAAGGACAAACAAGTGATTTGCGTTTTAAATAGTAAAACCAAAACAGTTGAAAACAAACTAATTTGCAATTCTTTTATGCAAATTGACTACAATTCGAAAGAGACAGAACAGTTTCTTGCGCAAGAGATTGAATACAAAATCGGGAATATTTTTAATAGAATTAAAACTGCTGCATTGCAAAATCAAAAGTGTATCGAGTTAAAAGAATATGAATATAAAGCATTATTTAGATTCTTTGTCATAATGTGGCGTAGAAACGCAATTCAAGTAAACAAAATGAAAGAAGTTATAGATTTGGCCGACTTGATTCTTAACACGTCAAATCTAAAAAACACAAAAGATAGGAATATTCCACTCAGTCGCTGGTTTGAGGAGAATCAAGATTCTTTCCGTAAAACTTTTTTTGATTATGTTATTCCAAAAACGACAAATACTGATGAGACCGTCCTAAAAACTATTTTGAACTATAAGCCATGTATAATAAAAAATGAAACAGATTTGCATTTTACATTGCATAATACATATTCAACATTGAATTACTTTGTAAAACAAAATACAGATATAACAGAGAATGATGCTCCGGCTTTTATGATTTATCCAATATCAAAAACACTATGTTTTGGCTTGTTGCGTAACCAAACGCAAACCGATTTGAATCAAAAAACATATACAATACCATTTGAATCATGGGACAAGGAAAGTATAAAGTCTTTTTTAATCAATGGTTACGTTCTCACCACTGCAGACTATTATGTTGTAGATGAGACAAATTATGTTGCAGTATTAGATGCCCTAAAAGCGATAGGAAATGTATAAGTATTAACGGCGCGGAAGATTCCGCGCCGTTGGTTTTCCCTATATGATTGCTGTCAAAAATATAGCGATTGCAAATGTAAACAGTGGTAATAGTGTCCAACTGGCACAGACAATCAGTTCGTGTTTCTTTTTGCAGATTGTAGCATTATTTTTCAACTGCTCGACTTCAACGCAGATATCTTCCCGCTCCAGTTTGTCAACAATAGTTTCTGTTGACATATTGCATACATCGTAATAATACAATGTAGATTTGTTTGCCGTTGTTTTCTTGCGCGGATAAATCACAGCCACAAGAAAAGACATCTCACAAGCAAACGAAACAACATACAAGCACGCAAACACAATCAAACAAATATATCTTGCGTTGTTTTCCTGTGTCTGTGACGTATGCAATCGATAAAACACGTCAACCATACTTAAACTAATTGCAAAAACAATACTAACAACCGCTATAAGAATATTTGCTTTGTTGTCAAATCTATCTATTTGTTCTTTGATTATCTGCGTATTGGCTTTCGCTTTTTCTTCAACCGACATCTTTCATACCTCCATTTATCCAATCATCAAAACCTATATTTACAGCATCGCATTCATATAATTCATAATATCCTTTTTCGTGACACGATGTTTTAGTAATCCAGCTTTTATTTTTATAGATTGAGCTGTTTATATTGGAATAAAAAATATCACTCATAACAATTCTATTGTGATAATTTCTGTTTGCAATAGACGATAAGTTTGCCGCATCCACAACGGCTTTGCCAATCCAAATTTTGTCGTTAATGCCTGTGCCTGTACGACCTGCTTTGATAATCAATTCATCGTCACACCCGAGACCAATCCCTACACCTATATTTGAATAACCATATTGTGTTAGCAATTTGTTGAACATCGTCATAAATGAATTAACTTTTCCTGCAATCTCAAAGACTTTGCAAATATCTGTTTTATCAGGAGTTGAATATATTGCATAAACACAATCACCGCGAATACCTATTTGATTGTATTTGTCAAAATCTTGAAATATCGTAATGATTTCCGATGTAAAAGCACGCAACAATCGCGCAAGTTTTTCGTCTTGATTTTTAAATAATTCGGTTGAATTTTTAATATCCACAAAAATAGAACTAACCCAACATCTTATACCATTTGCATATGTAAATTCATTGTCAACGGGAATTTTCTCTTTTTTTTCAATTTGTGTTTTTGACTTTAGAATGTTGACGATGTTTGCTTTTGAATTTCGATAATTGTACATATTATCCTCCTTTGTGGCTTTCTACTAAAATTATAACATTGACAGGTGGACAATTCAAGAGGGATAAAAAAACACAAGTCCCGATTCGGTGTGAATCGGGACTTGTATATTGTTGTGATTTTTATCAAATCTTTTGAGTGATTATGCACCGACCGTAGTTGCAGCTTGTGCGCCAAAGAACAAACCAATTTTAACAGCACCATTCTTTGCGGCATCTACGCAATCCTCATCTGCGCCTGCAAGATAAATTACAAGTTCAATTTGATCCAGTGCTGCACCAGTTGTTTCATTCCAATTGCTAAGTTTTATCGGAACAACTACAGCACCAGTAAATGTGGTTTTGTTATCATCTTTTGAGTATGTTGCACCTTGAAAACCATCGGCTTTGCTATAGTCACCAAATATTATAGCTTTGTTTTCTGCCCTGGTTTGGGAAAACTTACCATGATTATTGGTGGCTACTTTTGAATAGTCAACATCATTCCACGTGTCTGTTGTTGCACCCAAAGTTGTCTTACCATTTACTCTATATGCCACGTGAATAGCAGCCGCAATACCATTGGTCACACCTGCTCCCTGTGATTGTATAACCACATATAAAAAGTTCGTATCATCCTGAATCTTTTTTGTAGCTTGTGCACCTAAAAACATATAAATATAATCGCCTTGTGTGGTGTTTGTTGTAGAACCATTTGCTACTGCATATTCAGCTTCGCCTGTGAATTTTGTTGCATCGCCGTTTGCTTTTACTACGTGTGTCCAATTCGGTTGTGTTATGAATTTTGTATTGTTGAATGTAGCATTTTTGGCCGCTTCAGCAACAGTTGCATCAGAAGAGAATCCTACAGCTTTCTTTTGTTCATTCCAATTAATATCGTGGGTAATTGTACTTCCTAGGGTGCCAACTTCGCCAGTCCAATAACCGCCAGCAAATTTACCACTGGCAGGATCACTAACATATTGGCAAGCACCAGATACAAAATTGTCAGGCGTTGCATCTGGACGATAAGATGTATAACCCTGTGCATTCAAGCCAATGTTCATAATGTTATCAGACACAACTGAAACATCAAAGCCCTTAATACTTGTTGATGCCGACGTTGTGAACCAAGCGTATGTAGCGGTGGTGAGAGATGCAATCAAGACAACAACCATCACGACTGTTGAAATAATCAAACCTTTCTTTTTCATCGTTTTTCTCCTTGTCGGAATAAAGCCCCTTTCTAAAAAACTTTATCCCTATATTTATTTTTTTTTGTTTTTTTGTTTTTGTTGTGTGGGCAGTTGTTTCGTTTCCCTCCCGGGAGATTGCCACGCTTGCGCTCGCAATGACACGTGGTGGTTTGTGTGCTGTACTTGCACTTTCCCTTATGTCATTCTGAACGCAGTGAAGAATCCAGCCGTCAGGCGCAGTTCGCTCCGCTAGATTGCCACGTCGCAACATTCGTTGCTCCTCGCAATGACATAATGGTGGGACACCCACACCCGATTGTACGCTCCCGCGAGATTCCCACGGTCACTGTGTTCCCTCGGAATGACAAGGAAGAATGGAATATTCCACTTGCCAATCGGGGTGTAAAATTGCGGTTTTGTGCAAAAATCGTCGCTGTGGCAACTGCAACGCTCACAAGTGCGCATTGCCGAGAGCCACGCTAGGTTTTTGCACCTCTACCGCGCAGAGAATTTGTACTATCAGTTCAAGCACGGACAAGAACTCCTGCCACAACTTCGTCAAATTATCTGCTTGGTGGCTCGCTTTCGCTCGCTGTTTTCAGCCGCATACTAGGCGTAAGCCGCATGCAAGCAACTACCCTGCCGTTCATAGCGACACATTATATGCGCGTACACACACGTACATACGCACACACGACTTGTTTATACACGAATTATAAATCGACAATGCATAAATGTCAACACCAAAATTAAGATTTTCTTTAGTTTTCCACATTTTTCCCTACAAAACGAATGATTTTATCCACATCAAATGTATGATGTCCATACATAAATGCGATTATGTCGGTTTTCTTGCGCAATGTAATTTTGGATATTTATACATATATATGCAATGTTTTTGAATAATTTGATAATTTTATGCGTTATATAATATATTAAATGCATATTTTGTATAATAACGTGCGTTGCGAGCGCGTGACGCGCATATGTGTGCAGATGTGCGCGCCCACCTGCCACGATGAATCTTTTAATATACTTTTTTTAATAAAAGTGGGAAAATGCGACAAAATGCCGCGCTTCGCATGTGATGCGCAGGCATATGCTTCGCAATGATATCGCCTGCGGCGGTGATATCACTTTGTGATGATATCGTGCAACGCACGATGATATCCTCACATTGCTCGGATTGTGGAATATTTCACTTGTCAATCATGTGTGGGTGTCCCCACCCTACTGTCATTCCGAGCGTAGCGTGGGAATATAGCCGTCAGGCGCATTTCGCTCCGCTAGATTGCCACGTCGCAAAATTCGTTGCTCCTCGCAATGACAAGGAAGAATTGAATTGTTGTGCGCTATACTTGCGACAATTCACATCGTTTACCCTCGCCGGGAGATTCCCACGGTCACTCCGTTCCCTCGGAATGACAAGAGTGAGTGGAATGCGTCTGTCGGCTATATTGCCACGCTTAAGCTCGCAATGACAGAATTGTGTTCGTTGCTCTCCCGAGAGATTGCCACGCTTACGCTCGCAATGACAAAGTGGTGCCAATGCCCACCTTGTGTCATCCTGAGGCACAAAGTGCCGTGAGGATCTCGCGGGAGCGAAGTGATATCATCGAGCAAAGCGCGATATCATTGAAAAATTCGCCTTTCGGCGAATTTTTAGGTTGCATAGAAGTTCAATCCAATCTTGCAATAACCTCCCAATCGGTCATCGATACATTCAAAGTCACTCCCCTCAAGCCAGATGCTGACGTAACAATACATGATGTCGCCTTTTGCCATGTCCGCTTCGCGTTGGAATACATATTCGTCCGAAAAGAACGGCGTCGTGGCAAAAAAGCCGTTTGCCATATCGTCAAAACGCTTGTCGATGTCAACCGTGGATTCATAATCCTTGACGTAATAATACTTGTCGCCCTTGTGAACCTGTGTGGTAAAGTCGCCCGGATAGGCAACATACTCGATGAAGCCCTCTTCTGCCGTGCGGAAAGTGCCGTCGCCTTTGGCGTTGATGTTGGAGCCGGCAAGACGCTCGTTTTTGGACAAAGCGGCGTAAATTTCCACGTCGGTGTTCTTTTCAAGCTCGACGGTTTCGTTTTTGAAGCTTTGTCCCCACATGACGCGAACGGCATCGTGAAGTTTGTGCTTGTCAAATTCAAGAGTCATCTCATAGTTGATGTGCGCCGCCTCGTTGCCCGTGTTTTTGAGCATGAAAACAAATCTGATAAATTGCTCGCCGTTTTGTGTGCCAAGTTGCACTTCGTCCGCCTCAAGCATCTCGGCAACTTTGGCAATCGTGTCAAGTTGCTCGGTTTTGTAGCGGACATCATAGCTGATGTTCCACATATGCTCCGGGCCGTCGGCATTGAGATACGGCGTCCAAAACTCGTTGTCCATCGACAACGAGATTGATTTTTCTTTGTTGCGGTTGCTCGCCGTGATGCGAATGTTGTTTTCTTGAACAAACAAAAGCATAATGTACACAACCGAAGTCGTTATGAGCGAAAATACAAGCAAGATGAGCATGGCGCGTTTGAGCTTGCGACGCATTTCCTCGCGCTTGACCTTTTTGGAAGCAACAATAGAATCTTCCCACTCTTTTTTCAAGCGGGCTTGCTCCTTTTTGGTCGCAGCGGCGGATTTTTTGTCGCCCTTTGCGCCTTTTGCAGACTTTTTCGACTTGGCAGATTGCTCCGATGCCGATTGCTCGGTTTGGTCGGATTGTTCGTCTTGCGCAGTCGTCTGTTCTGCCATCGTGTTGTCGTTTTGTTGTTCGCTCATCGTTTGTTATTTTCTTTTATTTGTTTTTTACATTATTTGACGTGTGTTTGGTGTGCCACGTCATGCACTTTTCCTTATGTCATCCTGAGCTTGGCGAAAGATCTAGCCGATAGGCGCATTTCGCTACGCCGGATGTTTAGGCTGCACTTCGTTTCGCTCAACATGACGGACGAGAAACATTTTGGTGCATGTGTATAATTGTCTTCTTTCTTGTCATTCAGAGGGAACGGAGTGACCGTGGGAATCTCGCGGGAGCGCACAATCGGCATTCGTTTCCGTCCCCGGAGATTGCCGCGCTACGCTCGCAATGACTATTATCATTCAGAATTTGTGATAAGTTCCGTCGCCTGCAAAGTAGCCGTACGGCACCCACTTGCCGATTTTGTCGTCAAAGTAGCCGTTGTCCACGATCTCGCCGCTCGGATCGGTGTAGGTGTAATCTATCCACCTGCCCTCCTCGTCAAAGTAGCCGTCATAAACGTTGCCGTCTTTGTCAACCCACTGCGCGTTCTCGTTGTAAGAGCCTTCCTTGCTCACGTCAAACTGCTCGTATTCAACCCAGTTGCCCTCAACGTCGAAATAGCCGTTGAACACGTTGCCGTCCTCGTCAACCCATTGACCTTTGTCGTTGTATGTTCCGACAAGATCGGGCTCGTCTTTGTCCTTGCTCGCTATGTGCATTGTGACGCCAAAGCCTTTCATGCCCGAATCCATACCCAGCCCGCCGAAAAGACTGTCGGACTTGTATTCATTGAAAAGTTTTTCCTCTTTGTCAAAGTCCGCTTTGATTTTCTTGGGTTTCTTGTGGGCTGTAAATCCCGACGGTTTTTCGGGACGGACGGGAGCCGCAACGCTATTTTCTTCTTCCTTGACTATGGTTTCACCTTGCGGTTGCGGTTTTTCTTCTTCCGAGGCTACATTTTGTTCAACCTTTTCGATCTTATGTCCAAACGGTCTGTCTATGCCGAGTTCGCTCTTCTTTTGCGATGCGAAAGACAACGCAAGCGCGCTTTGCACGTCACCTTCATAGCGCATACGCGACATCTCGGTGATGAGTTTCTTTTCTCTTTCCTCAGCTTCTTTCGGATCCTGCTCGACAAGTTTCGCCTGCGCTTGCAATCTCTCCTCGGTCGCTTTCTTTGCGCTCAGCTTTTGCTGTTCGAGTCGAACTTGATACGGCGATTTTGCAAGTTCGGGGCGAGGTGCGGACGGCATAACCTTTTCACCGTCGGTCGCTTTTGCCTTTTCTATCGCCGCCCGGCGCAACGCCTCGAGCTCGACTTGCTCCGCCTTTTCTTTGGCGTCGAGAACCTTTTGAAGTTTCTTGAGATATTGCTCTCTCTTTTCGCCTTCGGGTTCTTTTTGTCCGAGCATCTCGTTGGTCACCCAACGCGAGAGCTTCGATACGCCCCTGCCCGTCATATACTTGACGCCTTCGCGTTTGTATCTCGAATATTGGCTCGGAGTGTCCACTCCTTCCATAACGAAACCAATCTTGTTGGCTTTGCAAAAGCTCACGAGCATGGCAAGCACTTTCTTTTTGTTTTTATCCGTGCCGAAATACTGCGCTTCGCATCTCAGATAATCGAAAGTAAAATCGGAAAACACGTCCAACGAATTGTAATCTTCGCCAAACGCCGTCGCGCAAATCTTGTAGCCGAGCTTGCGCAAACGATTGTATCTTGCTCTGCCGTCGTCGTCGAGCTTCGTCAAAGACGATACGAAAAAGGAAATTATAAGTCCGCTCTTTTTGTACCCCAAATCTTTGATGGCGGACGTGAGCACGTCAAAATCCTTGTCGTTCTCCAAAAAGCGAGTGGAAATCGGAAGATTGTAGGTGACGTCGGGGATAAGAAAATTCTCTTTCATCACGAGGTCGTAATTGACAAGTTCTTCAAGAGCGATAATATTGAGTTCGTTGATGCGCACCGAGCCTTCCGCAATGTAAAAGTAATTGCATACGCTCATTCTGCCGAGATAGCGGTCGTTCAAAACCTGAAACGCGTCGACAAATGCAATCTTTTTCGTCTTGCCCGAAGCGTCTGCCACTCCGCGGAAGAAGAAATCGATGGGTTTGTATAACGTCCTTTTGGCGTATGTCGTGGAATTCATTTCTCACCTTATCGTGCGTGTGCGCATAATGCGTACGCATACTCTCTCAATATACTTAATAATTATAACATCGCGCGTGCGACTTTGCAATAGGTTTGACTGCAAAAAATCGATTTTTAATACATTTTGCATAATTAGTTAAGTCGCAATAAAAAACACCCCGAAAAAACGAGGTGTTTGGTGCCGAAAATCGGGGTCGAACCGATACGATGTTTCCATCGAGGGATTTTAAGTCCCTTGCGTCTGCCTATTCCGCCATTCCGGCTTATGTAATATTATGTTTTAGTTCTCAACCAAGTGCGAGGCGGTCTTTGCTCAGACGCCGGGATGAATATGGTTCATCCGTCTGCCTATTCCGCCATTCCGGCTTATGTAATATATTTTACTTTTCGCGTTTGCTGGCGCAAAAAGCTTTGGTCATATAACTTTTATTGCAACATCACCCCTTCCCTTCGGGCTTTCCCCTATTGCTCAAACTTGCGCCATTTCTCTGCAAGAATAAACATCGTTCGCAAGAGGGGAAGTCGGCACTCGCATAGATAAGTATCGTTCTCTCATTATGCCACTGCGCTTTGTGCGCCAGGCGTGGCCAACAACACGGCGCAGTCGCTTGTACTACGCACACAAGGGCTCCCGCACGGCAAAAACAAGCGAACTTGTGCTTGTATATCAAAGATGAAAGCGAAGTTTTTTGCCGTGTGGGAAGAGGAGCACAAAGAGCCAAGGCGAACAACTGCAACTTGTTGTGGTTGAAGCAAAAGGAGCTTGTGTGCGACGAAAGCTCGGCGCTCCAAGGCTCGCCGCCGCTGCGGCTCGAGGTCTACAACTCATCACACTGCCTAACGGTAATATAGTGTCTGCAATTAATTATTGAAAATTTTAGCACGAAACCGCAAAAATGTAAAGCGCAACAAAAGCGTTTTTCGAGGTTTTTCGAGCATAAAAAAAGAATTCGCGCGGAATTCTTTTTTTTCGACAAATTTCTCAAATCTTCAATCGGCTTTTGCCGCCTCACTTTCCTTTGCGATGGTGGACATGAGCATCTTCTTTATCTCGATACACTTTTCAAGTATCATTCTGTCCGAATAATACGTGCCGCTTTCAATCAACAGCTCTATCCAATATTCCGTTTCCGAGCAGTCTTTGAGCGCGTCTTGCAATTTTTTGATAAAGTCGTTTCTGTCTTGCAGGCAATATGCTTCCCTCACTCTTGCGCCGATGCTTGCGCCCGAAAGCATAAGTTGATTGACAAGCACCGTTTCGCGCCTATCGATTTTGATTTGATTGCACAGCTTGATTATGTCAAGTGCAAACGATTTCGATTGTTCGACAAGAGGACTGTCTTCCATATCGTTACCCTGCCTTTAATTTCTGAAACAATGATACCACCTCTCCAAAGAAATGTAAATAGTAGATTCACCGATACGGCTCAAATTGTTGCTAAATAATCGAAATGCAAGCGAAGCAAGTTATTTCAAATTCTCTTTTGCTGTATTTAGAGATGCAATCAAAATTTTCTTCAACTCAACACATTTGTCAAGCGTTGCCTTATCCGAATAATATCCGCTTTCAATCAAAAGTTCCAGCCAATACTCGGTTTCCGAACATTCTTTAAGTGCGATGTGCAATTTCGCTATAAAATCGGCTTTTCCGTGAGCGTAAAATGCTTCGCGAATATTTGCGCCAATGCTTGTGCCTGAACGCAAATACTGATTTATCAACGCACTTTCGCATTTTGCTTCTCTAAGTATCTTACAAGCACGAATCGTTTCTAAAGCAAATTCTTTTGATTTAACGATTAATGGGCTTTGTGACATAAACAATCCCCCCCTCATATTTGTTTCCATGCAAATTGTAACATAAAAGCACTATTTCTTAAACCGTAAAAGCGTTTATCGGTTTAACTTCTTCACTTTTCACTATTACTTCTAACCTCCAAAAATCTCCTCGGCAATTTTTAGTGAAGAGTGAAAAGGTAAAAGTGAAAAAGTAAAATCTCCCCGAACTATGTCCGAGGAGATTTTTGGAGGCATCACCCAGACTTGAACTGGGGGTGAGGATTTTGCAGACCCTTGCCTTACCTCTTGGCTATGATGCCGTATCGTATCGGGTGATGCCGATACTTTGTGTGGAGCGGGAGACGGGATTCGGACCCGCGACTTTCACCTTGGCAAGGTGACACTCTACCACTGAGTCACTCCCGCACACGATTGCTTTAACAATATATCAAACAAAATCGAATTTTGCAACCTTTTTTTGCAAGTTTGCGATATTATTTGGCCTATTCTTTTCTACCGCACAACGCCGTAGCAAAATCGGACAACTCTTTGGCGTTTGCAAAGGTTGTTGCCAAATCGATTGCCTTTTGCGTTTCGCGCTCTAGAAGTGCGTGCGTTTTTTCTTTGCCCCACACCCCTACAATGCTGTTTTTGTCTTCGTCCAGCAAATCGTCCGCAAGCTGAAAAGCTATGCCGACGTTCATTGCGTAGTCTCCTATTCTTTCGATCTGTTCGAAGTCCGCATCCGCACAAATCGCGCCTGCGCCGAACGCACCCACGATCAATGCGGCGGTTTTTTGAGAGTACATTTCAAGAAAACTATCGGCACACTCGCAACCTTGCAAATCGTTTGCTTGACCGACAACCATACGTTTTGCCGCAACGACAATCTCTTGCGCCGCTCTTGCAAAGTGCGAGCCGAACGCTCTTGCGCCGTCGAGAAGTACGCATGAGGCAAGCGTAAGAAGTTGGTCGCCTATGAGAATCCCGTTTGCGTGTCCGAATTTTTTGTGAACGGAAAGTTTGCCCCTGCGATAATCGTCGTTGTCCATTGCCGGCAAATCGTCGTGGACGAGCGAATAGTTGTGGATAAGTTCAACCGCAACCGCAAGGCTCACGACTTCGTCTACTTCGGCGTCTTTGCCCGTCGAGCGCGCGCCGTAATACACGCAAAGAGGACGCACTCTTTTCCCGCCGTCGAGAGCGGCATAACGCATACCCTCGTCGATGACGTTATCGTCATATCCTATCGCGTCTTTGAGCGACTGTTCAAACGCAAAAAGAAATTCGTTTTTGTCAATGGTCGAGATTTTCATAATCAGTCGAGTTTCAATTCTTCGGTGAGGTTGTTGATGTCATCGACAAGCAAAGCAAGTTTGCCCTTTTCTGCTTTGAGATCTGCAATGCAAACTTTGCTCAGTTCGATTCCTTTTTCAAAAGCCTTCACTGCTTCGTCGAGAGGAATATCGCCTTCGAGTTTCTTTACGATTGCTTCGAGTTCTTGAAGTGCGTCTTCAAATTTTTTGATTTCTGCCATTTATTTATTCTCCTCGGAAATTTCTATTTTGCTCACTTGCGCCCATATCGAGCCGTCGGAGCCGGTTGCGGTAACCGTGTCGCCTATTTTGAGATTTGCAACTTTGTTGATGGTTTTGCCGTCCGCTTGAAGTCTGAAATATCCTCTTCGCAAAGTTTTGAGCGGAGAGAGATTGTCAAGCGATGCCGTGGCTTTGTCCACTCTTGCTTCCGCAATCTCCATCTTTCTTTCCATTTGCGACTTTGCCCTTTGCATAAGCACTTCGATTTTGTGCCCTCTTTGCAAATAAAATTCGGATGCCAGTCTGCGAAGTTTGTTGCAACAAATTTGCGTTGCGGAACTCTTTTTCTCATACGTCCTTGTCGCATTGACGGTGAGTCTGCGCATATTTTGTCTGAGTTCGTCCGCAAGCGCATAATAATCATAAGCCACAAACTCGCCCGCAGCGGTCGGCGTCGCCGCTCTCTTGTCCGCAACGAAATCGCAAAGCGAAAAATCGGTTTCGTGTCCCACGGCAGATACCACCGGGGTTTTCATTTTATATACCGCTCTTACAAGCGTTTCGTCGTAAAACGGCGCAAGATCTTCCAGCGATCCGCCACCCCTTGCGATGACGATGACGTCGTAGCCGAGATTGTCCACTCTCTCAAGCACCTTCGCTATTTCCTTGCCTGCGCCTTCGCCCTGCACGCGCACGTCTTTGACAACGATATCGATGACGGGATTCTTGCGGCGAACGGTCGTAACTATATCCCTTATGACCGCACCGGTTTTTGACGTGACGACCAATACGTTTTTCGCAAATTGAGGAATCGGTTTTTTGTGCGCCTCGTCAAATAGTCCCTCCGCCTGCAATTTTGCTTTGAGTCTTTCAAACTCCAAAAACAACATACCCTGTCCGACGGGAGTTATCGAACTTGCTTGCAACGAAAGTCTGCCGCCCTTGACATAATAGTCAAGCGAGCCGCGCACGATGACGCTTTCGCCGTCTTTTGGGACATACGTTTTTTGTGCGTAGAAGCAAACGCATGAGAGCTGCGAGTTTTTGTCCTTGAGCGTAAAGTAAGCATGCGCTCCCGAAAACTTATAACCCGAAATCTCGCCGAAAACCTCCAACCCCTTGAATATCGGGGCATCGATGCAGGCTTTTATCGTCGCGTTTACTTCGCTAACCGAAATCGTATTTTCAGAAAATTGGGTTTTATCTGACACAATCGACACTTTATACACCTTTTTTGCAGTAAAACACCGATTTTTCGGCATTTTTACGTTTATTTCGAGTCAAAAAATCCCGAAATATCAAACATTCGCACATCATTTTCGCAGTATTTGAAAATTTCGGGATAATTCTCTTTGATTAGTCAATATCTTTCACTATCTTGGCAAGCACACCGTTGACGAACGAGCCGGATTTGTCCGTACCGTACTTCTTTGAAAGCTCAACCGCTTCGTTGATTACGACTGCGTTTGGCGCGGTATGTTCCAAAAGTTCGTACGTTGCCACAAGCAACACCGCATAGTCGGGAC
>OHPB01001169.1_pt1 | contig 14329 bp, 12 predicted proteins | sample 1577621 | NCBI WGS metagenome assembly OHPB01 (sample SAMEA3879577, study PRJEB24766) | human gut metagenome | biome: human-associated habitat; feature: feces | place: USA | collected 1985/1987 | reverse complement strand
AGGGCATGATTTTAAAGGTCTGCCAGAAGATGGTAAAGAACTTTTATAAAGAAAAACGGGATTTTATCCCGCTTTTCTTTTATTTATCTCTGTGACCGGTGCGCATTTTGTGATCAATCACAGCGGTTTTTTGATTAGCTGCAAGTTTTCCTGCTACAAGTTGATATGCTAAAACCGCGCCTGCCCCAATTCCTGCAATAACTTTACCGGATTTGCCGATATTTTTAAGCGGGTGACGGATTGTATTCCAAAGGGTTGGCCCTTCTTTTGTAAATGCTTTCGGTAATGCTCTGAATAACCAAGAGCCGCTTAATAATGCAGTTCCTGTTAATGCACCGTATAATAAACCTCTTAATGCAGAATTAGCCATTTGGTTTGCTGCAGACATGAATTTCCAAATGTTTGCTGTTTTCTCTTTTAATGTTGTTGATTGCTTAACTTCTCTTGCTGCATTTTCTGCAATTTCGGCATTCTTATCGAATGAATCCGGATTATCATTTTTTATTGCTGTTTGTGCAGTATTCTTATTTTCGATTGGGTTACCTGCTAAGTTTACCCCTTCGCCTGCTTTAAAATTTACCTGATTTACTAATCCTACTTTCATCATAACACGCTCCTTGCTGCATTTATGAAAACACTAAAATAAATATTTTTGCCACTACTACATAAAACTTTACATTCCGAACAATGATAATTGAGGAACTCCATCTTCATTATTTACCATTTTCTTTCGAGTTGCAAGGTTATTTGAAAAATCTTTTTGCATTTTTAACATTAAATCTTCGGAGCGTTTGATTACTGCAGCAGGTAAGCCTGCCATTTTTGCAACTTGGATACCGTAACTTTTGCTGGCACCGCCGGGTACAATTTTTCGTAAAAATTCAATTTCTCCGTTTTGTTCGGCGATTGTAATCCTAAAATTCTTAATCTGAGGATAAGATTTTGTCATAACGTTTAATTCGTGATAATGAGTTGCAAAAATACATCTTGCTTTAACTTTTGTTGCAATGTATTCTGCAACCGACCAGGCTATTGCAACACCGTCATAGGTGCTTGTTCCGCGTCCTATTTCATCTAACAAAATAAAGCTTCTATCGGTTGCCGCATTTAGAATGAATGATGTTTCAATCATTTCGACCATAAAAGTTGATTGACCTAATGTTAAATCATCACTTGCGCCGACTCTTGTGAAAACTTTATCGACAACCCCGATTTTAGCGTAATCTGCAGGAACCCAGGAGCCGATTTGTGCAAGGATTACGATTAATGCGTTTTGGCGCATATATGTTGATTTACCTGCCATGTTAGGGCCTGTTAAAATCATAAACTGAGTTGCTTCTGTTGTGTTTGATTTCAATTCCAAATCGTTTGAAACATACTCTCCAAGCGGTAGAATTTTTTCTAATACAGCGTGTCTTCCGCCATTTACGATAAAATCGTCAGATTCATCAATTTCAGGTTTGCAGTAATTGTTTTCAACCGCGATTTCGGCTAATGAATTTATAACGTCTGCTTTTGCAATACAGTCTGCAATTTCTCTGATTTTTTCAACAAATTCTTTTGAATATTCCCTAAATTCCGTGAATAATTTGTACTCAAGTTCTGTTGATTTAAATTTTGCTGATAGAACATCATCTTCGTGTTTTTTCAGTTCATCAGTGATAAATCTTTCAGCACCTGTTAGGGTTTGTTTTCTAATATAGCTTTGCGGAACCATATTCAAGTTTGAATTAGTAACTTCAATGAAGTATCCGAAAACCTTATTGTAGCCGATTTTTAGGTTTTTAATTCCTGTGCGTTCTTTTTCCTCTTCTTCGAATTTGCTGAGCCATTCTTCTCCGCCGGTTAACAAATCTCTGAAATAATCCAGCTCACCGCTCACGTGCTCTTTGATAATTCCGCCTTCTTTTAATAAAATCGGAGGATTATCAACGATAGTGTTTTCTATCATAACCGTGTAATCAGAAATTTCTTCACGGTATTCCCTAATTGATTTAAACATATCGTGTTCAAGATTTTCTGTTGCATCAAGAATTTGCGGCAAAATAGACAATGATAATTTTAGCCCCACAAAGTCTTTTGGTGATGCTGAGCCGTTACTCATTCTTGTTGCAAGTCTTTGGATATCGTAAATCTTTTCTAAATATTCTGATAATGAGTATCTGATATTATCACAGTTCACTAATTCTGTAACTGAATTTTGGCGTTTTAGGATATCATTGACGTTTTTTAGCGGCTGACAAATCCAGCTTTTTAAAAGCCTTGCGCCCATATTGGTTTTTGTTTTATCAATAGCCCATAATAGAGATCCGTATTTATTTTTTTCACGCAAAGTTTCAACAAGTTCCAGGTTTTTTCTTGTTGAAGCATCAAGAATCATATATTCAGACAGTTCATAAGGTTCAATTCTGTCAAATTTTGGCATATTGCCTTTTAAGGTTTCCCAGACATAAGCAAGCAGCGCACCTGAGGCTCTAAACCCGAGTTTGTATTTTGAATACCCAAAACTTTCTAAGCTTTTAGTTTGAAAGACTGTTTTTAAATTATTTTCAGCAAACGATGTTTCAAATACTGATGCCGGAATTTTTGAGCAGTTATATCTTTTTGTTATTTCATCAGGCAGGTTGATAACTTCATCCGGTACAATTTGAAAAGGCTTTATGTCTTGTTTGAGGCTTGGAGCCACAATTTCAGATGGGTTTAACCTTGCAAGTTCTGCCATAATTAAATTCAAAGGTGCTTGGGTTGTTTTGAATTCCCCTGTTGAAATATCAGTGTACGCAAATCCAAATAAATCGTTTTTCTCGTCTTTATAAATTGCACAAATATAATTGTTTGAGTTTTGCTTTAAAAGGTTGCTTTCCGTCAAAGTTCCTGCTGTGATTACACGGGTAACTCCGCGTTTTACAAGACCTTTTGCAAATTTTGGATCTTCCAGTTGGTCGCAGATTGCAACTTTGTAATTCTTTTGAACAAGTTTTTCAAGATACGCATCCGCAGCCTTAGCCGGAATCCCCGCAAGCGGTATTCTGCCGAGTTTTGCCCCTGCATCACGCCCTGTCAAAGTTAGTTCAAGTTCTTTTGACATAACTAGCGCATCTTCAAAAAAAGTTTCGTAAAAATCTCCTAAACGATACCATAATAAAATTTCAGGATTTTCCTGTTTAATCTTTAAATACTGCTGCATTACAGGTGTGGTATCTTCTATATTAACTTCCCAACTGTTTATGTGATTGATTTCAGATTTGCTCATATTATAATATTCTTATAAAAACAAGAGGATTTCAACATGGGTTGTTTAAAAAACGTAACACGAGCAATATTTTTAACTGTTGTTGTCGCAGGCTTTATGGCATTTGGCGGCCAAGAGTTTGTGATGAAGCAGTTCAAAAATTATATAAACCCGAGTCATGATGTTGTAATTGAGCGTGCACAAAAAGTCGGTGATTTTTCAAAGATAAATAAAGAATTTGAAATAGAAAAAGCGGCAGGAGTTCTTGGCTATAATGCGGTTTTAGCGGAACATAAAGCAACCGGTCAGAAAATGGTTGTGGTGGATTCCGGTAAAAAAGAGCTTTTGACTGCTAATGATATAAAGGCCTCTGATGCAGAAGATAGAATTAAAGCAGCTATTAACAAAATAAAATATCAATCTGCTGCTGTTGAAGAGTTTCATGTTATAGAAAAAGGTACAATGAAATCTTACGGTAAAGAAATTCCTTATGTTAAATTTACTGCTAAAGTTAAAAAACTGCCTATTGGTGAAATTTCAGGAATAATTTCTGTTGTTCAAGATGAAAAAGGTAATGATAAAATTTTAGTTTCTGCAAATGAAAAAAATAGATATTCTCAATTGATATCAAATGAATTTTTTAAGGAGATTAAAGATAAATAAAAAGGATTACAATATTTTGTAACCCTTTTGAAAATTTTTATAAAATTTTATCTAAAAAAGATTTATGTTGTTTTTTGAATGGTGCATTCAGGGAATCAACTAAATTCAATCTGTCCATATTTGCTTGATATGCCTTGTACCAAAATCTAATTATTGATTTTATATTATGTGTAGAAGGGCCTGATTCCTTTTCCAGATTTCTGTAATATATGTTATCAAAGGCATCTGTGTATTTGCCTTTTGCACCTCTGGTAACTACCTGTCTATCTTTTGTTGCGCTGATTGCGGCATTCATAATTTTTGTTATTTTCATTTTATACATCTTTCTATGGGGGTAAAAACCGGTCTTTTGAATAAAAAGACCGGTTAAATTTATCTGTTTTTATTGACTAGTGGCAGCAGCCGCAAGAGCAAGAGCCGCATTCACAGCCCAATGCTGATTTTGCTTCTTCCATACGAACTTTAATACGTCCGTCTACTGCGATACCTTCACCTGTTTTTTCAGAAATCAACAATGGGTTGATATCAAGTTCGTCAATGAAGCTGAAATCGTGAACTAATTGAGATAATCTCAATAGAGTTTCTTCGATTTGATCCATTTGAGCAGGTGTTGTACCTCTTGCACCTTCTAATAATTTGTATGCTTTTACTGATTTAATCATTTCTTTAGCATCAATATCAGTTAAAGGAGCAATTCTGAAAGTTACGTCTTTCATAACTTCAATGAATACTCCGCCTAAGCCAAACATCATCATCGGTCCGTATTGAGGGTCTGTTGCGATACCGCAAACCATTTCACGGTTACCTTTAACCATTTCTTGAATGATTACACCTTCCAAACCGTCAACTAAACCTTTTTCTGTTAATTTAGCGATTAAGTCTTGGTATTCTGCTCTTAATTGTTCTGCAGAACCGATGTTAACTCTAACACCGCCTACATCAGTTTTGTGAGATGTAGTTTTAGATGTCATCTTCATAACAACAGGGTAGCCGATTGAATCTGCAATAGTTACAGCATGATCTTCACTTGTTGCAAATCCTGATTTACATACTCTGATACCGTAAGCATCTAATACATCAATAGATTCACGAGTTGTTAATTGTTCTCTGCCTTCAGTTAATGACTGTTTGATGATTCTTTTTGCTTTTTCATGATCAACATCAAATACAGGGATTTTACCTTCCGGTCTTTCCATCCATTTTCTTTGTTGGTTAAGTCTGTTAAAGCCATCTGCAGCTTCTTCAGCATACATAAAGAACGGCATATTAACGTTCATATCAGATAAAGCTGTGAAGAATTCTGATTTTGTCATGAATACGCCGATAACCGGTTTTTGAGGATATTCAGCTTTAATTTCCATAACAGCTTTAGCAACATCAATATCTTTCAAGCCTAAGAATGGTAAGTAAATAACCATAATCATATCAACGTTATCATCAGCGATAACTGTTTTTAATGTTTCTTTGTAGTGTTCGATAGGAGCTGAAGCGATCATATCGATAGGGTTTTTAACAGATGCTGCTGATGGTAAGAAACTTCTTAATTTATCTTTTGTTTCATCTGTAATTTTAGCCATTTGCATACCGTATTCACAAACCGCATCAGTTGCCATAATGCCAGGACCGCCTGAGTTTGTAATAATTGCTACTCTGTCACCTTTTGGTATAGGGCAGTTAGCAAATACTTTTGCTGTTGCAAATAAGTTTTTCAAAGAGTATTCTCTGATTACACCTGATTGGTTAAGTAAAGCATTTGCAGCTTTATCAGCACCTGCTAATGAGCCTGTGTGAGAAGATGCTGCAGAAGCTCCTGCTGCTGATCTTCCTGCTTTTAATGCTAATACAGGTTTTCTCTTAGAAATTCTTGAAGCTAATTTTCTGAAATTTGACGGATTTTGAATAGATTCCATATATAATAGAATTTGTTCAACGTCTTTTTCATTTTCCCAGTATTCTAAAGCTGTTTCAGCGTTAACATCAGCCTGGTTACCGATTGAAATAAATTGAGCAAAACCAAGGTTTAAGTCTTTCAAAATATTTAAAATACCGCCGCCTAAAGCTCCTGATTGTGATACGAAACCGATATGTCCGCGTTCAGGTAATGATTCAGCAAAGCAGCCGTCCATTCTGATTTCAGGATCTGTGTTTACAACACCTAAGCAGTTAGGGCCGACACATCTCATACCATATTCTCTAACTTTAGCAAGTAGTTGTTTTTCAACTTCTGCACCTTCTTTACCTGTTTCTTTGAAACCTGCAGTGATGATACATAAACCTTTGATACCTTTTTCGTGGCATTGGTCGATTGTTGATAATACAAATTTAGCATTAACTACGATAATAGCTAAATCAACTTCACCCGGAATTTCGTTTACTGAAGTATAAGCTTGCAAACCTTCGATAATTCCGCCTTTTGGGTTTACCGGATAGATTTTTCCGTTAAAATTATACTCTTGAAGCCTTTTCATAATATCTGAACCGATTGTGTGTTCTTTAGTAGAAGCACCTACAACCGCAATGGCTTTTGGTTTCATAATTTTGTCTAAATTACTCATTTTTCGTCCTTTCTTTTTCTACGAATTTATCTTTCTTCTTTATCTTGTAATGCATTTAGAACTTTATTACCTAAATTTTTTAAAAATTTTGAACAACCTTGTTTAAACGTGGTTGGCTTTGGCAGTTTTTCATAATTTTCGATTGTGTTTTTTGCTACTGAAATGTATAGGTCTGTTGTAGCCTGCCCATCATCTGACATTGCTGAAATTTCGTTTTTTGTGAAAAGTTTATTTTTTTTCAATAAATCTTCACTTTTTACTGCGTAAATATTGACTGTTCTATCTTTGTGGTTTTGTTTGATAAACAGATCATACGGTTTATCTTTAATTAATTCCTGCATTGAATTATAAGCTTTTCTTACATAACGGCAAGGGTTGTAGCTTAAATCTCCGAGGATTTCTATCTTGCCTTGAAATGTCTGATTATTTAGTTGTGAATTTGAGATAGTTTGAACTTGCATAATTGATACTCCGTTATTTAGTAATTTCTTCGACTTGCCCAGAATATTTGAGCTTGTTTTGCTTTATTTGTTTCGTTTACAATATCTTCGTATGTTTGCATTGTCGTTTTTACAGCTTTTTCAAATGAAGTTTGAGTTCCTTTTACAACTGTTGTAATCTTTGGTGCGATTTCAGAATTTATATCTTTGGCTGCTTGTGCCGTAATTCCTATATTTTCTCCGATATGGGTGAAAAATAAATCATAGTTTTTGTCTTCTATTTGTACTGCTTTTAATGTTTTATTTATTTTTGCATTATGGACAGTAGTAAACAATTTGTTGTGTACAGCCCCGTTGAAATTTTGCTGATTAGAGATGTTTTGAACTTTCATGATAATCCTTTCGTTATGAATACCCGTTTACAATCCACTCTCTCACTCTTAATTCGGCACCCAGAGCTTTTGATATTTGTTCACATTTTTGAATATCAAGTCTTCTGCCCTTGTAACCGTCAACTATAGACGTATCTGTTTTTATTCCTTCCTCAGAACAACATTTAACGAATTTTTTGACTTCTTCATACGCTCCTTCAAATTTTGGCTGTGATAATTCATCATATTCTTCTGATGTTGCTCCGTTTAGACTTACGGAAATCTCATCAATAATTCCTTTTAATTCAGGAATTATATTTTTTTTATAAACAAAATTTGCATGTCCGTTTGTGTTTATTCTAATTTTTGTGTCCGGATAATTTTCTTTAATGTATTTTGCTGTTTCTTTCAGAATATCCAGTTTTAATAACGGTTCACCGTATCCGCAAAAAACAACTTCTTTTGAAATTTCAAAATTTTTTAACTGTGCAATGACATCATTTGTAGTGAAATTTTCGCTATCAAGCCATAATTTTTGTCCGCACACATCATCCTTATCTTTTCTTAAACAAAAAATACAATCATTTGTACATCTGTTTGTCAGATTAATATAAATTTTGCCTTCCAACGAATAAACTAAAATATTTGACATGTCGCACCTTTCAGTAACAATATTATCGTACACACACATTTATTTTGCAAGTGCAGTCAAAATTTAAGCCCAAGGATTTATTAAAAATTTTATAGCTTTGCCTTGAATATGTTCATTCATTGCGTATTCAACTTTTTCAAGCGGCAGGGTATCTGTTATTAATTTTTCAACTTCGACATTGCCTGATGCGATATAATCAAGAGCCATTCTGAAATATTTTGGGGTATGGTGGAAAACGCTCATCATTTTAATATCGCCGTAGTGCATTTTTGTGGTGTCAAAACTTACTTTTGAACCGGATTTACAGCCTCCGAAAAAATGAACAGTGCCGCCGGGTCTTACACAGTCAAAAATCTGCTCCCAAATTTCAGGAAGTCCGACGCATTCAACTGCGATATCAAGCCCTTTGCCTTCTGCTGAAAATTCTTTGAAAATTTTGACAGGGGTCGGGTATTTTTTTAGGTCAATAATCTCGTCAGCTTGAGCAAAATCTTCTGCAGCTTTTAGTTTTATTGGGTTTCGTCCTGCAACAATAACACGGGCGCCCATAAGTTTTGCTATTCTTGCAAACATCAAACCTATAGGGCCTATACCGATAATTCCAACGCTGTCACCCGGTTTTATTCCGGTTCTTTCTGCTCCGTGAACAACATTTGCCAATGGTTCACAGAATGCGGCTTTTTCAAAACTTAAATTATCCGGTAAAATAAGCATATTTTTTTTAACAATGCGAGCCGGAACGGTTATGTATTGAGCATAAGCTCCATTTAGCAGGTTTAAATTTTCGCATAAATTATACTCTTCGCGCTTACAATAAAAGCATTCCCCGCAAGGTGCGGAATTAGCTGCGACAACCCGGTCGCCAACCTTAAAGCCTTCAATATTTCGTCCGATTTTTTCAACAATTCCCGAAAACTCGTGTCCAAATCCTGATGGAACTTCTTTTATCAAAACAGGGTGACCTCTTCTGAATGTTTTAACATCGGTCCCGCAGGTTAAAGCTGCCATAACCTTTACTACAACTTCTCCTTCTTCAGGTGGCTTAACCATTACATTTTCAAATCTTATATCTTTTGGTGCGTAATATTGTATTGCTTTCATAATCTTCAATCCTGTCTATTCTGAAATTTTTATATAAGCTTTCATTATTTTATTTTCAATAGTGTCGTTGATTGCTTTTTGGGCTTTATCAAGCGGGTATTCGGTTGATAACCCTGAAACTTTAACTTCTTTTTTAGCGAGTAAATCCAGAGAATCTTTTAAATCTTTTGGTGATGGGGAATAACTTCCAAGGACTGTTAATTCACGATAGTAGATTTCATTATTTGCATACCCGAAATTGTTCGGTGTGCTTGAAAATACTAGAATTTTGCCGCCGTCACGAACAAATTTTAAAGCTGTATCGATAGCTTTGTCAGAGCCTGATGTCATAAAAACTGCGTCAACTTTTATGCTTTCGCACATTTCAGGAACTTTAAATGCTTCAATTCCAATGCTTTTTAATGTTTCGACTCTTGAGGATATTAAATCACAGCCGATAACGTTCATTCCAGAGGCTTTCAAAGCTTGAGCCATTAATATTCCTACAGAGCCTAATCCTATTACAAGTACGGTTGAATGTTCACGCAGGGCTGCACGTTTTACGGCTCTTATGCAGCAGCCTAGAGGTTCATAGAAAGAGGCTTCAACGTTTGTTAGGTTTGAAGGTTTTAAGTATGCGACATTTTGCAAATGTTCTTCTGAAACGAAAACCAATTCACTAAATCCGCCGGGTTTTATATTAGTTTCTTTGAAGTGTCTGCACATTGAAACATTTCCGTTTTTGCAGTATTCGCATTTTCCGCAGGGAATATGGTGTGATGAAATTATTACATCGTCTTTTTTGAAATCTGTATCAGAGTCAATTTCAACAATTTTTGCAACAATTTCGTGTCCTAAAACGGTTCCTTGTTTTGCAAGATGTTGTTTTAATTTTACAATATCAGAGCCGCATAATCCGCAGCCCAAAACTTTTACAATGGCGCCTTTTCGGTTATTTAATTTTTCGTTTTCTCTTTCTTTAATAACAAGAATATCTTTTTCAATTTCTGCCGCTTTCATAAGAAACCTCCGGATAAATTTTAGCACAAATTAATAATGCGGTAAATATAACTTAATAATCGAGTGTCAAACACTTATTTTTTTGATTTAATGATTATACAGAAAAGAAAAGGAAGAGATTATTTTTCTGGTATTTATAGCAAATCTTGTTATGGATACGTTGTTTAAGGAATTAAGAATGAGACCAAAAGTGAGTGTTATAGTGCCGATATATAATGTCGGCGAGTGTCTGAAATATTGCCTTGAAAGCTGTATAAGTCAGACTTTAAAGGATATAGAAATAATCTGTATAAATGACGGTTCAACTGATAATTCTCTGGATATTTTAAATGAATATGCTGCATCTGATTCCAGAATAAAGGTTCTAACTCAAAAGAATCAAGGTGCGGGACCTGCAAGAAATAACGGAATAAAAATTTCAACCGGTGAATTTTTGGCATTTATAGATCCTGATGATTTGTATCCGAATAATAATATTCTGCAGCGTTTATATGATAGTGCAAAAGTTCAAAATGCAAAGGTTTGCGGCGGCTCATTGAGTGTATTGGATAATGGTGAAATAAAATCAGGAAGTCCTGATAGTATTTTTAAAGAAGAAGGCTGGATAAATTTTTCTGATTATCAATATGATTATTTTTATCAAAGATATATTTATGATTCGGAATTTATCAAATCTAATAATTTATATTTTCCAGATTTTCGCAGATTTCAAGATCCTCCGTTTTTTTTAAGTGTTATGAAATTGGTAAAAAGATTTTATGCAATTCCTGATATAACATACCAATATTATGAATCAAGAAACGGCAAAACTACAGATTCTAAAAAAGTTTTTGACTGGTTAAAAGGGTTGGAATATTGTTTAAATCTTTCTAAAATTGAGGGCTGGAATAAAGTCCATACAAATATTTGTAAAAGGATTAATAGCCGGTACTATAGAGAAATTTTTTCTTATCAATACGAGCATTATAACCTACCTGTTATTATACAGCTTGTAAAAACAGTTAACTTAATGGATTTGGATATAATTAGAAGTTTAGAGCCGGAGTTTTATTATAACGATTTTATAAAGAGTTTTTTGAAAAAGGTTATTATAAGAAGATTTTTTACAATAGAAAAACAAAATGGTGAAAAATATTTATATATTTTCCACATAAAAATCAGGTTAACAAATAAGGAGAAATAATGGTTGTTGAAATCCCGATAATTCTTGCTGCTGATGAGAATTATGCAAAATATATGTATATAACAATTTTATCAGCGTTAGAAAATAAAAATGATAAAACTATATATAAATTTTTTCTGCTTGTTCCGAAGGAATTTGAGGAAAAGACGTCAAACTATTTTTATGATTTAGAAAAAAAATATAAAAATACTTCTATAAAATTTGTTGAAATGCGGGAAGATTTTCAAAATCATACAATGAGTATCAGACATATAACTTCGCCTACTTATTATCGTTTGAGAGCTGCTGAACTGCTAAGGAGTTATGACAAATCTATTTATTTAGATGTCGATGTGATTATAAATAAAGATTTATCAGAGTTGTATGATATTGAGCTAGGGGATAATTATATTGCCGGAGTTAAGGCTGCAACATATATCATGAAAAAGTATAATCTTAAATATTATAAAAGTATTGGGCTGCCGGAAACCTCTCAATATATAAACGCAGGGGTTACATTATGGAATCTTGCAAAAATTAGAGAAGATAATTTAAGTGAAAAATTGTTTGAGTTGTCAATGCAAAATTTTTCTTCTATGGATCAAGATGTAATCAATGTTGCATTTTACAATAATATTAAGCACTTAGATCTGAAATATAATTTAATGACAAAGTATGATAATTTTCAAAAGCCTAAAAGATCAGAATATAAAAAATTGGCAGAAATTTATGGCGATGAGAATATAAAAAATGCGTTGAAAAATCCTGTTATTATTCATTATGCAGATCAAAGAAAACCTTGGAACTGTGATAGTGTTATGTTATCAAAATACTGGTGGCGTTATGCAAAAATGTCCCCTTACTACAAAGAAATATATAAAACCTATAGAAAAAAATATCCGCGGATTAAACAAGTTTTTCAGGTGACTAATGTTGGAGTGCACAAGGTTATCACTTTTTGCGGGGTGAAAATTAAGATTAAGAATAAAAGAAAAGAGTTTGAGCTTTCTTTAAAAAATCAAATTCAAGGGGTCGAAAAACAAGTCAAGATGTTGAAAGACCAAACAAAAGATATTTTTGAATCCAGGTTTGAAAAGTGCCAGGAAGAATTAAAAAGCACTCGTAATTATATTGAAACAATTTTTGAATCTCAAAAATTATCAAGTAGGTTTGAAAAAGAACGTTGTAGAGAGCTTTATGAGCAGATTGATAAAGAAAACTTTCTTAAACTTTATCAAAATCTTATTAAAAATTTAGATGATAACAGTATTGATTGTGTTTCTAAAATATTATCAAGAGTTCAGCAAATTGCAACTTCAAATAATGCAAGGTTCGATATTTTTACAGAAGAAGAAATAAAACAATTCAAAAATTTAAAAAAAGAATTTCACTCTCAAATAATAAAAATATCTGATGAGGTATGGGCTTATAAACAATATTTATTGCCTATAAAACATTTTGAATCCAGTGTTTTTTATTATAAACATCAACTGGGTGATTTAAAAAATATAGATTCTTTTAAAGATAAAGATATTATTGATGCAGGTGGTTTTATTGGAGATAGCGCGATTGTATTTTCTCCATATACAAATGGAAATGTTTATACGTTTGAACCCACTACTCAAAATTATAATATGATGCTTGAAACTATTAAGTTAAATGAGTCTAAAAATATTGTACCTGTAAAACTTGGGCTTGGTTCAAAAGATGAGGTTCTGGAAATAAATATTGACTCTTCTGCAAGTTCTATCAATAGAGTTCTGCATGAAAATTTACAAAAAGAATCTATACACATTACTACTCTTGATAAGTTTGTCGAAGAACATAATCTGAAAGTAGGATTAATAAAGGTTGATATTGAAGGTTTTGAACAAGAGTTCTTAAGAGGTGCACTAAATACTATTAAAACTCAAAAACCTACCTTGTTATTAAGTATTTATCATAATGCAGACGATTTCTTCAATATAAAACCATTTATTGAATCACTTGATCTTGGATATTCGTTAAAAATCGTTCGTCCAAATGACGGTGGTGTCAGAGGTGAAACATTATTAATTTGTGAATAAAGTAAGGAGATAATAATGAAAATATGTGTAATAGGGACAGGATATGTCGGGCTTGTGGCTGGGGCTTGTCTTGCGGATATGGGTAACGATGTTATCTGTATCGATAACAACCTTGAAAAACTTAAACAACTTGAAAACGGTATAATCCCGATTTATGAACCCGGGCTTGAGGAACTTGTCAAATCCAATGTTTTAGAAAATCGTTTAGCATTCTCATCAGACCTAGATAAAGCCGTTAAAGACTCTGAGGTTTGTTTTATCGCTGTTGGAACACCTCAAGGTGAAGACGGTTCTTGTGATTTGCAATACGTTTTAAAAGTCGCTGAACAAATTGCTAAATCTATGAATGGTTATAAGGTTATTGTTGACAAATCCACTGTTCCTGTCGGTACTGCAGAAAAAGTTACTGAACTTATTAAACAACACACAACTCACCCGTTTGATGTTGTTTCAAATCCTGAATTTTTAAAACAGGGTAATGCTGTAGATGACTTTTTGCACCCGGATAGAGTTGTAATCGGTTCAAATTCAGATAAAGCAACCCTTATTATGCAGGAAATATATTCACCGTTTTTCAGAACCGGAAATAGAGTTATTGTTATGGATGTGAAATCTGCTGAAATGACAAAATATGCAGCAAATTCTTTCCTTGCTACAAAGATTTCGTTTATGAATGAGGTTGCTAATCTTTGTGAGAAAGTTGGTGCTGATGCTGAAATGGTGCGTGCAGGTATTACAACTGACAGCCGTATCGGTAACAAATTCTTATTCCCGGGGCTTGGCTATGGCGGAAGCTGTTTCCCTAAAGACGTTAAAGCCTTGATTAAAACAGGGGCCGAAAATGATTGCGATATGGCGATTATTAAAGCCGCTGATAATACTAACAAAAGACAAAGAAGCCTTTTTGTTGCCAAAATTACAAAACAATTTGGTGAAGATTTAACAGGAAAAACTTTTGCAGTTTGGGGACTTGCGTTCAAACCAAAAACAGATGATATGCGTGAAGCCCCTGCAATTACAATTATAAATGCGTTACTTCAAAAAGGTGCAAAGGTAAAAGCTTTTGACCCAAAAGCTGTTGAATCTGC
>OHPB01001168.1_pt1 | contig 14335 bp, 9 predicted proteins | sample 1577621 | NCBI WGS metagenome assembly OHPB01 (sample SAMEA3879577, study PRJEB24766) | human gut metagenome | biome: human-associated habitat; feature: feces | place: USA | collected 1985/1987 | reverse complement strand
GACGACATCCGCCTGCTGCAACGCCGCTTCGTCAGCCCCATCGGACGCGGAGCCATCAGCTTCTACAAGTTCTACCTCATGGACACGCTCATGGTGGACAAGCAAGAATGCGTCCACCTCACTTTCGTGCCCCAGAACTCACAGGACTTCGGCTTCACCGGACACCTGTACGTGGTGAAAGACTCCACCTACGCCGTAAAGAAAGCCATTATGAACCTGCCCAAAAAGACAGGCGTCAACTTCGTGGAGAACCTCGACATCGTGCAGCAGTTTGAGCAACTGCCCGACAGCAACTGGGTGCTCACCGACGACGACATGACCGTAGAACTCGCCCTGATGAAAGGCATACAAGGACTGGAAGTGCAGCGCACCACCAAGTACAGCGACTATAAATTCGACGAAATAGAACCCCGTCTTTTCCGCCTGAAAGGGAACGTCATCAAGGAAGCCAACATGCTTGCCAAGAGTGACGAATACTGGGCCAAAGTGCGTCAGGTGCCACTCACCAAAAAGGAAAGCTCCATGGACGTATTCATGAACCGCATCGAGCAGATACCGGGCTTCAAATACGTCATTTTCGGTGCAAAGGCGCTGATAGAGAACTTCGTGGAGACGGGCAGCAAAAAGCACCCCAGCAAGTTCGACTTCGGACCCATCAACACCATGATCACCAGTAACTACGTGAACGGCACCCGCTTCCGTCTCAGCGGCATGACCACCGGCAACCTGCATCCTCACTGGAGTTTCAGCGGTTACGGGGCCTACGGCACGCGGGACAAGAAATGGTTCTACTCCGGACAGGCCGCCTACTCCTTCAACAAGCGCGAATACGTCCTTTGGGAATTCCCCAAGCACTACCTCGCCTTCCAGTACACCTACGACGTGATGTCTCCCATGGACAAGTATCTGGCAACGGACAAGGACAATATGTTCGTCGGCTGGAAATGGACCACCGTAGACCAGATGTCGTACATGCGCGACGCCACCCTCACCTACGAACTGGAGACCAACACCGGCTTCTCCGTCAAGGCCATGGCGCGCCACCGCAACGACCAGCCTGCCGGCATGCTGCAATACTGGAAGAACAACGGGACCACTCCCGGCGAGTGGGACGAGAAGAACACACTGGTGCACGACATCACCACCACCGAACTGGGTCTGACCCTGCGTTATGCCCCCGGTGAGACGTTTGTCAACACCAAGCAGCGCCGCGTACCCGTATCGCTGGATGCGCCCACCTTCACCCTTTCGCACACCGTCGGACTGAAAGGCGTGCTGGGCGGCGAATACAACTTCAACCTTACGGAAGCCAGCATCCGCAAGCGCTTCTGGTTCGGCTCATGGGGCAAGCTGGACGTCACAGCCCGCGCAGGCGCACAGTGGAACACCGTCCCCTTCCCGCTGCTGAACCTGCCTATGGCAAACCTTTCATACATCACCCAGAACAACGAATCGTTCAACCTCATCGACAACATGGAATTCCTGAACGACCGTTACGCCTCGCTCGCCCTCAGCTACGACATGAACGGGAAGCTCTTCAACCGCATTCCCCTCATCAAGAAGCTGAAGTGGAGAGAGATGTTCCGCATCCGCGGCATGTGGGGCACACTGACCGACAAGAACAACCCCTACAAAAGCAGCAATTCCGACCTGTTCCTCTTCCCTATGCGCGACGGCATGCCCACCAGCCATGTCATGGGCCATACGCCCTACGTCGAAGCCAGCGTGGGCATCTACAACATCTTCAAGTTGCTGCATATAGAATATGTGCGCCGCCTCACCTATACCGACATTCCGGGAGTGAAGAAAGGCGGAGTACGGTTTATGATACTGATGATCTTTTAGCGATTTATGCAACCATTGGCAGAACGTCTCAGACCGAAGACATTAGACGAATACATCGGTCAGAAACACTTGGTAGGACCGGGAGCGGTGCTCCGCAAGATGATTGACGCAGGACGCATCTCCTCCTTCATCCTGTGGGGCCCTCCGGGAGTGGGCAAGACAACGCTTGCGCAGATTATAGCCAACAAGCTGGAAACGCCATTCTACACCCTCAGCGCCGTCACCAGCGGTGTGAAGGACGTGCGCGACGTGATAGACCGCGCCAAGAGCAACCGTTTCTTCTCACAGGCAAGCCCCATACTGTTCATCGACGAAATCCACCGTTTCAGCAAGTCGCAGCAAGACTCGCTGCTCGGTGCGGTGGAGCAGGGTACGGTGACACTGATAGGCGCCACCACCGAGAACCCCTCGTTCGAGGTGATCCGTCCGCTGCTGTCGCGCTGCCAGCTCTACGTGCTGAAATCGCTGGAGAAGGACGACCTGCTGGAACTCCTGCAACGTGCCGTAACGACGGATGTCCAACTGAAAGAACGGCAGATAGAGCTCAGGGAGACTACCGCCATGCTCCGTTACAGTGGCGGCGATGCCCGTAAACTGCTCAACATCCTCGACCTCGTTGTGCAGTCCGAAGCCGGCGACCCTGTGGTCATCACCGATGAGATGGTGACCGAACGCCTCCAGCAGAATCCCCTTGCCTACGACAAAGACGGCGAAATGCACTACGACATCATCTCCGCCTTCATCAAGTCCATTCGCGGCAGCGACCCCGACGGAGCCATCTACTGGCTGGCACGCATGGTGGAAGGCGGCGAAGACCCCGCTTTCATAGCCCGTCGCCTTGTCATCTCCGCTTCCGAGGACATCGGACTGGCAAACCCCAACGCCCTGTTGCTTGCCAATGCCTGCTTCGACACCATCATGAAAGTGGGCTGGCCCGAAGGACGCATCCCACTGGCAGAGACCACCATCTACCTCGCCACCAGCCCCAAAAGCAACTCCGCCTACATGGCAATCAACGATGCCCTCTCCCTGGTGCGGCAGACAGGCAACCTGCCCGTCCCCCTGCACCTGCGCAACGCCCCCACCCAACTGATGAAACAGCTTGGCTACGGCGACAACTATAAATATGCCCACGACTATCCCGGCAACTTTGTCCGCCAGCAGTTCCTGCCCGACGACCTGAAAGACCACCGCATCTGGCAACCGCAGGACAATCCCGCCGAACAAAAGCACAAAGAAAGGATGCAAGCCCTATGGGGAAAGAAAGGGAATGATTAGGGACAGGAGGCACTTAGCATAAGATTAAACTGTAAGTATTAACACCAAATCACCGATAATCATGAAAATAGTAGTTCTCGACGGTTATGCCGCCAATCCCGGAGATCTTTCCTGGGACGAATTGAAAAGTTTGGGAGAGTGCATTGTTTACGACCGCACTACACCTTCGGAAGTTACGGAACGCGCTGCCGGAGCGGATATTCTGCTGACCAATAAAGTTGTGCTCAACGCAGATACCATAGCTGCGCTGCCCCATCTGAAATACATCGGCGTCCTTGCCACCGGATACAACGTTGTCGATATTGCCGCTGCCAAAGAACGGGGCATTGTCGTCACCAACATCCCGGCATACAGCACCCCTTCCGTAGCCCAGATGGTCTTTGCGCACATCCTCAACATAGCCCAGCAAGTGCAGCACTACACCGACGAAGTGCGCAAGGGCCGTTGGAGCAGCAATCCCGACTTCTGCTTCTGGGACACTCCGCTCATTGAACTGCGCGGCAAGAAGATCGGTATCATCGGCTTGGGACAAACCGGCTACAACACCGCCCGCATTGCCATCGGTTTCGGCATGGAAGTGCATGCCTACACCTCCAAATCCACCTTCCAGCTTCCCCCCGAAATCAGAAAGACGGAGCTCGACGAACTCTTTGCCAACTGCGACATCATCAGTCTGCACTGTCCCCTCACCGACTCCACCCGCGAACTGGTTAATGCCGCCCGCCTGAAGCAGATGAAGCCCAACGCCATCCTCATCAACACCGGACGAGGCCCGCTCATCAATGAACAAGACCTTGCCGACGCCCTGAACAACGGCACTATCCTTGCCGCCGGACTGGATGTGCTCTCACAAGAGCCGCCCCGCCCCGACAACCCGCTGCTCACCGCCAAGAACTGCTACATCACCCCACACATCGCATGGGCAAGCGCCGCAGCACGCGAACGCCTCATGCAGATCATGCTGGACAATGTGAAAGCGTTTCTGGACGGGAAAGTGATTAATGCAGTGACAAAGTAAAAACGAATCGCTAAACCCTAATCGCTAATCACTAACTACTAATCACTAATCGCTAACCCCTAAAATCTCGTTTATGGGAAAATCCGCAGTCAAAGGACTCTTGCGTTGGATGCCGGTAGGTGCCACGTGGATGCTGGCTGCCGTTACCATTGCAGCATCCCGTTCCGGACATTATCATCCGGACAGCTCTGTGGTGATGCCCCTGCTGGGACTTGCCGTACCGATATTACTGGTGTCCTGCCTGATAACAGCCCTTTGCTGGGCGCTGGCACGCAAGAAGTGGGCTATCGTTCCTTTGGCAGCCTTCTTCTTCAACTGGGAATATCTGACGGCAGTCGTCCGGTTCGGTTCCACCGATGATGATGTGCCTGCCACTGCTCCGGCGCCGAACCGGGAAGGCAAGTCCGGCGGCTGCCTCACCGTAGCCACCTACAACGTACATCATTTCGGCAACGAAATCACCGGATACTCCTGCAAGGAAATAGCCCGTTACATGCAGCAGCGTCATGTCGATGTGCTTTGCTTCCAAGAGTTCGGCGACAATCCCCACTTCACGACAGACAGTCTGCGCCGCGCCCTTTCGCACTGGCCCTACGCCCTTATTCCTGCGGACGACTCCATTCGCGGCATTCTCCCCGTTGCCGTATTCAGCCGTTACCCGCTTGCGGGAGGACGTTTCATCACCTACCCACGAAGCTCCAATTGCAGCATGGCGTGCGACATTGTTCTGGGTGCAGACACCCTCCGCCTGCTGAACAATCACTTGCAGACCACCAGTGTCAGTCAGAACCGCAGGAAGTGGGAACGCGAACTCGCCGCCAACGACACCCGCCGCGAAGCGCAAGCCGTACAGGATGCTGCGGAAACCCTGCACGAGAACTTCGTGAAGCGTGCCGCCCAAACCGACAGCATCGTCCGCCTTGTCATCGCCAGTCCGCACCCCGTACTGGTGTGCGGAGACTTCAACTCCCTGCCCTCGTCCTACACCTACCGCCAACTGTCCGGAATCCTCCAAGACGGTTTCAAGACAGGCGGACATGGATATATGTACACCTACCGCTACGCCAAGCGCATGCTGCGCATCGACTATGCTTTCCATTCGTCCAAGCTGGACTGCACCGACTATTACTCTCCCGATCTGAATCTGTGCAGCGACCACAATCCGGTGATATTTACGGTGAAATACTAAAGCGCAAAAGGATATACAAAAGAGAAAGAGTATATTAAAAAAGGCTATCCCGGTTTCCCGGAATAGCCTTTACTAAAATATAGAAAAACAAAAAAAATGGCTTTAGAAAGTCAAGCGGATGCCCACTTGTGCATGCCAGCGTGAAGAGATGTCACTCTTGTTGATTTTGGCATTATTAAATGCGTAACCCGGGTTTCTGTTACCATTTTCATCCGTACTCAGGCTTACCACTGTCAGCGGTGACAAGTTGTAGGCAGAGCTGTAGCTTGCGCCCCACTTCTTGTTCAGCATGTTGGCAAAGTTGATGATGTCGAATGTAAATTCCAGTTTGCCCAGTCCTTGAGCGTTGTAGATGGTTTGCGCCAAGTGCAGGTCTATCTCATGTTCCCAGTTGCTCAGGTTGGAGTTGCGTTCGGCATACTGTCCGCGGTGGTTCTTGGCATAGTCGTCGTTGTTCACCCATTCGGTGAAGGCTTTACGGCTGTCTGCTGCGCTCATAATCAGTTTGCCGGTCTTCTGATCCGTATAATCCACGAAGTTCATGTTGTCCATTTCGGCTTCGGTAGGGATGTAAAGCAATGAGTTACCTTTCTGGCCGTCACCGTTGAAGTCGCTGACTTCGTTCATCGTCAGGCTGTAACGGCTACCGGAGAAACCGTTGTAGATAACGGAAATGGTGGTGCTTGTCCAGCCGTTCAGATACTTCGGAGTGGTGTAAGAGAGCTGTGCCATGAGGCGGTGAGGAACATCGAACTTGGAGAAGCCGAGTTCGTTTTCGGAGTTGGTGTCGCGGGAGTAGTTATACTTCCAGTTGGAGTAAGCCACCGAGCTTGTACCGTCATTCACAGACTTGGAACGTCCGAAGGTATAAGATGCCGACATGTCCAGACCGAAGTCGAAGCTCTTCGCCAATGAAGCGGAGAAAGCGTAGGTATAGCCCTTGTTCGTGTTTCTCAGGTTCACGATGGAGTAGTAATTGCTCTTGGTCTTGGAGTAGAAAGGAGCGGCAGATGCTTCCACACCGGGGATGGCATATACCTTCTCGCCGTTGTTGTTCAGTGCGAGATTCTCAAAGAACACGTTGTTCATGGTCTTGGAGTAGATACCCTCCAGAGTCAGTTTCACGTCACCCGGCAGGCGTTGTTCCAGTGCGAGGTTGGCACGCAACACTTGCGGATACTTGAAGCCTTTGTCTACGGTAACGATGTCCGGTCTCAAAGCTCCGGTTTCCACTGATGTAGCTGCACCCATAGGATCTTTGGCATATTGTGCCAGTGAAGGGGCCGTATTGGTGTGGTTGTTGCCTTGTTTGGGTTCGATGGTAGTACCCATGGACTCCATGCCCGTATTGTTGTAGGCGTTGGACAACCAAACGAAAGGTACGCGTCCGGTGAAGATGCCCACACCGCCGCGGATCAGTGTCTTATGAGAGTCGTCCGTATACCAGCGGAAGCCTACGCGCGGAGAAACCAGCACTTTGGCGCCCGGCATTTCGCCTACGCGCGATGTGATGTCGTTGTCGGCAGCGAATGTATTGAAGGCTTCGTTCGTTGTGGGGTCGTTGAAGAGCAAGGGGATGTCAAAGCGGATACCGTAGGTCAACTCAAGGTTGGTGTTGATGTTCCACTTGTCCTGTGCATAGAAGCCGAACTGTCCCGACTTCATGATGGGGGCGTAGCGGAGGTCACCGCCTGTCAGTTCGGGGTTGGTGTACTTATACGTATATTTATAGGGTGCATCGTTCAGGAAGTTGTCCAAAGAGTTGAAGTACCATGAACCGTTTACGGCCTGAATGAAGAGGTTGCTCATGCGGTAGATTTCGTTGTGCGTACCGAAGGTCATCGTATGGCTTCCCAAATACCATGAGAGGTTGTCCTCGAAGGTATAGATGTCCTGATCCAGTTTGTTGGCTCCGGAGGAGAATTCCGTACCGATGTTGGCGGTGATGTTGGTTTTGCCGTCGTTTCCTTTCACGTTTTCAATCTGTACGGTGGGTCCCTGATAGGCCACTTCGCGGTTGTCGCGAACGAAGCTGGCCGAGGCGCGGAACTCGTTGTAGAGGTTCTGTCCGAGGCGTGAGTTCAGTTCGGCAACGATGGAGTTGGTCTTGTTGTTCATGCGGTAGCCGCTGTTGTTGAACACGTAGGAGTATGCTCCGGGAGAGTAGTTGTCATCGAAGGAGTTGTTGTGCTGGTAGCGCAGTGCCAGTTTGTGGTCCTGATTGATGTTCCAGTCCACACGTGCCAGCAAGCCGAAGGACTTGCGGTCTACGTCGCGCTGTGAGTAGGCTTCGTCGATGCCTGTATATTCCTTGTATTTATCGGCAATCTGCTTGGCTGTGGCCGAAGTGAGGTAGGAGTTGATGTATCCCGGATAGATGCTGGCGGGATAAGACTCTTTCTGTGCTTCGGCGCTTACGAAGTAGAACAGTTTGTCCTTCACGATTGCTCCGCCCAGTGTGCCGCCGAAGGTGCGTGTGAACTGCTGTCCGAGTTCGCTCTTGGCATAGTCGCGTACGGCGCTGTACTTGCCATACATGAACTGGTTGTTGAAGTAGGTGTAGGCCGATCCTTTGGTGGTGTTCGTACCCTGCTTGGTGATGGCGTTGATGCCGCCGCCAGTGAATCCGCTTTGGCGAACGTCGAAGGGTGCTACTACTACCTGTATTTCCTGAATGGCATCCATTGAGATGGGGTTGGCTCCGGTCTGTCCTCCGTTGGTTCCGGAAGAGGCAAGGCCGAATACGTCGTTGCTCACCGTACCGTCTATCTGGAAGCTGTTGTAGCGGTTGTTGGAGCCTGCAAACGTCATACCGCCGATTTTGGAAGGCATGGCGAAAGGCATGTTCTTCACGATGTCGTAGACGTTGCGGTCTACGGTGGGTGTGTTCTCAATCTTTCCCAGGGAGAAGTTCTGTCCGGCTCCGGCAGCGGCTTTGGCTTCAGCCACCACCACTACTTCGTCCAGCAGTTCCGAGCTGGGAGTCAGTTTCACGTTCTGCGTATAGGTGTTGCCCAGTTCCAGCATGATGCCCGTAAAGGCGGCACTTTGATAGCCCACGTAGGACACTGTAAGTTTGTACGGGCCGCCGGTACGCATACCTTGCATCGTATAGCGTCCGTCCACGTTGGTGACAGCGCCATACTGTGTGCCCGAAGGTTCATGAACAGCTATAACCGTCGCTCCGATTACAGTTTCATTCTGTTCGTCGGTCACCTTGCCGCTAATGGCCGAGGTGGTGACCTGTGCATTTACGCCCATAGCCGCCAAGACCAGCATCAGCGTAAAAATAACTTTCATTCTTTTTAACATAATTGTTTCTAATTAGTTTTTGAAAAATGTTATATTTCTTAAAACACTTGCAAAGGTACGCAAAAATATATGTAAAAGCATTACAATTCTGCTACATTTTTTAAGAAATTATTCTGAAGCAGAAAGATGTATTATATAATAAGGTGTAACGGAAAAGCAGCGGAAGAGAAGTGCACCGTATGTAAGAGCAGAAGCAGAAGTTCACTGTATGCAAGGCATGAGGGAAGAGCAGAAAGAGAAGTGCACCGTATGCAAGGCATGACGGAAAAGCGGAAGCAGAAGTTCGCTGCAATGAAAAAAAATTAAATATCTTTGCCGCCTTTATCCTAAAAATAATTCATTATGATGGAAACTAAAAAAAAGAAGGTTGGGCATATCTGAAGCATGTCAGAAAAGCCATGGAGTGTATCAAAACCGTAACCGACGGGAAGTATGAGGTGAGCGACGAAGCCTATCACACACTGAAGCGTATAGTGAAAAACTGCGAGAAGCTGATTAAGGCCTACGAAAAAAAGCTGGAACAGAGGGAAAAAGAGCGGGAAAAGTCCCTGAATCGTTAACAAAGCACAAATAACGGCCAAAACGATGTTTATACATATTTACAAAGTCAAAGTGTTGTAGCACACCGCAATAGGTGGCGTAAAGTGTATAAACAGGACAAAGCATCTATCTTATTTTCAGTACATTTGCGGTAATAAACATTGAACGGACATATTCTCTCCCTCCGCCATAAATTGCAAGCAGCGGGAGCAGAAGTCTGCTTCAATAAGTATTCATTTTATAAAAACAAGACATGGCAATTACATGTACGGAAGGAGAAGTGAAAATCTCCGAGTTCGGCTCAGTCCGAAGCAAACAATCACAGACCATCAGTCTGCAAGAGTATGTAAACAAAGTGCGTAGCAACACATTCAAGGCGCAGGTGGAGGAATACCGCCGCCTTGCCGCCCTGCCGGGGCATGAAGCCGAAGCGCAGAGGGTGAAGGACGGGATGCCCTGCATCGTACCCGCCGGAGTGTGCAGCGGCGGACACGCAGTGAAGAACCTCGTCAAGCACAGCGGACTGCTCCAGATAGACATGGACCACACCCTGCTGCGCACCACCGAAGTGTGCAGGCTGCTCTGCGAACTGCCCTACGTGACAGTGGTGCACAAGAGTTTCTCGCAGAACGGCGTACGGGCGTTTGTACGCGTGGCAGCCGAAGATGTGATGCGGAACTATGAGCAACTTTATGCCGCCGTAGGAGAAGCCGTCAGCCGGCATGCCGCACACAACTACGACTCCAAATGCAAGATCCTGACACAGCCCAGTTTCTATTCGTGGGACGCAGATGCGTATTACAATCCCGATGCGGAGACTTTCAAGATGCAGTGGGGAGAAGAAACGGGAAAGGAAGCGGGAACAATTTCAGAAACAGCAGCAAATGCAGGAGGAACTGTTTCAAGAGGAATAATCTCAGAAGTGACAGACTCAGGAAAAGCTGTTTCAGGAGGAGCAATCTCAGAAGTGACAGACTCAGGAAGAACTGTTTCAGGAGGAGCAATCTCAGGAGTGACAGACTCAGGAGTGACAAACTCAGAAAAATCAGCATCAGGAGCAACAGCTCCGGGATTTCTGACTCAGTTTCTCAACGACTTTGAGCACCGCAACCCCTTCCGTCGTGGTGAGCGAAACGACCTTGCGTTGAAGCTGGGTCGTGTGTCTCGCAGTAAAGGTTTTTCAAAAAAGGAGTTGGAAGAAGTTATCAACCTCTTCATCCGCCGCTATGCTGCAACCGATTTCACAGCCGAAGACATCCGTCAACGTATAACCGCTGGTTATCAATTCATTGACTCCCTTCCGCAAAAAACGGAAATTCCCGGCGAGGGTTCAAATAGGGTTCATTTCCCTTATGACCCCGCCGAGCCGCCCGATGCGGGCTCCGAAGAAGAAGATTTGTTGGAAAAAAACAACGAACTTCGTGCCCAGTCCCCCTACATTCCCGACAGCGTTTACAGCGGTCTGCCCCAATTCCTGAAAGACTGTGTGCAATACGCTTCCGACCCGCGCGAACGCGACATCACGCTGCTTGGCAGCCTTAACTGTTGCAGCGCCCTCTTCCCCGGTGTCAGCTTCTTCTACAAGAACGCCCTCTACTCTTCCCACTTCTACCATGCCCTCGTGGCAAACGCAGCAGCCGGAAAGGGCGTCGTGGCATTCATCCTCAACCTGCTCGATGCCACCCAGGAATATTACGACCGCCAGCGTCGCGATCAGAAGAAAGCCTTCGAGAAAGCCCAAATGGCATGGGAAGCCGAAGTGCATCAGGCACTGCGCGAACACCGTTCTCCCGACTCCGACAAGAAGCCCGAAGAGCCCAAAGCCAAATACCTGAAGACCTCCTCCACCACCAGCAAGAGCCGTCTGCTGGAGCAGCTCGCCACCAACGGCGAACTCGGCTGCCACATGTCGTCCACCGAAATCAACACCCTCATCTCCTCGCTCGCACAGGACTACGGCAAGTATGAGGACATCCTCTGCAAGGCTGCCCACCACGAGGAAATCTCACAGTCGTACAAGATAGACGGCGACCCGATAGTCGTTCCCCGTCCCCACCTGGCACTCATCATGTCCGGCACACCGGAGCAGTTCACCGGCTTCTTCCGCAGCCACGAAAACGGTCTGTACAGTCGTTTCCTCATCTACACCCGCCAGCTCAACCCCCATTGGGAGACGTGTGCCCCCGGCGAAGGACGCGTGGATCTGCGCGAACACTTCCATACGCTGGGAAAGAAACTCTTCGAGATGCACAAGTTGCTGCTGGAATCCCCCACCCTCGTCACCTTCACCCCCGGACAGTGGGAACGCCATACGCAACAGTTCGGCGTGTGGCTCAAGTCGGCCCTGGTGGAAGGAAAGGAGTTCCCCACCAGCATCGTCTTCCGTCATGGACTGCTTGCCATGCGCCTCGCGTCCATCCTCACCATCTTCCGCAAGTGGGACGACTACCGCTATGCCAAGGAATACTGCTGCACCGATGCCGACTTCGACACCGCCATGCAGATTATAGCCACCGTCATTGAGCACAGCCTGCTGCTGGGCACTTCGCTGCCCGACACCGGACACCCGCCGGTAGCCATGCGTAAATTCCACCAGTTTGAAGACGTTCTCAAGAAATTACCGAGGATTTTTTCTTACATCGACTTCATCAATGCTGCCAAAGAACTCGGCATATCTGTGTCCACAGCCAAACGTTACCTGAGAAAGGCCGTTGAACAAGAACTCGTTGTGAAACAGAAAGATAAGTACCGAAAACGCAGAAAAAGGCAAGGTAAACAGGGGCTATAAGGAAATGAACCCTAAATGAACCCTCGCCCCGACAATTCGACGGGCGGGGGCTCTTTGGAAAAATAAGGACAAAAATGAACCTGATAAGAATATGCGAACGCATGAACAGCCGCCCGAAACAACGAATTCTAAAAGAAAGCATCTATGTATGACAAGGAATTAGCACTCGACAGCCTATATAACATCCTATTTCTTCCTGTGAGACAGATAATTTCCCCTTGCGGGATAAATAATTTCATCCCGTAAGACGGTAAGTTTCGTCCTACGGGATGAAAAGTTTTGTCCTGCGAAGCGGGAAGTTTCGTCCTGCGAAACGGAAAACATTCATTCTGCGAAACATGGGGTCATGGTGTTCCCAGCACCCCTATGATGAGCCGCACTTGTGCGGGCGTGTACCGTCGTGCGGTAGGCGCCATGCCCGTTTCCTGCAACTGCTGCTCCAGTCCGGGCGCGGTACGTATCCATTCGTTGAACTGCTTGACGGCTGTCTGCTGCTGCACACCGTCTATATACATGCTTGCCAATTCGCCCTTGCCGTAGCTGCGCACCACAAAGGCTTTCTCTACAATATCTTCATCGGGCTTTCCCATACAGAGTCTCCATTAGTGTAATTTTCATTCGGATTGGAGACATAAAGATAGTGATTTTCAGCAAGATAAGCAATCAAACCCGGAGAAATTCATCTCCGATACCACTTTCTTTTTTTCTTCTTGCGGGCTTGCTGCAATGCCGTCCCAAACAGGCAACAGGCACATTTCAGTTCTTTCGGGGAGAGTTTATCCAAATTGTCAAGAATACCGGGAATAGAAAAGTTCTCATCGAGAAATTCATAAGGATCGGCGGCCTCTTCCAAATCCCGCTTCATGAGGCAGGCACATACAGGACATTTATCCATTGATCTGTTATATTTTTTAGTTTATGTGAGGAAATATCTTATCAACTTTACACAAAAACACCTAAGGGAAAACCCCTCAAAAAACACATACCTCACTCCCCTTTCAGAAAGAAAGATGCTCAAAGATAACACTTTTTGGTTATTATTTGCATGATTATTATAAATTAATACAATATCGGAGCAAAAAAAATACGACTACCGGAGAAATAAAAGGAAACAGCCTATATATTATTACTAATGGATGCACAGCATTTGTTAAGGTATGCACAGTATTGTTAAGGCATGCGCAGCATTTGTTAAGGCATGCACAGCACTGTTAAGGCATGCACAGCATTGTTAAGGCATACACAGCATTGTTAAGGCATGCACAGCACCGTTAAGGCATGCACAGTATCGTTAAGGCATGCACAGCATTGTTAAGGCATGCACAGCATTGTTAAGGCATACACAGCATTGTTAAGACATACTTATCGTTACTAAAGCGTACTTATCGTTACTAAACCTTACCCAACCTTACCGAATCGTATTTTCCGCCTTTCCTCTGCCGTATCTTTGTTTCAACGAAACGAGGTAAGGAATATCGCCGCGGAGACTTCTTCTCCTCCAACCGTCAGAGACAATCAATCAGTATTAACATTAGAAAAAAAACGAACTTCATTATGGCAATCATCGTAGAACCTGTGCAACGCTATCAGAAGGTCGGTGACAAGACTTCCCCGCAACTGTACTACCTGAAGCGGAAAGCCAACAACTCCCGCCTGTACAACACCAAGCGCATCGCGCAAGAGATTGAAGAACTGGGCGGCATGTCCGCCGAAGACGTGGAACACGTGGTCACCGCCCTCGTACGCAACATCAAACGCAAGCTGACAGACGGCGACAGCGTAAAACTGGACGGCCTCGGTGTGTTCTACACCACTTTCCACAGCAAAGGAACCCCCAGCTCGGAAGAATGCACCGTAAAGAACATCGACAAAGTGAACATCCGCTTCCTCACCGACAGCGGTCTGCGCCTTGTCAACGACTCCGGAGCCACCACCAAAGGCAGCCCCAACAACGTGGCGTTCAGCCTCTACAACCCCAAAGAGGACGGTCCCTCCGGTGGCGGTGGCAGCGGCAGCGGTGACGACGGAGAAGAAGAAAATCCGCTGGGATAAGTCACGCAGGGAAAGCTATCCGGTTCTCCCCCTCTCCCTGTGTGAGGGGGGAGAACAAAGTAACAATTCGCAATTGCAAAGCAACAATTCGTAATTGCAAAGCAACAATTCGCAATTGCAAAGCAATCATTCACAATTAATGCGAATCAGTAGTTGAATTTATAGTTCATTATTATACGGATTTGAGCTTTTTCACCACAGAGGGCACAGAGACTCACAGAGTCTTTCTCTTTTTATGAGGCAAAACATTTTATTTATTGAGGCAAAACATTCTGTCATTCAGAGCGTAGCGAAGAATCTGCTCTCCCTATAC
>OHPB01001166.1_pt1 | contig 14341 bp, 10 predicted proteins | sample 1577621 | NCBI WGS metagenome assembly OHPB01 (sample SAMEA3879577, study PRJEB24766) | human gut metagenome | biome: human-associated habitat; feature: feces | place: USA | collected 1985/1987 | reverse complement strand
TGGAATTGATAGAAATGCTTCATCTGTTGATTTATATTTATATAATGTCGATAGATATCAAGATGTTAATCTAAGATCTTCGATGATTTTTGAAAGTGCTAAATTCTCAGCTATAAAAGGCGGAGGAGTGAAATTAAGCATACCTTTGGCGGATAAGGCTGATGAATTAGATATCCATGCCGGAGTTGACGGCAAAACTTTAAGAATAAGGATTAAATCGGAAAAAGTTGAAATGCCGACTCCTGTTGTAACTCCGCCTGTAAAAATCTCGGATATTCTATCAGATAGCGGTAAAAAAGTTGTTGTAATCGACCCCGGACATGGCGGTTCTGATTGCGGAGCTATAAGAAACGGTATTAATGAAAAAGATATTACTCTTGATATTTCAAAAAGGGTAACGGCTCTGCTTGAGAAAAAAGGTTATGTTGTTTATATGACAAGGGAAACCGATGAAACAGTGTCTTTGCAGGATAGAGTTGAAATAAGTGAAAATATTTCGCCAGAAATCTTTGTTAGCATTCACGTTAATTCAAGTAACAGCGAAGCACCAAACGGTATGGAAACACATTATTACAAAGACAACAGTTTAATGCTTGCAAAAACAGTCCATGCTTCAATGTTAAATCATATTAATGCAAATAACCGCGGCTTGTTTAAATCTAAGTTTTATGTTATAAATCATACAACAGCACCGGCAATTCTTGTTGAAATTGGATTCTTATCAAATCCGACTGAACGTGCGCAATTAGTTTCAGAAAGCCGTAAACAGGCGACGGCGAAGGCTATAGCTGAGGGTATAAATGCTTATCTCAAGTAATAATAATTTAGACTGCAATTCTCCTATTGCGTTTTTTGATTCGGGTATTGGCGGATTAACAGTATTAAACAAAGTTAAATCGATTTTACCAAATGAAAATTACGTGTATTATGGTGATACTCTGCATATGCCTTATGGTGAAAAATCAAAAGAGCAGCTGCTCGAGTATTCTGATAAAATATTTAAATTTTTTGAATCAAAACATTGCAAGGCTGTTGTTATGGCATGTAATACAACCTCATCTGTTGTTTATGATGAAGTTATAGGACGGTATAATTTTAAATTGTATCCAATTGTGCAATCAGTTTCTGAAATTTTGTCTAAACTTGATGTCAGTCGTCTTGGAATTTTTGCTACGCGTGCAACCATTGAATCTGGTGCTTATGAGCGTGAGATTGCAAAATATAATCCTGATATAGAAGTTTTTGGACAATATTGCCCACAGTGGGTTCATATTGTTGAAGAACATTCTATGAATAATTCTGAAAATATTGAGATAGTCAAATCTGATTTAGATAAAATGATGTTAAATACTCCCGATAAAATAGTTTTGGGCTGTACTCATTATCCGTTTTTAACCGATATCTTGACTAAATTTGCACCGAAAGACCTGTTTATTGATCCTGCAATAGCATTTGCTGATTATATTAAATCTGATTTGGCTAAATCAGGTTTGCTAAACAATCAAGAAACATCAGCAGAAGAGTTTTATGTTAGTTCTAATCCTCAAAACTTTATGACTGCATCTAAGATGTTTTATGATGTTAAAAAAGAGCCTGTATTATTAACCCTTTAGTAAAATTTCAAGACATTTTTCATAGGTTTCAAGTTCAATTATATTCGGGTTATCTTTAAATAATTTGTCTTTTGTAATATTTAGTTCTGTTTGGTTTTCTTTTATTACATAGACGGGAATATTATTTTTTACAGCTTCAAAAACAGGAATAGAACCTAGAGAGTTATAAGGCATAATAAGAAAATCAAGATCTTTGATATTTAACCCTTTGTTTTTATCTGTTGTAATTTGAGGAGCTTGAGAAAGTCCGAGCAGTATGCATGGTAAAAATGTTGGTGTTATATATTCAGAGGCAGATTTAGGGTTTACGATATCAGGGTAAATTTTATAATCTTCAAATGCCGGAGAATGAGCACAAGGCACTTTGAAGTATTTCGATATGTAATGTGAGATTATAGCCTCGACTCCGCCTACAGGGTCTGTCCCTTGAGCATTAGCATACTCAGGGTTTTCCTCTTCAGAATCTTCAAACAGACAGACAACCCCAATCGCATTGCAGCCTTTATCTAATAATTTTTTGCAAGATCTGCCCAATGTCTCGATATTTTTTACGCAACCTGTTGAGATGCCATCATTTGTTAGAAAAAATTCAACTCCGACATCTTCATCTGTTATTTCAAAAGCCTTAATGTCAATACCGTAAACGGTTTTTACTGCATTTTGAGTGTTAATATGAATATTTAAGATATCTTTTTGGATTGCTTTGTCATAAATTATACCGATTTTATTGTTATTAGACGGGAGTAGGTTAATTTCATCTTTGAAAAACGAATCAAGGGTGTATCCTTCTATATAGAGCATGGAATCTGTAATCGCCGAAAATCCGCCTGCATTTACCACATTGGGATTTACTACAAGGTTAAAATGTTTGGCGAAATTTCTTGCATAAGCGCCGGCATCTCCAGCATATCCGCCAATAGATGCTCCGATACCTGTTGGAATAATAAATGCTCCTGTTTTTCGATTATTCTGAATCATTTAAATAATTCTCCACCCCGTGTAAAATTGCCTGCGCTGCTTTGTTTTGGAAATCTTCATCAATCAGTTTGGCATTATCTTCAGGATTTATCATATAGCCAATTTCAAGCAATACTGCCGGAGATTCGGTGTTCCTGACAACAGCAAAGCTTTCCTGTCTTACTTTATCATTGTTCATGCAAAGTTCACAAGTTAACGATTTAAGAATTTTCTCTGCCAAATTTTTTGACTGCGGATAATAATAGTAAACGCTTGAGCCGGATCTGCCGGATTCTGCAGCAGAATCTGGCAATGCATTGTTATGAATGCTTATAAATATATCAGAGTTGTTGTTTTGAGAGGCTTTTACCCGCTCAGAAAGTGATACTTCAATATCAGTTTCTCTTGTCATATATACTATTGCGCCTAAATCTTCAAGGTATTTTTTTAGTTTTAAAGATATAGCTAAATTTACATCTTTTTCCTTATCTCCAAGGCAACCGACAGCTCCGTATTCATCTCCGCCATGACCTGGATCAAGTGTAATTTTTATCCCTTCAAGCGGTTTTGATTTATCAATATTAGGATAATTTTTAACCTCTATGACAAGTTCTCGGCTGTTTTTATAGTAGCATTTATAGCCAAATAGTTTGCCGGTTTTATTTATATGAAAATCAAATTTACCTTCCGGCAAATCTTCAATATTATACACTGTTAAATCAAGCCCGTTTGTATGGTAGATAAAATCTTCATTTTTCATAATATATTGGCGGGTTTCACTTAATATATACGGAACTTTCTTATTAAGTTTGAGTGTAAAGGTTCGTTTATCAGGGGTTTCTTCGTAAATGTAATTTTCTATTTTTGCCGGAGAATTATTATAACCCGATATTGATGTAAGATGATTTTTTGCAATCCAGGCATAATCATCTCTTGCCAGTTGAACTTTATAAAAGTCGTTATATTCACCGACAATATTTAGCGGAATACCTTTTTCAATATGCTGAAGTCTGTTAATTCCGCCATCAAAAGGATCAACGCGCAATGGAACATTATCAGCCTTTGTTGCAAAGACTTGTATATTGTCGTAATTGATAACGTTATTTTGTTCAGCTTCTGCAGATGCCACCTTTTGACGTGTAATTCTGTATTTTTTAATATCTTTTCCGTTGTTGATTATAAACAGATTTTCTCCTTCTGATAATTTTACCGGGTGGTAAAATCCGCCGGATTTATGGATTTTTACAGGTTCATCGTTAATTTTTAAATCTATAGAAGGGTTTTCACTCCCGACAAAAAATGTGACAGGGGAATTTATTATAACTGACTGAGTTTTAGGGTAAACAATATCAGCCGCTGATACAGGGTTTGATATTAGTAAAATTGATATTCCTATGATTGATTTTAAGTTGTTCATAGTATAAATATACTATAATTTAAGAAAAATTATAATTTCGTAAATTTATTTAATAATTGTGTATTTTACTCCTCATTGTGCTAAAATATAGAATATTAAGGGATAGGAAATGAGAAGAGAAGAACCTGAGAACAGACAAAAAGTCTCAAAGGGAAAGTATTGTAATAAAGTTTCAAATATATTGGATATTGCATATTGTGTGATTATTGCAATTCTGATTGTTCACCTTTTTGTTCTTCAGATTTTTGATCTGCGTAAGTATCGTGAGCGTGGCAAAATGCAGCGCTCCAGTCATGATTTTGCTGTGCGCGGTGACATTTATGACCGCCATGGTATAAAGCTTGCTACAGATAGAATTTATTACAATATTTACGCACGTCCTGTTGATTATTCCAAAACAGAAACTCCGCGCAAGATTGCCAAACTTTTTGCACCGATACTTGGTATTCCGGAAGCTAAGCTGTATGAAAAACTTTCCAATACAAAGATCCCTGTAATTGCGCTTAAAAAAGATGTTGATCGTGATACTGCAAAAAAAATAATGAAAATTATTAACGAAAACGGATTTCGTTCAATCAGCCTTGATAAGAAAAACACCAGAGAGTATCCGCAGGGGACGTTTGCGTCTCATGTTCTTGGTTTTTATAATTTTGATGCAGGGGTTTCAAACGGAGTGGAATTAACTGCAAAAGATAAGCTAGAACATGCTGTTCGGGCAACTTACGAAAAAACCCGTGATGGTAAGATTATTTATAAAATTCCGACAGATCCTGTGCTGCCGACAAGAAATCCTAAAGGTCAGGATATCACATTGACAATAGATGCTGCGATTCAGCATGTATGTGAAAAAGAATTACATAAAATTATTGAAGAAAAAGATGCATTAAGGGGTGCTGTCATTGTTATGAACCCTAAAAACGGCGAAATTTTAGCTTATGCGGTTTATCCAACTTATGATCCGAATGCGTTCCAAAAGGCTTCAAATACTCAGATTAAAAACTGGACACTGACTGATGTTTATCCGCCGGGGTCTACATTTAAAACTATTACTGTAACAAGTGCAATGGAACTTGGTAAAATTAATGAAAATTCAATAATAGAAGATGCAGGACGTTTGAAGTTCGGCGGTTATACTATCGAGAATTATGATTATCGTGAAAAAGGTGCACCGGGAAAAATTAATCTTGTGTATCTGTTTGAGCATTCAAGTAATATAGGGTCTGTTAATGTAGGATTCTTGATGACTCATAAAGAATTTTATGACATGCTTAAAAAGTTTGGGTTTGGGGAAAAATCCGGTATTGACTTGCCCGGTGAATCTTCAGGTTTGTTGGCTTCTCCGAAGTTTTGGGACAGAGGGCTTCATATGACTATGTCATACGGGTATGGAACGTCTGTTTCTATTATGCAAATGGTATCGGCCGTGTCTGCCCTTGCAAATAACGGTGTGAGGGTCACTCCGCATGTTATAAAATATAGCCCGGAAGAAGAAATAGAAAAGGTTAAGCGAATTCCGACGATAGCTCCGGAAACAGCAAGAACTATCACAAAACTTTTGGCAATGAGTGTTAACAACGGACGTTCGTGTATTAAAATGGACAAATACAATGTTGCAGCTAAAACCGGAACTTCAAGAAAGCCTATGGAAAACGGTGTAGGATATTCCGGTGCTATGTACACTTCAACTATCGGCTATCTGCCGGCAAGTGATCCGCAGGTTTTGATTTATGTAGTTGTAGATAGTGCCAAAAAGGGTCCGGTTTGGGGAAATACAGTTGCAGGTCCTGTATTTCACGAGGTTGCAGAACAAACAGCAAGGATTCTTGACTTGAAACCGGATAAAATTCCGGCTTCATCTAAAAAAGTAAATTAGTAAGGAGATATAAATTATGAAACTTGATGAATTGATTGAATATTTAAAATATGAAGATCTTATTAACTTTAAAAATGTTGAGATTACAGGTATTTCATACAATTCAAAAACTACCAAGAAAGGTGATATTTTTATTTGTTTAGCAGGCGAACATACTGACGGACATGAGTTTGCACATATGGCTATTGATAACGGGGCGGCAGCTTTACTTGTTGAAAGAAAAGTTGATGGTGTTAAAGTTCCTCAGGTTCAGGTTGATTCAACAAGACATAAAATTGCAGATATTGCTGACAGATTTTATTCTAGCCCGTCTAAAGGAATTAATCTTGTTGGTATAACCGGAACAAACGGGAAAACAACTGTTACTCATTTAATTCAAAAGATTTTTGAGGAAAATTCTCAAAAATGCGCGCTAATCGGGACGTTAGGATATAAATTATCTTCTACCAGCGAATACAGAGATGCAAAACATACAACCCCTCAAGCTCCGGAGCTGCAGGCTACTTTAAGAATGATAAAAGATGTTGAAAAAATTGATAATGTAGTTATGGAAGTGAGTTCTCATGCGCTTGAGCAAAATCGTGTCGGTGGCTGCAGATTTAATGGGGCGGTGTTTACAAATCTTACTCAGGACCATTTGGATTACCACATTACTATGGAAAATTATTTTAAGGCAAAAGCATTACTATTTGAACGTCTTTCTGAAGGTGATTTTGCTATAATTAATCTAGATGATGAATATGGTGAAAGATTCCTATCTGTAGTTCCTGAAGGTGTTAATAAATTCACCTACGGTGTAAAATCTGATGCTGATGTTATGGCAAGAGATATAAGATTTTCGCTTAACGGAGCAGAGTTTAAACTTTTGATTAGAGGGGTTGAATACAGTGTAAATCTTCACATGAACGGTATGTTTAGTGTTTATAATGTACTGGCTGCTTTAACTGCTGCTCTTGCTATTGGGATTGATATTAAGGTTGCTCTAAAAGCTTTACAAAACGTTCACGGGGTTGCCGGAAGGTTTGAAGTCGTAAATAAAAAACCTCTTGTTATTGTTGATTACGCGCATACACCTGACGGTTTGGAAAATGTTTTGAAATCAGCAAGAGAAATTACGCCTGCTGATGGTAAACTTATTTGTCTATTTGGTTGCGGCGGCGACAGAGATGCAACAAAAAGACCTAAAATGGGAGCAATAGCGCAAAAACTTGCTGATAAAATAATTATAACCAGTGATAATCCGCGCTCTGAAGATCCTCAGCAAATTATCACAGATATTATTGATCCTGATATTGTAACCGTAGAGCCGGATAGAGGAGAAGCTATTGCTCTGTTAAAGTCAATTGCTGATAATAATGACGTTGTTGTTATTGCTGGTAAAGGTCATGAAGATTATCAAATATTGAAAGATAAAACAATCCATTTTGATGATAGGGAACAAGCTAAAAAAGTCTTTGCTGGAAGCGTTATATAAGGAAAAGGTTTATGAGAACAAAGTTACTTGTTGAACAGCATTTTCATGGCTGTTACGGAGTTGATTTTAACAAAGCTTCTGAAGAGGAAATATTGTATGTAGCAGAAAGAATTTTAAAAGAGGGAGTCGGCTACATTTTCCCGACCCTTGTGACTGATACTGTAGAAAATATCAAATGCCAAATTCAAGTTATTAAAGGTGCTGCGGCAAAGCAGACTCTTAATATGGCAAAAATTTGCGGGGTTCATCTTGAGGGTATCTTTTTAAATCCTGAGAAAAAAGGTATTCATAATTCTGAACTTTTTTATCTTCCGACAGTTGAAAATTATAAATTGATTGAAGATGATTTTATCAAAATAGTAACGCTTGCTCCTGAGTTAGCAGAGTCGGAATTGTTAGAATATCTTCGCTCTAAAGGTGTGAAGGTTCAAGCAGGGCACTGTGTTGGGGCAGATTTGAGTAAATGTGACGGTACAACCCATACTTTTAATGCAATGAGCGGGATTACGCACAGGGGAAAATCCACGGCACTTTCTGCTTTAATTTGTGATGATATTTATACAGAAATTATTGCTGATGGAGTTCATGTTTCAAATGATGCGCTGAAACTATTATTTAAAACAAAGCAAATGAATAAAATTCTGCTTGTATCAGATTGTCTGCCGTGCACTCATAGTGATTTATCAGAGTTTGAATTTGCAGGTTCTAAGATCTATTATGATGGTGAAAGAGCGGCTTCCTCTGATGGAACCCTTGCCGGAAGTTCAAAACTTTTACCGGATATTGTAAAAATCCTTGGGGAAAAAGATTTGTTTATTTCTCAATATATTTCTAATTCGTATGATTATCATAATTTGGAGTCCTTTGGATATGTTGAATGGGACGAGAATTTCAATATAGTTGATGTTGTAACAAATTCTTAAAATCTTTTTGTTTAAGTATTTCTGTGTTATTGGATATTTTAATGTTATAATGATTATTATGAGAAGTGATAGTATAAAAAAGGGGATTGCCAGAACACCTCATAGGGGGTTATTGATGGCAACTGGGGTTAGCAAAAAAAATATAAAAGCTCCATTTATCGGAATTGCAAGTTCGTTTTCGGATCTCGTTCCGGGACATATCGGAATGAGGGATTTGGAACGGCAGATAGAAAAAGGTATTCATTCAGGTGGCGGACAGTCGTTTATTTTTGGTGTGCCGGCGGTTTGTGATGGAATTTCCATGGGGCATTGCGGAATGCGTTATTCTCTGCCATCAAGAGATTTGATTGCAGATTGTGTTGAAACTGTTGCAGAAGCTCACCAGCTTGACGGGCTGGTTCTATTATCAAACTGCGATAAGATAACTCCGGGAATGCTTATTGCTGCCTTGAGAATAAACATTCCGACTATTATTGTGACTGCGGGTCCTATGCTTGATGGGGAAAGCCGCTGTGAAAAGTTAACAATGATAAAAGGGTCTTTTGAGGCTGTTGGAAAATTCAGAAATGGTGTTATTGACCAAAACAGGCTTTTAGAATTGGAAGAAGAGTCTTGCCCTTCCGCAGGTTCTTGCCAGGGTATGTACACTGCAAATACTATGGCTTGCTTAGCAGAAGCTATGGGAATGAGTCTTCCGTTTTGCGCAACTTCTTCTGCAGTTTCTTCTAAAAAACGCCGTATAGCTTTTGATAGCGGTATGCAGATTGTTGAGCTTGTCCGTAATAACATAAAACCTCTTGATATTATTGACAAAGATACCCTGAGGAATGCTATTATTTGTGATTTAGGGATGGGCGGCTCCACAAATTCTTTTTTACATATTTTAGCTCTTGCTAATGCCGGTGAAATTGATGTAAGTTTAAAAGATTTTGAGGAATTAAGTCATAAAATTCATCAAGTTGTTAAGCTTGACCCGGCAGCGGAACCTACAATGACTGATTTTCATAAAGGCGGCGGTGTTCCTGCTTTAATGAAGACTTTAGTTGATGCAAATATCGGAATTGTTGACAAAAATACTGTTTGCGGTCTTAAATTATCTGAAATCTCTAAAGATGCTTATGTTAATACTGATTTAATCCATCCTTACGAAAAACCGCTTACAACAAAGCCGGGGTTAGGGATTTTATACGGTAATCTTGCCCCGGGTGGCTGTGTAACAAAAATTTCCGGAATTGATGAATCCTGCTATGAATTTGAAGGTGTTGCAAAAACTTTTGATAGTGAAGAAGATGCAATGGCAGCTTTGGAAGAAGATAAAATTAAACCTGGAGATATTCTTATAATCAGGTATGAAGGTCCAAAAGGCGGACCCGGTATGCGAGAAATGCTTGCTCCTACCTCTTTACTTGTTGGGAAGGGTTTAGGTACAAGCTGTGCTCTGATTACTGATGGAAGATTTTCCGGCGGAACCCGTGGAATTTGTATCGGTCATGTTTGCCCGGAAGCAGCTGAAGGCGGAAATATCGCATTAATTCAAGATGGTGATAAAATTAAAATTGATATAAATACCCGTCAAATTTCTCTTCTTGTTTCAGAAGATGAACTTTCAAGGCGCAGAGCAAATTTAAAACCGTTTGAATTAAAATGTAAGTCAGGCTATCTTGCAAAATATGCAAAAAATGTTCAAGATGCCTCTCATGGAGCAATTGTATAATGGACAGTGATATTAAAAATATAATTAGGGACACTGATTTAAAACACGTCGCAATAATTATGGACGGTAACAGGCGCTGGGCTAAGGAAAAAAATCTGCCTTCTGCTGTTGGTCATAAAAAAGGTGTTGAAGCCCTAAAAGCAACTCTTCGTGCATGTAATGATTTTGGTGTTAAATATTTGACAGTTTATGCTTTTTCAACTGAAAATTGGAATCGTAAACAAGAAGAAGTTGATTTTCTAATGAATCTTGTTGCCGTAACTTTAACAAATGAACTTGATGAAATGCATAGGGAAAATGTCCAAATTCATTTTATTGGCTATTTATCAAGATTATCAGATAAACTACAAAAGATTTTAGAAAATGCGGTTGAGACTACAAAAAATAATACAGGTGTATCATTACAAATTGCATTAAATTACGGTTCGCGTGATGAGATTACAAATGCAGTTAAAAATATTGTTAAATCAGGAGTCTTATCTGAGGATATTACACCTGAACTTATATCAAATAATTTATATACAGCACAGATTCCGGATCCTGACATTTTAGTAAGAACAGGCGGAGAGCAAAGAATTTCAAATTACTTACTCTGGCAGATTGCATATTCTGAAATTATCATCAAAAATGAGTTTTGGCCGGAATTTGATAAAAAACTTTTGGCTCAGTGTATAGAAGAATTTGGAAACAGACATCGGAGGTATGGTAAATAGTTTATTATGAAAATAGTTTTTGCAACGGGGAATCCACATAAGTTACAGGAGATTAATGAAATATCAAAAGGTTCAGGAATTGAATTTGTTCTTCCACCTGCTGATTTTAATCCGATTGAAAATGGTACAACATTTGAAGAGAATTCTTATATTAAAGCAAAAGAAGCCGCAATACTGTCAAGAAATATTGCGCTCGCTGATGATTCAGGTTTGTGTGTTGAAGCATTAAACGGAGAACCCGGAATACATTCCGCTCGTTATGCAGATACAGCGCAAGACAGAATTAACAAGCTTTTGGCTAATCTTGCCGACTCAGGTAATAGGAAAGCAAAATTTGTTTGTGCTATGACTCTTGTAGATGAAACAGGCAGAATTTTATATAAAGATACAGGAGAGTGTTATGGTAAAATTGCACATCATCAAGCAGGTGTAAACGGATTTGGATATGATCCTGTTTTTGAAGTTGACGGATACGGGGTTACTATGGCAGAAATGTCAGAGGATTTAAAAAATTCGGTTTCGCATAGGAGTATTGCTCTGAATAAAATTTTATCTTATGTAAAATCCGAATTAATGCAATAATTACAACCGCATATCCTCGTTTTTAAATCCTAATAGTTACTTATTCTTTTGGAGAATTTAATGAAAAAAAAGATTATAATTATTTTATTATGCATACTAATTGCGGTAGGGATAAGATTTGTTTATACTTATGCTGCATCTTATTTAAAGAACGAGGCTATGAAAAATCGTCCTGCACCTGATGTCACTGTTGAAGTTATAAAAAACAAAAGTGTTATAGAAAGTTTTGATGCTCCGGGACGCGTTGTATCTAAATATCAGGTTAGTATTATGGCTAGAATTTCAGGCTACCTGCAGAAAAGTTTTTTCAAAGAGGGTGATTATGTAAAAGCAGGAGAAACTCTTTTTCTCATTGAGCCTGCCGAGTATCAAAACGCTTCAAATACTGCAGGGGCAAATATTCAAAATATAAAAGCTCAATTGGCTTATGCCGATAAGCAATTAAGTCGAGCCGAAGAACTTGTAAAACAGGATTATATTGCAAAATCCAGATATGATGAAATTCTTGCCAATCGTAATGCGTTAAAGGCACAATTGACTGCTGCAGAATCAAGTTTTAAGGATACAAATCGCAGTTTAAATTATACAAAAGTGAAAGCTCCTGTAGATGGCAGGATTGGAATTATTGATGTTACCGTCGGCAATTATGTAACACCATCATCCGGCTCTTTAACTACAATTAATAGTACAAATCCGATTTATGTAACTTTTCCGATATCATCTGAGGATTATGCGGCTCTCAGATCAATTGATAAAAAAGCTAATGAAAAAAGAAGGGTAGAACTGTTTTTCCAAAATGATAAAAAATATGAAACTAACGGTGTTCAGGACTTTTTAGATAATAAAGTTGACCAATCAACAGGTACAGTAACATTAAGAGCAACGTTTCAAAATCCGGAAAACAGACTTTTACACGGAGAATTTGTAACTGTAAGGCTTTATGCTAATAATCCGGTTAACATGCCGGTTGTACCTATTGTTGCTGTTCAGGAAAATCAAGAGGGTAAATATGTTTATAAACTTGATAATGAAGGACTGCCAAAGTTGACTTATATAAAAGTTCAAGGACAATCTGATGATAATTGGATTGTAACTGAAGGTTTAACTCAAGGAGATAAAGTGATTGTAGACGGAATCTTAAAAGTTGTTCCGGGAGCACCGATAAATATAGTGTCTAAGGACGAAATGGCAAAGAATAATACCCCAGATATATCAGATAATAAATAATAACCGGATAAGGATACACTATGTCAAATAATAACAATGCAGGAAGCTTGTTTATCAAGCGCCCTAAACTTGCTATCGTAATTTCGCTTGCGATTTTGCTTGCAGGAATACTTATGATAAAATCTCTTCCTCTGGAAGAGTACCCCTCAATCACTCCGCCTCAGGTTGTTGTATCAGCAACTTATTCCGGCGCAAGTTCTGATGTTATAGAATCGACCGTAGCTGCACCGTTAGAAGCTCAATTAAACGGTGTGCAGGATATGATTTATATGTCGTCAACATCTCAAAACGGAACTTATAAATTAACACTATATTTTGAAGTCGGTTCAGATCCTGATATGGCAGTTGTTAATGTTCAAAACCAGTTGCAGCTTGTAACCCCAAGATTGCCGGAAGAAGTTCGTCGTTACGGATTGTCGGTAAAAAAATCAACAGGGGGACCCGGATTATTGATGATTAGTGTTAATTCTCCCAATAATTCATATAATAATTTGTTTATTTCAAATTACGCAGATATATACATAAAAGACGAATTGGCACGTATTAAGGGGGTTGGTTCTGTCAGTGTATTCGGTTCTTCAAATTATTCAATGAGAATTTGGCTTGATGCGGATAGAATGGCGAATTACGGACTTTCAAGTTCTGATATTATTGCAGCAATTCAGGCTCAAAATATACAAACACCTGCTGGTGAATTAGGGGTTGAGCCAATGAAAGATAAGCAGTTGATTAAGCTTACAATGAGGACAAAAGGCAGGCTTAAAAGTACCGAAGAGTTTTCAAATATTATTGTAAAATCTCTGCCTACAGGTGCTCAGATTAAACTAAAAGATGTTGCAAGAGTTGAACTGGGTGCTGAGAGCTATTCAAATTTTTCGCGAATTGATGGTAAAAATTCGGCAATTGTCCTTGTAAATCAGCTGCCGGAAGCAAATGCTATTGATTTATCAAACAAAATTCAAAATAAAATGAAAGAGCTTGCCAAATCTTTTCCAAAAGATATTGAGTACAGCATTAAGCACGATGAAACCGAATTTGTAAGAGAATCAATTCATGAGGTTATCAGTGCCGTTGCGCTTGCCGTATTACTTGTATCAATTGTTACATATATGTTTTTAGGAACTATTAGAGCTGCATTTATTCCATTTGCGGCAATTCCTGTTTCTTTAATCGGTGTATTTATATTCATGCATTTATTCGGATTTTCGATAAATCTTCTAATTCTATTTGGACTAGTATTGGCGGTTGGATTGGTTGTTGATGATGCAATCGTTGTATTGGAAAATACTCAGCGGCATATTCAAGAGGGTAAGACACCTAAAGAAGCAACCGAAATCACAATGAAAGAGGTTTTTGGCGCAGTTCTAGCAACATCATTAGTCTTGATGGCTGTATTTGTTCCTGTTTCATTTATGGGTGGGATAACGGGACAAATGTTCAGACAGTTTGCTCTATGTATAGCTTCATCAATCGGTTTGTCAACTCTTGTAGCCCTTACACTTGCACCGGCACTCTGTACAATAATCCTTAAATCCGACAAAGAAAAAGCTGATTTTAAGTTTATTCAGGATTTTGATAATTTGTTTGACAAAATCAGGGATAATTATCTTGAAGGAACTATGTATTTCATCAATTCTGCGAAGCTGACAGTAACAGTTCTTCTGCTAATTGTAATTATCACGGTTTTAATGTTTGTTATAATTCCTCGTGGATTTTTACCGATTGAAGACCGAGGGGCTGTATTTACACAGATTCAGTTGCCTGACGGGTCAACTGCATCAAGAACAGATGGGGTTGCAAGAGATGTCGAAAGGCGCCTATTAAAAATTCCGGGAATAAAAGGGATAA
>OHPB01001160.1_pt1 | contig 14399 bp, 14 predicted proteins | sample 1577621 | NCBI WGS metagenome assembly OHPB01 (sample SAMEA3879577, study PRJEB24766) | human gut metagenome | biome: human-associated habitat; feature: feces | place: USA | collected 1985/1987 | reverse complement strand
CGCACAGGTCGCTGCTCGCGATCAAAAGTCAAGGGCCGCGGCCCTTGACAATCCCGGAGAGACTGTTTCGACAAGTGGAATCCATCGCTATGGATTATGCGATATTATGGGGGAAGTATGCAAAGCTATGGAAAATTTGCCGCGCTGTACGACCGGCTGATGCGCGATGTGGACCGCGATGCCTGGGCGGAGTATGTCCTTTCGCTGTTGGGTGGAGCGCCGCGCACGGTGGTGGATTGCGCCTGCGGCACGGGAGAGTTGACCCTCCGGCTCGCGCGCGCGGGGCATACTGTCACTGGGCAGGATATTTCGGGGGAAATGTTGGCGATTGCGGCCGAAAAAGCGCGCAATGCTCGGTTCAGGATCCCCTTCATCCAACAGGATATGCGCAAGCTGCGCCTGCACAGGCCGGTGGATGCAGTCGTCTCCGCATGCGACGGCGTCAACTACCTCGCCTCCCGCGCTGCGCTTTCGGAATTTGCCGCCGCGGCATATGCGGCGCTCAAACCGGGCGGCGTGCTGCTGTTTGACGTTTCCTCCCGCTACAAGATTTCCACGGTCCTGGGGAACAATACCTTTGCGCTTGACGAGGAGGATTCCGCGTACATCTGGCAGAACGCCTACGATCCGGAGAGCAAGCTCATCCGCATGGAGCTTACGTTCTTCACGCGGGAAGGGGATGGGCCGCATTACGAGCGCTTTACGGAAACGCATATCCAACGCGCGCATTCCGAGCGGGAGATCCGCGCGGCGCTTGCGGGTGCGGGGTTCGCGGAGGTCACGGCCTACGAAGCGTTTACGCGCACGCCGCCGAAGGCTGAGAGCGAGCGGCTGCAATTCATTGCGAAGAAAGGGATATAAGCGAATTATGGAAGATATTATTATCCGCGGGCTGCTCGCGGATGCGACGGTAAAAATTATGGCAATCTCCGGCGCCGCGCTGGTGGAGAAGGCGCGCAAAACGCACCAACTTTCCCGCGTGTGCACGGCCGCGCTCGGCCGCACGCTCATGATGACCTCCATGATGGGCGCGCAGCTCAAGAATGCGGATGAACGCGTCACGGCCATGCTCAAGGGCGGCGGCGAGGCGGGCAACATCGTCTGCACGGCGGATTGGACAGGCCGCGTCAAGGGCTATGTAGAAAACCCAGGGCTGGAGCTCCCGCCCGCGCCCAACGGCAAGCTCGACGTCGCGCTTGCGGTGGGCTGGTTCGGCGACCTTACCGTCATCCGGGATATGGGCTTGAAGGAACCGTATGTGGGAACCTGCCCGATCCAGTCCGGCGAGATTGCAGAGGATTTTGCGCGGTATTTCACCGTATCGGAGCAGCAACCGTCACTGGTGTACCTGGGCGTGCATGTGGATGTGCCAAGCGGCGCGGTGCGTGCGGCGGGCGGCCTCCTGGCGCAGCCCCTGCCCGGCTGCCCGGATGAGGTGATCGACGCGCTGGCGGAGAAGGCGAAGGAGATCGAGAAGCTCACGGCGACGCTTGAGCGCGGCGTATCCTTAAAGGATGCGCTGATGCGGCTTTTCGACGGCATGGGCTTTGCCATCACCGCGAATCAGCATCCGGAGTTCCGGTGCGATTGCAGCCGGGAGCGGCTGGAGCGCGTGCTTATCTCGCTCGGGGAAGAGGAGCTTTCGGACATGATCGAGAAGGAACACGGCGCGGAGCTTACGTGCCACTTCTGCAACCAACAATACCGGTTCGACGAACAAGACCTCCGGCATTTGCTTGCGGAGGCGAAAGGGAAAGACGACGCGTGACCAAACGAGAGAAACGGGTGCTTGCCGGGCCAGGCAAGGTGCTGCCCTTTGCCCAGCCGGGCGAGTTTTACTATAAACGCGGGCTCGAAAAGCTCGACAAGAACAACCTGCCGGACGCGATGGCGTATTATGGCCGGGCGCTTCAGTGCGACCCGGAGAACGAGGAAATCCGCATCGCAATGGCGCAGGTGCTGACGGAAATGAACCGCTTTGAGGAATCCAACCGCATCCTGTTCACGCTGACGAACGGCGGCACGGATCCGAAGGCGGATCCGGAGTGCTATTTCGGGATGGGCTGCAACTTTGTCGGCCTGTATGACTACCGGAACGCGCGGCATGCCTTGGAGCAGTATCTCGACCTTGACCCGGACGGCGAGTTCATTTACGATGCATACGACATGCTGGACGCGCTGGATGATGCTGAGCTTTCCGAGCATGGCGACGGGCTCGTGGCGCTCTCCAGGGAGGATCGCGCTTACGACCTAGCGGATGAAGGGCGTGCGCTTCTGGAGCAGGATCAATACGACCAGGCGGTGGATGCGCTCCAGCATGCGCTTACGCTCGCGCCGAAGCTGACCTATGTGCGCAACAACCTTGCGCTCGCATATTTCTGCATGCGGGACAACAAGCGCGCGGCGGCGGAAGCGCGCGCCGTGCTGCGGGAGGATCCAAAGAACGTGCAGGCAATGTGCAACCTCGCCATGATCGAGAGCGTGGCACAGGAAGAGGAGGCGGCCAACCGCATGGCGGATCAGCTTCTGCAGCAGGAGACGGACGACCCGGAGGACCTCAACCGCATCGCGCTTGTGCTGATGGAGCTTGGCCGCTTCGAGGAAGCCTATGGCGTGATGCAGCGCCTCGTGCGACACTGCCCATACGAAACGGGGGCGGTACACCGCCTGGCCGTCTGCGCTTATGAGACCGGGCGCTACCAGGAAGCGACGGAGTGCTACGATAAGCTCCTCAAGATCAACGCGAACGATACGGTCGCGCGCTATTACCGCGGCCTTTGCCGCGCCGCGCAGACGGGCGGCACGCCGCATGGGCGCAAGCGGGAGTTCCTGTTCAATTATCAGGTGCCCGTGGACGAGATGCTTGCGCGGGTGAACCGCCTGAACGCCATCCTGAGCCTGCCGCAGGAGGAGCTTTCCGCCCGCTGGCGTGAGGGAGATGAACTCAAAAACCTTGTGGAATGGGGCTTCAGCATGCCGGAGGAGGGCATCAAGCGCGCGCTGCTTTCGCTCGTCACCTCATTTGGCGATGCGCGCGCTGAGGCAATCCTGCGCGATTTTGCCATGCGCATGGATCAGCCGGACCGCCTCAAGAAGGAGACGTTCGCGCTGCTTGCGCAGATGGGCGCAAAGGGACCGTTTACCGGCTACATCGGCGGCAGGCTCGTGGAGAGCAACATCAGCTTTGCAAAGGGCTTCCCGGCGGATCTACCCAAGGCTTACGGCGAGGTTGTCATGGTTTGCATGAGGGAGATGTGCGGCAGACGGCCGGAGAACGTCCTCATTGCGGCGGTGAAGCTCTGGGCGGAATATGTCTCGCCGCTTTCCGGCCAGTACCCGCGCCTCAACCGGCATCAAATCATGGCGATGGCCGCGGCGCTCGAATACCTGGCCTGCCGCGCATGCGGCGAAAAGGCTGCCCGCGCGGATGTGTGCACGCAATATGGCGTTTCTGCGCTCCGGTTCAACAACGCCCTTTCTAAATTGATGAAACCGAAGGATAAAGCATGAGATTGATCGCAACCTGCAAGCTGGGCCTGGAAGCGCTCGTGGCGGCGGAGATGCGGCGCATCGGCATCGACCCGGAAACCGTCGCGGACGCGCGCGTCACCTTCCGCGGAGATGAAGCCGCGATGGCGCGCGCCTGCCTTTGGCTGCGCACAGCGGAGCGCGTGCTGATGGAGGTTGGCACGTTTGAGGCAAAGACGTTCGACGCGCTGTTTGAAGGCGTAAAGGCGCTGCCCTGGAAGCAATACCTCACGCGGGACGCGTTCATCCATGTCAACGGAAAAAGCGCGAAGAGCATGCTCTTTTCCGTATCCGACTGCCAAAGCATCACAAAAAAGGCCATTGTGGAGAACCTGCGCGCGGCCTATCATACCGAGATCCTGCCGGAGACGGGCAGGGAGGTCATCGTGGAGGTCGGCATCCTGAAGGACGTGGTTACGCTCGCGCTCGACCCCTGCGGCGCGGGGCTATCCCGCCGGGGCTACCGCACCTGGAACGTGGCCGCGCCCCTTTCGGAAACACTCGGCGCGGCGATCGTGCTGCTTTCGCGCCATGCGCCGGAGCAGCCGCTTATCGACCCGATGTGCGGCAGCGGCACCATGCCGATCGAGGCTGCGATGATCGCGCAAAACCGCGCGCCAGGCCTCAACCGCCCCTTCGCGGCGGAGGAATGGCCGTTCCTGCCGCAGGGCGTATTTGCCCGTGCGCGGGAGGAAGCACGCGACGCGATCCTGCCCACAAAGCTCGACATCCTCGGCTCGGATATCGACGCGCGGGCCATCGACCTCTGCAAAAAGCACGCTAAGAAGGCGGGTGTCATGGTAAACTGGGCCGTGCGGCCCGTGAAGGAGCTCCAGGGCGAAAAAACGGACGGCGTGCTCGTATGCAACCCGCCCTATGGCGAGCGCATGCTCAAAAAGAGCGAGGTGGAGCGCCTTTACCGCGAGATGCGCGCGGCGTTCGACGGGCTCCCTTCCGGCTGGCGCAAGAGCATCATCACATCCCACCCGGAGTTTGAGCGCATCTACGGCCGCCGGGCGGACAAGCGCCGCAAGCTCTCCAACGGCGGCATGCCCTGCACGCTGTATCAGTATTTTCGGTAAAGAAAACCAGCAAAATCGAATTGAGAAGGGATTGAGAACGCGATGGAATACACGTTTGAAATCACTGTAGCTGGATGCAATACAAATTGCCGGCATTGTTATGTGAGCGGCGGCCCTGGGCCGCATATGCCGCTTGCAACATACCGTGCCTGCCTGGAAAGGCTCGTGCCCGCGCTCGACCGGCTCGAAGGCAACGTCTCCATCATGCCCGGAAACGAGCCGTTCAACCACCCGGAAGCGGTGGAGCTCATGCGCATGACGCACGCGCTTGCTCCGGAATATTACCCGGATACGGATTATGACTGGCCGACGACAGGAATCGCGCTGATGGGATGCGCGGAACGGGCGGAGGCGTTTGCACTGCTGCGGGAGTTCGGCGCAAAGCGCCTGATGCTGACGCTGCACGGCGCGCAGGCGCACCATGATGAGATCGTGCGTAACCCGCACGGCTTTGAAAGGATCTCCGCAATGGCTGACCTGCTGCATGCGGAAGGGTTTGGCGTTGCTTTCAACTTGATGCTCAACCACGGCCTGATCGAGGATTGGGACGCGGTCTGCCGCTTTATGGAGGAGAAGCGCTGTGCGGCTGCGTACCTGACTATCCCGCTGTACCTGCCTGCCGAACGTCTGCGCGCATTCCAACAATACCGGGCGACATATGCCGATTGCCAGCGCCTTCGGGGCAGGCTCGGCTGCGCTGGGATCGACGAAGCGCAGTTCTTTCAGAACGTTGAAGCCTTTTGCGAGGCTACTGTGCGGGAGCGCGCCCTGCGGGAGGGCTGGGATTATGCCGCGCGCGAGCGGGAGAAGCTGGATTGGGCTTTCTTCCATATTACGCAAGCGCTTGAGCTTTATTATGGCAACGCGGGCATGCACACAAAACGGCTCGGAAACATCGCCGCAATGACGAGCGAGGAGATTTATCAGGCGATTTTGCCCTGCCGCGCAAATTACGATTATTCCGCTTATTATGATCTTGCGGAGCTGCCATCCATCGCGGCTGTGCTTGCGGCAAACCCGGTACGGGAAAACTATGTTTACCCGGATGCGGAGGGCTGCCTATATCGCTGGCTCGACCAAATGGGCGTGCCGGACATCCTCATCTGAATTATGCCTCCATATCTCGCCCGCATCAGCGGCCTGATGCCGCCTGTGGTAAGGAACCCCATGGGCATCACGCCAAGGGACTCGGCACGCAGTATTTCTTCTGTTCCTGCCACGGTTATAAGGCCGCGGGGGTATGCCCCCGCGCACTGGGGACACCCCCATTGCAGGCGGCGAACGGAGGCTGAGGTTGATGCGAATTTGCAAAAAACGCTTTACAAATCGCGGGCGATACAGTATAATAATTCCTGCGCGAAAGTGTGGGGTTTCGCCCGGTATTCCGGAGCGAACTGCCAATTTGGACTTGGGGCTTTAGCTCAGCTGGCTAGAGTGCCACACTGGCAGTGTGGAAGTCAGGGGTTCGAATCCCCTAAGCTCCACCACGAAAACCGCCTGAAACTCTAGGGTTTCGGGCGGTTTTTCATATGCAGAGTACACACAAAAGTACACGATTACAAAATTTTAGAGAAAGCGCCCTCCACGATTTTTGCTGTCTTTTCCAAGTCGCCTTCGGCTTCGTGCTTGTATCTCCCCGTATCCATGCTCTCAGAGTGACCGATCATCTGCTTTAGTAAGTCCTCGGGCAGTTCGGTCTTGACGAGGCTCACCGTCGTATGGCGCAGTTCGTGCAGGGTTGGCTTTATCCCGTGCTGGTCGCGGTAGTGCTGCCATTGCTTGTACATGGCGTTTGCGTCCATCTGGTTGCCATCCGGCCCCGGAAAAAGCCATGCTCGGGTTGCTATGCCCAAGCCCTTTAAGCTCCACCATGAAATAAAACCGCCTGAAACCCTAGAGCTTCAGACGGTTTTGTTTGGAATAGGTCAAAAACACACTTGATTTTTGAAATCCTTATTCTTATGATTCCTCCTGATTTCTCCAGCTCCTGCGCGTCAGGAACAGAGAAAGACTTAGCATCGCGCAAAGGAGCATCATGATTACCCACACGCCAGCAGAATGGAATCGGACGCCGGTATTGGGTGTCACTTTTTCGCGTTCCGCGTCCGTAGAGAGCATGCTCAGCTCCTGCGTGGTTTCCGTCGCGTTGGTGAGGGCATAGAGGCTGAAATGCGTCGTTTCAAAGGTGTACACATCGCCCTCGCGCGCGCCGTCCATTTTAGCAACCGTGCCGTCTTCGGCAATATGCCATACGGCAACCTCGCCCTCAAAGGAGGCAGGAATGGGCAATTTGACCACGATGCTGCCGGCCAGCTCCGCGCCAAGGAGGGTAATATCGTAAACGCGAGCATCTGCCAGCGTCAGGCCGCTATCTGCGACGGCCTCCGCGAGAATGCTGCGCGCCGTATCGGCCGGCATCTGGTTGACCGAAAAAGCCGCATCGCCGATCAGCGTCCCGGCGTAGGAAACAAATTCCACGCCCGATGCTTCGTCATAGATCACAACCGTATCGGCATTCAAAGCGGGGGAAGCAGTCGGCTCAGCGGTGGGTTCTTGCGCAGGCTCGGCAGTCGGCGCAGCGGTAGGCTCTTGCGCAGGCTCGGGCGTCGGCTCAGCGGTGGGTTCTTGCGCAGGCTCGGGCGTCGGCTCAGCGGCAGGTTCTTCCGTAGGCCCGGCAGTCGGCTCCTCGTTCGGCTCCGGCGTCGTAATTGCCTGCGGCTCCGTCGCTTCGCCTTCGTCCGCCAGGGCTTCGCTCATGCCAAGTGAGGAAAAGCAGAAAATGAAGATCAACATCCAGGCGCATAAGGCTCGAAGCCTCAATTTCCATGTCTTATTTTTCATAGTTCGCATCTCCTTCGCTGTTCTTTCCCTTCTTCCGCGCCCATACGAGCAGCAGGATCATGCCCAACGCGGACGCGGCCATCATGGCCAGGTAGAAGGGCAGGTTGTTCTCGTCTCCGGTTTGCACGTTGCCGCCTATGCCGGGCGGGGTGATCGGAGAGGTGGGGGAGATGGGATCGGCCGGGGGCGCAGGCTGGGCATAGCGGTTGGAAAATACCGCGGTTTCCACCTTTTCGCCCGCTGGGTTGTAGATCAGCAGCACGCTGGTCAGGCGACCATCGCTGCCCACATACACCTGCAGCATCACCGTGTACTGCCGCCTGTCATATTCATACCACTCCTCCGCGTCGATCACATCCTGTGTAAGGGTATAGTGGTAGGTGCCGGCCTGGCTGGCATTGAACTGCAAATCTATGGACGTGTTGCCGCGCAGGGTAAAGGCGTATTCTCCGTTCACGCTGCCATCCGGCATGGGCGCGCCCGTCTCCTCCGCCCGCAGGACGTAGTGGAATACATTGTCCACGCCCGTCAGGTTGGTTGAAAAGGTCTGCTCTACAGGAAGATGCGCCGTAACGCTCTCCGCATAGGCCGATGTCTGCATGCCAAGCAGCAGGATGACCGCCACAAGCAACGCGCCGATTCGCCTTCCGCATTTCATTCTTCTATCACCCCTCATGTTTCTTTTCCTCCCGATTGCTTCTTTGGCGACGCCGCAGAATAATAACCAATATGACCAGCAGCAGCAATACCGCCGCCAAAATCCAAAGCCACAGGGGCACTCCCAGGGATTCTTCCAGCCGGTCAACGCCCGTGCCCAAATTCGCCGCTTCTTCCGCCTCGGGATAGACCGTATCCGTCAGGCGGCCTACGAGGATATGCCGCCCATTGGTAATGTCGCTGGTGCAGGTGCTCAACAGCACCAGATTGTCCTGCGTGGTTACGTCCATTTCCCGTACATACATGGACTTTTCATAGACGCTGTCCAGATACGCTTGCTCTGCCGCGTCCGAACCGGCCTGTTGCCCCGGGTTCACTAGTGTGAATATATCATCGTAAGCGTCCACGAGCATGAACGCAAAAAATTCAATGCCATGATCCTTCCCGTCAAAGAACAAATTGCCGTAAGGATGCTCGTCAAAAAATGCCTGCTCCGCAAACAGCTCCACATCGCCGAACATCTTCCGATTTTCCATGTGGTGACCGTAAATGATGTTGTTATAGTCCGTAAAGCGAGGGTCGTTGGCGCAATGCAGAAAGATCGCGCCGCTCAGGGAATAATTCCCCTCAACGTCCGTATTGACGTATTTGCTGTTATTTTCCGCCTGCAAAAGCGGGTAGTTGATCTCCGTATCGTTCACGCGCAGCCAGCCGATCACCTCCGGGTTGATCGCCCGCAGTTCATCAAAGGAGCGGGTATCCTCCTCCGTGGGGATAAACGCCTCATACACCGTTGCTTCCGCCGCGTGGTACACCTGATTCGCGTCCCAAAGGGAATAGCCCGCCAGCAGCATAACGCATACCGTCAACGCCAGCGCGGCGAAGCTCACCACGCTATCCAGCAGGCCGATCAGCCGCCTGCAAGCCTTCTTCCATGGGGGCATTTTGTTCGCATTCCTTTCCCTGCCGGTGAAAAAGGGGATGCGGCAGCAGTGCCGCTCGCATCCCCTTGAGGTGTGTTCGTTAGTCCTCGTTATCCTGAGCATTACGGCGCTTCAACACCGTGAACAGCACGATCATGCCGCCCGCGATAGCAACCATCAGCACGTAGGGCAGGACATTCAGAATTACGCCCATCGGCGGTGTATAAACGCGAGTGTTTGTTACATCGACTTTGTTAGTCGATTCAGTCAGCGTACCGGGTACCTCGATAGCAGCAGTACTGACCGGCGCAGTTATTGTCCCGGTTTGAGTACCGAATTGGTATTTAGCAGAAGCGGTATAGAACGGCACCGCGTTTTCTCCTACGGTGGTCGTCGATCCAACCGGATAGCCGACGAATTTCACCCACTCACCGTTTTTCAGGCTGAAGTTATACTCCCTGTGAGCGTTTATAAGGACTTCTCTGCCGTCACTATATATAGCTTTTGGAATGAAAGGATTAACACCTCCAGGAGTGACAAGAGTGAGAACGAACGAGAATTCCTGGTCAGGATCATCGCCGTCTATAACTGTTTTGCTGATCTTCAGAGAACCATTGCTATCATAGTCAGGGCCCTGCGAGCCTGCTTCTAATGCATAAGTATTTACAAATTTGAAGCCATCTGCTCCGACCTTCTCTTCTGGATCTAACGCAACACCATTATCGTTATGGGTCTTATAAACTGCTATATTTGATATAGCAAGCTTGCCGCCTGTATTCCCTGTAACGATAATTTCAACCATATATTGTGCATCCGACATGATCATCTTTTCGTGTTCGTTATTAATTTCGCCGGTCTGATTCTCCTTGACGGTGTATTTATACTCACCGGCTACTGTAATATTGCTAAACACAAGATTGCTGGTCTTGATGCCGCCTTTTTCGGCATCAGTATATGGGATATCAGCAATTGTCAGATCAGGTGCGTTCTTTTGCGTTATTTTGGTTACATCGTATTTGAATGTTGCCGCGTGACCAACTCCGTCAATATACTCCTTGGTTACATGTGCCGACGGTGTTGTTGGGTCTACCTTCCCATCTGCCGCGAATGCCGTTGCCGTCATGCTCAGCATCAGCATGAGCGCCAACATAATGCTCAAGAGTCTTTTCATTCCTATGGTTCCTCCTTTTAATAAATAAATATAATGTTGTTCTATGGTCAACTGGCAGCGGCGCATCAAATGCCCCGCGTCCGGATAACCGCGATGACCTTGCCTTTCACGTCCGCCAAATCCACGCATCCGTAAACCCGGCTGTCCGTTGCGCTGGGGCGGTTGTCCCCCAGCAGGAATACCTGCCCTTCTCCGACGGTCAGGGGAAAGCTGACTCCCTGCGCAAATTGCGTTGTGTCGTAGTAGATGTCCTGTGCCTGCTGTATTGCTCCGTTCACGATCAGGCCATCGGCGGTGATGTCTACGCTGTCGCCCTCCATGGCAACCACGCGGCCCGTCACCGTATTGCCCTCATACTGGATCACCGCGACGTCCCCGATCGCGAACAGCTTATCCAGCCGGTAGTACACGGCCAGGTCGCCGTCGCGTATGGCGGGCTTCATCGACACATCCGGTATGCGCGCAACGCCGTAGACAAATGTGAACACGACAAAAATGCAGCCCAGGATCAACGCTATCTTGAGGACAAGCTGCATGACGTCCAGCACAAGAGAGTATTTCTTCTTGATGGGCTTGCGCGGACTCGCCGTTTGCGGAGCATGTTCCTCCATTATGACACCCCCTCCTTTTGATTGATATTTTTCACTCAAGAAAGAGTAGGCATGGTATGTCCGCGAAAGCGTACTTCTGCGTATTGACAGAAATGTCTCCAAATGGGATAATAATCTCAACGGAAATGGGAAAAAATGGTATGTCCGTGAAAGTACACTTTTACGGACTTTTTTCATGTCATAATGGACTTTGCGGGAGCGTCCCCTCGTTCATCTGCTTCACATGATCGTAAAAATATGTGCGGCCTACCTGCAGCGTTTCCAGCGCCTGCGGCAGGGTGATCTCCCTTTCCTGCCATTGCCGCGCGACAGCCTCGAAATTCTCCGGCAGCGGCCTGCCCTTTCTGCCGAAACGCACGCCCTTTGCCTTGGCCGCCGCGATGCCCGCCGCCTGCCGCTCGTGGATGTTCTCCCGCTCCACCTGCGCGACGTAGCTAAGAATCTGCAAAACCAGATCGGTCATGAAGGTGCCGGTCAAATCCTTATCCTTCTTGCGGGTGTCCAGCAGGGGCATATCCAAAACCACTACGTCCGCGCCGATCTGCTTGGTGATCCGCCCCCATTGCTCCAATATCTCCGTGTAATTGCGTCCCAGCCGGTCGATGGAGACGATAAAAAGCGTATCCCCCGCCCGCATACGGCGAATCAGCCGGCCATATGCCTGGCGGCAGAAATCCTTGCCGCTCTGCTTTTCCACGACGATCTGCTTTTTCTCCAAGCCTGCATTCATGAGCGCGTTGATCTGCCGGTCAAGGCGCTGCTCCCTGGTCGATACTCGCGCGTAGCCATACTTGCACATTGCACATTTCCCTCCAATCTCCAAAATCAAAAAAGACAACCCGTGTGAGCCTGTCACATCAGGTTGCCTTTTCTGATTTTGGCCTATTCAACTGATTCCTCCGGCATTCTGGCTTTTCGCAAAACGCCGTGCAAAACATATCGCGCGTTATCGAATTCATAGCTGCAGGTGGACAGCGTCAAAATACGCTCGCCCTGACCCGGCACAACCTCTGTTTCAATACTCGACCGCTCCTTGATGACCTCCCGCCATGCGTCAAATTCGTCCTCGTCCTGAAAGACAATTTTCCATGCGCCGCTGTCGCTTCGGGCCACATGCCCGGAAAAGATTTCCACCACATACCGCGCTGTTTCTGTGATCAGCAGAAAGCGGGGATGCTCGTCGTAGTAGCTCTGCTTTTTGAATTCGCTCAGCCCGCCGAACATGGAGCCGTCCTTGCGGTTATGGGCATAGATGATGCTATGCCAATCCGAAAAATCCCCGGCGTTTTCCGCGTCCAAAAACGGGCAGCCGGCTTTGTTTTTCGTTCCGTCAAAGAGGTAATTTAAGTATTTCGCGTTATCCTCCGCCTGCGCCACGGGGTAATTGATCTCGCTGCCCTCCAAAACCAGCCAGCCGACGATTTCGGGATTGATCTCTCGCAGCCGCTCAAAATCCACCTCCGGCCAGATGATGCCGGGATAATCGTATTCCAGGGGCATCGGTGCGGGTGATGGCGTAGCGGCAGAGGGCGGTATTGCGGATGGCGTCGCAAAACCAGCCGCCGTCTCTGTTGGAGATATGGAAACAAATTCGTCCAGCTTTGTATAGGCCGTGCTGCTTTGCAGGTATTCCCTGCCCTGTACCCATACATGGTAAGCGGCATAAAGAAACACAGCCATGAGCAAGCAGGCCGTGATTGCGATGCATTTCTTTCTCATCGTGCGTCCTTTCATGGGTTAGGGCGGATCGCCCCACCGCTTGCTTTATCCTATCTGCATTCGATAGAACAATCCATATTTAGGATGCGCAGGCCAATAAACCGCCTGCGATCAATACTGGACGCCCATCTTCGTCCATGTTTGATTTTTTTGTGCAGCCGCGCAGCTTTCCACTGAAAATCGTACCATAAATCCTTTGGCGCGTCAATTAGATGGATTAGCCTAAATCCATTACAACGACTTTGCGCCCAGGCGTTAGGCGGCGACATGGACGACCATCCATTTGTCCCTGAAGTCAAGCGCTGAATGGAAACCCGTCCCATGCCATATCAGGAGCCAGCCTTTTATGGATTACGGTGCCCGGTGTATATCCATTCTTTTGCGGTTGCACACAAAAACCGGACACTGTAAAACTCCTGCTGCTTTTTCCATCGCATACGCTCTTGGCGGGCAAACAATGGAACCGTGAATGTTTGGCTGCGCTCGCCGCAAGCTGTTGGCTGTTGATTGTATTTTTGCTGTTTGATATACTGTGTGCAAAGGAAATTCATATTTATAGGATGGTGCGTTTTGAAAAAACAGTTGAAGCTATATGTCCCTGAATACCGCGACCTGTGGTACCGGCAGAAAATATTGGGCGATGCTGCTACTATGGACTACAATAAAGGGTATGACCTGGATTTCAAGGGATACCATAAAGACAGCGGCTGCATTGAGTTCCCTCCGGAGCAGTGGAGGGACTGGTATGATTATTTCATCGGGCAGGAGCCGAAGCGGTTTTACGCCTATGTGACCCGCTTGCACGATGGCGTGTTTATCGGGGAAGTAAATGTCCATAAAAGCAATTCTGCACCGTGGTATGAGATGGGCATTGTTCTGGAAGCCGGGTTTCGGGGGCAGGGCTATGCCATCGAGGCGTTGGAGCTGCTTTTGCAGCATGCCTTTGTAACCCTAAATGCAGAGGCTGTCCACAATAATTTTGAGGGTACGCGCGAAGCTGCCATTCGCACCCATCTTGCAGTCGGGTTCACGGAATGTAAAAAGGAAAACGGAATTGTTGAACTGCTGATCACCAGGGAGCAGTATTTCGCAAAATAGGCCGCTTCTCCCTGCTGAGCCAACGCTGGGCTCCGAAATAGGAATGCGTTCGCGCCTTGCGGCACGGCGAAGAGAAGCAGAGTGCCGGAGCGCGGATTCTATGCCCATAAAATCCGCGTTTTTCCGGCAAAAAAGGCGTTGACATCGGAAACATGGGATGATAATATATTATGTATAAACATTCAAGCGCAAGGAAGAAACCAAGTAGGCGGGCGCTTTGCTCCAAAGAGAGCTGCCGGGCGGTGCGAGGCAGTGGGGCAGCGTGCGTTGAATACCTTTCGGAGCGGCTTGCTGAACCAATATAGTAGGCAATGCCGGGAGCGCCCGTTACAGCGCGAGGATATGTCAGTATCCGTTTGAGGCTGCCCTTTGGGACGGTAAAATGAGGTGGTATCACGGGCCTGCTCGTCCTCTGCAAGATGCAGAGGACTTTTTTTATCCGTACCCAGGAACATAGAAAAAGGAGAAAACAATGGTCATCACGGAATTGTTGGAAAAAAACGCCCGTCTATATGGCGGAGAGACCAGCATCGTGGAAATCAACCCGTCCGAGGAGCGGGACAAGGCCGTCACATGGCGGGATTACAGCCTCATCGAGCAATCCATGCCGGACGCCCCTTACCGCCGGGAGATGAGCTGGTCCTCTTTTAACCGGCGGGCGAACCGCTTTGCGAACCTCCTTTTGAGCCGGGGAATCCAGCGCGGCGCCAAGGTAGGCATCCTGCTGATGAACTGCCTGGAGTGGCTGCCCATCTATTTCGGGGTTTTG
>OHPB01001150.1_pt1 | contig 14505 bp, 10 predicted proteins | sample 1577621 | NCBI WGS metagenome assembly OHPB01 (sample SAMEA3879577, study PRJEB24766) | human gut metagenome | biome: human-associated habitat; feature: feces | place: USA | collected 1985/1987 | reverse complement strand
GAGCTGCGCGATTCCCGCCTGAACCGCCGGCCAGATGAAGAACATCAGCACCCCGACTGAAAGGTAAACCACGCTGGTTATAATCGGGACGAACCGCGCTCCTCCGAAAAACGAGAGCACCTGCGGCAGCTTTATCCTGTAGAATCTGTTGTGGAGCGCCGCTACGCCAAGTCCCACGATAATGCCGCCGAAAACTCCCATTTGAAGCGTGGTGATGCCCAGTACCGAGGTAAGAGAGTTCGCCGGCATTGCCTGCGCGCCGCCTTTGGCGCTGATAAGCGCGCTTATCGCGGCATTCATTATGAGATAGCCTATCGCGCCGGAAAGCGCGGCTGCCTCCTTCTCTTTCTTCGCCATGCCTATCGCTACGCCCATTGCAAACAGCAGCGCAAGGTTGTCGAAAACTACGCTGCCTGTCTTGCTCATGATGTCAAATATCGTGTAGAGTACGCCGCCCTCATGTATCACGCCGGTCAGACCGTAGGTCTCAAGCGTGGTGGGGTTCGTGAACGAACTTCCGATACCAAGCAGCAGCCCCGCGACCGGAAGCAGCGCTATCGGGAGCATGAACGATCTTCCGATCCTCTGGAGAACTCCAAAGATCCTGTCTTTCATAAGAAACCTCCGTTCAGTAAATATCTCTTTTAATGATTCCCATTCTGTGACGGATTATTCTTTGAAGCTGAGAATAAAAGCGCGGATCAAATTTCACGCAAAAGAGTCAGCGTACGTGCTGCGATCTGATTTACAGCGCTGTGCCAAACGCTTTTTATCTTCCCTGAGCGAACGTACGGTCTTTTCAAAAGCGGACATGTCTACCGGTTTTGAAACGTGGGCGTCCATTCCTGCGTTGAGACAGGCGCGGATATCGTCGGAAAATGCATTTGCGGTCATTGCTATAATTGGTATTGCTTTTCCGTCGGGATTTGAGCTTTTTCGTATTGCCCGGGCGGCTTCGTATCCGTTCATCAGCGGCATCTGCACGTCCATAAGTATCATGTCATACTCGCCTGGATCCGCCGCTGCAAAATAGTCTACCAGCGACTTGCCGTCCGGGAATATCCGACAGGACGCCCCGCGCCATTTCAGATTAGCCTCAAGTATCACGGCGTTCATCTCGTTATCTTCAGCACACAGGAACCGCACCCCGCTGAGCGCCGGACCGGATTCTGCCTTCTCTTTTTCATTTTCATCGGCAAGCCCGTTTTCGAGCTTTCCCCAGAAAAACGGTACGACTATTGCGCAGTCAAGCGTTTCCTGAAAACGCTGAGCCAGTGTGTCGCTGCATATCCCGGCGATCTTCACAGGCTTTTCAGAGGCTCCGCGCAGCCTTGAGATATCGTCGCTGCTGATGTTTTCGCAGATTCCCGATGTGATAAGCACGACATCATACGCGCCGCGGCTCAGAAGTTCAGCCGCAGCGCCGATGCTGCACACTGTTTCCGGGGTTACTCCGTGAGCCTTCGCAGAGACCGTCACGTCATCGTCCCGCCCGATCATCAGCATTCCGTTTATCTCTGAGCATTCGTTCTCGTCAGCCTTGAATTTCAGCGTTACTGTAAACCGGCTGCCTTTTCCAGGCTCGCTCTGGACGTCTATTCTGCCGCCTATCATATCGACAAGGCTTTTCGTGATCGTCATTCCCAGACCTGTTCCCTGGACCTTGTTTGTAACGGAATTCTCCGCGCGGGTGAATGGGCTGAATATCGTGCTGATAAATTCCTGCGACATTCCCATGCCGTTGTCCGATATTGTGAACTGGTATTCCGCATAGCCCGGTTCGCTGTCAAGCTCGGTTATCTCGAAGATTATCCTTCCGCCGTCGGGAGTGTATTTTGCAGCGTTTGTAAGAATGTTCAGCAGTATCTGCCTCAGGTGTGTTCCGTTGCCGTTTATCTGCTCGTGGCGTATCATGCGGGTGCGGATTTCAAACTGCTGCCGCCGCTCCCTGGTGTTGGTGCGGATGATCGTTTCGATTTGCGATATCTGCTCTGAAAGCTCCAGCTTTTCGAGGTTAAGTGACGATATTCCGCTTTCTATGCGGCTCATGTCAAGAATATCATTGAGCAGCCCCAGCAGGTGATGGCTGGAGTTTTGAAGCCTGCGGGTATATTCCTTGATGCGTTCGGAGCTCTCCGTTTCATAGCCGAGAAGGTCTGCGATACCAACTATGGCGTTCATAGGCGTGCGGATATCGTGCGACATGTTCGACAGAAACGTGGTTTTTGCTTTGTTCGCGACTTCCGCGGCGCGGCGCGCGTTTTCGATTTCAGTGTTCGCCTGGCGGAGCTGTTCGTTTTTGGCTTCCAGTATGGAATTAAGCTCCTCCATGCGGCGTGTGTTGTTCCGCTCTGCCCGGAGCGCTTCCTTCTGCTGACTCCTCAGCACCAGGTATACGAATCCCACGCACAGCACCAGCATTACCCCTGCGAACGTCATGATTATCGAACCGGTTGTGTCCACGAGGTTGACCGTATTTACCGCCACATACGACGACGGTATAAGGAACATCAGCGTCCAGTCTGCCGTATCCAGGCGACGGAGCGCGTAATAGTATTCCTCGCCGTCCAGGACTGCGTTGGAATACGCGATGCCATTTGAGTTCAGCTCCTGCTGGGTCTGTTCGAAGTTGCTGCCGTGGAGGTACTCCATCTGCCGCAGCACGGAATAAACATTGTGACCGCTGATAAGCTCGATGGAATTCGAGCTGAATATCTTCGAGCCGTTTTGGTCGAGGACGTACACGCTGTTGTTGTCATTGTACGCCTTGCAGTTGAAATACTGGCCCAGTTCCTGCATTGCCTGGACCGTCCCGAAATACATCAGGTTTATCCTGTCGTCGCCGTCAGAGATCTCCATTGGGGAGCTGAGCCGGTACATAAAAACTATGTTGGTGGTTCCGCCGTTGAGGGAGCTTGAAACGAAGCTCACATGTTCCGGCTCATCGAAAAAATAGTTTATATTTTCGGTAAGCCCCATGGCGCCGGAGCTGGTGTAATATCTGCCGCGGGTGTCTACGGCGACAAGGCTCGTTCCCTTCTGCGGCATATCACAGACTTCTTCCTGCTCCTTTATGAATTGGTAAAGTTCCTGCGAGGTATGAATGCCGCTTCTCATTAGCTGTTTCGTGTGGGACCGAGCGTCAGCCCAGCGAAGCTCAAGCACATCGTTGAGCCCCTCGAATAACTGAGTCGTGACCTCCTTCATCTGATTGAGACGTTCGCTGTAGAGTATTCCGTCGTTGTAGCTGTGGTAGAAATTAAGAAACAGCACGACTCCCAGAACGGCAGCGGCAACGAACGCCTCGCAGGAGATCATCAGTTTTGCGGCAGCGGGTCTGACGGACAAATGCTTCATATTTCCTCCTGCATTATTCCCAGATTATATCTTTTGCCGAAAACGATTCATACGCCGACATCATTTCCTCGACCGATTCAAGCCCCGCGATTCCGCTGTCCAGAATATTTCCTTCGGCTTCTACGGCGTCTGTCGCTCCGCATATCGCAAGCTTGTAGGTCTTGTCCGGCTCCAGACTGAAGCCTTTCTTCGTCACCAGTATATATGGATAGGTTTTCCCGTCGCCGTACAGGTCGAAGCCCTGCCGAACCAGCTCGTTTATCCGTGCGCCGGTAAGCGTCACGGTTTTTATGGTGTCTTTCCAACCGGTGGGGGTTATCGCGCAGAGCTGCTGCTCAGTGATCTCCCCGGGATACAGCGAGCCGCTTACTCCCTGCGTATTCTGTGTGCTGATATGGCCGGGTATCCATTTGCCCAGCGATACGAGGGCAAGGTCGGAGCCGGTCGCCTGCGCGAAAGCCTTGCCGACAAGCCGTGCGCAGTCTTCCTGACCGATGTGCTCGGTAACGGTCGTGTAGGTCTCAGTGATATCGTTCACGATGTCGTTCTGCGAGGCGTCAAGGGTTTTCACAACATCCTCAAGTTCCGCGTCGCCAAGAATGAACGAGGTCATGACATCCCCAACGGAGACTATCGCGTTTTCCCAGCCGGAATAGATGAACGGAGCGGTATGGCCGGTGCTGAATTCTTCTGTGATGGCGTAATAGCAGTTATCCTCGGAGATGGGAGCGTTTTTCAGCGGCAGCAGCGACGAGCTTTTCAAGGCGTCGCCGCCGAGGGCGTTCATTCCTTCGACTGTGGAGAGCACCTCCATCACATGCATGGCGTCCCTGAGTTTCTGTTCGTTCCCGGGCTGCTGTAGAGTGCGGCTCATGGCGTAATACCGCCGCACGTTCAGAATATACACATTCTGCTTTCCGTCCTCGGAGAGGTAGGGCATAAGTCCGAATTCGTCCTCGCAGCCCGCCATTGAATTATGGCTGCCGAGCAGGAACAGAGTGTTTCCAAGAGCGTATTCGTCATGCTGTTCACTGTCATTGATTACGTTGCCATCTCCATTGAGCATTCCGATATCCCGCCACTTTTGCAGCATTGAGAGGCATTCGAGCATTTCCGGCGTTCCGGAGGCGCTTGCCCTTCCGCTGAGGAAATCCTCTTGCCATCGCCTTCCGTCAAGGGTGCTCAGGAACCCGGTGTCGCAGATGTTGCACAGGTACTGGAATCCGTAGCCCGAGAACTGGAGCTCGTTCAGAGCAAGCCGCACCCCTGCCTGCTGTGCCTTTTCGGAAAGCTCCCGGAGGTCGTCAAGGCTTTGCGGAAGCTCCCAGCCGTGCTTCTCAAGCAGGGTCTTGTTGTAGGTTATGCCCTGGCACTGGTAGTGGCTCGGGAGGGCGTATATCGCGCCGCTTTCGGTGATCACGTCGTTCAGGCAGTTTTCCTTGTATTTATCGGTGAATGCAAATCCCGACATGTCTATCAGCTTATCGCTGACTTCCATGTGTTTGGATATGTTGAATGTCATTCCGAATATATCCGGAATGTCTCCGGCTTCAAACATTTCCTGGGTGTAGGCGGTGGTGTTCTGACCATTGTAGTTCAGGATCTCGATGTTTATTTCGGGGTAGCTTCGGTGCACTTCGTCAATGAAATCGTCAAGCTCGCAGACCGGCGAAAAAATCGTGATAGGGTCATGCACCTTGTCCGGCGAATCCACCACCGAGGGGTCCATAGTGCAGCCGGAAACCAGCCCTGCTGTCAATAAAGCGATTCCGATGAACATTCTTTTTTTCATATTTTTCTCCAAACCAAAATTACCGCGTATTTAACAGCGTCAACACAAATTGAAACACTAAATTAACCGTCGCCGACTGTCGTGCACTATAATTATACATTTTTATACATCTTTTGTCAATGGTTATAATAACATTTAGGCAATGTTATACAAAAAGCGCCGCCGGAATCTGTGACTTATAAAACGGCATGCGGGCGTTTTTCTGCTTGAAATCACCGGAATGCAATAATTTGTCGAATAGCTGTGTTAAGATACCGTTAAGAACGCTTGCATTTCGACGTGAACTGTGATATACTGTAAATAACAAAGTCAGCGGAACAGGGGGGATATCATGAGGCGCTGCATTGTAATGACCAGGACGGATCTCAGATAATATCATCAGTTTTATGGAGGTAACAACATGATCCCATCCTGGAAAATCTATCCCCGTTCACAGGGGCACAGCACAGTATATTTAAAAAACGTAGTGACCGACCCTACTATACAGGTCGGCGACTACACGATGTATGACGATTTCGTCAACGACCCGCGGGATTTTCAGCGGAACAACGTACTTTATCACTATCCGTCGTGCAGCAGCGAGCGGCTGATAATCGGCAAATTCTGCTCGATCGCATGCGGAACGAAATTCCTGTTCAACGCCGCTAATCACTCCCTTGACAGCCTGTCGACCTATCCGTTTCCGATATTCTTCGAGGAGTGGGGGCTTCCATCGGACAGCGCCTCCATTTCGCAGGCGTGGAACGACAAGGGCGATATAGTCATTGGCAACGATGTATGGATAGGATTCGAAGCGGTGATCCTTGCGGGAGTAACCATCGGCGACGGATCCGTTATAGGCAGCCGCGCGGTCGTTACGAAGGATATCCCGCCGTACACGATAGCCGGCGGAGTCCCGGCAAAGCCTATCAGGAAGCGCTTCAGCGACGATGTCGCGGCGCGGCTTCAGGAGCTCCGCTGGTGGGACTGGGACGAAGAAAAGATACGGCGGAATATCCCGGCGATACAGTCCGGGGACATTGACGCGCTGATCTGAACACAGCAAAGAAGCGCCTGTTTTCGCAGGCGTTTCATCATTCAAGAGGGAAGGAATGAGTCCGCCATGAAAGACAGCATATACGCAGACTGGAATCCCTGGCACGGCTGCACGAAAATAAGTCCTGGCTGCAAATTCTGCTACGTCTACAGGCAGGACGAAATGTACGGGAATCCGACCGCAAGCAGCCGGTGCACAAAAAACGCGGCGTTCGACCTCCCGGTGCAGCGAGGCCGCGGCGGCAGCTACAAAATACCGCCGGGGAGGATTATTCTGACCTGTTTCACGTCGGATTTCCTGCTGAAGGACGCCGACCCCTGGCGGCAGGACTGCTGGCGCATGATGCGGGAGCGCTCCGACTGCTGGTTCTACTTTTTCACGAAGCGCATCGACCGTCTCGCCGAGTGCCTCCCGCCGGACTGGGGCGAGGGCTACGACAACGTTATGATAGGCTGCACCGTCGAAAATCAGGAGCGCGCCGACTTCCGGCTGCCGATATTCCTGTCGCTGCCGATAAAGCACCGCTCGGTGATAGTGGCTCCGATGCTGGAGCGCGTCGACCTCTCAAAGTGGCTCGGTAGCGGTATCGAGGAAGTCTCCGCCGGCGGGGAATCGGGAGCGCATGCCCGTCCCTGCGACTACGCCTGGATACTCGACCTGCGGAGGCAGTGCGTGGAAAACAACGTGCCGTTCAGCTTCCACCAGACCGGCGCGCATTTCATCAAGGACGGCAGGCTGTACAACATCGAGCGGAAATTCCAGAAGGCTCAGGCGCGGAAAGCCGGAATAGATTTCCGGATAGGCGGGAACGATATTCCCGAGACCGCATCATTCCGCGAGCCGTGCGACCTTCAGCTGCGGCTGGAATCCATCCCCGCCGATGACGGCGAAAATAGCATAAGGTCACCTCTAAAAACCTTGTTTGAGTGAAAATGTGTATAGCACACCGACTGCTTCTTCAAACCTCCTCGTAAGGCATACAGCCTTACTTCGTCGGCTTTCATCGCATTCGGCGCACTCTACCCATTTTCCCTCTTCAAACCGGTTTTTAGAGGTTCCCATATAAATTTCACAAAATCCCTTGAAATAATCAGCGAATCGTTGTATAATATAATCGTGGCATTGTGCGCCGCTATCAAAATACGGGAAAGGAACATTTTTATGCCTTTTGATGAGATCAACCGGGAATTTTCGTTCCCCCTTCAGAAAATAATCGACGAATATAAGCTGGAAGTTATATACATGCCGGAGGACGGCGGCAATACCCTTATCTCCGACCATGAGATAAACAGACCCGGTCTGCAGTTCGCTGGATTTTACGAGTACTTCGACAAGCAGCGTATCCAGGTGATGGGCAGAACGGAGCATTCCTACCTCTCGACCCTGGAGCCTAACGTACGCCGCGAGCGTATCGACAACCTGCTGAGCTACAAGTTCCCGGCGCTTATCATCACCCGCGACCTGGACGTGTTCCCTGAGCTTGTCGAGAGCGCGAAGGAGCATGAGACAACCCTGCTACGCACCGACGAATCCTCATCGGTTTTCACATCTAAGCTGGTTAACTTCCTGAATCTTCAGCTCGCTCCGCGTATCACCCGCCACGGAGTTCTTATTGAGATCTACGGCGAGGGCGTCCTTATCCTCGGCGAGAGCGGCGTAGGTAAGAGCGAGACCGCGATCGAGCTTGTAAAGCGCGGTCACAGACTCATCGCCGACGACGCGGTAGAGATCAAGAAGGCGTCCAACATCACCCTGGTGGGAAGCTCTCCGGACAATATCCGTCACTTTCTCGAGCTGCGCGGCATCGGTATCATCAACGCGCGTCAGCTCTTCGGCGTCGGCGCTGTTAAGCTCAACGAGAAGATCGACATGGTGGTCGAGCTGGAGCTGTGGAACCCCGAAAAGACCTACGACAGAATGGGCGTGGATACCCACTATATGACTATCCTCGGCGTTAAGGTGCCGCTGCTCACTATCCCGGTAAAGCCCGGCCGTAACCTCGCAGTTATTCTTGAGGTAGCCGCTATGAACAACCGTATGAAGAAGATGGGCTACAACGCTGCAAAGGACCTGCTCCATCAGCTCGGGATCGACTCCGACAGCGAGGAGATCATGTCAGACCTCAACATTTAAAATTAATTCGGAATTCGGAATGCGGAATTCGGAATAAATGTGTCCCGCTTCGCGGGACGGATTCCAAAAGCAATCTACAACGGACATTTCCGCTTACTTTGCTGTTGTACGATTTTGGAATAATTGAAATCAGTCCGCGGAGCGGACACCGAAATTCCGAATTCCGAATTCATAATTCCGAATTTAAAAGAAAGGTGTATTATAATGAAGTACAATATAGGTATCGACCTCGGCGGAACTAACATCAAAGTCGGTCTGGTCGATGAAAATTACAATATCGTAGCCAAGGCAACCTGCAAGACCGATCTCCCGCGTCCGGCGGAGGAGATCGCGGATTCTATCGCGGAGACCGTCTGGAAGGCTCTTAACGACGCGAAGGTAACTATCGACGAGCTGAACTCCATCGGTATCGGAACCCCCGGCACTGCTTCCCGCGATACGGGCGTGGTTCTGTATTCCTGCAACCTCGGATTTCGCAACACCGACCTGCGTTCGCTCATCGGCGCACGCCTCGGCAAGCAGGTCTACGTTGAAAACGACGCTAACGCGGCGGCGTTCGGCGAGGTCCTCGCGGGCGCTGGCAAGGGCTGCAAGGACGTTGTAGTAGTCACCCTCGGAACCGGCGTAGGCGGCGGTATCATCATCGACGGCAGGATCTACACCGGATTCAACTACTGCGGCGCCGAGCTGGGACACACCGTTGTCCACTACGGCGGCAGACCCTGCAACTGCGGCCGTAAGGGCTGCTTCGAGGCGTATTCCTCCGCTACCGCGCTCATCAACATGACCAAGGAAGCTATGGAAGCCGACGAGTCCAGTAAGATGTGGGAGATATGCTCAGGCGATATCAATAACGTCGACGGCAAGACCGCGTTCGACGGCTGGCGCGCAGGCGACAAGAGCGCTTCCGGAGTCGTTGATATGTACATATCCTACCTCGGCTGCGGACTTACAAACATCGTAAATACTTTCCAGCCGGAGATACTCCTCATCGGCGGCGGTATCTGCAAGGAGGGCGACAACCTCATCAAGCCGCTTGAGAAGATAATCGCAGAGGAAAGCTACTGCGTCGACCCCAAGAGGTCGACAAAGCTCGGTATCTGCCAGCTCGGAAACGACGCAGGTATAATCGGCGCGGCGTTCCTCTACACCCTCGCTGAGTAAGGAGACAATATGTTCTTTCTTTCACAGGATGGCATGCGGCTGGTCGAGAGCAGCCACCTCTACATAAACGAAAGCTCCATCTTCGCCGTGATAAACGGCGGCGAGGACGTGGAGCTTGCACATTTCGAGCTTTACGGCGCGGCGCAGGAAGCGCTCCGCAGGAAGCGCTCCGCAGCGTGTACGCCGCCATTGAGGACAGCGAGGCAGTTTTCTCCTTCGCGGAATGACAGCAGCTTTACCGGCATAATCTATATCAGGTCAGCGCTGCGCGGAGGACATGTTTGTGCGGCGTCGGCAAAATTCTACTACACACCGGAGGTCACACCTTGAACTATTCCCAACTGATCGCCGCCTGCCGGAACGACGGCATTCCCTGCGAGGAAAACGCGGCGCTCGCTCCCTATACCTCCATGAAGATAGGCGGAGCCTGCGACCTGCTCGTAAAAACCGCTGACGAGAAGCAGCTCCTGACCGTGCTCAGGCTGTGCCGCAGCGAGAATATCCCGCACTTTATCCTCGGCAGGGGGAGCAACCTGTTGGTAAGCTCCGCAGGCTGGCGCGGGGCTGTGATCCTGCTTTCCGGCGAGAAGCCGGAGGTCGAGGCGCGCGGGAACAGCCTCACCGCCTGGGCGGGAGTTCCGCTGTACGCGCTGTGTTCCGCAGCCCTGGAACACTCGCTGACCGGGCTGGAGTTCGCGTACGGCATTCCCGGCTCACTGGGCGGAGCGCTCTACATGAACGCCGGGGCGTACGGCGGCGAGATGAAGGACGTCGTGACCTCATGCCGGTACGTCGGCGGCGACGGGGAGATACACGAGATGTCCGCTGCGGAAATGCAGCTTACCTACCGCCACAGCGTTTTCAGCGGGAGCAGCATGGTTATAACCTCGGTCACGATGGAACTCGTCCCCGGCGACAAGGCTGAGATAAAATCCCGTATGGAGGAGCTTATGCAGCGCCGCCGCGACAAGCAGCCGCTGAACTTCCCGAGCTGCGGAAGCACGTTCAAGCGTCCGGATGGGTACTTTGCAGCCGCGCTCATAGAGGAGTGCGGTCTGAAGGGATTCACCATCGGCGGAGCGCAGGTCAGCGAAAAGCACAGCGGTTTTGTTATCAACCGCGGCCACGCTACGTTTGAGGACGTGATGGCGGTGGTGAACGAGGTAAAGCGCGTAGTTCTCGAGAAGAAGGGCGTTGAGCTGGAATGCGAAATGCTGATCCTTCAATAGCAGTTACCTGACCCAGAAAAGGAGCAACAGATGGAATTCGTTATAGTGACCGGGCTTTCCGGCTCGGGTAAATCCTCGGTGATGAAGGCGCTGGAGGACATCGGTTTTTTCTGCATAGATAATATGCCGCCGCAGCTTATTCCGGATTTCGCCGCGATGTGCAATGAAAACGCCGAGATAACAAAGGTCGCGATAGTCACTGATATACGCGGCGGCGCGATGTTCTTCAAGCTGGAAGAGTGCATCACTAAGCTGCATATCCGCGGAATAGACGTAAAGGTGCTGTTCCTGGAGGCTTCCCGCGAAGTGCTGATGAAGCGCTACAAGGAGACCCGCCGCAAGCACCCGCTCGACGAGGTATCCGGCGGAGACATCGGCAAGGCTATCGACGCGGAAGCGGAGCTTCTCAGCAAGATACGCCTTAATGCAGACTACATAATTGATTCCACGATGCTCAGCACGGGGCAGCTCAAGGAGCAGATCGCGGGTCTGTTCCTCGAGAAGGCTTCTGACGGAATGATCGTTAGCTGCATGTCGTTCGGGTTCAAGTACGGCTCCCCGCAGGAGGCTGACCTTGTTTTCGATGTCCGCTGCCTGCCGAATCCGTTCTACGTTCCGGAGCTTAAGCACAAGACCGGGCTTGAAAAGGAAGTTCAGGATTACGTTATGAGCTTCCCGCAGTCGCAGGAGCTCCGGGACAAGCTGTTCGACCTGATATCCTTCCTGATTCCGCATTACGTCACCGAGGGCAAGAGCCGTCTTGTCATCGCGTTCGGCTGCACCGGCGGAAAGCACCGCAGCGTTACATTTGCGGAGCTTACCGCGGCGTATCTCCGGGAGAAAGGGCTGAGGGTCAGAACTCTCCACCGCGACGCTGAAAAGAAATAACGCAATGCTCGGCGGGGCTTCCGGTCAAGTGAGCGGAATTATATTATCAAACGACAAACAGGCAGGAGCCATAATGCTCCTGCCTGTAATTTTGTTTAGAGGTGACCTTTACTTCTTAGCTTCCGACGGCAGTTTTACCGACTTCCTATAAATGAACAGCGAGATAACGGCGGTTATCAGCTCAGTTACCCAAAATGCGTTCCAGACGCCGTTTGCTTCAAATGCGCGGCTGAGCAGGAACGCCGCCGGAATTATCACCACAATGAACCTGCACAGCGAGATTATAAGCGACGGAACTCCCTTGCCAAGCCCTTCAAGCGAACCAGAGGCCGTAACGGACACCGACGACACGATAAATCCCGCGCTGATTATGCGCAGAGCGGTCTCTCCGGCGGCGATGACGTCGGGGCTGTCAGTGAACATTCCCATTAGCTGACCGGGTATCAGCAGGCAGATGGCGGTGCCGACCGTCATTATACCGCAGCTCATTAGCAGAACAATGCGGAAAAGCTGGCTGACGCGCTTATACTCTCCGGCGCCGTAGTTGTATCCGATAAGCGGGCGCATTCCCTGGATTATTCCGCTTGTGGGAAGATACAGGAAGGTTTGCAGCTTGTAGTATATTCCCAGAACCAGGACGTACACCTCGGAGAACGCCGCCAGAATTGCGTTCAGCGCTGAGATGAGTATTGACGGCAGCGCGAGGTTCAGCGCCGCGGGAACACCTATTGAGTACAGCCTGCCTATCATTCTGCCGTCTGGGGAGAGGTGCTTTTTGCTGAGTTTCACGCTTATCGGCCGCAGGAAATACACGACGATATAAATTGCAAGAGAAATACTCTGGCCGATTCCGGAGGCAAGCGCGGCGCCCTTGATACCCATTTCGGGGAATCCCCAGCCGAAGATCATCATAGGGTCGAGGATAATGTTGACGATACAGCCGCACAGCAGGCTCACCATTGAGGTTTTCATGCTGCCTACCGCCTGGAATATTTTCTCGAACGCCATGCCGAGATTTATCACTACTGAGAACAGAAACGCGACATTAGAGTACTGAAGTCCGAGCTGTATTACCTCCTGGTCGTTGGTGAAAGCTTCGAGGAACGGCGGCATTATCAGAATGCTGACAACGGTGAGTATAACTCCGTGGATCGCGGCAAGAAGCACTCCGAGCGTAGCGGCGCGGTCTGCGCGCTCCTTGTCGCCCGCGCCGGAGTAAAATGCGATCACGGCGTTTATTCCAACTCCGAAGCCGATCCCGGCGGCGTTGATGAAATTCTGCACCGGGAACACCAGCGACAGCGCGGTCATTGCGCTGTCGCTTATTTTGGCGACGAACAGGCTGTCCACGATGTTGTACAGCGAGTTCACAAGCATTGAAATTACCATCGGCAGCGCCATTGAAAGCAGCAGCGGCAGCACCGGTTTTTCCTTCATAAAGGTGTTGTCCATTTTACCTCCTACCCGGAAAATCGCACAAAAAAACCACACAGCATATGCTGTGTGGCGAAAAGGGGAGCGCGTCCGGAAAAATCCACATCTTAATTTTACGTCGCTTATTATAACATACAATACGGAGGTTGTCAATTGTGAAAAATACACAAATATCCCCGCAGGTGTTCTGCGGGGATATGCTTATAGATTTTCGTCGATCCACTTTGCGCGGTTGTTGATGAACTTCCTGAGATACAGCACCTGGTCAAGATAGGTGTTGCAGTTTTTCATCGTCAGCGGCTGGAATCCGTTTGCCACGCCCAGAGTGTTCCAAATCTCGAAGTTCTCCTCAGCGGAGGGTATCACCATCGGCTTGTAGGCGTCGATGGTGCCGAGCGCTGCGTTCACCATCGTGTCGCGGACATCGTTCCAGCGTGTGCGCGCCTTGTTCCGGAAATCCTCGTCGGTCATGAGGTAGTTGAACCATGTAACGCCGATGTAGCTGCTGCTGTCCATGCTGCCTATCGTAGCCCAGTCGTCGTACTTCGGATTATCCATGTACATATTGCCGAAGGCCAGGTCGAAGTCCCATATAGGCCCCATTTCAAGCCGGCTGAGGGTGGGCTTTGTTATGTAGCAGCTCCGGCGGAAGCAGGAGTCAAGATTGTAGCTCAGCTCATGCACCAGGAACCAGTCGATGAAGCTGTCTACGTTGATGTACTTTTCGTAGCCGTCCAGGGTGGTTATTGCGGTGTCGGCCTTGCACATATAGTCGTAGATGAAGTCGAAGTGCTTCTGCGTCCACTGGTAGTCAGCCTGTGGGTCCTCATCGGTGTCGGGGCTTTTTATCTTGATGTTCACTCCGCAGCCGGAGGGCAGATTGAAGTAATTCCAGCCTTCCTTATCGGTGGAGGGGTCTGCGCCGCCTATCTCAAGAAGGTATCCGGTCTCGACATTCGCAAGGCTGTCGTCTATCGCAATCCGCGATGTCTTGACTTCAAGCTGCTCGCCGAGCGTGTATACGCCCTGATATATCCCGTTCATATAGACGTCCACCGGGATAGCGTGCGGCACGAAACGGAAGCTCCCGAGGGAACGCGCCATTTCAAACGCGGTGGTGTTCCTCAGCATGGATTCATCGGCGTAATTCGCGAGGAGCACCCAGCGCTTCGCCTCGGACATTCCAAGCAGTGACGCTTTGTCGTCAAGCTTGATTTTGTAGGGCTTCTTCGGCCATTCCCAGGTGGAGTGGCCCCTGCCGCGTATCTTTCCGGTGAGCGCTTCTGTGCTTTCGTACCTTCCGTTTGTCATTCCGGCGTCTATCTGAACCGTGCAGTCGGCGTAATCCTCCTTGATGATCGCCGACGGGTCGGAGGTAGTGAGGTAGACTGCGGGTATCAGCTTGTCGGTCTCCTGACCGAAGCTGCCTGGAATCTCGCGTAGCATAACGCTCCAGTCGTCGGAGCGGGGGG
>OHPB01001145.1_pt1 | contig 14538 bp, 20 predicted proteins | sample 1577621 | NCBI WGS metagenome assembly OHPB01 (sample SAMEA3879577, study PRJEB24766) | human gut metagenome | biome: human-associated habitat; feature: feces | place: USA | collected 1985/1987 | reverse complement strand
GGGCTATAATAACATATGCCGCGATAAAACGGCAGACAAAAGCACAAAGCGTTTCCTCCCGCAGGGTTACGGGAACAGCTGAAAGCATATCGGGCCGCCCTGCGGCCGAATGAGCATATACGGAAATATACAAAAGGAGCATATATGAAAACAGCCACTCTTACAAACGGAATACGCACGGTAATTGAAAAGGTACCGTTTTTTCATTCGGTATCGGCGGGCATATGGGTAAAAGCGGGATCGCGCTACGAAACCCCGGAGGAAAACGGCATTTCCCACTTCATCGAGCATATGCTCTTCAAGGGCACGGACAACCGTACCGCCAAAGAGATCGCAGGGGAAATGGACGGGCTGGGGGGCAACCTAAACGCCTTTACGGCCAAGGAATGCACCTGCTACTATGCCAAGGTGTTGGACGAGCATCTGGGCCAGGCGGTGGATATTTTACAGGATCTGGTACAATACCCTCGCTTAGCGCCGGAGGATTTAAGCCGGGAGCAGGGGGTGGTATGCGAGGAGATCCTCATGACGGAGGATTCCCCGGAAGATGTGGCGCACGAGACGCTCTGCGCCCTGCTGTATGAAAACACGCCGCTTGCAAATCCGATCCTGGGTACGCAGGAAAGCGTGCGCGCCTTCACGCGCGATGCGCTCATGGACTATATGGGGCGGCATTATATGCCGAACAACATCGTGATTTCCTGCGCCGGGCACTTCGAGCGCGCGGCGCTGCTGGACGCGCTTAACCGCTGCTTCTCGGGCGGCGGCGTGGGCGAACGCGGGGTGCGCAAAGTCAGCGCGCTCACGGGCGGGCGCCGGTTCCGCGCGGTGGAAAAGGACATCGAGCAGGTGCACCTCTGCCTTGGCTTCCCGGGCTTTGCGCTTGACGAGGATGGGCAGTACGCGCTCTTCGTGCTCAACAACGCCCTGGGCGGCAGCATGAGCTCCCGCCTGTTCCAGGGCATCCGCGAGGCGCGGGGCCTTGCCTATTCGGTATATTCCTTCCCTTCCTCTTATACGGAGACGGGCTATTTCGCGCTGTATGCCGGCACGGGGGAAAGCACGGCTGAGCAGGTGGCTGCGCTGATCCTGGAGGAACTCGAAAAGCTCCGGCGCAACGGCCTGACCAAGGAGGAGTTTATCCGCAGCAAGGAGCAGCTCAAGGGCAGCTACATGCTCGGGCAGGAGAGCACCTCCGCGCGCAACAACGCCATCGGCAAGATGGAGCTTTTGCGCGGCAGGGTGTATTCCGAGGAGGAAATCATGCAGCGCATCGAGAACATCTCGATGGACGACGTCCAGGCGATCCTTCCCAGGGTGCTTGACGCGAACGCGATGTGTGCCTCCGCGGTGGGCCGGGTGGAGGGCATTTCTGAGAAGCTCAAGGCCATACTCCAGCCGGAAAAGGCATAAGGCATTTCAGCGCAAATACAAAAAAATCTTTAAAGATTTGCGGACGCTCTTTCAAAAGCGTCCGTTCCGCTGTAAAATAGATAGGATAAATTTAGAAATAACGGAAATCCGGAGGGAGAATGGCAAGGCGCAGAACGGTACGTTTCACAGGGAAGTTTTATATGCTGCTGGCGCTCGTGCTCATCGCGGTGACCGTTGGGGCCGTGCTTTTGCTTTCAGATTCGGGCGGCGGCACGCTCGAAACGGGAACGATGCGCATGGAGCTTTCCGCCAAGGGCGTCGTCATCCGGGACGAGATGAGCGTTTCCGTGGACCGGTACGACAAGGTAACGTTCCTTGCGGCGGAAGGCGCGGAATGCTATGAAGGCATGCCTATTGCAGCGGTATACAAATGGGGGTACAGCGACGATATGATGCAGTCCCTCATTACCGTGGAAGCGGAGATCTACGCGGCACAGACCGCCCTGCTTTCCGGTGTGGAAAACGCGGACCTTGCGAACATCGAACTGCAGATCAGCCAGAAGCGCGCGGCCATCCGCACGCTTGCGCTCGGAGGCGAGGGCGACCTGCTGACGCTCGAAACCGAACTGAAGTCCCTGCTCGCGCAGCGCAAGGAATATCTGCGCAACACCGTGCAGCCCACGGAGGCGCTCACCGCGCTGTATGCGGCGGAGCAGGCCAAGCAGGAGCAGCTCGCTTCTTATGTTACGGAGGTCATGGCTTCTGGCAGCGGCGTCGTCAGCTTCTATTTCGACGGCTACGAACAGGCGCTCAATTATGACAAGCTGGATATGCTCAATGCAGAGCTTATCTCACGCACGCTGAAAAACACGGCGAACATGGCGGGCGGAAGCGCGGACAACCTGCTCTACCGCTTTGTGAACCCCAACCGCTGGCATCTCGCGTTTTTGACCGGAAAGAACGAGCCGCTGCGCACGCTCGCGGGCGCGCAATATTCCGTAACGTTCGATGGGTTGACGGATACGCCATATACCGCGACGGCGCTTGAGACGGCGGTGTATGACGGAGGGGTCATGAATCTGCTCGAATTCACGGAGCCGATCGGCGCGCTTTTGAGCGCCCGCAACGTGAACGCGACGGTTTCCATGGAGGCGAGCGGCGTTGTCGCGCCGCTTGATGCGATCGCTATGCGGGATGGTGCGGCGTATATCAGGATCCGCACGGGCGATGGCGAGCGCGAGGTTGCGGTGGATGTGCTTGCAACGGATCAAGAGAACGCTTTGATTCAGGCGAAAGACGCTGCGGATCCGATCGCGGCAGGGCAGAGGTACGCAAAACCATGAGCATTCGGGAAAATTATCTTACGATTCGGGAAAACATGGAACGGGCCGCGGCGGCGGCCGGACGCGGAGCGGATTCCGTGAAGCTGATCGCGGTCACGAAATTCGTGGAGGAAGCGCGCATCGCGCAGGCGCTCGATTGCGGGATCACCTCCGTTGGCGAAAACCGTGTGCAGGAGCTGACGGGAAAGCTCGAATTCTTCCGCGCGCGTGGCGCAGAGGTGAATTTGATTGGACAATTGCAGACAAATAAGGTAAAATATATCATTGGGAAGGTCGATATGATCCAATCTGTTGACCGGCTTGCACTCGCGCAGGAGATCGACCGCCTCGCGGTGCGTGAAGGCGTGGTGCAGGATGTGCTCATCGAGGTCAATATCGGCAGCGAGGCCCAGAAGGGCGGCATCGCACCGGACGAGCTTCCCGGTTTTTTAGAGATGGTTTCCGCCATGAACGGCATCCGCGTAAAGGGGCTCATGTGCATCCCGCCGGCGGTGGGCGAAGACGGGGCGCGGCCTTATTTTGCGAGGATGCGGACGCTGTTTGAAACGCTTGGTAGCAAAAAACTGCCGAATGTTTCAATGGAACAGCTTTCCATGGGCATGAGCGGGGATTATATGGCGGCGATTGCCGAAGGGGCCACGATGATCCGCGTGGGCACCGCCCTGTTCGGGGCAAGGCAGTATGCTGCTGCGAGGGTGTAAAGAGAGATCAGCCCTCCGCAAAGCCGGGTCAGATGTTATTTCTCCAAGCGCCAATTAAAAAAATACTTTGGAGGAATAAGAAAATGGCAGGATTGTTGAACAAATTCCTTGATTACATTGGAATCGAGGAGACCGACGCAGAGGACGAATACATGGATGATCTTTACGAAGAGGATTCCAGGGACGCCGACAACGTTGTGAGCATTGGCAACCGCGGCCGCAGCAAGACTGCGGCGAACAGCAACGTCGTCAGCCTCCCCTCCGCGGCCCAGCAGAAGATGATCGTATATCATCCCATCAGCTATGAGGATACGCAGAACATCATTGATAACCTCAAGAGCCGCAAGCCTGTGATCGTGAACATGGAGGATCTCGAACTCGACTGTGCACAGCGCATCCTCGATTTCATGGCAGGCGCGATCTACGCCCTCAACGGAACAATCTACAAAATTTCGCGCGGGATCTTTGTCGTGGCTCCCACCAACTACGACGTGATCGGCAACGATGAGAACGACAGCGACGGCCTCATCTAAGCAAAAAGCGATACAAGCGCCGTATCCGCACGGATACGGCGCTTGCATCAAAGGACGGAGGGATGGCATGATTAAAGCGGAGGAGATCATCAACAAGCAGTTCAGCCGCGCGTTCTGGGGCTATGACATCGGAGAGGTGGATGCGTTCCTGGATGAGATCGTGCGGGCGAACGAGCGCGCCGAGCAGGAGCTTGAGATCGCGCAGCTTCGCATCAAGATGCTCTTGGACGAACTGGGGCATTATACCGGGAAGAAGGAAGCGGAGCCAGAACAGAAGGACGCGGAGCCACAGGAACCGGAAAAGGGAGAGAAAGGCGAAAAGACGGAAACAGCTGAAGCGGGAGCGCAGCAGGAAGCAAAACGGGAAGATGCGCCCGGGAGCGCAGAGAAGGAGGAACCAGAGATGAAGCAGATCACGATCCGCTATGTGAAGCCAGAGGATCTCGATGCGGTCACGGCGGTGGAAGCCGTGTGCTTCCCGCCTGCGGAGGCGGCTACGCGGGAGCGGATTGAGGCGCGTATCCAAGCGTTCCCAAAGAACTTCTGGGTCGCGGAAACGGACGGCCGCGTGGCCGGCTTCATCAACGGCATGGCATGCGGCCGGCGCACCATCGTGGATGAAATGTTTGAGAACGCGGGCATGCATGACGATGCGGGCGCGTGGCAGAGCGTTATGAGCATCGCCGTTTTGCCGGAGTTCCAGAAGCATGGCGTCGCCGCGCGCCTGATGCGGACGCTCATCGACGACGCGAAGGCTGCCGGGCGCAAGGGCTGCACGCTCACCTGCAAGGACCGCCTGATCCATTACTATGCCAAGTTTGGCTACAAGGACGAAGGTGTTTCCGCATCCGAGCACGGCGGCGCGGTCTGGTACGACATGGTGCTGGAGTTTTAATGGGGCGGCGGGCAGATGGATTATATGGCTGCTTTGCGGGAACTCCTCGCCTTGGAATATAACTGCTCCCCGGAGGCATTCGGGCAGGAAGAAAATATCGTGACCGCCACCATGCTCCGGGAAGGGCGGCGCAGGTACAGCGCAGATGCCTATTTTTTCCATATGGTTACGCTGGGGAAAAATGCCGTCATCACGGCGGATGAACGCCTGCACCCATATCTGCGCGGATTTGCCGCGGGCCGGCCCGGCTGCTGGCTGTTTGAAATCCCAAACCTCGCGCCGCTTGCACGGGAACTTGAGCGTTTTGGCTACGCTCTTACTGCTACGCACCATATGTTCCTGCCGCACACGGATGCGGCGCCAAAGCGGAAGTATCCGGTCCGATGGTTTTTTGACGAGGAAATCCATCGCTTTTATGGGGATAAGCGCTTCCCAAACGCGATTGCGCCGCAGTATTGTGCGATGCGCCCATATACCATGGCTGTGTGCGCTTACGACGGCGATTCGGTCATAGGGATGGCGGGCTGCTCGGAGGACGCGCCGCATTGGCTGCAGATCGGGATCGACGTGATGCCAGAATACCGCTCCAGAGGCGTGGGAACCTATTTGGTCACGCTGCTCAAAAACAGGATCCTGCAGCAGGGGGATATTCCATTTTATGGGACGAGCGTATCGAACTACCATTCCTGGAACGTTGCACTCAACTGCGGCTTCCGTCCTGCATGGGTGGAGATCGGTGCGGAAAAGCAGCCGCATTGCGTTTAAAGTGAACCAGATTTGCTGATAACGAAAAGGGGAGAAAACGAATATGAGGAAAAACTTTGGGGCAAAGCCTTGAACATACCCGCAGCCGGTGTTTATCATCGCAAGCTATGACGAAGCGGGCGTGCCGGACGCGATGAACGCCGCCTGGGGCGGTATCAGCGAGGATACGCAGCTTTCCATGTGCCTGAGCGCCGGGCACAAGACGGTGAAGAACATCCTTGCGCGCGGCGCTTTTACCGTCAGCATGGCGGACGTGGCGCACGTGGCGGCATGCGGTCTGGTATGATATGGTTTTGGAGTTCTGACGGGGACGGGCATGGAGCGTTTGCTGTCCGATGCGAGATATGGCCTTTTAAGCGTCTTCGACCAAGTGATACAAAGTCAGCTATGAAAGCAACGGCATTACTCCAGGGGAATGGAAGCCGTTTCAAAGGAAAATAAAGCTATGGTAAAATTATTGATATATAATCAAGAATACAAGAACCAGTCGGTTATCCGAATCGCCGACTTTTTCGGCTTTCATGCATCGCTTATCAATGGCAAAAGAGAGCTGCAAAGTGAAAACTACATTGAAGCGGAAAAAACGCTCCAAAGCTGGATGACGGAAAACCATGAGCTATATATGATTGACTATGATGGAACCATCGTTGGCTTTCTGCATATCGGATATAGAGGTGAAAATGTCGCATGGATTGAGGATATTTATGTAGATGAAAAATACAGGAACATTGGTATCGCTACAAAGTCTATTCATTTAGCAGAAGAAATCATAAAATCAAAACCTGCATATACAGCGATATGCTTTGATGTATCGCCGAGAAACGAAGTTGCCCTGAAATTATATCATAAATTAGGATATAATAACTTAAGCCTCATTACTGTTCGAAAAGAGCTTTACGAAAACAAAAGAGACCAAAAACAGGTCGTATCGGGATTGCCCTTTAATTATTAAATTGATTAAATGAGTATATCTTGTATTTGACCCAATATTGGTTTCTCAAGTAGGCAACGCCACATAGAAGCTTTCTGCCCGGTTTTCTCAGGTCTTGCCGTTTTATGCGCCCTTTCGGTTGATAGGGCTTTTTCTTATGCCTGCGCTTCATAAAAAACGCAGGACATGCAAACACTACCCGTAAAACCAACAGAGGGAGGAAAATACAATGCTCAAAAGGCGGAGATATATGCTGACGGCGGCGATCGTCCTGCTGCTTACGCTCTTTGGCCTGCTGCTTTACGATTCGCTCAGCGGCGTGCGCACCGGGCCCAAGAGCGCGAACGGCACCTACTTTGTGATGCAGGAGGCGCAGCATGGAAGAAACGCCGTACAATAAGCTGCCACGGGTGGACCTGCACGGCGGCGCGGGCACGCAAGGGCCGATGGACCGCGAAACGCGCTACAAGGGCAGCAAATTGATTCAGAATTCGGACAAGGAGGACGCAATCTAATGGGAGAGAAACGGCAAAAAACCGCGCAGGAGCAGCGCTACCAGCAGCGGGTGAACGAGAAGATGCCCCGCAGCAAGACGTTTTCGCAATGCGTACGCGCCTTTGTTGCGGGCGGGCTGATCTGCTGCATCGGCCAGGCGGTGCGCGCCTTTGGCGAGGCGACGCTCAAGCTCGACCAGGACGGCGTGGCGGCGCTTACAGCGATCGTGATGGTGTTCCTGGGCGCAACGCTCACTGGCATTGGCGTATATGACAAGATCGGCTCTTGGGCCGGCGCGGGCTCGATCGTTCCGATCACGGGTTTTGCGAATTCGATCGTCTCTCCTGCAATGGAATTTAAGCGCGAAGGCCTCATCCTCGGCACGGCAGCGAAGATGTTCACCATCGCAGGGCCGGTGCTCGTTTACGGCGTCGGCGCGTCGGTCATTGTCGGGCTCATCACGTGCCTGCTCGCGGGCTAAGGGGGCGGATATGATGCAGAAACGCTTGGGTAAACAGACCGTTGTGTTCGAAGCGCCCCCGCGCATCGCTGCGGGTGCATCCATCGTCGGCGACATGGAGGGCGCGGGCCCGCTCGGCGGGTATTTTGACCTCGTCCTCCAAGATGACACCTGGGGGGAGGAAAGCTGGGAGAAGGCGGAGCGCAAGATGTTCGAACAGGCGGTGCGCCGCGCGCTTGACCGCTGCGCAATGCAGCCTTCCGAGATTGATCTGCTTTTGGGCGGCGATCTTTTGAACCAGATCATCACGGCGAATTTTGCCGCACGCGAGCTGTCAATCCCGTTCCTGGGCCTATATGGCGCGTGCTCCACGATGGCGGAATCGCTGCTGCTGGGCAGCATGCTCATCGACGGCGGCTATGCCGGGCACATCGCCTGCGCTGCGACGAGCCATTTCAGCACCGCGGAGCGCCAGTACCGCTTCCCGCTGGAGATGGGCGGGCAGACTACGCCCACTGCGCAGCGTACCGTGACCGGCGCGGGCGCGAGCCTGCTTGTGGACGCAAGCTACGCGGGCGGCGCGCAGTTCCGGCACATTTACGTGACGGGCGGCACCATCGGCCGGGTGGTGGACCTTGGCATCACGGACGCGAACAACATGGGCGCTGCGATGGCGCCGGCAGCGTCGGATACGTTGATCGCGCATCTGCGGGAGCAAAACCGCACCGTTGCGGATTACGATATGATCGTCACCGGTGACCTTGGCCGCTTCGGCAGCGAGATGTTTGCGGAGCTGTGCCGCGACAAGGGCGTTGACCTTGCCGACCGTCACCGGGATTGCGGCAACATGATTTTCGACCCGGCGCAAAAGGTGGATTGCGGCGGTAGCGGGTGCGGCTGCTCCGCAGTCACGCTCAACGCATTCCTGCTTAAACGCATGGAGCAGGGCGATTTCACGCGCATGCTGTTCATGGCGACGGGCGCGCTCATGAGCCCGACGGCGGGCATGCAGGGGGACAGCATCCCTGGCATCGCGCATGCCGTAGTATTGGAAAGAAGGTGAACGCAATGGAATGGACGGATTTTCTTTGGGCATTTGTGATCGGCGGCGCGATTTGCGTCATCGGCCAGCTCCTCATGAGCCTGACGCGGCTCACGCCCGCGCGCATCCTCGTGCTGTTCGTGACGCTTGGCGTGGTGCTTACGGCGTTCGGGCTGTATGAGCCGCTCGTGGAGCTTGCGGGCGCGGGCGCGACGGTGCCGCTGACCGGCTTCGGCTATGCGCTCGGCAAAGGGGCGATGGAAGGCGCGATGGAGGACGGCATAATCGGCGCGTTTACCGGCGGCATCACGGCGACGGCGGGCGGCGTCGCGGCGGCCATCCTGTTTGGCTACCTGAACGCGGTAATCTTTACACCAAAGACAAAGAAATAAACGAATTATAAAATAGTCTATAAATATATAGACTAAATAAAATTAAGTTGCTATAATATGCGTATTAAACTGAAAGGGAGTGGATATGCATGGAAAAGCAGCTTTGGGAATACGGGATCGCGGAGATTGCGGCGGGCTATGCGCAGGAGGGCGCGGGGTTCGTCTGCACGTTCTGCGGCAAGGAATATGAAGCGGGCCGCGTCTATGAGTTGGACGGCGGCCTGCTTTACGACGCGGAGGGCGCGGCAAGGCGCCATGTCGCGCAAGCGCACGGCACGGCGGCGGATTGGCTTTTGGAACAGGAAGCGGCCCTCCTGGGCCTGACGGAGGTGCAGCGTCAGCTGCTGCGGCATGTCGCAGCGGGGAAACAGGATGCAGAGATTGCAAAGCTTTGCGGGGTCGCGCCTTCGACGGTGCGCAACCACCGCTTCAAACTGCGGGAAAAGGAGAAGCAGGCGACGCTTTACCTCGCCTTGCTGCGCTCCCTTGCAGAAAAGACGAAGCAGGGCATCGGCATGACGGGCCAAGGCGAATTTGACGCAGTGCATGCAGCCGCTACCATGGTGGACGACCGTTATGGCATCACCGCGGCGGAGCGGGAAAAGACGATAAAAACATACTTTGACGAGAACGGCGCGCTCCGGCAGATTCCGGCAAGGGAAAAGAAGAAAATCATCGTGCTGCGTGAGATCATGCGCAGCTTCAAGCCAGAGGAAGCGTATTCCGAAAAGGAGATCAACCGCGTGCTTGGACGCATCCACCCGGATTACGCGACGCTGCGGCGGGCGCTCGTCGAATACGGGTTCATGGACCGCACGCCGGATGGCAGCGTTTACCGGGCGGCGGGGAATTAGAACAGCTCGTCCAGCAGGATATAATAGCGGATCTTTTCCCAATCCGGCGCGATGCCGAGCGCGTCGAACAGAAGCTTCGGGGAAAAGCCGGGAACGGGTGCGCTGCCGTAATGTCCGCTGAGGTTATGGTGCAGGCTCCGGTAGCAGAGCGCGATGTCCTGATACGGATCGGCGAGGCCGCCGCGCCCCCAATCGAGAAAGCCGCTGAGCCTGCCTTCTTGGACGAAAACGTTTGGCAGGCAGTAATCCCCATGGGAGAGAGAGGGCGTTTCCGCCGGGCGGTTGGCTTTGAGCCACGCGAGCAGGTCGGCAGGGCTTTGGAAGCCGCCCGGGCCGTAGGTCCCCGGTTCGACGTTTTCCATATCGCAGAGGCCGGCGGCGACGCGCGCTTCCGCCAGGCGCAGCTTTTCCGTTAACATGGCGCTGTGCGGGCAGGCGGAAACATCTACATGCCAGAGCATCTGCAGCCCCTCCGCGAGCAGCGCTGCGAGCGCAGCGGGATCCTGAAGGAGCGTTCTTGCGCAGGCCATCTCGCCGGGGAGCCGCGTCATGAGCAGATAACTGCGGCCGTTTTCCGTTTCAGCGGCAAGGATGCGCGGGACGGGGAGGCGGCCTTGCAGATAGCGGAGCATCGCATGCTCGCGGCATGCCTCCTCGGAAACCGGTTCGATCTTTAAGACCATATCCTCAAAGCAAAGCACCGCTGCGCCGGACATGCCGGCCGCATCCAGTTCATATGCTTTTCCCTGGATCAGCGCTGCGATGCGCGGCGGCAAAGGCAAAGGGTTCATTCAGACAACCTCCATTGTGCGGTTATGCTTCCGGGGCCAGGGTGACGATCACGAGTTCCGGCCGGTTGAACACGCGCGGCAGGCTGTTGCGGCAAAGACCGCGGCTGACGGCGAGCGTCGTCCCGCCGAGGGCGTAAGCGCCGCCCGCATACTTGGGAAACCAGCCCTGGCAGGGCGCGAGCAGGCCGTTGACGAGGCCGGGGATGCGCACCTGGCCGCCGTGGGCGTGGCCGGAGACCACGAGGTCAAACCCGCTGTCCCGGTATGCGCCGGTAAGCTCCGGCCGGTGGGAAAGCAGCACAGAGCAGGCGCCGCTTTTCGCGACTGCCATCTTGCAGGCTTCGAGCTGCGCAAGCCATTCGGCGGGGACATCGTAGCCGCCGTAGATCGAATACCCGCCCCAGAGCTGCGGATCGTCCACCCCCGCAATGCAGAGCGTTTGCCCGTTCACGGTGGTGAGGAGGTCCGCATCGCCCGTGAGCACCGTAACGCCGTATCCCGCGATCGTCACTTTCGCCGCATCGCAACGGCCGGACCGATATTCGTGGTTGCCGGTAACGTAATAGCAGGGGAACTCGGCCCCGAGCGCCTCGAACAGGAGCCGCGCCGGTTCCTCGGGGAGCCGGTCGTCCACAATGTCGCCAACGAAGAGCACCACGTCCGGCGCTTCCTGCCGGACGGCCTCGATGAGCTCCGCCTGGTTTTCGCCGTAAAGCGTGCTGTGCAGGTCTGCGATCACAGCGAGGCGCACGGGCGCTTCCAGCTTTTCGGAGACGGCCGTATAGCGCTGCACGCGGAGCCGCTTGGAGAGCGCGAATGCGCAAAAGACCGCCAGGACGGCCAAAACCGCTGCAAGTATCAGCATCGTTCTCTTTTTGCTTTTCCTTTTCTTTATTTTCTCCATATTCCGTTTCCATAGCCTGTTGGGTCAAAGCAGCGAAAGCTGCTCGCCGGCGCGCTTGCCCTCATACGCGCGCAGATAGGCGAAAACGGCAGCCGGGTCGGATAGAAGCCCGTATTTTGCGCAGGTATCCTGAAAGATGCGCATCAGGCGCGCGCTGTTTGGGCTCTCCACTTCGTAGCGCAGGCCGTAGGCACGCTCGTATGTTTGCCGCAGGCCGGGGAAGTGCGCGTCCAGCTTGCGGTAAAAGTATTCCCGGTTGCCGTCCCGCAGCGTCAGCCCCATCCCGAAGCAGAGAATGCCGCGCACGCCCGCTTCCAGGCAGTAGGAGAGGATACCGCGGATATTTTCCTCCGTATCGTTCAGAAAGGGCAGGATGGGGGAAAGCCATACCACGGTGGGGATGCCCGCCTCGCGCAGCGCAAGCAGCGCTTCGAAGCGTTCCCGCGTCGTGCTCACATTTGGCTCCAGGATTCGGCAAAGCGGTTCGTCAAACGTGGTGAGCGTCATCTGCACGACGCATTTGCTCCGTTCCCGGATGGCGCGGAGCAGCTCGAGATCCCGCAGGATAAGCGCAGACTTCGTCTGGATGGCGAGGCCGAAGCCATACCGCGCGAGGAGCGAGAGGCATTCCCGCGTGATGGCAAGGGTTTCCGGGAAGGGCAGGTAAGGGTCGCTCATCGCGCCGGTACCGATCATGCAGGGCTTGCGCTTGGAACGGAGCGCGGCTTTGAGCAGCTCCGGCGCGTTGATCTTTACCTCCACATCCTCAAAGGCATGATCCATGCCATAGCACAAGCTGCGCGAATCGCAATAGATGCACCCATGGGTGCATCCGCGGAAGAGGTTCATCCCGTTCTGCGCGGAGAGGATCCCGCGCGCGGCCTTAAAGTGCATATGATCCCCTTAAATGCGCCCCGCAAGCCAGTAATAGACGATGGCGCAGGATTCCCGAAGATAGTTGTTTGGGCTGAGCCAGGCGACGTCGTCCGCGCCAATCCCCTCCGCTTCGATGCCGAGCGAACGCGCGATGCGCTCTGAACGAAACACGTGGAAGCGCGTCGTCACGAACACGAGCGTCGCGTCCGGGCCGATGGCCTCGTCGATCCGTGCCTTGGAGAAACGGAAGTTCTCGAGCGTGCTCATGGATTGGCCTTCCATAATAATGCGGCTTTCTGCAACGCCGCGGGCAACGAGATAGCGGCGCATGGCCTCTGCTTCCGGGATGTCCTCGCCCGCGCCCTGCCCGCCGCGCTGGGCAGGCAGGCCGTGGCCGTCATCCTGAGCATCGTGGTGATGCTGGGGTGCTTTGTCGGCTTTGGCGGAGCGAAGGTCCGGGCCAAGTACGCTGCGGCCAAGGGCTGGTTCTCCACCGGCGTGGCCGCAGCGTCCGCACCCGCGGGCGGCGCTGCGTGCCCCTCCCGGTAAATCAGGCAGGAGCATATGGCGACGATCGTAAGAAAGCCGGCATATGCGGCAATCAGAAGCCCCTTGATCCACGCGCCGAGGACGGTGGAGCTAAAGAACGCCGTGATCTTATGGAAGAAGATACCGATGAGAAGCAGCGGCGCGCCAAGAAGAAACGGCAGGATCGTGCCGAAATTCATGTTGGAATAGGCGGACACGGCGAGGGTGTCCGCTACGCCGAGCGTCCCGAGAAGAATGAGCAGCGCGCGCAGCATTCAGGCGTCCTCCTCTTTTTCCCGCATCGCTTCAAGCTCTGCCATGCTTTCAAGCGGCACGGCGTTTTTCGGCATGCGGTTCGCGCCGTAAACGCCGGCGAGCACGAGCACGGTCGCTGCGCCCTGGGCAAAGGAGAACGGCTCGCCGAGGAACACAACGCCCGCGATCACGGAGACGACCGTCGTGAGCACGGCGAGCGACGCGGAGCGCGTCGCGCCGATGATGGAGATGCCGTAATTGCACAGCACAAACGCGATGACAGAGCAGACGACGGAGAGATAAAGCAGCGAAAACAGGAAATCAGAGTTCGTAAACGGCAGGAGCGCGAACTCGCGCAGCGTTCCTGCGGAAGCATGTTCGGCGAGCGCGCAGCCGGTGAACACCAGCGCGCCGGCCGCGGACATGACGAACGTCTTTTCCGTGCTCGTATAAGCGGCAGCCTTGCGGGAGAAAATCACGAACAGGCTGTCGCTGAGCATCGCAACGGCGAGCAGCAGGTACCCGAGCGGGTTCAGCGACGCGGAAAGCCCTTTGATGAGCACAATGATGAGCACGCCGAGAACGGAAACGGCGATGCTGACAGCCTGAAGCCGCGTCGGCGGCTCCTTGAGGATCGCGCCGCTTAGGATCAGCGTCACAATGGGGACGCACGCCATCACAGTGCCGCTTTCGGAGGAGGTGGTCAGCGCAATGCCCCAGGTCTCCGCTAGGTAATACAAGAGCGGCTGAAAGACGGCGATGAGCAGAAGCGGCTTCAAATCCTTGCCGCGCAGGTTCAGCTTGAAGATCCCGAGCAGCGCGCAGACGCACATGGCGAGGAACGCAAACAGGAAGCGCCAGGAAAGCAGCGTAAACGCGGAAACGCTGTTTACGCTCTGCTTCACGAACATGAAGCTAAGCCCGAACAGAAGCGAAGCTGCCGTGGAAGAAAGCATGCCAGTCAGTTGTTTTGAACGTTCGTTTTTCATATTCAATAGTATAGCATAGTTGCCCTTAGAAACGTATGAATTTGCAGAAAACTCTTTTTGAAAAAGCGCGCCCGCGGCCTTGCGGCGCCGCAGGTCCGGCATGGCGCCCAACGTCTCCATGTGTGCCACCCGGCTCGCTTTTGTGCGAAATTGTGTGAAAACTGTGGCCCACGGGCGTTGTCAAGCTGAGCCCAAAGTGGTAAAATCAAACTGTTGTACTATAGGTGAAAGCCGGAGAAACACAGGAAAGGCAAACATACAGATGGGATTGATCGATAAATTGCTCGGCAACACGAGCGAAAGCAGAGTAAAAAAGCTGATGCCGCAGGTGCGGCGCATCAACGAGCTGGAGCCGGAGATGCGCGCGCTTTCGGACGAGGCGCTGCGCGCGAAAACCGCGGAATTCAAGG
>OHPB01001135.1_pt1 | contig 14639 bp, 9 predicted proteins | sample 1577621 | NCBI WGS metagenome assembly OHPB01 (sample SAMEA3879577, study PRJEB24766) | human gut metagenome | biome: human-associated habitat; feature: feces | place: USA | collected 1985/1987 | reverse complement strand
TAAGTGCGCCATAAGGACTCATTCCCATGCCCATATTCATACCAAATAAATTGCCGCCGAACATGTTGCCCATCATACCGCCGCCGAATAAGCCGCCCATCATTCCGGACATAAACCCCCAGAATCCTGTAGGTCCGTTATTGACTGTGATATTTGTATTACCACCGCAACAATGCCCGCCGCCAAAAATGCCTCTTTGCGGTACCATTTGTTGCCGCGCTCTTGGTTGCTGTGAAACTACTGTTTTAGGTGTGTATCTTAGGTTAAACGCCTTGCCGGCTCCGTAAATACCCATTGCTCTGTCCTCTTTTTATTATCTCGTATATATATAAAGTATATATAACGTAGATAATTGCTAATGTATGGATATTTTGTAATATTTTGTTACATTTATTGTATGTATAATCAAATAAAAAAGGTAAATATATTATTTATGTTTTAAATATGAGGGTTATCAGCTGTTCCGACCCCTTGCATATCGCCGTATTGGTTTAGTGCAAATGTTCCGTCAGAGTTTTTCTCTAATTTGTATTGGTCACCTTTACCGTTTACAGATTGATAGATCGCTGCTCCATCATCTCCAACTTTTACAAATTTATATTTAAACTTGCCTACAGTTATTTCTGTCGGGTATCCTTCTTTGGATTTTGAATCAGAAATAGAGTAATTATTTTTTTTAATATCTGCACTTTGTCCGAGTTTATTATATAACTCTTCATCATGAACCGTAAAGCCTTTTGAGGTGTCGCCTTTTAGGAACTCTTCAGCAGAAACAGCTTTTTGATTTGTTGGTTTTACCGGTTTGTTACCGGGGTCATCTCCTTGAGTAGGGTCAGGTTTTGCTTTTAACGGGTCCTCATTTTTTTTCTCTGTTTCAGTTTTTTTAGGTTCCGGCTGTTTAGCAAGAGCTTTGCACATATCTTCATAGCTTAAACCTTGTCCAATAAGGTTTCCGTCTTTATCAGTAGCCGAATATTTGCCATTGCCGTCAGATACAATATTATGATTAGGATAAAGTGTTTTTAATTGAGCAAGTTTGTCTTGCGGCTGGTTAGCTTGAGGCTGCATTTGAGCATTATTAAGTGCGCCATAAGGACTCATTCCCATGCCCATATTCATACCAAATAAATTGCCACCGAACATGTTGCTCATCATTCCGCCACCGAACATGTTGCCCATCATACCGCCGCCGAATAAACCGCCCATCATTCCGGACATAAATCCCCAGAATCCTGTAGGTCCGTTATTGACTGTGATATTTGTATTACCACCGCAGCAGTGCCCGTTATCAAAGATACCTCTTTGCGGTACCATTTGCTGCCGCACTTTCACGTGTTGCGGCATATAGGTGTTATGTGCAATTCGTACGTTTGCAGATTTGCCAAATAACGGGTTAACCATACAATAATCCTTATATTAATTATCTGTATATATAAAGTATATACCAATTATATAATTGCTTGCATTTTATTTGAATTTAATATTTTGTTACAATTCTATTTTGTACGGTCTTGTATAAAACCCCGGAGAGGGTGAAATATTCACACTCCCCGGAGAGTCTTGCTCTAACAGTATCTTGTTCCGTTATCTATTTTTGAATTTAGGTTGTTGTTTATTGAATTTCCTTTAGCTGCCATTATTGGGTTTGCAAATGATAATGCGGTTTTACCGATGTTTGCGACAGAGTTAAGAGTGTTTGCAAAAGCTTGCTGTTGCTGCAGCGAAGCTTGATATGCACGATCATTATAATTATTCCCGGATTCGGCATTAGTAAGTCCCATTTGCATATAATTTAGGATGTTATTATTCATTGATGTGTTTAAGCTGTTTAAAAGAGATATATAATTCAGTCTGTTTGTAAGTTCTGTAGAATATAATTCATCTTGCTTCATCAATAGTGAATCACTAAGGTTGGCTACTGCTTTTGCTTTGTTATCAGTAATATTGCTTAGATTGTCCATAAATATGGAATTATCAAAATTTCCAAATCTTGATGCGATATCATTTTTTAGCGATGTTTCCATTGGTGTATAGATATCATTAATCTCTGCAATACCGTTTCTTTTGTATGCATCAAGTTCTTCATTCCATTGTTTTTGCTTTTCATCAGAAATCGAAAATAAATTTTGAAGAGAATTTGATAAGTTATTTTGTATCCCTTCGTAAATAGATTTTTCGGTATCGTTCATATTATATGAACTGCTTATTGTGTTTTTATCTTTTTTTGTAGTTGAAGCTACTGTGTTACCATTGATCTCAACTGTTCCTGCTGAGTATTTAGGGTATTTTGATTTTTTTCCCATAACAAATTTTCCTTTCTTCAAGGAAATATCTGTTTTTATTTAACAATCGGCTCGTAATGTAGTCATTATAACATTTTTTTTTATTATTGTAAAGTTACTATTTTATTATTTGAAAAATATCTATCCTCGTATAATAATATTGGTATGGCAGATATGATTAAAATCGTAGGAGCAAAAGAGCATAATTTAAAAAATGTATCTTTAGAAATCCCCAAAAATGAGCTTATTGTGTTTACTGGAGTTTCGGGCTCCGGGAAAAGTTCTTTGGCATTTGATACAATTTTTGCAGAGGGGCAAAGACGTTATGTTGAAAGTTTGTCAACTTATGCAAGGCAGTTTTTAGGTCAGCTGGACAAGCCTAATGTTGAATATATTGATGGGCTGTCTCCTGCAATTTCTATTGATCAAAAATCAAAAAGTAATAATCCTCGCTCTACAGTCGGTACTATTACTGAAATTTATGACTATTTAAGGTTGTTATACGCTCGTGTCGGTACTCCTTATTGTCCTGTTTGCGGTAAGAAAATTAAGCCGCAGACTATTGATGAAATTGTTAATAAAATCATTGCTTTTGGAGATGGGGTAAAAATTCAAATTTTAGCACCTATTGTGCGAGGTAAAAAAGGCGAGTATTCCTCAACTTTTGAAGAATTACGTCAAGAAGGTTTTGTAAGAGTTAAAGTTGACGGAGATGTTTTTAATCTTGATGAAGATGAAATTGAACTTGCTAAAACTAAAAAGCACGATATCAGTGTTGTAGTTGATAGAATTGTTGTAAAAGATTCTGCGGTGTCAAGGATTGCCGATAGTGTTCAAATTGCTTTAAAAAAAGCTGACGGTATCGTGATTGTTGATGTGGTTGGTGATAAAGAAGTCGTGTTCAGTGAAAAACTTGCATGTCCTGATTGTAATATAAGTTTTGAAGAGTTAACCCCTCGAATATTTTCATTTAACGCTCCGTACGGTGCTTGTGAACGCTGTTCAGGATTAGGGGCTGATTTTATTGTTGATCCGGATTTGGTTGTGCCAGATAGGACAAAATCATTGAATGACGGTGCGATTTATGCGTGGGCTACCCGTAGTGCTTCTACTTATTATAACGATTTATTAGGCTCTGTCTGCCAGGCTTATGATATCAATATGGATACCCCGTTTGAAGACTTGTCTGAAAAAGATCGTAATATTATTCTCTACGGTTCTGACGAGGCTATAAAAATCAGGGTTAAACAGTTTGGTACAAGCCGTTATCAAACAAATATTCAGCCGTTTGTCGGGGTTATTCCATATCTTGAAAAACGGTATAATGATGCTTCCGGAGACTACTGGAGAGAAGAAATTGAAAAGTTTATGGTTGCAAAACCTTGTCCTGCCTGTGGTGGTGCCAGATTGAAGCCTTTTCCTCTTGCTGTTAAAATTAGAGATAAAAATATTTACGAATTTACAAAGATGTCAGTTAATGATGAATTACAGTTTATTACTGATTTATATCTTGAATTGACCGAGTATCAGCTTAAAATAGCCAAACAAATTCTTGATGAAATTCGTGCCCGTTTGAAGTTCTTGAGTGATGTCGGGCTGCATTACCTTGATCTTGCCCGTATGGCAGGAACTTTGTCCGGCGGGGAATCTCAAAGAATCAGACTTGCCTCTCAAATCGGCAGCGGATTGAGCGGAGTGTTATATGTTCTTGATGAGCCTTCTATAGGTTTACATCAGCGTGATAACGATATGCTTATAAAAACTCTGTTCAAATTACGTAATCTTGGGAATACTTTGATCGTTGTTGAACACGATGAGGATACAATAAGAAGTGCAGATTATATTGTTGATATCGGTCCTTGCGCCGGTATTGCAGGCGGTAAGATTATTGCTCAAGGGTCTGTTGATGATATTGTTGCGGCGAAATCTTCTGTCACGGGTAAATACCTCAGCGGAGAAAAGTTTATTCCTATTCCTGAAAAAATCAGAGAAGGCAACGGAAATTTCTTGCAAATCAGAAATGCTCATTTGAATAATTTGAAAAATGTTGATGTTGATATTCCGTTGGGTAAAATTGTTGTACTAACCGGGGTTTCAGGTTCAGGTAAATCAACATTAATGCAGGATTTGCTGTTTGAATACGCAGCGCACAAGCTTCGTAAAAATAAGCCAAAACCGCAAGGGGTAGATGAAATTTTAGGGTTTGAAAATATTGATAAAGTTATTGATATTGACCAATCTCCAATCGGCAGAACCCCAAGGTCAAACCCTGCAACTTATACAGATGTTTTTACTCCGATTCGTGAGCTTTATTCAAGAACAAATGAGGCAAAAGTCAGAGGCTATAAACCCGGCAGGTTTAGCTTTAATGTAAAAGGCGGACGCTGTGAAGCCTGCAAGGGTGACGGACTTGTTAAGATTGAAATGAACTTCCTATCTGATGTTTATGTTAAATGTGATGTTTGTAAGGGTAAACGCTATAACCGAGAAACTCTTGAGGTTAAATACAAAGGTAAAACCATATCAGATGTACTTGATATGAGTGTAAAAGAAGCTTTGGAATTTTTTGACAGTATTCCGTCAATTAAAAACAAGCTGCAAACGTTAAATGATGTCGGGCTTGATTATATGAAACTCGGGCAGAGCGCTACAACCTTATCCGGCGGTGAAGCTCAACGAATCAAACTTGCTTCAGAGTTAAACAAACGTTCAACCGGTAAAACTTTATATTTGCTTGATGAACCTTCTGTCGGACTTCACTGGGCTGATTTGGATAAGCTTGCAAAAATTCTTCACGCTCTTGCCGATCAAGGCAATACTATTCTTATGATTGAGCACAACCTTGATTTAATCAAGATTGCTGATTATATTATAGATTTAGGACCTGAAGGCGGTATTGACGGCGGAAGGGTTATTGCGCAAGGTACACCTAAAGAAGTTTCAAAATGTAAAGATTCTTATACCGGAAAATATTTGGCAAGATATTTTAAAAAAGCTTGATTTTATTGAATATTTGATATTTCCGGAAAAATTTGCTATTATGTTTACAGAAAAAGGATTTCTGTTATGAGGCAAAAATTTTTATATTTATGTTTTTTAATAGTAATATCTTGTATGTTTGGAAAAGCATACGCACAGACAATAGAGGTTACGGCTCTTGAATCTTTCTCAACGGCTGAACCTCCAAAAGCAATCACAATCAAGCTTAACCAACAGCTGGAGTTGCCAGAGTCTAATGTTCTTGATGCCGGCAGTGTGTTAAAGGGTGATTTGGTTGATATCGTGAGTCCGAAAAGACTAAAACGCGATGCAGGATTCTCTTTTAAACCGGTTTCTTATACTGATTTGGAAGGTCAAATCCATAATCTTGAATTGAACATTATAGCTTCTTATACCACAACTCTTGATAAAGCCGGTCTGGCAAAAACTGCCGCATTAGGTGTCGGTAATTATTTTGTAAAAGGTTTGTCTATGGGTGTAGCTGCAGTATCAGGTGCAGTGAAAAACGATGAAGGCAATCGTTTGAAGTCTTCAGCGGTTTCGGTCTATGATTCTTCTCCGTTTTCGTATGTCGAGAAAGGCGAAGATTTATATATAGAACCTGATCAGGTATTTTTGCTAAAATTCCCTGATGCAGATAAAATAAAAACTCAGGAAGTTGTTCAAGATGATGAAGTAAAAGGTCAAAATTATTCATATACAATAGAAAAGGAGTAAGTCTAATATGAAAAAGTTATTTATGTTATTTACGGCATTTGTTCTTTCTCTGGCTATGCTGCAGGGGGCTGAGGCAAAAACCGTACAAGTTACAGCTTTAGAAGATTTTCAGACAACTAATCTTCCTCAGGAATTGCATGTGCAAATGAACGCGAATACAAGACTTGATTATGATCTAATGTTGTTCCAAGGTTTTCAGGTTACAGGTAAAGTTGTTCCGCAAAATGGCGGAGGGTTTGTTTTTGTGCCTGTAAGTTATGTAAATTATCAGGAAGAAAAACTTCCTATTCAAAAAGAATTTCCTGCTGCATATAAAGGAAAAGCCGGTTTAATCAGGCAAAACCAACCGTTCTTCCTGGTATTCCCGGATAACGGTCCTGATACTTTTCAATATTATGTACCAAGTGTAAGTGATATGAATTAATAAGCTTTTATAAATTATGAAATTTGCGCCGTATTTATCTGTATGGCGCATTTTTGTTATTCTTACATTGTTTATATGATTTTGAATATACCTTTTTAATATAAAATAAATTAAAAAGAGAGGATTAATATTATGTTAGAATACTTTTTAGGCTCATACATTGTCACAATTGCAGGTGTTATCGGTGCGTATTTATGGGGGGAACATGTTCATTCCGGAACAGGTTTTGCGTGTGTTTTTATTGTTTTAGTACTTGCAGTTTTGGAAACTAGTTTATCTTTTGATAATGCTGTGGTTAATGCGATGAAACTTGAAAAAATGTCTGCAGTTTGGCGTCACAGGTTTTTAACCTGGGGTATTGCAATCGCCGTTTTTGGTATGAGATTCTTATTCCCGGTTTTAGTTGTTGCTGTTTTTGCAAAACTTGATATGGTTACTGTTGCAAAAATTGCGATTACGGATTCTCAAAAATATGCAGGATATCTGCATGAAACTCATGCTCCGATTGTAACTTTTGGCGGAATGTTTTTGATTATGCTGTTTCTTAATTACTTCTTTAACCATAAAAAAGAAGTTCACTGGATTAAACCAATAGAAGCTCCGTTATCTCATATGGATCATATAAGCGGAATTGAAATCGTAATATCTTTATTTATGCTTATCGGTGTTCAATCGTTTATTCCTGCGGCGGATAAGGTTTCTGTGATATTATCAGGTTTAGCCGGTATAATAACTTTTCTGTTAATTGACGGTGTTGCCCACTTCCTTGAAAAACATGAAGAAATGCGTAATGCTCAATGCGGATTAGAAGGTGCTAAATGTGCAGGGCTTATTAGTTTTATATATTTGGAATTGATAGATGCTTCATTTTCTTTAGATGGTGTTTTAGGTGCATTTGCATTAAGTAATGATGTATTAATTATCACAATAGGTTTGGCTATTGGTGCAATGTTTGTAAGATCGTTAACTATAATGCTGGTAGAAAAGAAAACCCTGACAAAATTTTTATATCTTGAACACGGTGCCCATTGGGCAATCGGAGCCTTAGCTATCATAATGCTTATTACTACAGTTAAAGAGGTTCCGGAAGTTGTCACCGGATTAATCGGTCTATTCTTTATAGTGGCTGCGCTTATTTCATCAGTTATTCATAATCGCAAGCAGCCAAAGCTTGAAGAAAATTAGTAAATAACACATAATAAATTAAAACCGGCTCTGAGTTTGTCAGAACCGGTTCTTTTTTCGGAGTTGGTTTATAAAATTATTAGTCAATTTTCCAGCTGTTAAGATATTTTTCCTGTTCAGCTGTTAATGTGTCAATCTCAATACCCATAGATTGAAGTTTTAATTCAGCGATTTTTACATCAACTTCATAAGGAAGGGTATATAATTTGTTTTCCAATTTGCCTTTGTTTTTAACAAGGAATTCAATACCAAGTGCTTGGTTTGCAAAACTCATGTCCATAACACTTGCAGGGTGACCTTCAGCTGCAACAAGGTTAACAAGTCTGCCTTCGGCTATTACATAGATTGATTTTCCGTTATCAAGAACATACTCTTCTAGTGCCGGTCTGATTTGTTTGATTTCTTTAGCGTGAGCTTTTAAATCTCCTACGTTAACTTCCCAGTCAAAGTGTCCAACGTTGCCTACAAATGCTCCGTCTTTCATTGTAAGAAGATGTTCTACATCGATTACGTGTTTGTCACCTGTTACAGTTAGGAATATATCACCTTCTAACGCTGCTTTAGCTATAGGCATTACTCTGTAACCTTCCATAGCTGCTTCTAAAGCTTTAAGAGGATCAACTTCGCAAACGATTACGTTAGCACCAAGGGCTTTTGCTCTTAATGCAACACCTTTGCCGCACCAACCATAACCGGATACAACAACTGTTTTACCTGCGATAAGAATATTTGCGGCTCTGAGTACTCCGTCAAAAGAGCTTTGACCCGTACCATAGCGGTTATCGTATAAGTGCTTTGTTAAACTTGTATTAACTCCAACTGCAGGGAATCCTAGTGTCCCTTGAGCTTCCATTGCTTGAAGTCTTATGATGCCTGTTGTAGTTTCTTCTGTAGAACCGATAATTTTACCTATTAAGTCAGGTCTTTTATCATGAATCATTGAAACCATATCACAGCCGTCATCAATAATGATATCCGGATTGTGATTTATAGCTTCTTGAATATGTGATTTGTATTGATCTACTGTTTCTCCGGCAATTGCAAATACCGGCATGTTGTAATGTTTTACAAGAGCTGCTGCAACATCATCCTGAGTTGATAGAGGGTTAGATGCGACAAGCACTGCATCAGCTCCGCCTGCTTGCATAACGGTGCATAATGCTGCAGTTTCTTTTGTTACGTGCACGCAAGCTGAAAGTTTTAATCCTTTAAAAGGCTGCTCTTTTATAAATCTTTCTCTTATGGTTTTTAATACCGGCATGTCTTTAAATGCCCAATCTATTTGTTTTTTACCTTGGTCTGCTAAATTGATATCCTTAATATCACATTTAATTTCGGTAGTTTGCATTATTTTCTCCTTGTTTTTAATACTTCCGAGTAATAGTTGTACCTTCTACACTATTAAATTATAACTTGTAAATGCTCAATATCCCAATATTTTGATTTGTTTGTAAAATTTTCTTAATAATGTCTGTTGATATGACAAAATTTTTTCTTTATGATTGTTATAATTGACACTAAGGAGTATTGTGTGAAAGTAAGTTTTGATTTAAAAAATGAAAAAGCCGAAAACCAGAAAGCGGTTTCATTTAAAGGGTGTAAGTTTGTAAAATCGGATAACGGCTTCAGAGAGCTTGAGGTTGCTTATCCGTATGATGAGAATAAAGATAATTGCTTTATTGAAATTTATAAATTGGATAAAGATCAGCATGGTAATTATTTTTCGACAGGTAAAGCCTATTCCAGATCTGGAAAAGAAAGATATCAGTTAAAGCCGGGTGCTAATCGTATAGATTTAGCCAGTGAGTTCGGAATTGGTGATAATCAGGCATTTGCGTATCATTATCTTTTAATTGATAAAAAGGGTGGTTTTCCTCGTACCAGAGTTGATTCCGGTGATATTATTGATGAACGTTCAGCTGAAAATGAATATAGAAATTTATTTAATATTGTGCCTGCAACAAAATCCAACCTTTCTCGCGGCGGAGCTATGAAGCTTGTTATTATTGATTCTCAAAAAGTCGGGTATGTTTATAACGATCATAATATGATAGTAAAGGATAAGGCTCTTGAAAAACGCGGTCGTGAAGGTATCAAAACTATTGCGAATAAATTTGGCGGAACTCTGGCGGGTCTTGAATATGCTGTTGATAAAGGTGAATATGATAAATACGGAAGAATAATTTCTCTTCCAATTTTTACTGACGATGATTTTTCAGCGCATGCTTATTGGAATAAGAACTGTTTCCAAATGGCAAGCTCGCTTGGTAATATTAATAACTATGCTTCATTACAGCGTAAAATGTTTGCTCACGGTTTAAATTTTGTGTCAGACGGAGCATTTGTTAACGAGGGCTTAGAGGGTGTTCACTTTAAAAATATTCTCAGATGGGGTGAAGATTCTCCATATTTTAACTGGTTTAGAGCATCAGGTTTAAAAGACAGTCCGTTAACAATGGGTGTGTTTGCTAAAAATAAAGATCATATTTCGCATAAGGTTGTAAACTCTCCTAAATTATACCAACAAGACGGTACCGGACAGATTTCTATAAAGAGCAATCCTAAGTATAATCCAAAACTTCCGACATATATTCAATTCTTTGATGTTCGTTTAGTAACCGAACAAGAAAGATCTGATACTACTTCTTTAATTAAAACTTATTCAAAAATGAGTACAGATAATGTATATGAATTACATTCTCATAATGACTCCATATATCCGTACGCTTTTGAAATAAATCCGGATACTTATACTAAAAATATTAAAAATCTAAATGCATATAACAGAGCTAATCCTGAAGAAATGATATACTTGAAAACTCCTCTGGCTGCAAGAATCTTGTCTAAGTTTGAAAATTTTGTAGTTGATGGGAAGTTTGAAAGTGGATTTGAAACCTGGGATGCGAATCCTGATATTGCAAAATTAAGCTTTGTTTGTTCAAATGCAGATATAAAAGCCTTGAAAAATCTTCCTATAGATGAAAGAAAAGCTGAAATGGCAAAGATTCTGCGCGGTAATTATCAGGTTCAGGACTATGCTATATCTTCAGGTCAGTATTGGACTCAAAAAACTGATGATATTTTAAGGTTGTATGTTGCCCAGAATTTGAAATATCTTGATTCTGATAATCCAAATCTTGTTTATGAAAAAATTACCGGAAATTCAAATAATAAAATATTCCCGGAATCAGTGAAGGCTGAGGTTTCAAAAGCTGAAGTTGAAAATGTTTTACAAGGTTTGTATAACGGTAAAAGAAAATTGTCTGATGAAGATAAAAATTCGCAGATTTTGGAAGGTGTTATGAATATGCCTTTGGATTCTATCGAATTTGGTGATAATTTGGTTTCAGTTTTAGCATCTCCAATGATTACCAAAAGAGCCGCAGTGAAATCCGAAATTGGTGTTCCAAGATATGAAATCTTCAAGAAAGGCAACCCTAATTTGTATGTTGATTATCAAAAAACATATAAAGAAATGGATGATATTTATACCAACCAAATTGCAGGTTTTGCAAATACTGTATTAAAAAATGTTGATTCAGTATTACCTGAAAAAAATAAACTATTCGATGGTGATAACGTTACAGAATATGGTAAATATGTTTTACCGCTTGTTCTGCCTGAGATTACAAAATATGCTGTAATCAAAGCTTTTGCACCTGATATTGAGGCTGCAATTGATAAGAATTCCGGCGAAATGTCTTACGATTACAAAGCTTTGAAAAAAGTTTCATTGCAAACTCTTGGCATAAATAATCCATCCAGTCCGCTTGATGAAACCGAAATGGTTCTTGCTTCATTACGTAAGGGGTTAAAAACAGTTGACTCTTCTATTAATGGCGAGATTGTAGAAAGTATTGTCAGATCACTTAAAGATACTAGCCTTGCAAGTTTTGAACTGGCTGATTTGATTGTTGATAAAACTCAATCAGGTTTAGATTGGAGAATTGACGCGACAAAAGATATTGCCGATGTTGAGGCGTTGAGAAACGGTATGGCAAGTTTTGAATACACTTGGCAGAATGTTATAGATTTTTGGAAACTGTTTGTACAAGGTGTTCAAGATAAGAACCCTAATGCTTATACTGTTGCAGAAGTTACAAATGAAGGTGAACTTCATGCGGCAGGTTATGGCAGCCATTCTGCGAAATTCCCTAAACATAGTGATATTGTGCCTAAATTCCTGAGAGAAACAGGTATGACTTCTGTTGCTGAATATTCGCGTTTCTTCAGAGATATTTCTAAGATATTTATGAAAGATGTAGAAGATGGCAAACATTATACCAATCCGAAAGATTTGGAAAAATTGCCGTTTGAAAAAATGGTAGGAGATAATGCTTTTATTCGTTTAGGTGGAGCGGATTCTGTTGCTTTTGCTTATACTTTCATTGGTAACCACGATAAACCAAGAGTTCTTCATTGTGCAGCCTTGGATATGGAGTTGTTCTATTCAGATTTGACTTATAAAAATAATGGTCAATATCGTCGTAAGGCTTATCAGGTTATCAAGGATAAATTTTTAGAACCAATATCTGATTATGAAGTTGAGCAGTATGATTTTTCTGCTGTATCACCAAAAGCAATTGCAATGGCTGATGCGTTAAGACCTGCATTTATTGATGTTTTAAACAGCTATAAATCGCAATTCCCTAATGACTTGAATAATCCTGCAATTTATAATAAAGCGTTTATTCCGATAAGTAAAGCTATTTCAGATTTAGCTCAAGGAAAATTCCAGGGTAAACGATTTGACCCTGATGCATTTGGTATGAAGCCGATAGATGTTGCTATTGATATGGTATTGAAACAGGCAAATTCTGAATATGGTTTCTCTCTGCCTGGCGATGCTGAAGCAGGTTATGCAAATGATGTATTTGAAGCAACTATGAAACCTGCTTTATCAAAACTTCTTGGAATGATGAAATATTTGGTTGCTCTTCCGGGTATTCCGACTTTATTTGACGGCGATGATGTAGGAGCAACCGGTTATGATTCAAAAACTAAAAATATGTATTTGCAGGGTCGTCAAAGAGTTCATGATGAATGGATTGATTCTAATAGTGCAAAATATAAATCATTCATCTCTAAATACAAGAAATTGTTTGATGATGAAATGGCAATTCGCCGAAATCCTAAATGTAATGCCTTAAATAACGGTGCTGTATTTACTTTGCCTATGAATAAAACCCAAAATGGAGTTTTGGTTTCTTCAATTTTAAGACAAAGTACTGATGGCAGAATGGCTATTTCTATATTCAATCCGACAGGCATGCACGTTGATCATAGAAGGGAATATTGCCAAAATAACTTGTATCTGGATAGATTGTATTTCACAGAGTCAGGTGACAGTACTGTAGGTATTGCCGGACTTCGTGAGGGGACAAAATTCGTAAATGCAAGAAATGAAAACGATGTTTATTATTCAAGAATTGATGAAAATGGATTTTACTATTTGACTCGTCATTGCAATGGTAAAGATGTTCCTATGCCTATTGATGATACAACAATTGTTTTATATCATGTGCCTGAGGGTGGAGTTTCTCTGACATTCACAGGCAGTAATATGGTTAAGCCTAATTCAAGATTTGTTGCGGGAGCTTATCAAAATAAATCTGTTGAATGCGGTAAAAATCTTGCAGTTGTGAAATAATTTTTTAAAATAGTTAAAAAGCGAAAAAGACGGTCAATACCGTCTTTTTCGCTTTTTGTATCTAAAAAAATTATACTGCAAATCTAAAGTGAACTAAATCGCCGTCTTGTATAACGTAGTCCTTACCTTCAAGGCGTGTAACCCCTTTTTCTTTGCAGGCATTATATGATCCGAGTTGTGCAAATTCTTTATATGGAGTGATTTCAGCTCTGATAAAGCCTTTTTCAAAGTCTGTATGGATTACACCTGCAGCTTGCGGCGCCTTTGTTCCTGCTGTAATTGTCCAAGCTCTGACTTCTTTTTCTCCGGCAGTGATAAAAGTTCTAAGTTTTAAAAGATTATAAACAGATTTAATCATTCTGTTAATGCCGCTGTCTTCAATTCCAAGCTCTTTTAAATATTCTTCGGCCTCTTCTTGACCCAGATCTGCAAGTTCTTCTTCTATTTTAGCCGTGATTACGACCATTTCTGCCCCGTGGGTTTGCGCGTATTCGCCTACTTTTCTGGTGTAGTCGTTGCCGTCTTTTAGGTCGAATTCTGATACGTTAGCACAGTAAATTACAGGCTTTGTTGATAAAAGATTCATCATCTTAACTACAGGAATTTCATCTTGATCAAAATGCTTTGAGATATCAATAAATGTGCATTCTGATAATAATTCTGTTAGTTTTTTTAGTACTTTGTCTTCTAATACTGCATCTTTATCGCCTGATTTCACAACTTTTGCAATCCTTGCCTGACGTCTTTCTACCGATGCCATATCAGCAAGAGCAAGTTCGGTGTTAATTGTTTCGATATCACTTATGGGGTCGACTTTTCCAGCTACGTGAATTGTGTTTTCATCATCAAAGCATCTTACAACCTGAATAATAGCATCAACTTCTCTGATGTTTTGTAAAAATTGGTTTCCTAAGCCTTCCCCTTTGCTGGCTCCTTTTACTAAACCGGCGATATCTACAAATTCAATTGCTGTAGGGATTATTGTTTCAGTTTTGCAAAGTTTTGATAATATTGCAAGTCTTTCATCCGGAACTTCTACTACTCCGATATTCGGTTCAATTGTACAAAACGGGTAATTCGCAGACTCTGCGCCCGCCTTCGTTAAAGAATTAAAAAGGGTACTTTTACCAACATTTGGCAATCCCACAATTCCTAATTTCATTTCTCTGTTCTCCTTCTCTTAACCAGTATAGAGCCTTTTCAAATACGCTCTGCGTTTTCACAAAGCTCCGGAAACTTTCTCCCTGGCTTTGTATTTTCACTTGTGAATTTTGCCCTATTAAAGTATCAAAACCCACTCCATCCTTTTATAGTTTATACAAAAATTTTACGATTACAGGGCCTCCACCGTCAAGTCCAATTTCTTTATTTAGTGTCACAT
>OHPB01001120.1_pt1 | contig 14820 bp, 12 predicted proteins | sample 1577621 | NCBI WGS metagenome assembly OHPB01 (sample SAMEA3879577, study PRJEB24766) | human gut metagenome | biome: human-associated habitat; feature: feces | place: USA | collected 1985/1987 | reverse complement strand
ACAAGATGGCTGGTTCCCCCAAGTCATCTTATCCGGCATTCCGCCCTCCGATGATGAGTACAAAACTCTTTGTTTTATGTATGTTTACAGTTGCAAAGATAGCCATAATGCCGTTGCCATGCAAGTTTTCGCCCCGGTTTTTTACAAGATGTTTTATCGCTTGTGTAACATGTTGATAACCAATGCGTTGTAAAAGGCTGTCTTTCGCGTTGCAAAAGACGGCCTTTTGCGCTCCAATAGGTTACCTTTTGCGCTGCAAAAGGTAACCTGTTGCATTTCAGTAGTCTTTTTGTTCCATTCCGTTAGGCTTATGACTGTTGTTCCCGTCATGCCGTTCCGCCGTGCGTGCCTTGTGTTTCAATGTCTTTAAATGTAAGGTCGCGATGATTAAAAAAATCAGTCCGGCTTATATTCCTGCTGATATTTTTAGTAACTTTGCATACCTTGAATGCGTCCGGCGCCAGCCGGCGTTATTGTGTTATGTTTTTATTATGCGTAGGTTTATTGTTTCGTTGCTTTATATTTCGGTTATGGCCGTGCTGGCTTCGTGCGGCGACGGCGAAGCTGCGCGCGGCGTGTTGAGCCGTGCCGACAGTCTGATGGAAGAACATACGGACAGCGCCATGGCGTTGCTCCGCCGCGACTCCGTCATGCTTGTGCATGCTCCCAAGCCGCAGTGCATGGCCTACATCCTGTCAAAAACAGAAGCCGAGGACAAGCTCTACATTACTCACAGTTCAGACTCGGCCATGCAGCTTGCCGTAAAATATTTCGACCGCCACGGCACTGCGCTTCAGCGCACACGTGCTTGGTACCTGTTCGGGCGCGTGTATTGCGACATGCTGCTTTACGGCAATGCTCTTACGGCGTTCGACGCCGCCATTGCCGTGCAGCCTGATGACGACTCAACTGTCTGTCGCTATAAAGCCCGCGCCTGCTCTTGGGCAGGTTCTGTTTATGAAGAGAAAAATCTTCATAAAGATGCCCTGCGCTATAATAAAATGGCGTATGATTATGCTTGTAAGGCTGACATACCAACAGTGCTTGTTTATTCTTTGCGTGATATAGGACGATCGTATTGGGCAATGGATAAAACTAATGAAGCCATACCGTATTATTTGCATGCAGCCGGTAAGGCTGACAGCTTGAATAATGGTTATCTTTACAATATGGTTATGGAGGAATTGGCGTCAATATACATAGAAAGTAAAATGTTAGATAGTGCTAGGTGGGCTTTATTTGCTTACAAAAGTAAAATTTTTGATGCGGATTTGGCTCCGCATTATTTTGTATTAGCTGATTATTATGAGCTTAAAGGAGATTTGGATTCAGCGATAATATGTAACAAAGAGGGTTTGAAATATGGCGGACATGAGTCGACAATGACTGTTTCACTTGATTTGGCGCGGCTTTTAGAGCGTGTAGGCAAACATGAGGAAGCAGAAAAATATTATGCGGTTTATTCTCAATATAAAGACTCTGTTGAAGCAGACAGAGTAGTTCAGAATAATAATTTGCTCGGTTTTGTAGAAAAGAATATAACAGTAGAACGTCAAAACGCCAGTCTGGCAGAAGATAAGACCCGACTTGTAACGTTAGTCTTGTTTATTGTCGTAGTTGTCGCCGTTGCAGCTGTTTTGGGAATGAGGTTTTACAATAAGCGCAAGATAATGTATGAACGCCAGCAGGAGCGTGTGAGAAGATATTGGAGTATTCAGCATGAAACGGACATTTCCAATATCCGTAAAAATGAGGAGCGAATAGAAACCCTTGAAAATGAATTGTCTTTGGCTGGTAAGAAACTTACGGAAATGCAGAAGAAGTTGTTGGAAGCTGAAGTTGATATGCTTGATAAACGAAATGAACAACTTTTGTCTGAGCAGCGTCACAGAGATATGCTTGTAGCTGAATTGGAATCTTCTGAAATATATAAAAAATATTGTAAGCAAGGAATGAAGTATGATAATGACGATTTCTTGCATCTAAAGGAAATATTAAATGTTACTTATGATAGGTTTACTTTTCGTCTGGAAGAATTGTATCCTGAAATTCGTTATGACGAATTATATATATGTTGCTTGACAAAAATCAAGTTGGCATCTAAAGAGATATGTGCCATCTTGGATTTTAGGGCAAATAAAGTAAGTATGACTAAGACACGATTGTATAAGAAAATTTTTAAAACAAAAGGTTCGGTTGCAGACTTTGATTGTTTTATACGTAATTTTTGATTTGTTGCTATTCGTTGATTTACAGATAGTTATAAATGCTGTTCTGCATTGTGAACAGGTGTGAACAAAATTATTTTAGCGTTTCATGAAATCTGTCTATCTTTGAAAAAATTAAAAACAGATTTATGAAACGATTCTTTTTTTATTATTAGCTTTTGTTGCAGTATTACCTGCATTTTGTATTTACAACCTTCCTGTCATGTTGAATTGGCAAAAATTAGAGTGTAGTTATGTGAAAGAAACAATTAGAGGTAAAGGTCGTTCTGCTATTTATTTACCAGAACTTTATCAGTCAGAAGATTATTTATCTGTGCAATCTGAGTATGTAAATTATGAGAATGTGCGCATAACGATAACGGATGAGCAAGGTTTTATAGTGAAAAACGATGTAATTCAGGTCGTTGCTGGTGGTGAAAATCTTTATTATATAGGAGATCTTGAAGATGGTAGCTATGAAATCACTGTGGATTTTAAAGATTTTATTCTTTCAGCTAATTTGGACGTATTCAATTGAATAATTAGAGTGTGTTAATCTTTAATGTTTAATTAAAAATTAAAAAATCATGAAAAAACTTTTTTATGTACTCTGTTTGCTCACAGCAACGGTTTTTGTATCGTGTTCATCTGATGATGATACGGTCTTGAGTGAGTCAACAAACAAGTCTTTGCCTTGCTTGCTTGGCGAGATTGTTGAAAACTGCGATTCTGAAAACGGTGTAGTTTTTGTGTCTTATGATAATGTTTCTGGGGCAAAGATTATTCCGATGACACGTGGCGCAAGTAATGATGGATGGACGTATGGCGGTCGTGCAAAAGGCCAAATTGAAGCCGTAAGACTTGGCTATAAGCTTTCTAAAAAGTTACAGGGCGACAGAATCATTTTAATAAGGATAGTTCCGCTGCCAGACGGAAAAAGTTGGGATGTTTACTATAAATATGAGGATCAGAAATGAATAACGGAAAGTATCAGAAAATCAGCACGACGGCTCTTGTTCTCTTGTTGTTGAATGGGTTGGTCATGTTCTTTTGGATATTGGTGAACCTTGACGCGTTTAGTGTGCAGCATTTGATGTCTTCATTCCCCCTCGTGTGCTTGCCGTCGGCCACGTTGTTGCGCAGGAAGAGCGACAGATTCGGAATGGCGGCAATGCTGTTGGACGTAGTGGCGTTTGCCGGCTTTGCCACGTTTACGGTATACATGCTGTTGCCGTTTTGACGCTTTCGCCCTGCCGCCATTATGTGGACGGCAGGGCGTTTTTGTCGGTGTCGGGAGGCGTATAAGAGTTTAAAAAAACAAATTTTTCGGCTTTTTTCTATATTATATTAGGTATTTACATTGATATTCAGTAATTTTGCAGCTCGCATTCGATAAACATTAAAAATAACATAAAATACCAAAGATGAAAATTTCATTTGAAAATCCAGACAAGGTCAACGGACTGATGACCTTGACCGTAGAAGAGGCTGACTATAAGGATAATGTCGAGAAGACACTTAGAAACTACCGCAAGAAGGCCAACGTGCCGGGATTCCGTCCGGGCATGGTTCCGATGGGAATGATTAAAAAGCAGTTCGGCACAACAGCTAAGGTTGACGAAATAAACAAGCTGCTGGGCGAAGAGATATACAAGTATGTAAAGGACAACAACATACAGATGCTGGGCGAGCCGCTGCCTTCAGACAAGCAGGTGCCCGTAGACATGGAAGCTGAGGCTCCCTATACGTTCATGTTCGACATCGCAGTTGCTCCCGAGTTCAAGGCCGAACTGACCGGCGACGACACAGTAGACCACTATACAATCACTGTTGACGACGACGTTATCAATCGCCAGGTTGAAATGTTCGCTTCACGTGCCGGCCACTACGACAAGGTGGAGGAGTACCAGGAGCACGACATGCTGAAGGGTGACCTGCGCGAACTTGACGAAAACGGCAACACCAAAGAGGGTGGCATTACCGTTGAAGGCGCAGTGCTGATGCCTGAATACATCAAGGTAGAAGACCAGAAGAAGCTGTTCGACGGCTGCAAGCTGGGCGACATCATCACGTTCAACCCGAAGAAGGCTTACCCGGAGAGCGACATAGAGGTTTCTTCACTGCTCAAGATAAAGAAAGAGGAAGTTGCCGACATGAACTCTGACTTCAGCTACCAGATTACCGAAATATCACGCTACACCGTGGCTGAGGTTAATCAGGAACTGTTCGACCAGGTATTCGGCAAGGACGCCGTTAAGGACGAGGCTGAGTTCCGTGCAAAGATAGCCGAAGGACTTAAGGCACAGTTTGCCATGGATACAGACTTCAAGTTCATCCAGGACGTACGCAAGTACATGGAGGGCAAGGTCGGCACGCTGACTTATCCCGACGCTTTGCTGAAGCGTGTCATGCTCAACAACAACAAGGACAAGGGCCAGGAGTTTGTTGACAAGAACTACGACCAGAGCATCAAGGAACTGACATGGCACCTCATCAAGGAGCAGCTCGTACAGGCTAACGGCATAAAGATTGAAGACGCCGACATCAAGGAGACGGCCAAGGAGGCTGCACGCGCACAGTTCGCACAGTACGGCATGAACAATATACCCGAGGAGTATATAGAAAACTATGCTACCGACATGCTGAAGAAGAAGGAGTATATCGACTCGTTCGTTGACCGCAGCATAGACCGCAAGCTGACAGAGGCTCTGAAGAAGGTTGTGAAACTCAATGAGAAAACCGCAACCCTTGACGAGTTTAACAAACTGATGCAGGGCGAATAAATATTTTTTGCAAAAAAACTTCCACTATATTAAGGAGGTTTCCGACTTTTTTATTAACTTTGTTCCGCTTGAACAAAATAAAAGGGGTCGGAAACCTCCTTTCTTTTGTCAGGTCATACGGTTGCGGGCATTGGGCGGTGCAACGTGTGGTTGAAGTCCCGACCCTGAGGCCATTAAGCCTGGCACCTTACACCTATTATTTATAAAACATAAAAAATGAACGATTTTAGAAAATTTGCTACCGGTCATCTCGGAATGAACGGTATGGTGCTCGACGATGTGATGAAGGCTCAGATGCAGTATCTTAATCCTTACATACTTGAGGAACGTCAGCTTAACGTTACGCAGATGGACGTGTTCTCGCGTTTGATGATGGACCGCATCATCTTCCTCGGCACGCAGATTGACGATTATACAGCCAATACATTGCAGGCACAGCTGCTTTATCTCGATTCTGTTGACTCGGGCAAGGATATTTCCATATACATCAACAGCCCCGGTGGCAGCGTGACAGCCGGACTCGGAATTTACGACACGATGCAGTTCATATCGAGCGACGTGGCCACAATATGTACAGGTATGGCTGCTTCGATGGCTGCAGTACTGCTCGTTGCCGGAACAGAAGGCAAGCGCTCGGCTCTTACACACAGCCGCGTGATGATACACCAGCCGCTCGGCGGAGTGCAGGGACAAGCTTCAGACATTGAAATCGAGGCAAAGGAGATTCTTAAATTCAAGAAGGAACTTTACACCATAATATCAGAACACTCGCATACTCCTTATGAAAAGGTTTATAAGGATTCAGACCGTAATTACTGGATGACTGCCGAAGAGGCCAAGGAATACGGTATGATAGACGAAGTTTTGATCAGGAAGAAATAATATGAAGAAAGCGGCGTGTGCCCATTTGGCGTGCCGTCTTGTTGAATATGGACAATAGAAAGAAACGGATGGAAAAGGTTTGCAGCTTCTGCGGACGCAGCGAGCATGATGTAAAACTGCTTATAACCGGCCTGACGGGGTATATCTGTGAAGACTGTGCCGCACAGGCTTACGAGATTGTAAAATCGACAGGCTTGCTAGATGTGGAACAAAAAAAGAAAGGCTTGAAGTTCAAGCCGAAGAAAGTTCCCAAGCCGCTTGAGATTAAGAATTATCTTGACCAGTATGTAATAGGGCAGGACGATGCCAAGCGTTGTCTCGCAGTAGCCGTTTACAACCACTATAAACGACTTCAGCAGCCAGAAGATGACAATGGTGTCGAGATAGAGAAGAGCAATATTATTATGGTGGGCAGCACCGGTACGGGCAAGACATTGATGGCGCGCACCATTGCCAAGCTGCTCGACGTGCCGTTCACGATAGTTGACGCTACTGTCTTTACTGAAGCTGGCTATGTGGGTGAAGACGTTGAAAGCATTCTTAGTCGTCTGCTCCAGGTAGCTGACTATGATGTTGAGGCTGCCGAACGCGGCATAGTATTCATTGACGAGATAGACAAGATTGCTCGTAAGAGCGACAATCCGTCGATAACCCGTGACGTGAGTGGTGAAGGTGTACAGCAGGGATTGCTTAAACTGTTGGAAGGTACGATGGTTAACGTTCCGCCACAGGGCGGCCGCAAGCATCCCGACCAGGAGTACATCCACGTTGACACGAAGAACATTCTCTTTATATGTGGTGGCGCGTTTGACGGTATCGAGCGCAAGATTGCACAACGAATGAATACGCATGTGGTAGGTTATAACTCGGTTCAGAACGTTCGCAGCATAGACAAGAACGACCTGATGAAGTATATCTTGCCGCAAGATTTGAAGTCGTTCGGCCTTATACCTGAAATTATAGGCCGTCTGCCGGTGCTCACATATCTTAATCCGTTGGACCGCGATGCCCTCCGTTCGATTCTTGTTGAACCGAAGAACTCTATCGTAAAGCAGTATAAGAAGCTGTTCGAGATGGACGGGATAAAACTCGATTTCACGGAAGAAGCACTCGACTTCATTGTAGACAAGGCCATGGAGTACAAGCTAGGAGCCCGCGGACTGAGGTCGATTGTAGAGAGCGTGATAATGGACGCGATGTTTGAAATACCTTCGAAGGATGTAAAGACTTTCGAGGTGAATCTTGATTATGCGCGTAAACAGCTTGAGAAGGCACACTTCAACAATCTGGAAAGCGCATGAGAAATGGGCTATGGAAAATGACATTTAAATAAGTTACTCTGTTATTCGTATGAATCATGACGTTAATCTTAATGAGAAACTGAAACAATATTTCGGTTTTGACAAGTTCAAAGGTAATCAAGAGGCTATAATACGCAACCTGCTTGACGGCAAAAACACATTCGTACTAATGCCTACCGGTGGTGGCAAGTCTTTGTGCTATCAGTTGCCGTCGCTGATAATGGACGGCACGGCGATAGTGATTTCGCCTTTGATAGCACTAATGAAGAACCAGGTGGACGTGATTAACGGCATGACGGAAGCAGACGGAGTAGCGCATTATCTGAACTCATCGCTGAACAAGTCGGCTATCGACCGTGTGAAGGCAGATATCCTTGAAGGCAAGACGAAACTGTTGTATGTAGCTCCGGAGTCGTTGACCAAAGAGGATAATGTTGATTTCCTGCGTGGGGTGAAGATCTCGTTCTATGCAGTTGACGAAGCCCATTGTATTTCTGAGTGGGGGCATGACTTCCGCCCGGAGTACAGAAGAATACGTCCGATAATAAACGAGATAGGCAATGCGCCGGTCATTGCGCTTACTGCTACCGCCACTGACAAGGTGCGTACGGACATCAAGAAGAGTCTCGGCATACTCGATGCCGTTGAATACAAGAGCTCGTTCAACCGTCCGAACCTTTATTATGAAGTTCGTCACAAGACCAAGGATATCGACAAGCAGATAGTAAAGTTCATAAGGCAGAATCCCGGCAAGAGCGGTATTATTTATTGCTTGTCGCGCAAGAAGGTAGAAGAACTTGCAGCCGTGCTGCGGGCCAACGACATAAAGGCTGCAGCTTACCATGCCGGTCTGGATTCCGGAACGCGTTCTGCAACGCAGGACGATTTCCTGATGGAGCGTATCGACGTAATCGTGGCAACGATAGCTTTCGGCATGGGTATAGACAAACCTGACGTTCGTTTCGTTATTCACTACGACATTCCGAAAAGCCTTGAGGGATATTACCAGGAAACCGGTCGCGCCGGACGTGACGGGGGCGAAGGCAAGTGCATAGCATTCTATTCGTACAAGGACTTGAAAAAGCTTGAGAAGTTCATGGAAGGCAAGCCTGTTGCCGAGCAGGACATAGGCCGTCAGCTGTTGCAGGAAACTGCTGCTTATGCCGAATCGTCCGTCTGTCGCAGGAAGATGCTTCTCCATTACTTTGGTGAGGAGTACGACGAGGATAATTGCGGAAATTGTGACAACTGCCTGCATCCCAAGACAAAGATTGAGGGCAAGGACGCCCTGCTGGTCGTTCTTAACGCCATAGCGGCCATAAAGGAGGATTTCCGTACGGATTATGTTATTGATTTTGTCGAGGGAAAGGACAATACTGATATAGTAGCGCACAAGCACGACAAGCTCGAGGCATTCGGTTCAGGCGAGGATATGGACGAGAAAGTCTGGAATCCAGTTATACGCCAGGCCCTTATCGCCGGTTATCTGAAAAAGGATGTAGAGAATTACGGCATACTCAAGCTGACCGCCGCAGGCAAGAAGTTCATTAAGAATCCTCATTCGTTCATGATAGTGTTGGACAACGAGTTCAATGAAGAAGACGAAGAGGATAGCCACGACGGTATAAGTTCGGCACTCGACCCGACGCTTCACTCCATGCTGAAAGACCTCCGCAAGAAGGTCAGCAAAAAGTTCAAGCTGCCGCCATACGTCATCTTCCAGGACATTTCACTCGAACAGATGGCCACGGTCTATCCTGTTACGCTTGAGGACTTGCAGAACATACAAGGCGTCGGTGCCGGCAAGGCACGCCGTTACGGTAAAGAGTTCGTCGCTTTGATAAAGAAGTATTGCGAAGAAAACGAGATCGAACGTCCTGAAGACCTCAGGGTGAGGACTGTAGCGAAGAAGTCTGTGCTTAAAGTGAAAATTATCCAGAGCATAGACCGTCAGATTGCGCTTGACGACATAGCAGAGGCTCAGGGATTGGAGTTCGAAGAACTGCTCGACGAGGTTGAGGCCATAGTTTACAGCGGAACTAAGATAAACATCGACTATTTCCTTGAAGACGTGATGGACGACGACCATGTGGACGACATTTACGAATATTTCAAGGAGAGCGAGACTGACGATATTGAAACAGCAGTCGAGGAACTTGGCGGCGACTACAGCGAAGACGAAATAAGGCTTGTGCGCATCAAGTTCATGTCAGACATGGGTAATTAAGTATTTTCTTTAATATTTTAATAACAGCGCCCCGTTAAGCATAGGCATGCAACGGGGCGTTTTTATTATTCCTTTTTACCGTTTGCAAGGTGGAATATTGTGCTCATGCGTGTATTTGGCGCAAGTCATGCCGCCCGACAACTCTTTACCGGTTTCTTACTTTGCTGCAGTCTGTTCAAGCAAGGTGCCGTACGTTTTTTCAGGAACGCCCGGCAGAATCTTCTTGAGATGATGAAGCATGCGCCCGTATGACTCTTGCGGTGTGCGGTCTGTACGGCATGCTTCACGTCCAAAGAGGTTTTCCGGCGTAGTCAGCAACGACCATCCCCATCCGTATTCCTGTCCATGACGGTCGTGAGGGTAAATGAAGTCTTCGGTTACTATGTAACATCCCATCTCCAGGCGTGCCAGATAGCCGTCGAAGCGGCTGCGCATCTTGGGTCCGGTGAATCCGCATGCCGCACGCAGTTCGCGTGTTATAAGGCTCCCCTCGTTCCTCAGCGTCGCGAGAATGGCTTCTTCAATGCTCCCCTCTTCCGGATAAGGGTAAATGCTCCGGCGGTAATTACAGAAGTCAGGCCACCACTCACGGCTGATGAATACAGCCTTGCGCCTGAAGAACTTGCCGTACGCGCAGCCGCTTTCACGTAGAATGGAGCCTTTCCATTTCCACAGCGGCCATTCCCATCCGCCGTCGGGTAGGCGGGTGTATTGGCACTCTTCGTCCACCACGTCTTCTGCCGACCAGCCCGGAATGCCCATGTTTAGCAAAGGGAGAAACCCTGTCTCATTGACGTATTCAACAAGTCCGGGGCATGAATGTATAAGCTCTTTTCTCATTTTACAATCCCTCGATTAATCAGTCACTTTGTTTTTGGATGCTCTTTTACGTGTAAATCAGTATGCCGCATAGCCTGCACCGTTAATTAGGATGTGTGCCGGCATTATGGAAACAGCCTCGCTTGCTGCAGCTTGCTGACTTATCGTGTGTATGGGAACGGGTAAAAAATAAATCCTCACCACCTTGTTCGGTAATGAGGATTGTTGTGGGCGCTGAGGGATTCGAACCCCCGACCCTCTGCTTGTAAGGCAGATGCTCTAAACCAACTGAGCTAAGCGCCCTTACTTGTCGTAAGCGAGTGCAAAGATACGGCATTTTTTTATTCCTGCAAAATTTTAGCGATGTTTTTTCTATTTTTCTGCTAAATTTGTCCGTTTTAAGGCCTGCTGGCTTGATTTATACTGCGTTTTTCATTATTTTTCGCGTTTCTTTATTGCTTGACGCATCAGTTTGCAGCTTGTGGTTGTTCCCGGTAAATACGGATGATTGCTTTGCAGGCATGTTAATTTGTGTGATGTGCGTTACGGTTTGCAGTGAATATGTTCCCGGTTCCGGCAGCAGGCTTGAAACGATTTCTGATGTTATTGCATCAAAAATGCAGGATTGCGCCAATAATTTAGATAACAACGGCCTGCACTGTAGATGCTGCCGCAGCAGCGTATCAAAATTTGCGGTTTTGCAAAAGGCTGCTTTTCAGCCTCTAAAAGGATGCCTTTAGCACGACAAAAGACCGTCTTTTGCAGCCTGAAAAGCCGCCTTTTGCACAGCGTGTCGTAATGTGCTGTGCTTCAGCCGGTTGTGAAACTGTCAAAAATCACGGGCGGTCGAGCCCGGCGTTTGCCTTCTTTCCTCCGCAGCCGATAGTGCTGCGGCGCGGCGTTTCATGCCTTGTTTGCGTTACGCCTGCGGCGTGTGCCGGCTTAAAAAGCATTAAGTAGCAAATATTTATCACGTATCTGTGCTCCCGAATCGATTTAAATTATTAATTTTGCAGCCGTTAATACGTATTATATTTATGAATTTAGACATGCTTACGGCCATATCCCCCATTGACGGGCGATACAGGTCGAAAACGGCGCCGTTAGCCGGCTATTTTTCAGAGTACGCACTCATACGCTACCGCATACGCGTTGAGATAGAATATTTCATCGCCCTGTGCGAGCTGCCCTTGCCCCAGCTTGCAGATTTCGACCAGTCGCTTTTCCCGCGCCTGCGCGACATCTACAAGGCTTTCGACGAGGCGGGAGCTTCGCGCGTGAAGGAGATTGAAGGCATAACCAACCACGACGTTAAGGCCGTGGAGTATTACATCAAGGAACAGTTCGACGCCATCGGCGGACTCGACAAGTACAAGGAGTTCATACACTTCGGCCTGACATCCCAGGACATCAACAACACCTCGGTGCCCCTCTCGATAAAGGAGGCCCTGGCTGATGTCTACGTGCCCCTGCTCAAGGAGCTTATACAGCAGCTCGCTGACTATGCCGAGGAGTGGAAGGACGTGCCCATGCTGGCAAAGACGCACGGCCAGCCGGCTTCGCCCACACGTCTGGGCAAGGAGGTGATGGTCTACGTCTACCGACTGACCGAACAGCTCGAACAGCTCGAGGCATGCCCCGTGACGGCCAAGTTCGGCGGTGCCACGGGCAACTACAACGCCCACCACGTGGCTTATCCCGAATATGACTGGCGTGCATTCGGCAACAAGTTCGTAAGCGAGAAGCTCGGACTCAAGCGCGAGCAGTGGACCACACAGATAAGCAACTACGACAACCTCGGCGCCCTTTTCGACGCCCTGCGCCGTATAAACACCATCATCATAGACCTCGACCGCGACTTCTGGATGTACATCTCCATGGAGTACTTCAAGCAGAAGATTAAGGCCGGCGAGGTTGGTTCGAGCGCCATGCCGCACAAGGTCAACCCCATCGACTTCGAGAACAGCGAGGGCAACCTCGGCATCGCCAACGCCATACTGCAGTTCCTTGCAGCCAAACTGCCCGTAAGCCGCCTGCAACGCGACCTTACCGACTCGACCGTACTGCGCAACGTAGGCGTTCCCCTCGGCCACGGCATGATAGCCATGCAGAGCACGCTGAAGGGCTTGCGCAAGCTGATACTTAACGGGGAGAAACTCAATGCCGACCTCGACGACATGTGGGCGGTAGTGGCAGAGGCCATACAGACCATATTGCGCCGCGAGGCTTATCCCCATCCGTACGAAGCGCTCAAGGCGCTTACGCGTACAAACAAGAAGATGACAGAAGAGACTATTCATGAATTTATAAACGAACTGACTGTAAGCGACAAGGTGAAAGCCGAGCTTATGGCTATCACTCCGCATAATTATACAGGCATGTAATTAATTGGAAATCAGGAAACGGAAGCCCTCGGGCCGCAGCAGTGCGGCTTGCCGTATTGCAGGATGGCGGCAGGCGCAATGCACCCCGCGGACTGTGCCGGCGGATTATGGCAGTTAGGGCCGCAGGCTTAACGCAAGGCCAGGGCTGCCGGTGCCGTATCCCGCACACAAGGGAATGTCGTTTCAGGCTTCCGCTTCCAAGTAAATGAATACTAACCGCCGTGAGGCATTAATAAGAATGAATTATGTCAGAAGAATTGGAAAACATGAACGAGAGTTTGTCTGCAGGACAAAACGAAGTTAGCCGTGACGGCTACAGGCAGACAGAAGGCTTTAACAATCAGAGTGGAAACAGGCCGATGCGTCCGCGCATAAAGGCGCAGCGCGCATATACGCCTAACAGGAGTTACAACAAGACAGAGGAAGGATTCCGTCCCGAGGGCTTCGGCGCAGGGCTGCAGCCGCAGGGTGGGGCGCAGCGTACTTACCGTCCGCGCTTCAATGCCGACCGCCAGGGTGGCTACCAGTCGCAGCATGGCGGTTACCAGCAGCGCCAGGGTGGTTACCAGCAGCGTCCCCAGGGCTACCGTCCTCATTATAATAATGAAGGCGAGGAGGGCTACCAGCCGCGCCAGGGCCAGTACGGTCAGCGCCAGCAGGCAGGCTACCGTCCCCACTACAACAAGGATGCCGAGGGTGGCTACCAGCCGCGCCAGAACCAATATGGCGACCGCCAGCAGGCAGGTTACCGTCCGCGTTACAACGCCAACCAGGGCGAAGGCGGATACCAGCCCCGTCAGGGTGGCTATCAGCGTGGTGGCTACCAGCGTCCGCAGTATGGACAGCAGCGCCAGGGTGGCTACAACCGCCAGGGCTACAACCGCCAGCGCACTGCCGACTACGACCCGCATGCTAAGTACAGCCTTAAGAAACGCATCGAATACAAGGAGGAGCATATCGACCCGACGGTGCCCGTCCGCCTTAACAAGTTCCTCGCCAACGCCGGAATATGCAGCCGCCGCGAGGCCGACGAGTTCATACAGGCAGGCGTCGTGACTGTCAACGGCAACGTGGTTACCGAGCTCGGTACGAAGGTTATGCGTACTGACGACGTGAAGTTCCACGACCAGCCCGTTAAGATGGAGAAGAAGGTGTACGTGCTGCTCAACAAGCCTAAGGACACGGTGACCACCAGCGACGACCCGCAGCAGCGCAAGACCGTGATGGACCTTGTGAAGAACGCTTGCCCCGAGCGCATCTATCCCGTGGGCAGGCTCGACCGCAATACCACGGGCGTGCTGCTGCTCACCAACGACGGCGACATGGCCAGCAAGCTCACACACCCCAAGTTCCTCAAGAAGAAAATATACCATGTGCATCTTGACAAGAACGTCACGGCACACGACTTGCAGCAGATACGCGACGGAATCACGCTCGAAGACGGCGAGATAAAGGCCGACGACGTGCAGTATGCCGACCCCGTGGACAAGAAGCAGGTGGGCATCGAGATTCACAGCGGCAAGAACCGCATCGTGCGCCGCATATTCGAGAAGCTCGGCTACAGGGTTACCAAGCTCGACCGCGTGCAGTTTGCCGGGTTGACAAAGAAGGGCCTGCGCCGTGGCGACTGGCGTTACCTCACCGAGGAAGAGGTTGTGCGCCTGCGCATGGGATCTTATGAATAAACCAATTATCAGGAAGTTACAATGCAAAGCATAAAAAGAACAAAAGTCGTGGATGTGCTGTCGCGCACAGACTTCGGCTCTTTGGTTAACGTCAGAGGGTGGGTGCGCACCCACCGAAGCAGCAAGGCAGTAGACTTCATCGCCCTGAACGACGGTTCCACCATAAAGAACGTGCAGATTGTGGTAGACCCTGCAGCGTTCGACCAGGAGCTGTTGAAGCAGGTGACAACGGGCGCCTGCATCTCTGTCAACGGCGAGCTCGTAGAGAGCCAGGGCGCCGGCCAGGCTGTCGAGCTGCAGTGCCGCGAGATCGAGATCTACGGTCTCTGCGGCAGCGATTACCCCATGCAGAAGAAAGGGCAGAGCTTTGAGTACATGCGTCAGTATGCCCACTTGCGCCTGCGCACCAACACCTTCGGTGCCGTGATGCGCATACGCCACAACATGGCCATCGCCATACACAAGTATTTCCATGACCATGGCTTCTTCTATTTCCACACCCCGTTCATCACCGCGAGCGATTGCGAGGGGG
>OHPB01001110.1_pt1 | contig 14941 bp, 10 predicted proteins | sample 1577621 | NCBI WGS metagenome assembly OHPB01 (sample SAMEA3879577, study PRJEB24766) | human gut metagenome | biome: human-associated habitat; feature: feces | place: USA | collected 1985/1987 | reverse complement strand
TTGTGCTTGGCAGAAACGGCGGACTTACCGTGCTGAGCAGCTCCGGAACGCGCGAGTTTGACATGCCTGACGGCTCTCCGGTGTTCGACCGCTTCTGGAACGGAATCGACCTTGTATACATGATGAACTCCGCAGACGGTGATATCTACACACTGTCAAAGGATCTTTCGATGTCGGCGGCGGTTTCGGGCAGCCGTATCATCAACGCTGAGGAAGCGCTGTCCACCGCGGATTTCACGGATATTTCCGTGGGAATAACCGGCAACATTTTCGGAACTATCCGCGGTGAAACCGAGAGGCTGTATTACGGAAGTTTCTCAGTGATGTCCAGAATATACACCGACGAGGTCGACCGGGGAGCGCAGATAAATTCGATACTGGCGCTTGCAGGAACGGCTGCGGCGGTGATACTGCTTACTATCCTGACCTGGGATTTTTACGTCAGCATACTGAAAATGCACCTTTCGATACTGCTGCGGCAGTCGCTGCTGATGATAATGCTGATATTCATGGTGCTGTACTCACTGTCGTACCTGATAATAATTCCGCAGGTGGAGAATATCGTTACTGCAAACTACAGCCATGAAGCGCAGCTCATCGCAAACAGCTACCAGGATCTTATGAGCGGCGTTATCGGCGGGAAGCCGCAGTACAGCGAGTACGAACACCTGTTTGCCGCGGAAGGCGAGGCAGCGGCCGCCGCAGACCCGTCGGACGGATTCAGCGGCGACGATGAAAAGCCGCAGGTGCACCTTGTCAGACTGAATGGCTCCCGCGCCGAGCTGATAGCCTCCACGGAGCTGTATCCCTCCGGAACCCCCGCAGACCGCCTGATGTACGGCGTGAACCTCTCCGCGCTGGCTCAGGGCATGACCGGCCGCGAGGAATTCGTCACCGCCAGCGGCACGGAGGGCGGAAAGCTGTTCCTTGTCCGGAAAATCACACTGCCGGTGACTTCCGACGATGTTTTCATGGTAGTTGGGATACGCATAAGCGCGCTGTCGGGCGCAGTCCAGAAGATACAGGCGCTTATTAATATGTTCCTTGTCGGCGGCGGAGTTGTGCTTGTCGTGATTTTCATGATTATCGAAAATATCACCGCCGGGGCGGTCCGCAGGCTGAAAAAATCGGTCGACAGGATAGCCTGCGGCGAGTATAACGCGCCTATCGACATTCGCACAGGCGACGAGATAGAGGAGCTGTCGAAGTCCGTCAGGGCGCTTTCCGACCACATCGTTGACAAAACCACCAGCCTTGAGCGGCTGAACAATTCCTATTACAGATTCGTTCCGCTGAGCTTTCTGAAAAACCTCGGAGAGACCCAGATAGAGCGCGTTGACAAGTCTCTGCACTCAAAACGCAGAATGGCGGTGCTGCTGCTGAGATTCACGATGTCGGATACCGACAGCATGATGGAGTCGCAGGATATTTTCGAGAGCGTAAACGGCGTGTTTGAGCAGATGATACCGATAATCGGAGAATTCAGCGGAACGGCGTATAACTTCCTGTACAACGGACTGAGCGCGATATTTAACAGCGCTGACGACGCGGTACGCGCAGCGATACGGATACGCGAAGCAATGGCTGCGTACAACGAAGTCGGCAGGAAAAAGGGAAGGCGCACCGCCGACGTCAGGGTAGTGATAAGCGAAGGCGACGTGCTGCTTGGATTTATTGGCGACGAAAAGCGAATGGAGCCGGCGGCGGTGTCCGGAGTTATCACCGAGGCCGAGGAAATAGAGAAGCTGTGCAGCGGGAGCAGTCTGTACATCGTATGCACCGGGGATGCGTTCCGCACCCTGCCGCAGGGAAGGTATCGCAGCCGCCGCATAGGGGAGTTCTCCGCCCCGGGTATCGCGGGTGAGTGCCTGTACGACATATTCGACAGCGACCCCTACGCGCTGATAAAGCTGAAGGAGCAGTTCAGCGCGGAGTTCGCGAAGGCGGTATCGCTGTTTGAGAGCGGCGATTTCACCGCAGCCCGGACGCGCTTCATGGATATCGTGAAATACGCTCCGGACGACGGCGCGGCGCGTAACTACCTCTACCTGGCGGAACACAACATTAATTCCGGGCGGCGCCGGCTGACCTACCGGATATACGACGGCAGCGAGGCGTAAGCAATACCCCTCATGGAAGGAAATGACGCATGATCAAGAAGATCTCGAGCGGGATCGCGCTGACGATCCGTGTGCTGAAAAATGCATTACTTCGCCCGTTCCGGGTGATTTACAGCAAGATAAATTACATGTTCAGCGCCGGAAGGGTCGCGACGGCGATACCGGGCGCTGTGAAAAAGCTCCCGAAGATCGCGAAGCGCAAGCCCGAAAAGCGCGAGGATTACTTCGACTGGGGCAGCATATACGTTGCAAAGTCGCTGGTGCTTCTTGTTGCGGTGCTGCTCGTGGCGATCCCGCTGGTGTACGTATTCCTGCTTCATCCGCTGTTTACCAGCTGGTGGTGGGTCCGGGACTTCTGCGGGAATGACGCCGCGCTGAGCAGTTATTCCGGCAGAGTCAGGATATACTACGGAGAAGAGCTTGATGAGCTCCGGTTCGAAGGCAGGCTGAAAGACGGTAAATATGAGGAATTCGGCGAGGAATACTGGGAAAACGGCAGGAACAAATATTCCGGGAATTATTCCGAAGGGCAGTACAGCGGAAGCGGGATACTGTACCTTGAGGACGGTACGGTGCTGTACCGCGGCGAATTCGCGGACGGAAAATACAATGGCTCCGGCGAACTGACGGAGAACGGCAGGACGTTTTCCGGGGAGTTCAGAAACGGAGTGCTCCAGGGCAGCGGAACAATCTCGCAGGACGGCGTGGTGCTGTTCACCGGGAACTTCACGGACGGAATTCCCGAGGGCGCGGGCAAGGAGAACTACGCCGACGGCTCGCTGCACTACAGCGGAGGATTCAGCGGCGGAGTCCCGCACGGCGAAGCGCTTGAGTACTACCCCGATGGAACGCTGAAATACAACGGAAGGTTCACCGCCGGGAAGTACAGCGGCGAGGGAACTCTCTATGACGAGCGCGGCGTGAAAATCTACAGCGGCGGCTTTGAAATGGGCGAGTATTCCGGCACGGGAACGCTGTATGAAAACGGCGTGCGCGTGTACAGCGGCGAGTTCGAAAAGAGCCTCTGCAGCGGCAGCGGGACCCTCTACGGAAGCGACGGAACCGTTACCGCCGGAACATTCAAGGACGGAAGCGTTTCCGGAGCCGCGGTGCGCACCTACCCCAATGGAATGAAATACGACGGCTGCTTTGCCGGGAACATTCCGGAGGGCACAGGAACGCTCACCGACGCGGCGGGGAACACGGTGTATTCCGGACAGTTCAGCGGCGGCGATATCGCGTACGGCGCAATAGCCGGAATGGACGCTTCCGAGGCTGCGGAGCTGTTCCCAGGGGCAGTCCGGACAGTGCAGGAGGACGGTTTCTTACTGACGGTGGACTGCGGAATAGTGCTGGAATGCAGCTTCGCAGAGGGAGATGTTCCGGCGAAAGTGCGCGCGGTGTACGCTGTTCCGGTAGGCGGGATTTCCGTGGAAATAAAATCCGCAGAGGATATCCCGGCGGAGGGCGCATATAAGGTGGACTCCGCGCTGCCTGGCATTGCGGAAGCGCTGGGGGTTTCCGGGTCGGACGTAAAGTGCTGGGCAGCCGCAGAAAACGGCGCAGTGCGTTACTGGTGGACGTCTCCGGACGGCGTGCTGCTGATGAACTCAGCCGCCGCGGGAACCGCCCCGGAATCTCCTGCGGACAGCGCGGGCGGCTCAGACGATGAGTACGGCGGCGACATTGAACGGCTGTTCGAGGAGATAGGGCTTGACATCAGGGATTTCGAGAGCCTGGGGTTCAAAGGGGGAGACGATGAAGCGTAGAATATCAGCCGCTGCGGCGGTAACTGCGGCTCTGCTGCTGACCGCGCATTCGGCGGCGTACGGCTTATTTTGCAGCGACGTCACGGCTCCCGCAATGCAGGAATCTTCCGCAGACCTGGCGGAGATCTCAGCAAAATTTGAGAACGCCCTGAACGCCCCCGAAACCGAACCGGGAACATCGGAAGCCGAAACCGCCGAATCCCGCTCAGAAACTGCGGCTGAGCTGTACGCCGCGCGCATGGAGCTTTATAACAGCTTTTGCAGCGAGCATTCCGCGATGGAGTATTCCCTTGCGGAGAAGCTGATAAATTACGACCTGCTGCTTGAGCGGCTGAAAGCTGGTTCGGAGCTTTATTCAGAGCTTAAAGAAACCGCTGCGGAAATGTCCGGGAAATACCTCGTCGGCGAATGCACCAAGGCTGAGCGCGACGAAGCGGAGAAGCTCCGGGACGACAAGTATTACGAGCTGCAAAGCCTGCTTTTCGATATAAGCGCGCTTAAATCTGAAATCGAGGCGCAGACCGGAGAAACGCTGAGTTCCGACTTTGATTTCAGCAGCGCGTATCTCATAACTGACGCTCTGAAGCTGTCAGCAGATGAACTTTCAGACTGGGGCAGCCCGGGAACGATATACGTCCCGGAAGGCGCGGAATATTCCCCGGAACAGAGCGATTTTACAGCGCAGTACAACGCGGCTGTTCAGGGGTACTACGCGCTTGGCGAAGCACTGCGTGGCTACGTCAGCGCTGCGGAGGACTACGAGAGCGCGGCCGCCGGAGCAAAGGTCGGCACGGTGAGCGCGTCGGAGCTTGAGCGGCTCCGGCAGACCTACGGCGAGGCACGGCTGGAAGCGCTGCAAAAAAAGGCGGACTACGCCGTCGCCCTGCTGAAACTCGACCAGGCGAGCGGCGGAGCGCTGACCTCAGCCAGCGGAGCCGGAGAAGGTCTGACAGAAGCCCTTCACAGCGCGCTCCCCGGTAGCCTTCGCGGAGAAGGGCTGTGGTTCGTCCGCAGGAGCGGAACAAAAGTAAGGTTGATAATTTCCGCGTACCCTTTCGAAATCTCCGAGGGAGATACTGTTGAATTCAAGCTGAGCTGCGCAGGAAAAAGCCTGGGCGGTGCGGAGTTTAAAGCGCCGGAGCAGACCGGCGGAGTAAACCGCGCGGAGATTATTTTCTACAAAAACGGCGTGACAGCCGGGAAATACTACATTGACATCTATTCGCCGTTCGGCGAGTTCCTGGAGGGCTGAAAATGACAGAATACACCGCAATATACGAAGCCGGGGAATCTCTGGCGGCGCTCCTGCGCAGCGAACTTACTCCCGAGCCGGTGGCGAAAAAGGAGCACATCGGTCTGTGCGAACCGCAGTCGCCGGAGGACTTCCAGCTCACCATATGGATATACAACATCGAGACGGTGAAGGATAGCGGCACGCGAACCGGATTCCAGCCCGACCCTGATGACCCGTCGCAGGAACGTTTCGCGCCAATGCAGATGAAGCTCCACGCGCTGATATCCGCGCACTCGAAAGCTCCTGCGATCCAGAAATGCGCGGACGAATACCGCATACTAGGCAGGGCGATGCAGGTGGTGCGGGACGTGCCGTCGATACCTCCGGAGCACCTTGTAGGCTCGCTTGCGGAGCAGACCGAGCCGGTCCTGCTTGAAATAATCAAGCTCAACGGGGAGGAGCTGTCCCGGGTGTGGAACAATTCCAGCAAGACGATACGCCCGTCCTTTGCAGTGGACATATCGCAGGTTTTCATGCAGTCCAACCGCGTCAGGAGCGCTGCTCCGCGCATTACGTCTGCGCAGTTCAATACTAATCCTTCCGTTGACAGAAAGGTGAAGCCGAATGGTAATTAAAAGGCTGTCCTGCGTGTTCCGCCTGAGCGACGCGGGTTCCGGCAGGCTGCTGACCAGGAGCGAAGTCTCGTTCCGTGAAGGCGGAGCCGTAATAAAGCATGAGTACAAGCCCGGCGGGTACTTTGTCCTGACTGACCTGCCGGAGGGCGACCATACGATAACTGTAACGGCTCCGGGCTATCAGCAGGAGCAGGCGGTGATAACAGTTGACCATGCCAGGTTCAGCGCCCTGGACAGCGTGTCATACGTTGCGCTGAATCCCTCTAGGCGGCACCCCGCCGCTGACAGATACCCGTCTGTGTGCGGAAGCGCTCCGGGGTTCGGAACGGTGTACGCAGTCCGCGCGGCGGGGAATCTCCGGGTCGCGGAGGAGCGCTCGGAAGCGGGTGCTTCAGAGGTGCGAATGTTCCAGGAGACCGGCGCGCCGGCGCTGCCTGCGCTGTTCCTTCTGGGAAGCGGAAAGACCTCCGAGCTGGTAATGTTCACCGGAAGCCGGGACGGGCTGTGCTCCGTTCATAGCCCGCTGAAATACGCGCACCAGCGCTCCGAAACGGCACAGCCGCTTATACGGCTGCGCTGCGGCGAAAACGGGGAATTCTTCCTGCTGCTGGCGGGGACGTTCCGACCGGACGCGCAGACCGGAAATTACAGGCTGAGCTTCATTGCGGAAAAGTCCGGGAAGGTAGTTACAGCACAGGCTGAGGCGGCTCCCAGGGGCTGCACGGATATAGGAAAACTGAAATTCGCAGGAGGTAAGTGATGGGGAATCCAGCAGTAAATACAGCGGTGTGTCAGTGTACGTTCGGAGCTGCTCCCGCGCCGCTTACGGTGACGTCCCAGTCCACAGCGGTGGGAGGAAGCATGCCGTTCGCCACGATAATGGATATCCCGAAGCCGCCTATGACTTTCGGAATGTGCAGCAGTCCTGCAAATCCCACGGTTGCGAGCGCGACCGCAGCGGCGATGGGTGTGCTGACTCCCATGCCGTGTATTCCGGCGTGCGCGGCTCCCTGGGCACCGGGTTCTCCTACGGTGATTGTGGGCGGCAAGCCGGCGCTGAATAACTCCAGCAAATGCATGTGTAACTGGGGAGGGGTCGTTTCGGTCACGATGACCCCGGCAATGACGATAAACATTCCGTAGCGAGGGTAGAGGTGATAGCATGAATAAGCTGAAAGTCCTGCTGACCATACTGATGGGGACGCTCATAGCGTTCTCGGCTCAGCGCGCGTATTACGTCAAAACCGGGGAGCTCAGCAGCATTTACAGCGACATTATATTCACGCGGCTTGCGGTGGAATCCCAGGAATACACCCGGCAGATAGAGTACGGCGTGAAAAACGGCAAGAGCCTTGAGAACTTCTACAACATCAGCTCGGTTCTGAGCGGAGTGCGCCGCTGTTGTTCCTACACCAACGGAGTGTACATCTTTTCCAGCGACCGCCGCCAGCTTTACAGCCTGAACGACGGTGGAAGCCCCGTAACGCGGTTCAGCGTGGGAGATTTCAGCGGCGGCAGCGTGTATTCCGTTTACGACGATTCAGCGGGCGGGCGCTATGTCCTGACCCTGCCGATTTTCGGCCGCGGAAACGAGGTCTGCGGTTACATGGTTCTGGATATCAGCCGCGACGCAGTGGAAAACACGCTCTCCGATATCTCGGAGGAATACCGGAAGCAGTCTGCCGCGCTGGGGATCCTGTGCTGGCTGACCGGCGCGCTGATGATGATACATCTCTGCAAATCAAAAGAGAAGCTGTTCCGGCAGGGAACTCTGGTGATATCAGCGGCGGTGTGCATGCAGTCCGCGCTTGACGCAGCGATAAGCGTTTTCAAATTCAGCGTGACCATAGGGAGTATCATACAGCAGTCGGTTTCGAAGATAACGATGTCGCTTCAGAACGACCTCGACACGGTAAACGAAAAAGGCGTAGCGCTCAGCAAGATATACGATCTCAATAGCTGGCTGATGGAAAATTACAAGGATATTCCGTTTATAGATAATCTGATCTATGACAGAAATTACAGAATAACCGCTGTTATATCTGACAGCTATATAAACGAACGCACATGGAGCTACGCGGCGGCGCTGCTTATGATGGTGCTGCTCTGCGCCGGAGCGGGACTGCTGCTGACGGCGGCTGTGACATGGATAGAGCGTTCGGTATATTTATTCAGGAGGAACAAAAAGAATGGAAACAACTCAGGCGCTGGAAAGACTGAATATGCGGAGGAGGGAGAACTCGTTCCTTATACGAACGCTGGAAAATGAATCGAACGCCGAGCGTTACTTCTGCGGAGATTCTGCGGCGGTGCTTGAGGAAAACACCGGCTACTGGCTGTTCAGCATTGCAGACCGGGGGGATTTCACTAAGCTGTACAGCGAGATAGGCAGGGATATAGGCACGTTCTACGTAAACAGCTGCGCCTATATCCAGGAGATAAAGGATATCTTCCCGGAGCTGACGGCGCACGAGTACGTGCAGTACGTGCTTGATTCGGCTGATTACCGCCCGAATCCCGCCGCGGTGAATCCTGAGGTTTCGGTGGTCCCGCTGGACGAAAGCTGGGTGGAGTTCATACTGTCGCTGTATAAAAGCCCGGAGTTCGGCAACGAGCCGTACATCAGCGAATGCGTCAGGAAAAACCCCGGATTCGGAGCGCTGTGCGGCGGCGAGCGCGTCGGGTACGTTACGATACATCTCGACGGCGAGATAGGCTCGATGGTGATATCCGAGAAGGCGCGGGGCAAGGGGATAGGCAGAACGCTAATGCAGTACATAACCCCGAAGTACGCCGAGCAGGCAAGCATAGGCTGCGGATTCGTGCTTCCGGATAACCGGTGTTCGCAGCGTATGATGGTGAATTCCTGCTTCACGGCGCTTAACGAGAATATATTCTGGGCTTACCATTGAAAGGACTGAAAAACATGAGAGCAATCAAGTTACTGAAGCGATTTGCGGCTGTTATTCTTGCCGTGGCGGGACTTATGATGTTCAGCGGCTGCGGAGCCGATGGAGCAAACGGCGGGAACATCGTGGAAGCGCAGATAGACGGCAGCGGCACCCTTACTGCGATAAACCGCGCGAGCAAGCCGATACAGAAGCCCGGCGGCGGGAAATTCACTCTTGCCTATGTGGATATCGACCCGTATAACGAGACGTTCCGAATGCTGTATTACGTTATTGAGAGTCTGAAAGACGACGGCTGGATAAGCTATGGCGAGCTTCCGTTCGACCCGGAGACAGATTCCGACTCGCTGGCGCTGATGGACTGGCTCGCAGACAACGCTGAAAGCGACTACATGGCGTTCGACAAGACCGCGCATTATTACACCACGGTCAGCTCCGAGGAGGAGATACGCGAGAGCCTTCAGAAGCACATCGAAAATCACGAGATAGACGCGATACTTTCAATGGGTACGTCTCCGTCGCTGATGCTCGAGCGGTTCGGATTCGACATCCCGCTGCTCATGTATGCGGTATCCGACCCGATAGGCTCCGGGCTGATAGAGTCGGCGGATGATTCAGGAAATAAGAATTACTGGGCGCACGTTGATTCCTCGGCGTATTCCAGACAGATGCAGTATTATTACGACACGTTCGGATTCAGTAAGATAGGTTCCGTGTACGGCGACGAGATAGTCTGCGCGATCCCGGATTACACCAGCGTCGCGGAGGAAAACGGCTTCACTATCGTGGGCTACAAGCTGGAGCGCGAAGCGTTCGCCGACGAGGACGAGTATTACAATCGCCTTGAGAGCATTTACCGCCGAATGGTCCGGGAGGACGGCGTCGACGCGTACATACTCAACACGGACGTTATTCCCTCGGTTGAGAAGGCCGCCGAGCTTATGAAGATATTCTACGACGCGAATATCCCGGTGGTGGCGCAGGTAGGTTCGGCGTATGTCAAGGGCGGAGCCGCAATGATGATCGTAGATCCGCGAGACGCCGTGGGTACAGGGCCGTTCGTTTCGAATATAATCGGGTCGGTGTTCAACGGGTCCGTGCCGGAGGATCTTGAGCAGGAGTACGTAAGCTCGCCGTTCCTGACGCTGAATCTTGACGTTGCCGATGAGATAGGCTATAAGCCGTCCTTCGAAATGCTGATAGCATGCGAAAAGATAATCTGTTCGGAATGACGGGAGAGGAGATCAGATGATCAGGAAAGAAAAAAGAGCAGGTAAAAAATACTGGATACTCACGGTGTTTGCGGCGTTCATAGCGATCGCGATGTCGTTCGTTTCCTGGCTGATATACGCGGTGTTTTCACAGAGCTACCGCGAGATAAAACAGCAGTACTACGGCGTAGTATCCAGGCAGATAGTAGAGGATATAGAGAACTCGATAAGAAACGGCAAGCAGATAGAACGCTTCTACGGAATGGACAAGGTGCTGAGCGACATGCTCGCGATAATAAGCACCGACCAGGTGCCGGTAAATACGGCGATAACCGACGTCAGCGGTAATATCCTGTACTCGTCCTATTCTGGAAGCGGCAGTGAAGCGGAGTACGCCGCGCTGCTCCAGAACGAGAGCGTGATATACAATCTTGATTTCAGCGGAGTGGAGTCAGCAGATTTCCGGACGGTCAGCGCCGGGGAGTACGAAGTAATGCTCCAGCCGATATATGACCGCGAAGGCGCTCAGATAGGCGCGGTATCGCTGTTTTACAGGCTTGCCGATATTGAGGAGGAGCTCCAGCCGCAGCGCCAGAGCAGCGATATGGTCACCATGTGCTGCATAGGCGCGACGATCATACTGCTGGTGATATATTTTATTCTGATACCGAGGTCAGTCACCGGGGAGGAAGAGCAGAAGCCGGACGACCCGGCAGCGGCTATTGCGCATAAGCAGCGCGAGAACCAGTTCATGTTCCTGATACCGGTGCTTGCGATAATGGCGGGACTTCTGGTGCAGTGTATGATATCCTATAACGAGTACCAGAAGCGGTATAAGGACGTAATGTTTGAAGGCGCGCAGGGAATATCGTCCTACATCGGCGAGATAATCGACGACCTGCACGAAAAGGGCGTGTCCTACGACCGAATGAACGGCCTCGCGGACTACCTGGCGGGCAAGGTGGAGGATTCCCCGCTGCTGTGGAACGTAAGCGTTGTCAACGTATACGCCGACACCTCCGACGTGCTGACCCGCAGCAGCGAGTACAACGTTTCGCTGAAGATAGGCAGCTCCGAGGACGGGCTGAATACCCACATAAACGTTGAGATCTCGAAGGAATACATCGACGACAAGATGATAAGCATGCTGCTGGTGTTCGCGGTAACGTTCGCGGTGGCGCTCATCATGATATTCGAGCTGCTGAAGCTCCCGGACGCGCTGTTTACGCGCATTTCCCGGAACTTCCGCGGTTCGCGGGAGATACAGGCTGGGGCGGTGGCTCCGGTGCTGAGGCTGGGTTCGTTCATAGCTTATACCGGAATGTACGTCGGCATACCGTTCTCAAGCGTGCTTATAACGCAGTGGAACAAGTCGATATTCGGGCTTTCGGTCACGTTCCTGGCCTCGATACCGATGACCGCAGAGCTTCTCGCGACTATGCTGTGCTCGCTGCTTCTGCTCCCGGTTTACCGCCGCATGAACCTGAAACTGGTGTTCGCGGTCTCCACGCTTATCTCAGCGGCGGCGAATTTCCTGTGCTTCTTCGCTTCCTCGCCGGAGCAGCTCATCATATTGAGATTCTGCTCAGGTATAGGGTTCGCCGGAATTAAATACTCGCTCAATACGATAGTATCCCTCGGCTCCCTGACTCCTGAGAACACCACCGACAACCTCGCCGCGCTGAATGCAGGTCTGCTCGGCGGAATAACCTGCGGCGGAACGCTCGGCGCGGTCATTGCAAGCTCGATAAACGTGCATACTTCCTACCTTATTGCGGGCGTGTTCATTTTTGCGTTCGCAGTGGCGGTGCTTGCGCTTTCGCCCTGGAAGCTTTTCAGGGAAAACAGCGCCGAGAGCGAGAAGGAAAGCTCCGGCAGCAGATTCGGCGCTCTGTCGCTGGTGGTGAAACCCTCGTTCATACGATACGCGCTGCTTGTTGCGATACCTATGAATGTCGGGCTGATGTTCGTTGTGGCGTTTTTCCCGAACTTCGTTGGCTCGCTGGGGCTTCCCGACGTTACCACGTCCTACGGTTATCTTATCAACGGCCTGGTGGGAATTTACGTAGGCCCGGCGCTGCTGAAGTCCCTGTCCGGTAAGCTCGGAAGGACCGCATGCGTAGTTATTTCGCTGCTGCTTGCGGGAGCTTCGGTTCTGATACTTAACATAGACCTGCCGCTTGTGATCGTGCTCGTCAGCGTGGCTCTGCTGGGACTTTTCGACGGTTTCGGCACTCCGGCGACCAGCGACTATTACGTCAACATGCCGGCGGTCAGAAAGGCAGGGGTAAGCCAGGGACTTGCAATGCTGAACGTAGTCGGGAGCATAGTGCAGACGTTCAGCCCGGTGCTTTATTCCGCGATACTTGCAGGCGGGAACGCCGGAACGAATATTATGGGATTCTCGTTCATTGCAGCGGCGGTGCTTTTCATAGTGACCCTGCGCATGGACGCGGAAAAGAAACAGAGATCCGGCTCACTTAATCAGTAAGGAGGAGATCATGAATACCTACGCAGAAAAAAAGAAATCGCCCATGCTGACGAAGAAGCAGCAATCGCCGCAGAAAAGCAGCGATGAAATGCTCCGCAGCGGACTTTCGTCGCTGCACAGCCGCCCGGCGGCTCTTTCAGAGGAACTCGGGAACAAGATACGCGAGCGCTGCGGGATAAATCCGGCTTCCGTGAAGGTCTACCGCGACGACGGATTAAGCGGACTAGGGCAGAAGGCGTACGCAAAGGGTGCGGAGATACACCTTTCCGGCGGTGTAAGCACCTCCGGCGAGGATGGTCAGCGGGTCATACTTCACGAAGCGGCGCACATCGCGCAGCAGGGAAGCCGCAGCGTCGCCGGAGCGGTCAACGACGACCCTGCGCTTGAGCAGCAGGCCGACCGTGTAGCGGCGGGCGAAGTCATGCAGGGGAGCTTCTCGGTTCCCATGAATTCCGAGAATGCTCCGGTGCAGGGCTGGGCTCCATGGGACAAGGCGAAGAAGAAATTCGCTGAGAAAAAGGAGCGCGACGCCAAGAGAACAGCCGCGTTTGCCGAGGGAACTTCGCTTGGGAACAAGCACCTCGACAGGCTGGTAGCCGCAAACGACTGGGTGCGCGACAAGATGGATGATTTCCGCGATTTCAGGAGCGGAGTCAAGGAGAAGATAGCCGACAAGTACCACGGAAGCAAATTTGAGAGCGGCGTGAACAAGACGAAGGGCTGGTTCAAAGGCGTTGGAAGCGGTATCGCGGGTATGGCGAAGTCCGCTGGAAACTGGGTCAAGGATAAGGCTACGGACGCCGGAACCGCGATCAAGGGAAGCAAGCTCGGTCAGTGGGTGAGCCGCAAGAAAGAGGAGCGCGCCAAGAAAAAGGCAGCGGAAGCCCAGAAAGAGCCAGGCTGGTTCAAAAAGACAGCGGCGGCAGCCGGCGAAAAGATAAAATCTGGAGCAGGCTGGGTCAAAGATAAAGCCGTTAAAGGCGGAACCTGGGTGAAGAATAAGGCGGTCAAGGCAGGAAAATGGCTGTCGAAGAAAAAGGACGATATCTCAGATTGGATAGAGGAAAAGAAGCAGGCGTACGCCGACCACGACGATCAGCGGTACCTCAAGCGGCTGGTGCGCAAGGGCGGAGCGAGCGCCCTGAACGCCATCGCGCTGGCAGACCAGGATCTGAAGCACGGGGAATACAGCGGAAATGTAAAGCACCGCGCGGAGGCTCTCAGGGATTACGACGAGGAAAAGCGGCAGTTCATGACCGACGAGGAGTCAAAGGCGGCGAAGGCGGCAAAAAAGGCGGAGCCGTTGTCGGCGGGGAAAGTGCTCGACGCAGTCGGGGACAACGTGGACGTGGTTGGCTCGGTGATGTCGGCGCATGACGCACGCAAGCGCGGGAACAGCCAGCAGGCGGCGCTTGACTCAATGGACGCGATAAACAGCGGAATGGGATACGTTACCAAGGGACTTAGTAGCTTAGACCTTCCCGGATTGTCAGCGGTGGGAGACGTCGCCGAGATGGGAACGACCATCGGAAAGCTCGGCATACACTCCTATCAGAAGCATAAGCTGAATGGCGTGGACGAAGCTGGTCAGACCGCAGGTGTGGACGAAGCCGACCAGAAATACATGCGAATCGCCCACAGCGGTTACGGAAACACGCTTGACCAGGATATACGAAGCGGCGTTGGAGATGTCGCGAAGTATGGTATCTCCGCACTCGGCTCCGGATTGTCCGCCGTGACCGGAGGAGTCAGCAGCACGGTTGCAAAGGGTCTGAACAAGGCGGTAGACCTGGGAGTGTCCCATATGAATTCAAGCGCGCGTGAAAAGACTGACAGCGAAATCGGCTACGAGGATATTTTTGGAAGCGTAGATGCCGCGAAGAAGTTCAAGAGCAAGCACAGTATCGACAAGAACACGATGGAGATACTCATGAGGCGCAACACCGGCTCGCGTTCCATGAGCGATCTTGCAGACAGGTCGCGCTATGAAGCGGCGCGTGTAAATCACCAGTACCTTGCAAGGGAAGGCGACAACGGCGCGAAGAAGATGATGGCGGCGTTCGGCGAGAAGAATTTCGAGCAGACTCCGCTGAGCATGATAGATGAAAAGATAGGTCAGAGCCATTCGCTTAAAGAGCTTAACAGGCGCAGAAGACTCGCATATTAACAGGAGGAAAGCACATGACGATATTAGAAAAACTGCATGAATTACTTGCCAACGACGACATCGCCGGAGAGATAGACAGCTCCGATGGAACTGAGACGCTCCGCATAGCGCCGGACAGAATGGGTCCGGACAACGACGGCGTGGTAGTTATGGAGATCTGTCGAGTACCGATAGACGATGATGAAGGCTGCGGCTACTATCAGCTCTATACCACGATATTCAAGGAGCTGGAGACGGAAAGGTATCCTGAAATGCTGGTCGCGCTGAACGAGATAAATCTCAGCACAGTGCTGGGGAATTATGGAATACTCGCCACGCATCAGATGCTGTATCACAAGTATGTGATGAGGCTCCCGGCATGCGCCGACGGCGACACTGTGAAGGCGCTCCAGGGTACGGTTTACG